>Ga0310810_10007215_pt1 | contig 12656 bp, 12 predicted proteins | sample NCmetagenome_FD_207641 | JGI IMG/M metagenome (GOLD analysis project Ga0310810, IMG submission 207641) | Soil microbial communities from experimental microcosm in Duke University, North Carolina, United States - NC | ecosystem: Engineered > Artificial ecosystem > Soil microcosm > Unclassified ... | reverse complement strand
TGTGTCCTGCCGGCTGGACGAGAAGCTCCAGCACGGATGCTTCCTCTCCGTTCGGCCGCGCACTGCGGACGAACGAGTTCCGGTCGTCCAGCGCACGAAAATTTTCGGCCGCCGACAGCGACCGATCGTTCGTTGTTGTCACAGGGAAAAGCTCGCCTTCCAAGACTGGTTTACGCTCGGCTGCATCATGCCGGCGGAACGCTCCATGGATGTGTGGATCCGGTCCGCAAAAGGGGCACAATGCGCGCGCGTCGCGCCGGGATTTCCGGCCCAACGTTGGGAGACGACATGCGGCCGTTCCGCCGGGGCAGCGCTGCGCTCGAGTTCGCGCTGCTCGCCCCCGTGCTGATCGCGATCGTGTTCGCCACCATCGAGTGGGGATGGGTCTGGAGTCGCCACGCGCTCGCGACCTACGCGGTCGAGGAAGGCGTGCGCATGGCGGCGGGCGTCGGCAGCCAGGGCGCTCCGGACGTGGCCGCCCACGACTTCGCCGTCGAGACGCTCCTGGCGGTCGGCCTCGATCCATCCAGCGCGGTCGTCACCGCGACGTACGACGGCTTGGTTCCCGGGCAGCTCCGGCTCGACATCGTGCTCCCCTACGCGCCGATCACAGGCCTCCTCCCCGTCCCCAACCAGATCACGGCGTCCCAGATCGCCGTGATCACCTTCTGAGGAACGAGTGATGCAATTGCGCAACGGATCGGAACGCCGCGCCGGATCGATTGTGGTCCTCGCCATCGTACTGCTCGTCTCGGTCGTCGGATTCACGGCGGTGGGCGTCGAAGGCACGCTCGCATGGATCACGCGCATGGAGCTCCAGAACGCGCTGGACGCGGGGACCAAGGCGGGTGCGACGTTCCTCGACGGTACGTCCGGTGGAATCACGCTCGCGCAGCAGAACGCCGTCGCGATCGCCAACCGCAACACGGCGGGCGGCCAGACGCTCGCGATCACGAGCGCGGACGTGGAGACCGGGGTCTACACCTCGGGCGTCGGTTTCGCCCCGGGCGGCACACCGGCCACCGTCAATGCTCTCCGCATCGTGCACTCGGTCGACGTCGCTACATCGTTCGCCTCCGGTGCGTTCGACACGCCGGTGCTCCATCCGACCGCCACGGCGATCGGGTTGCGCGCAACGGTCGGCGCGGGCGAGGCCGATTGCTTCCTCCCCATCGCGGTGCCGCAATGCGTGATCGAAGATCTCGCGGGGGCGGGCACCCTCGAGGACACGATGTTCGTGTTCGGGTCGAGCGGCGTGAACAACGCCGCATGGGTCGGCGACTCGACGGGCACGCCGAGCGCGTCGTGGCTCCAATCCCAGATCTCCTCGATCGTCGACGGCACGTGTACCGGCCAAACGCTCTCGGTCGGCACGGACGTCGGCCTCAACAACGGGGTCGTCGTCCCCGCGCTGAACGAGCTCGATGCGGCGGTCGAATCCTCGACGACGACCTGGTCGTCGTCGATCTGGGGGAGCCTGCCGGGCCAGTGGTCGGACAGCGACATCGATCCAACGAAGTTCGGGAACGTGATCGAAGCGAACATCGTGATGATCGACGTGCCTGGATGGTGCGACGCGGGCGGCGGTCCGTTGTCCGGCGACGCTCCCGTGTCTGGATTCGTGAAGGGTGCCGTGTACGACGTGCACTGGCAGGGCGGCGCGGCACCGACGAAGCGGTTCGGCATGCGAATCGACCTCACCACGGTCAGCGAGGGCACGGATGCCGGCGGACCCAACTTCGGTGTCGTCTCCTACGTCACGAGCAACCCGGTGAGATGACCATGCGCCGGCGTGCCGCTCGCGGCGGTTCCATGATGATCGAGTTCGCGCTCGTGGTGGGGGTCTTCGTCGTCCTTGCGATCGGGGTCGTCGAGTGGGGCTCGTACCTCATCAGCCGCGCGGCGGTCGTGGGCGCGGTGCGCGCGGGCGCGTCGATGGCGGTGGCGACGCACAGCGACGGCGACTACACGGGCGCCGCGATCGCAGTAACCCAAGCGGCACTGACCGCGGCCGGGCTGAGCGGGAGCACGGCAGTCGTGTCCGTCGTGCTCGAAGGTGCCGCTCCGTCGCCCGTGGTCGTCCAGGTCAGCGTCGACTACACGCCGATGGTGGGGCTCGTGCCCGTGCCCGTCACCATCCAGGCGAGCGAGGTCATGTTGATGGATCGGTGATCAGGCCGCCTGAGCCGCGGCCGCTTTCACCGCTTCCGCTTCGATTTCGATCTCGACCTTCTCGTCGACGAGCACGCCGCCGGTCTCGAGCGCCTTGTTCCAGCGCAGGCCGAAGTCCGAACGCTCGATCGCGGTCTCGAGGGTGAACGCCGTTCGGTCGTTGCCCCACGGGTCCTTCGCCTGCCCGTGAACGGACAGGTCGAACACCACGGGCTTCGTCACGCCGCGGATCGAGAGATCGCCGTGCGCCTTGTACTGCCCCTCTCCCGCGCGCTCGATCCGGGTGCTCGAGAAGGTCAGCTTCGGGAAGGTCGCCGCGTCGAAGAAGTCCGGGGACCGGAGGTGCGTGTCGCGATCGGCCATGTTCGTGTCGATGCTGTCGGCGTCCACTTCCGCCACGAGCTTCGCGTTCGTGAGATCGGCGGCGTCGCCGGTGAGGGTTCCGGAGAAGCGCGTGAAGCGCCCGCGGACCTTGGCGATCACCATGTGCCGGACGGCGAAGTTCACACCCGAGTGGGTCGTGTCGATGTTCCAGGTTTGCGTGGTCATGGTTGCTCCTTGATGCCCTGGAACATAGGGCCGTCCCAATGGTGGGATAAGATCCGATTCATGGACTGGACTGTCCCATGACTGGAACGATCGATCTGAACGAGATGGTGGTCTTCAGCAAGGTCGTGCAGGCCGGCAGCTTCGTGGGAGCGGCCCGAGAGCTCGCCATGCCGAAGTCGACGGTCAGCCGAAAGGTGTCGGAGCTCGAGTCGCGGCTGGGCGCGCGACTCCTGCATCGCACGACGCGGAAGCTCAGTCTCACCGAAGCGGGAAACGCCTACTACCAACACGCCGTGAAGGTCGTGGCGATGGCGGACGAGGCCGAGCGCGCGGTCACCGAGCTCCAGCTGACGCCGCGCGGGCTCCTGCGCGTGACGTCTCCGTTGAACGTCGGCTACCTCGGCCCGATCATCTCGAGCTTCCTCGTGCGGGAGCGCGACGTGCAGATCGAGCTCGTCTGCACCGACCGCGTCGTGAACATGGTGGAGGAGGGCTTCGACGTGGCGATCCGCGCCGGAAAGCTCGCCGACAGCTCGCTCGTCGCACGCTCGCTCGGGTTCATGCAGAGCTACGCCGTCGCCAGCCCGGGGTTCCTGAAGCGGAACGGTACGCCGAAGGTGCCGGCCGATCTCGAGGCGCTCGAGTGCGTGATCTTCGGCTCCTCGCCCGAGCCCAACACGTGGACGCTCCAATCACGGAGCGGCGAAGCGCGCGTCCGCATCCACGGACGCGTGGTGGTGAACGACTTCGACATCCTGCACGAGTGCGCGCTCGGCGGTCTCGGCGTCGCGATCCTGCCGGTTCACCGTTGCGCCGACGACTTGAAGGAGAAACGCCTGCGCCGCATCCTCGACGACTGGTGCACGCGCGAGGTCCCGATGCACGCCGTGTACGCCAGCACGCGGCACGTCTCGCCGGCCATCAAGGCCTTCCTCGATCACGTGCAGCGCGAGATGGAGCACGGTCCCTGGACGACGGTGTCCCGCGCGCGAACGCTCAAGGGTTCATGACGAAGGATCCGCCCGGCCACCAGTCGTAGGCGCCGCCGCCTCAGACGAAGAGATACGCAGCGCCTGACGTCGACGCCCGCCGCCATCCCTCCGGTACCCGTCGCACCGCTCCCCATCGGTGCCGCCCTTCGTCGCGTCTACACGAAAGGCTACGGCATCGCCGACCTGCGGGCGGATCTGCTCGCCGGGATCGTGGTCGGGATCATCGCGCTTCCCCTCTCGATGGCGCTGTCGATCGCCGTCGGAGCACCACCGCAGCACGGGCTCTACACCGCGATCGTCGCGGGCTCGGTGGTCGCTCTGCTCGGCGGTTGCAAGTTCCAGGTGACGGGCCCGACCGCCGCGTTCGTCGTGATCCTCGCGCCGATCTACGCCCGTCACGGGATGACCGGGCTCTTGACCGCTGGAATGCTCGCCGGCGTGCTCCTGGTGGGGATGGGGCTCGCGCGACTCGGGGATCTGATCCGGTTCATTCCGCACCCCGTCACGACCGGGTTCACGAGCGGCATCGCCATCGTGATCGCGACGCTCCAGATGAAGGACGCGCTCGGCCTCCAAATCGCGCACATGCCCGAGGGCTACGTCGATCGTCTGGGCGCGTTGTGGGCCGCTCGGGGCTCCCTGCAGATCGAGGAGGCGATCGTCGCGCTCGGGACATTCGCGCTGCTCCTCGTCACGCCGCGGATCACGCGGCGTGTTCCTGCGCCGCTGATCGCCATCGTGCTCGCATCGATCGCGACGGCGTACGCAGCGCACGTCGATCCTCAGTTCACCGTCGCCACGATCGGCAGCCGGTTCCAGTCGGTCGTCGACGGCGTGACCGTGCCAGGCATTCCGCGCGGCCTTCCCCTCCCCGCACTCCCGTGGGCGAGCGCAGGGGGTCTGTCGTTCGCGCTCGTGCGCGAGCTCCTTCCGTCGGCGTTCGCCATCGCGATGCTCGCCGCCATCGAGTCGCTCCTTTCGGCTGTGATCGCAGATGGGATGACGAACACGAAGCACGAGCCCAACTCCGAGCTCGTCGCCTTGGGCATCGGGAACATCCTCGCCCCGCTCTTCGGCGGAATCGCAGCAACCGGCGCTCTGGCGCGCACCGCGACGAACATCCGTGCAGGAGCGCGATCCCCGCTCGCCGCCACGACCCATGCCGCCGTCGTTCTGCTCGCAATGCTGCTCTTCGCGCCGCTCGTGTCCCACGTGCCGATGGCCTCGCTCGCCGCGCTCCTCCTCCTCGTGGCGTGGAACATGTCCGAGGTGCACAACTTCCTCGGGATCCTTCGCGTGGGCCCGAAGAGCGATCTCTTCGTCCTCCTGATCTGCTTCGCGCTCACGGTCTTCGTCGACATGGTGGCCGCCATCACGGTCGGGACGGTTCTCGCCGCACTCCTGTTCATGCGCCGCATGTCGGAGCTCACCGAGTCCCGTGTGCAGCTCGACTCCTCCCAGGAAACCGATGCGCTCGTGCTCCCGAAGGGCGTGATCCTGTACGAGATCAACGGCCCGCTCTTCTTCGGCGCGGCCCAGAAAGCGATGGGGGCGTTCAACCGGACCCAGAGCAACGATTTCCGGGTGCTCGTGCTCCACCTCGGCAGGGTTCCCGTGATCGACGTCACGGGGCTCGTGGCGCTGGAGAACGTGATCACGTCGGTGCTCGGTCGCCGACGCAAGGTGATCATCGCCGGACCGCTGCCGCGTCCCACGAGCGTGTTCGAGCGCGCCGGCCTCGAGGCCAAGTACAAGGGCCTCGCCATCGTCGACGATCTGGAAACGGGGCTCGCGCTGGCGGCGACGATCGTCGCGGGCCCGGTCAGCCTGCCCCCGCCCGTCGCCTCCCCGTAGAGGGCACGCCGTTTGCAGCGCCTTGCGGTCGACTGCACGGAGCTGCCGATGACGCCCGAACCGACGTCCCACGCCTCACCCGGCAAGCGGGACGACCACGCGGAGATCGAGTCGCTGCTCGAACGCATCCTCGTCGTCGCGGACGGTGCCGTCGATCTGCCCGGGTTGAGGGATCTCTGGGTGCACTTCGCCAACGTCGTCGAGGCCCATTTCCAGATGGAGGAGCGCCTCGTCTTCCGGCGGGCATCCAACTACGACGTCGACGACCTCCTGTGGCTCTGGCGCGACCACGGCGAGCTCCGCGATCGGATCGAGAAGATGACGGCCGAGGTGGAGCGCCGGGCGCTCCGCCCGGACGCCCTTCGCGAGTTCCGGGAGAAGCTGCACGCGCACGCAGAGCTCGAGGATCGCACCGCCTACCGCTGGGCGTCCTGGGATCGGCGCTGAACGATCACGCGATCGGTTCCAGGACGGCGGAGAAGTGCCGCAGGAACGGAGGCTCGCGCACGATGCGGTAGCCCCGGAGATCCCGCGCCTGTGCGACCACGCGCTCGGCCACCTCGATCACGTAGTCGATGTGCGCCTGGGTGTAGACGCGCCGCGGTACGGCGAGCCGCACGAGCTGGAGCCGCGCTTGCGGGAACATCAGCGAGCCGACCTCCACGCCCCGGATGCCGCCCTCCCGGTAGAGCGCCGTCAGGAGAGCCACGCCGGGCAGCTGCTCCGGCGGAACGTGGGGGAGCAGCCGGCCAGCGTCGAGGTACACCGCGTGACCGCCGGGCGGATGGACGACGGGCACGCCGACGCGCTCCAGGCCTTCCGCGAAGTACGCGATGCTCCGCGCGCGGTACCGCAGGTAGTCCTCGTCGAGCGCCTCCTGGAGCCCGACCGCCATGGCCTCGAGATCGCGCCCCGCGAGCCCGCCGTACGTGGGAAACCCTTCGCCCAGGATGAGCTCGTTCCGGAACCGTTCCGCCCACTCGGCGTTCCGCGTGCAGAGGAGCCCCCCGATGTGGACGATGCCGTCCTTCTTCGCGGACATCGTGCAGCCGTCGGAGAGGTCGAACATCGCGCGCGCGATGTCGGGCAAGCTCCACGACGCGAACCCCTCCTCTCGCGTGTGGATGAACCATGCGTTCTCGGCGAAACGCGCCGCGTCGAGGAGGAAGGGCACGCCCTTCGCCTTGCAGAGCGCGCTCACGGCGCGCAGATTCGCCATGCTCACCGGCTGACCGCCGGCTGCGTTGTTCGTGAGCGTGAGCATCACGAAGGCCACTCGTGCGCCGTCGTCGTCGAGGGCGCTGCGCAGCCGGTCGAGGTCCATGTCGCCCTTGAACGGGGATCGATCCTCCGGATCGGCCGCCGCCTTCACCGGGAGGTCCACCGCGCGTGCTCCGGCCTGCTCGACGTTCGCGCGCGTCGTGTCGAAGTGCGTGTTGTTGAGCACGATCATGTCCGGACGAAGCACCGTCGCGGCGAGGATCCGTTCCGCGGCGCGGCCCTGATGCACCGGGAAGACGTGGGGGTAGCCGGTGAGCGCGTGCACGACGGCCTCGAGGCGCTGGAACGAGCGACTCCCGGCGTAGCTCTCGTCCCCGAGCATGAGCGCCGACCACTGGTTGGCGCTCATCGCGCCAGTACCCGAGTCGGTGAGCAGATCGATCGTCACCTCGTCGGCGCGAAGAAGGAAGACGTTGTGCCCTGCGCGGTCGAGCGCACGCTCGCGCGCGGCGCGGTCGAGCATCGGGATGTCCTCCACCGCCTTGATCCGGAACGGCTCGATGATGGTGCGGAACTCCCAGGCGCGCATGGACCATCCTCCTCGGGCTGCACGATGCACCCGCCGTGCCAGAGCCCGTCGTGCCGCTTTGCCTCGCCCGAGTGCGATCACGCACAGAGCGGGTGGGCGCTGGCGCACATGCCGACGGAAAAACCCCCGCGATCGGACCTGCGCCCGTAGGCACACCGGTTGCATTCGTGGCTGCTCCGACCCGGAGGCAATCGATGCGCGCCCTGATCCCGATGCTGTTGGCCGCGTGCCAAACGAACCCACCCGAACAGACCGACGCGAGCTCCGGCGGCACCGCCGACCTCGCGACAATCATGCAGGAGCGCGGGCTCACCGAGCAGGACGTGCTCGCCGCTGCGAAGACCTACATGCCGTCCGGCAAGCACGACGAGTACCTCATCTTCGCGTCGGGCGGGCACGGCGGGAACATCGTCGTGATCGGCGTCCCGAGCATGCGCATCCTGAAGTACATCGCGGTGTTCGGACCCGAGCCCTGGCAGGGCTACGGGTACGGCGGCCTCGGCGACAAGGTGCTCTACGAAGAGGGCGCGCAGGCAGGCAAGGAGATCACGTGGGGCGACGTGCACCACCCCAACCTCTCCGAGACGAACGGCGACTACGACGGTCAGTTCCTGTTCGTGAACGACAAGGCGAACGGCCGCGTCGCGGTCGTCGACCTCGCGGACTACACGACGAAGCAGATCGTCACGAACCCCGTGGTCATGAGCGACCACGGCGGTGCCTTCGTGACGATGAACACCGACTACGTCGTCGAGACGTCGCAGTACGCCGCACCGCTCGGCGGTGAGTACTTGCCGCTCGACCAGTACAACGAGAAGTACCGCGGCGCGGCGACGTTCTGGAAGTTCGATCGGGCCGCGGGTCGGATCGACAAGAGCCAGTCCTTCGCGGTCGAGCTTCCGCCGTACGCGCAAGACCTCGCAGACGCCGGCAAGTTCGACTCCGACGGCTACGTGTTCATCGGATCGTGGAACACCGAGCGGGCGTACGGGACCGCCGGTGAGGATCCGAAAAAGCGTCCGTTCATGGAATCGGGCGCGAGCCAGAACGACACCGACTACCTGCACATCATCAATTGGAAGAAGGCCGCCGAGCTCGTGAAGGCGGGCAAGGCGAAACAGGTCCACGGATTCCCCGTCCTGCCGCTCGAGATCGCTGCAGCCGAGAAGGTCCTGACGCTCCTGCCGGAGCCCAAGAGCCCGCACGGATCCGACGTCACGCCGGACGGCAAGGCGATCGTGGTCGGCGGCAAGCTGGACACCCACGCGACCGTGTTCGAGTGGTCGAAGATCCAGCACGAGATCGACGAGGGCGACTACGCCAGCAAGGATCCGTACGGGGTCCCGGTACTCGACTTCCAGAAGTCGCTCCGCGGACAGCAGGAGATCGGACTCGGTCCACTCCACACCGTGTTCGACGACAAGGGTCACGCGTACACGTCGGTCTTCCTCGACAGCACGGTCGTGAAGTGGGACTACAACAACGTCGGCGGGCCGACCGAGGCGCTGCCCGTGCAGTACAACATCGGGCACATCACGGCGGCCGAAGGCGACACCGCGAGCCCCGACGGCAAGTACGTCGTCGCGATGAACAAGATGTCGCAGGACCGGTTCCAGAACGTGGGCCCGCTCCTGCCCCAGAACTTCCAGCTCATCGACATCTCGGGCCCGAAGATGCAGATCATCGCGGACATGCCCATCGGGCTCGGCGAGCCGCACTACGCCCAGATGATCAAGGCCGACAAGGTGAAGTCGATCCCGTTCTACACGCCGATCGGAACGAACCCGTACACGAACGCGGTCGACCCGAACGCGACCATGGCAGGAAAGGAACGCATCGAGCGGAACGGCAACCAGGTGAACGTCTACATGACGGCCATCCGGAGCCACCTGACGCCCGACTACATCCAGGTGAACGAGGGCGACACCGTCACGCTCCACATCACCAGCCTGGAGCAGGCGCTCGACCAGACGCACGGCTTCGCGATCGACATGTACAACATCAACGCGTCGCTCGAGCCCGGACGGTACGAGGAGATCACGTTCAAGGCGGACCGCGCCGGCGTGTTCCCGTACTACTGCACGGAGTTCTGCTCCGCGCTCCACCTCGAGATGATGGGCTACCTGCTCGTGAAGCCGAGGGGCGTGTGATGGGCGCGCTCTTGGTGGTCCTGTCGCTGCTCGGATGCAGCACCGAAGCCCCCGCGCCTGCGCCGAAGATGGCGCCGCCTGCGGTGACCGCGCCGACGAGCGCGGCGCCCGCGCCTGCCGCCGCAGCTGTGACCGTCGGACCGGACGGGCCCGAGTCCATCCAGGTGCCCGCGTTCGAGGTGTCCACCGACCCCGCCGTCATCGCCAAAGGGCAGGCCACCTTCGACGCGAAAGGATGCGGGGCCTGTCACCAGTTCGGGTCGAAGCTCGTCGGTCCGGATTTGGACGGCGTGTTGACCCGCCGCTCGCCCACCTGGGCCGCGCGCCAGATCCTCCACCCCGAGATCATGCTCAAGGAAGATCCGACCACGAAGAAGCTCCTGGCGGAGCTCATGGTCCCGATGCCCAACCAAGGCGTTGCGCCGGAGGACATCGGAGCGCTCCTCAGCTTCCTGAAGTCGAAGGAGACGAAGAAGTGACTGCGCGCACCGCCGACGCGATCGCCGCGAAGACGATCATCCACCACCACGAGAGCGGCCGTGTTCCCGTTCTGCTGCTCACGGCCATGGGCGTGGTGCTGTTCGTGTCGTCGTACTTTCTCCCCTACTGGAGCTTCCGGCTCGTGGCGCCGCAGTACCCGAAGGGCCTCATCCTGCAGATCGGGCTGCGGGGCGTCACCGGGGACGTCCGCGAGATCGACATCATCAACCACTACATCGGCATGCACGCGATCTCCGACGCCGCGGGCTTCGAGCGCGCCGCGGGTCCGTACCTCGTCGGCGCCATCGTCGTAGCCATCATCGTGGGGATGATCGTCGCGGGACGACGGATGAACTGGGGCGGCATCGTCCCCGCGTTCGCGCTGCCGATCGGGTTCCTCGCGACGACGATCTACTGGATGTACACGTTCGGGCACGACCTCGATCCCACAGCGGCCATCGACTTCAAGCCGTTCATGCCGACGCTCGTGGGCACCGGAACGATCGGGCAGTTCCACACCTACGCGGCTCCGGCCGTCGGCTTCTGGTTCGCGATCGCGGGCTCGCTGGCCGTGAGCGCCGCGCTCTACTTCCGCAAGAGCGTCTGCGACACGTGCCCGTTCCGTGCGTCGTGTCGGGGCGCGTTCGCGACCCACAATCTGCTCTACGGAAAGATCGAATCGTGAGCGCGCTCGCTCTCGCCGTCGCCCTGTCCGCGCACGCCGACGACCACGCGGCCCCGGTGCTGGAAGCGATCGCGTCCGAAACGGCGCGAGTCCCCGACGGTCCGCCCCAGTCGGTCTCCGTCGGGCCCGAGGTCGATCTGCAGACAGCGATCGAGGCCCTCCCCGCCGGATCGACGATCCGGCTTTCTCCGGGCACGCACCGCGGTCGCATCCGGGTCGACCGGCCGCTCGAGCTCGCCGGCGAGCCGGGCGCTGTGATCGACGGGACCGGAACGGGAACGGTCGTGGCGATCCTCGCCGACGACGTATGGATCCACGACCTTCGCGTGACCGGCGGCGGTTCGCAGCCGCAGGGCGACGACTCGGCGATCATGGCGGCGGGCGATCGATTCCGGATCGAGCGCGTCTCGATCGACGACGTCTACCTCGGCATCGACGTGCGCAGCGGCGACGACGGGGTCGTGCGTGGCTGCACCGTCCACGGCGATCCGCAAAAGCCTTTCGGCCTCCGCGGTGACGGCATCCGGCTCTGGGAAACGACCGGGACGCTCGTGGAGGACAATCGCCTCGAGCACGTCCGGGATCTCGTCGTGTGGTATTCCGACGACAATCGGGTGCACGGGAACGTCGTGCTCGGCTCGCGGTACGGCACGCACCTGATGCATACGACCGGCAACCGGATCTGGGACAACCACTACGAAGGCAACGTGGTCGGCGTGTTCGTGATGTACAGCGACGCGCTGGATCTCGAGGGAAACGTCGTCGTGGGCTCGCACGGCGAGGCGGGCGTCGGGCTCGGCTTCAAGGAGAGCTCGGGCATCGTCGCGCGTGGCAACACGCTCGTCGACGACACGACGGCGATCTACCTCGACACGACCCCGCACCGGGCGGGCACCTCCGCGACGTTCGACCGAAACCTCGTCGGCGCGAACCAGACCGCACTCCGCTTCCACGGACGCTCCGGCGGGGCAGCGTTCGTCGACAACGACTTCCGAGGGAATCGCACGCTCGCACAGGTCGACGGCCGTGTGTCCCTCGAGGGCGTGCGCTTCGAGCACAACCATTGGTCGGACTACACGGGCTACGACCTCGACAGGGACGGCGTGGGCGACGTGCGCTTCGAAGCCCGCGAAGTGTCGGCCTACATCGCGGAGCGGTTCCCCGAGTTCCGGTACTTCGTGGGGACCCCGGCCCAGGCGCTCGTCGAGCTCTTCGCCAGCGCGTTCCCGATGTTCGCTCCCGAAACACTCTTCTCCGATCCACGCCCGGTCATGGAGGCGCCGTGATCACCATCCGCGGACTGTCCAAGGAGTTCCAGCGCCGCCCCGTGCTGCACGGTCTCGATCTGCACGTCGAGCCGGGAGAACGCCTCGCGCTCGTCGGTCCCAACGGCTCGGGGAAGACCACGCTCCTCCGCTGTCTGCTCGGGCTGCTTTCGTACAAGGGCACGATCTCGATCTTCGGAAACGATCCGCTTCGCGATCACGTCGCGGTCCAGCGACTGCTCGCGTACGTACCGCAGCGCTCGCCCGCGCTCGCGATGCCCGTGCGTGACCTCTGCAGGTTCTGGGAGGCGGAGCGCGGACGGACGGAAGGCGAGCTGTTCGCGGTAGCGGCCGCACTGGGCCTCGATGTCGGCGCTGTCTGGAGCCAGCGGTTCACCCAGCTGTCGGGGGGCATGCAGCAGAAGCTGATGGCGGCGATGGCGCTCGCGACCGATTGCCGGCTGTTCCTGTTCGACGAGCCCACGGCCAACCTCGATCCGGCGGCACGCATCGTCTTCTTCGAGATGTTGAAGGCGCGCTCACCGGCGCCCACGCTCGTTCTGTCGAGCCACCGGCTCGACGAGCTCCGGAGCCTCGTCGATCGCGTCGTGGTCCTCGCGGACGGCCGCGTCGCTCGAGACGAGCCGCTCGAGGTGCTTCTCCAGAGCAGCGAAGACGTCTCGTTGACCCATCCGACCC
>Ga0310810_10007214_pt1 | contig 12656 bp, 8 predicted proteins | sample NCmetagenome_FD_207641 | JGI IMG/M metagenome (GOLD analysis project Ga0310810, IMG submission 207641) | Soil microbial communities from experimental microcosm in Duke University, North Carolina, United States - NC | ecosystem: Engineered > Artificial ecosystem > Soil microcosm > Unclassified ... | reverse complement strand
CTCGAGCTCATCCGCCACGATACGGCGCATGTGCTGGCCATGGCCGTACAACAACTCTTCCCCGGCACACAGGTCACCATCGGACCGGCGATCGAGGACGGGTTCTATTATGATTTCGCGCGCAATGAGCCTTTCACACCCGACGATTTGCCAAAGATCGAAGCGAAAATGCGCGAAATCGTAAAAGCGGACTTGCCCACCCGGCGCGAGGTGTGGCCGCGGGACAAGGCGATCGAGCACTTCGAGCAGATGGGTGAGCACTACAAGGCGGAGATCATCCGCGATCTGCCGCGGGACGAAGAAGTTTCCATCTACTGGCACGGCGATTGGCACGACCTCTGCCGTGGTCCGCATTTCGCCTCGACGGGCAAGGTCGGCGATGCTTTCAAGCTGACCAAAATCGCGGGCGCCTACTGGCGCGGCGATGCGCGCAACGCGCAGCTCCAGCGCATCTACGGCACGGCCTGGCGCGACCAGAAGGAACTGGAGGCATATCTCCACAAACTGGAAGAGCAGGAGAAGCGCGACCACCGCAAGCTCGGCAAGGAGCTCGAGCTCTTCACCTTCTCACCTGATGTTGGCGCAGGCCTGCCCTTGTGGATGCCCAACGGCATGGTGATCCGGCAGGAGCTGGAATTCCTGGCACTGCAGGAAGAGCGCAAGGAAGGCTACAAGCGCGTTGCCACGCCCCACATTACCAAGGAGGCGCTGTTCTACCGGTCGCGCCATCTACCCTACTACAAGGACGACATGTACGCGCCGCTCGATATCGACGGCGAGAATTACTACCTGCGGCCGATGAACTGCCCGTTCCATCATCTGGTGTACGGGGCCACGCGGCATTCCTACCGCGAGCTCCCCTTGCGCATCACCGAGTACGCGCAGGATTACCGCTACGAAGCAAGCGGCGGCCTGTCCGGCCTGATGCGCGTGCGCGGCTTCTGCATGAACGACGCGCACATCTACTGCCGCTACGACCAGGCGAAGGACGAGTTCGTGCGCGTGATGCACCTGCACGCGCACTATTACGAGCTGATGGGCATCAAGAACTATTACATGCGGTTCTCGCTGCCCGATCTGAACAAGCTCGAAAAGTATATCGACCAGCCGGACAAATGGATAACGGCGATGAACATCATAAAGGAGGCGATGAAGGAATCGGGATATCCGTATGTGGAAGCCGAAGGCGAAGCCGCCTTTTATGGACCTAAGGTCGATTTCATGATCCGGTCGGTGATCGGCACGGAGTACGCGATCTCGACGAACCAGCTCGACTTTCTTGCAACACAAACCTTTGATCTCACCTATATCGGCGAGGATGGGGCGGAGCATCCGGTCTATGTCATTCACCGCGCTCCGCTCGGAACCCACGAACGCTTCACCGCCTTCCTGACCGAGCATTATGCCGCCGCGTTTCCGGTCTGGCTTGCGCCGATCCAAGTCCGTGTCATTCCGATTACGGAGCGCGTCAACGAATACGCACAGAAGGTTGTGAACCGATTGTTCGAAACGCCCGTCGTGAACGGGACCGCAGGCCTGAGGGTCGATATCGACACGAGCAACGAGCGTATGCAGAAGAAAATCCGCGACGCGCAGCTGAAGAAGATTCCCTACATGCTCGTCGTCGGCGAGCGGGAGGCGGCGGAGGGAAGGGTCGCGGTCAGGCTGCGGTCGGGCAAGGATTTGGGGGCCATGCCGCTGGACGCGTTCGTAAGCCGAGTCAAGACCGAGGCTGAATCCCGCATCGATATGCCCGATTAGACCTTGCGAAAAGCGGCGAGTTACTTATCCTTAAGCAGAACTCGGGCAGGACATCCTCCCGGCCGGGTTCGCTTGCCAAGGCTTTGTCGAAAACCGGCCTTGCGCGTCCACCGAAAGGAATCTGCTGCGCCAATGAATCGAAATACGTTTCGCGAGGCCGGCAGGGAACCGCGGGACGCAATTGCGCATGGGCCAAACGGAAGGAGAGAGTCATAGTCCCCAGAAGGTCTCAATCGGTCGCCCCGGCTCCGGCCAAGGACGGCCCGCGGGTCAACGAGGAAATAGGCGCCCGCACAGTTTTGCTCATCGGCGACGATGGGCACAAGTTCGGCGAAATCGGTATCGATGAGGCTCGCGCGATCGGCGAGGAGCGCGGGTTCGATCTTGTGGAGGTCTCCCCCGAAGCACGGCCTCCGGTCGTCAAGTTGATGGATTATGGAAAGTTCAAATACGAGCAGCAGAAGAAGGCTGCCGAGGCCCGCAAGAAACAGAAAGTCATCGAGCTCAAAGAAATCAAGATGCGCCCGACCATCGATGATCATGATTATGACGTGAAGATGCGTTCCATGCGGCGCTTCTTTGAAGAGGGTGACAAGGTAAAGGTGACACTGCGCTTCCGCGGTCGCGAGATGGCGCACCAGCACCTCGGCATGGAACTCCTGAGCCGTATCCAGAAGGATACCGAGGGGTTCGCCAAGCTCGAGCAGTTCCCCAAAATGGAAGGCCGGCAAATGATGATGGTCTTGGCTCCGCGCTGACGGGCGCTCGCCTATAGACCGGGTTCGGTTCTGCTTCGCAGTCCGGCGTGAAAGAATTCCTTAGATTGGGCCGATTCGCGCGGCTATGGTGTGGCGGTTTGCCGAGCCGCTTTTCGGCCCGACCTTGATTTGGATTACCCCTCGGGGCGCAGGATGTTGAAAATCTACCAGCTTCAGAACGGTGGACTGCGCAGCGCGACTATTTCCGAAGGCGACGAGATTCCGTCCGGCAGCATCTGGATCGATGTGCTCAACCCCAGCGTAGAGGAACGGCGGGCGGTGGACCGGTATCTCGGAATGGAGATGCCGACCCGTCCCGAAATGGAAGAGATCGAAGTCTCCAGTCGACTGTATCAGGAAGATGGCGGCGTGTTTATGACGGCGCTTGTGCTGTCCCATACGGAATCGGATCACCCGGTCGCCGATGTGGTGACATTCGTGCTCGCACACGAAAAGCTGATCACGGTTCGTTATATCGATCCGCAGCCGTTCCGAACGTTTGCCGCGCGAGTCGATCGCGGGGCAGTCGTGGCAAACAAGGCGGAATCGATCCTGATGGCCATCCTGGACGTCACCGTGGATCGGATGGCAGATATTCTGGAGAGAGTCGGATCCGAAGTGGAGGCAGTCTCAAAGGACATTTTCGATGTCGAGACCGCGGCCGCGCTTGGCAGGCGGGATTTTCAAAGCGTGCTGCGGACGCTCGGGCGAAAGCACGATCTGGCCGGAAAAATGCGCGAAAGCCTGCTCACGATCGGTCGCATGCTAACATTCCTCACGCAGGCTCTCGATACAAAGCCCAATAAAGAAGTGAAAGGGCATCTAAAGACGCTGACCCGTGACGTGCAATCACTGCAGGATCACACGTCCTATCTGACCGGGAAGCTGAGTTATCTGCAGGATGCCACGTTGGGACTCATCAATAACGAGCAGAATAACATCATCAAGATTATGTCAGTGGCGGCAATGGTCTTTCTGCCACCGACGTTGTTTGCATCCATCTGGGGCATGAACTTCACTTATATGCCGGAGCTCCATTGGCCGCTCGGCTATCCCATTGCTGTCATCATCATGATTATCTCCGCAGTTGTCCCGTACATCTGGTTCAAGCGGCGGGGCTGGCTGTAGGGCCGCTGAACATCGGCGAAGCCGCTAAATCGCCTCGATCATTTTCAGCCAAGCATCCTCGTCTATCACTTTCACATTGTGCTTTTTTGCATCCGCAAGCTTTGAGCCGGCGCCTGGGCCGGCCACAACAAGATCGGTTCTCGCGGAAACAGAGCTTGCAACTCTCGCACCGAGCGATTCCGCCCGCGATTTCGCTTCGCTGCGCGTCATCTTCTCAAGCGACCCGGTGAAGACCAATGTCTTGCCGACAACCGGTGAACCAGCTGCGCGGGTTGCAGAGACAGGCATAACCGTAACATCCTTCAGGAGGTGATCGACCGCCCTACGGTTATGCGGCTCGTCAAAGAAATCGTTAACGGCTTCGGCAACGGTCAGGCCGACGCCTTCAATGGAGTCCAGTTCCTCGACAGCATTATCGCCTTCCATCGCTGCGATGAACGCCTCGATCGTGTGATAGTTGCGGGCGAGCACCTTCGCCGTCGTCTCGCCGACGTGACGAATACCGAGCGCATTGATGAAGCGGTCGAGCGAAATCTCGCGGCGGCGATCGATCGCTTCGAACAGTTTCTGCGCGCTCTGCTCGCCCCAGCCTTCGCGATTCATGATTGCCTTCTCGCCCCTGTCGTACCGTTTTCTGAGAAGAAAAATGTCGGCTGGTTCCTTGATCAGACCGTCCTGATGGAATGCAATGATGTGCTTCTCACCCAAGCCCTCGATATCGAACGCATTTCGCGAGACGAAATGCCTCAGACGCTCTACGGCCTGGGCCGGGCATATGAGTCCCCCAGTGCAGCGCCGCGCCGCTTCCGCCCTGCCCGTTTTTTCGTCCACTTCGCGGACGGCATGGCTGCCGCACGCAGGACATTTCTCAGGAAACTTGTATGGCTTCGCGGCCCGGGGCCGCTTTTCTTCAATGACTCGCACGATTTGCGGGATGACATCACCCGCCCGTTGCACCACGACCGTATCGCCGATGCGAACGTCCTTGCGCGCGATCTCTTCCTCATTGTGCAAAGTTGCATTCTGCACCACGACTCCGCCAACGGTGACAGGCCTGAGTTTCGCCACGGGCGTAAGCGTGCCAGTACGCCCGACCTGAATATCGATATCCTGCAGGATCGTCTGCGCTTGTTCAGCTGCAAATTTGTGGGCAATCGCCCAGCGGGGGCTGCGCGAAACAAGCCCGAGCCGCGCCTGGAGCGCCAGCTCATCCACCTTATACACAACTCCGTCAATATCGTACCCCAAGTTCGCGCGCTTGCCCTCAACTTCTCTATAGAAGCTCAAAGCCTCATTGATCGTACGGCATCTTCGCGTCAGCGGATTGACCTTGAATCCCCGCTGCTGGAAGGCCTGCAGCATGTCCCACTGCGTGCTGGCGGGAAGCGTGGTTGTCTCACCCCAGGAGTAGGCGAAGAAATGTAGCGGCCTTGAGGCCGTAATTGCTGGATCGAGTTGGCGGACCGAGCCGGCAGCGGAATTGCGCGGATTGGCGAAGACCGGCTTTCCCTCCTTCTCCTGCCGCCTGTTCAGCGCCGCAAAATCGGCGTGCGTCATGTACACCTCGCCACGCACCTCGACCACCTTCGGTGCGGTCCCATGCAGGCGCAGCGGGACATCTTTAATCGTGCGCAGATTGGCGGTGATGTCTTCACCCTCCGTGCCGTCGCCGCGCGTTGCGCCCTGCTTGAAGACTCCATTCTCGTAGCGGAGCGTGGCGGAGAGCCCGTCAATCTTTGGCTCCGCCGTGAGGACGAGCTCGGCCCCTTCACTCAGTCCAAGAAAGCGGCGGACGCGCGCAATGAAGTTAACGACATCCTCATCGCTGAAGGCATTGTCCAGCGAGAGCATCGGAACGCTGTGGATGACTTTGGCGAATTTGTCGCTGGGTTTCGCGCCAATACGATGACTTGGACTATCGGGGCGGACGAGATCGGGGAAGCGTGCCTCGATCGTCGCGTTGCGCTTTCGCAGTTCATCGTACTGAGCGTCCGAAACCGAGGGTGCATCTTCGAGGTAGTACCGCCGGTCATGCGACGCGATCTCGTTCGCCAGCCACTCAAGTTCGCTCGCGGCTTCGGAAATAGAAAGTTTCTCAACCGGTTTTCTTCTAGCGGTTTTCATGCGCGCTTGCGAAGCTTTTTCGGGGACGACAGTGCCTCCATCAGAAGCCGTCGTGCCGCAGCCCTCGCTTCATCGGTGACGGCAGCCCCGGACAGCATCCGCGCAAGTTCTTCGATGCGATCTTCCGGGGAAAGGAGTTCCACCTGCGTCCGATCCCGTCTCCGCGTGATCCGGAAGTGGCGCCCGGCGCGCGCGGCCACTTGTGGCGCGTGCGTGACCAGCAGCACCTGCATGGACTTTGCCAGACGCTGAAGCCGCTCGCCGACGGCATCGGCAACCGCGCCGCCGACGCCCCGATCCACCTCATCGAAGACCAGCGTCGCGGGTGGGCTGGCTTCTGAAAGAGCAACTTTGAGAGCAAGAGAAAATCGCGCCAGCTCACCGCCGGAAGCAATTTTCGCAAGCGGTCCAAACGGCGCGCCTCCGATCGTTGCAACTTCGAACGCGACGCGCTCGAGTCCATTGGCGCCGGCATTATCGGCATCGAGCGGCTCCAGAGACACGCGAAAGTTCGCGTGTCCCAGCTTGAGCGGCGCGAGTTCTGCCGCAACTACCGCCTCGAGATCGCGTGCCGCCTTCCGGCGCGCTGTCGAGAGCCGGTGTGCAGATTCCATGTAGGCCGCTTCCATGCGCGTCACTTCTGCTTCTGCGCTTTTCAAACTGTCACCGCTGCCGGCAATCGTTTCGAGTTTCGCCCGGGCGTCTTCCAGAACATCCGGCAGGGCATCGACACCGACGGCGTACTTTCGCGCGGCAGCGCGCAAAGTAAAAAGTCTCTCCTCCTTTTTCTCGAGCGCTGCCGGATCCATGTCCACACGTGACAGCAGCAACTCGAGTTCCCGCCGTGCCTCCTCGGTTAGCGCAAATGCCTGCTCAAGGCTGCGCTCTGCCGGAGACGTCAGCTGCCGGGCTTCATCTTTCATCCGGTTCAAGCGCCTCAATGCCGCCGCCAAGGATTGTTCCGCGCCGCGTTCGCCACCCAGGGACTCCACGGTCGACGCGATTTCTTCACCAATGCGGGTTGCATTCATCAGCAGGGCGCGTTCGGCGGCAAGCCTCGTCTCCTCGCCGGGTTCTGGGGACAGAGCCGAGAGCTCATCGACCGTGTATCGAAGGACTTCGATCTCGCTCGCCGCCTTTTCGGCTGTGCGCCGTAACATTTCCGCCCGCTCGCGCGCTTTCTGGAATTGGGAGAATCGCGTCGCCACATTTTGCGCGAGCGCTTCGTATGCGCCGAAGGCATCCAGCAGCTTGCGGTGCGTGGCTGTGTCGAACAGTCCGCGATCGTCGGCCTGCCCGTGAATCTCCACCAGGAGAGCACCGATATCACGAAGCAGAGCGATGCCTATCGGCTCATCGTTGACGAACGCCCTGGTACGGCCGTCCGACGTTATGGCGCGGCGAAGCAACGTCTCGTCTTCGGCGAGAATTCCGTTGCCGGAGATCATGGCTCGCGCACTGTGGCTTGGCGGAAGTGCGAAAATCGCAACCGCGGAACCCTGCGGCGCGCCGCTGCGCACAGTTGATTTTGCGCCTGCGCGCGCTCCCGTTGCGAGTCCGAGCGCATCCAGCAGAATCGATTTTCCGGCGCCCGTCTCGCCGGTTAACACATTCAGACCGGGCGCGAACTCCAGCTCAACATTCTCGATCAGAACGAGGTCGCGGATCCTGAGCGTCGCCAGCATTGGGCCAGCCTTACAGGGGTGACCTGAACAGTTTGCTGATCCAGGACTCGGGGTTCTCCTTAGGCCTCATGTTGTGCGCAACGAGAAGATTGTACGAATCCTGATACCAGCGATTTCCGGGATAATTTGCCCCCAATACCGCTGCAGCCGTTTTCGCTTCGTCATAGACGCCCAGCGCGTAGTACGCTTCCGTCAGGCGCTCCAGGGCCTCCGCAATTTGGGGTGTGCGCTGATATTTCTCGACCACGACCCGAAAGCGATTGATGGCGCCGATAAAGTCGCCTTGGCGAAGGTAGTATCGCCCGACCGCCATTTCCTTGCCGGCGAGGTGATCCATCGTCAAATCGATCTTCAGGCTGGCATCGCGCGCGTATTCTGTGTTCGGAAATCGCTGGACAACGTCTTGCAGCGCGGTCAGAGCCTGCTCCGTGTTCGACTGATCCCGCCCGACGTCCGTGATCTGCTCGTACAACGACATGGCCTTCAGATAGAAGGCGTAAGCGACTTCCTTACTGCCCGGATGCAGCGAGATATACTGATCCGCGGAGTTGATGGCCTCAGTGTATTTGTTTGCCTGATAATAGCAAAAAGCGCTCATCAACATCGCGCGTCGCGCCCAAATCGAATAAGGGTGTTGGCGCTCCACCTCGTCGAATTGTTTGGCCGCATCAGACCACGCACGTTCGCGTATCCTCTTCCAAGCATCGGCGTAGATTTGCTCGACCGGCCGTTCGACGTACTTGGTGTCTTTATCGTCGTCGCTTCCGGAACTGCTGAAGAGCGAACAGCCCGACAGCACCATTGCACCAACAGTCGCACTGAGAAGAAACGGTATGCAGAACTGCTTCGGCCAAGCGGCCGCTTTTCGAAAAGGCTTAAAAGACAGCATCTTGCTTCCGGTCAGGGTTGTGGTGCGCCAGCCGCGCCGCCGGGTTCTTTATGCCATTGCCGGGGCACTTGGGTCCAGACGGGACGGCCGCGGAATGGAAGCCTAATTTACCGGCACCCGCTTGTACTGCGCCGAATCGGAAAAAAGAGCCCGCAATAGCCGGTTGTTGAGGGCATGACCTGAACGACGCCCTTCGAAACGGCCGATGACCGGGGACCCGGCGAGCGCCATATCACCGATCGCGTCCAGGATCTTGTGACGCACGAACTCATCCGGAAACCGCAGGCGCCCCGGATTGACAAGCATGTCTCCATCGATTGCCAGCGTGTTCTCCAGCGTGGCACCGCGCGCGAGCCCGACTCTGTTCAGCGCATCGAGTTCATGAAGAAAGCCGAACGTCCGCGCAGGCGCGATATCGCGATGGAATTCCGCGGCCGAATAACGCCAGAGCAGATGCTGCCGGCCGATGGCCGCAGATTCAAAGTCGATGTCGAAATCGAATTCGCGATCGGCGCACGGCTCGAGCGCGGCCGTCGCGCCTTCCTGGCAGACTTCGACGCGCTTAAGGACTTTTATAACGTCGCGAGCTTGCGAGCTTTCGGCGATTCCGGCGGCTTCGATCAGTTCAAGGTAACTCCGCGCATCGCCGTCGAGAATTGGCGGCTCCGGTCCATCGACGGTGATCCGCAGATCGTCGATTTCGGCACCGGCGACCGCAGCCATCAAGTGCTCGATTACGCCCACGCTGGCTTCGCCTTCCGAGATCACGGTCCCAAGGCGGGTTGCCACGACTTTGTCGTAGCGGGCCTGAATCGGGCGGCCGCCGAGATCGGCACGAACAAAGACAACTCCCGTGCCTGGCGGCGCAGAGGTGAGCCTCATCCGAACCAGTACGCCCGAATGAAGCGTCTTGCCTTCTGCACTCACCTCTCGCGCGATTGTGCGCCGACCCATGCGGTGTTCCCGTCGCCCGGTTTGGTCGGGCGAGGGACGACATGACCTCAGTTCGTCTGCCGGCGCAAGAATGCCGGGATCTCGAATTGATCGTCTTTCCCGTGCTCCGGAAACAGATCGTCCGCGCTCACTTGTGGCTGCGCCCGTTGAGCATCCGACGCCGGGCCACGCGACAAAATCTGCGCGGTTGCTCGCGGCGGCATCGCTGCGGCCGGACGCGCCGCAGAACTTGGCTCTGTCCGGGTTTCAGCCCTGCGCTCGGCCCAGCCGCCGAACAACCGACGGCGCCGGGGCTCCGGAATCGGCTCCGGCAGTGGCTCGCGCGGCACCGGGCGAACCGGGACAGGCGGAACCTCCTCCGCGATTTCCGGCGTGTCTTCCGTTCCGAGGATCAGCGGCTCCACGGGCGAGATCGCCGGACGCGGAGGCGCGTCGGTTTCTACGTTAAGCTGATCGGCCAAGGCTTCCATCTGCGACCGGACGGGGTTGACTGCGTGTGCATGAACCACAGCAGCCGGCTTTAGCGCCGGCGTCATCGGCACAGAGAGGGGCTTTTGTCGCGGGCGCAACGTCTCCACATTGGGCGGCAGCTTCGCGAGGGCCTCCGCTTCGATGCCGGTGGCGACAACGGATACACGCAAACGGCCCTCCATATTTTCGAGCAGAGTCCCGCCAAAGATGATGTTCGCGTCCGAGTCGACTTCCGCCCGAATGCGATTTGCGGCCTGATCCACCTCGAACAGCGTCATGTCCGGACCGCCGGTGATATTAATGAGAACCCCGCGGGCGCCTTTCATAGAGACTTCATCGAGCAGTGGATTGGAAATGGCCGCTTCGGCGGCTTTCAGCGCGCGCTCCTCTCCCTCAGCTTCGCCGGTGCCCATCATGGCTTTGCCCATTTCGCTCATGACCGTCTTGATGTCGGCAAAGTCGAGATTGATCAATCCAGGCATGACGATCAGATCGGTGACGCCGCGCACGCCAGAATGCAATACGTCGTCCGCCATGCTGAAGGCCTGCGCAAAAGTCGTGCGGTCGTTCGCAACCCGGAAGAGATTCTGGTTGGGAATAATGATGAGCGTGTCGACGAATGCTTGCAGCTCCTCGATCCCCCGTTCGGCGATACGCATGCGGCGTTCGCCCTCGAAGGCGAACGGCTTCGTCACGACACCCACGGTGAGGATTCCCTGCTCGCGCACCGCGCGCGCTATGACCGGCGCGGCGCCTGTTCCGGTGCCGCCGCCCATGCCGGCGGTAATGAACACCATGTGCGAACCGGAAAGTTGCTCCAGAATCTCGTCGAGTGATTCTTCCGCGCCTGCCCGCCCGACGTCCGGTCTTGCACCCGCGCCCAATCCCTGGGTGATCCGCGCGCCGACCTGAATTCGGCGCTCAGCCTTGGCCAAGGCGAGTGCCTGAGCGTCCGTGTTGGCGACAACGAACTCTACGCCTTCCAGCTTCGATGCAATCATATTATTGACGGCATTGCCGCCAGCCCCGCCCACGCCAAGAACAGTGATGCGCGGCCGCAACTCCGTCTTTTCGGGCACTCCGAGTTTCATCTCACTCTCCGTTTCTCAACCTATCCCCGCGACCTGAAGTCCCCACTCGATTCCGGCTTTTTTATCGGCACGCGCGAATCACCCTAGAATACCCCCGACGAGTCGCCGGAAGAATCCACTTTGCGGCACCTCTTCGGTTTCTGCTGCCATATCCGGATTGAGAATTTCCGGTGCCATTGTGGCCCCGGCGATGAGCAGGCCCAGTGCCGTCGCATAATCCGGCCCAGCGCCCACTGCCGGAAGTCCCGGGAACGTCTGAGGCCGCCCAAGGCGCACCTGCTTGTTTAGAATCCGCTGCGCCAGCTCGCGTGTTCCCGCGAGCTGACTTGCGCCACCTGTCAGTACAGCGCGACGTCCGGCCGCCACATCGAAACCGCTGTCGCGCAGGCGCGTCTGCACCTGAAGAAATATCTCTTCAAGGCGAGGCTGGATAATACGGGTCAACATAGAGCGGGGAACCCGAAATATAGATTCATCGCCGTCTTCGCCCATCTGGGGAACAGCGACGACATCGGTGCTGGTCTCGATGTCACCGAGGGCCGCGCCATAAAGCGCCTTCAATCGCTCGGCAGCCGAGACCGGCGCAGCAAGCATTCGGGCGAGATCAGCGGTAACATGATTGCCACCGAGCGGCACCACATCCGCAAACACGAGTTCGCCTTCCATAAAGACCGCAATCGAGGTCGTGCCTCCGCCCATGTCGAGCAGTGTAGCACCGAGGTGCATCTCGTCAGGCGCAAGCGTTGAAAGCCCGCTTGCGTAAGCCGACACGAGCGTGCCGCTGATCGTCAGATGACAACGCTCGATTGCCAATTTGAGATTGCGAAACGGAGCTGGCTTCACGGCGACGGCATGCATGGAGACGCCAATTCGCTGACAGAACATGCCGCGTGGGTCCCGCACACCACGCGCCTCGTCTACGACATAAGAAATGGGTGCGGCCTGGATGATTTCATGATCGTCCGCCTGGCTCGATTCGCGGGCCTGCCGCAGAAGTTCCTGGAGATGCTGGTCGGTTACCAAGGCACCGTCGAGCGACATCGCAGCGCGTGTCGTGATGCTTTTCGGCGATCCGCAGCCGACGGAAATCACGACATTCTGAATGCGGGTATCCGCATGATTCTCTGCCGCCGCCACGGCCTCACGGATAGAGTCCTCAGCCTGCTGGACATTGACGATTGTGCCGGATTTCACGCCTTGCGATTCGCGCAAGGAGACGCCGATGACACGCAGCGAACCGGGCTCTGCCCGACCAATCAGGCAGACGATCTTGGACGATCCGATGTCGAGGGCTGTAACGAGGCCGCTTCGAAATGGCGTCGGCTCGGCGCCGGCGATTCGCATTTTGATCGCCTCCCCCATCAAGCTCTACTCCCCCTCGCGACTTTCTGGCGTACGGCATTACGCAGTACAAAGAAATAGTTGTCGGGCGACCTGAGGTCGATTTCCGCGATATCGCGTTCCAAAATTCCTGTATCTATGATCAGGTGTTCAAGCGCGTCGATCTGCTTGGCCCAATTCTGCTCAGGCAGCTTCACCAGCACGCCGTCATCCAGAATCAGATTCCAGCGTCGGCCTGATACGCGCTGCATGGCCCGAACCCGGACAGATACCGCACGATAGAGATTGATTGTTCCGACAAGGCCGGATGCACCTTCTGGCTGTTCGCCAATGAACACGGGCAGCTTTGAAAACCGAGCGGCATCGATTCGCGCGATCGGATGACCGGCCCGATCGACAACACTGACCCCACGACCAGAGCTCCAGACAGCGAACGGCACCTTCTCGACTACCC
>Ga0310810_10007212_pt1 | contig 12657 bp, 11 predicted proteins | sample NCmetagenome_FD_207641 | JGI IMG/M metagenome (GOLD analysis project Ga0310810, IMG submission 207641) | Soil microbial communities from experimental microcosm in Duke University, North Carolina, United States - NC | ecosystem: Engineered > Artificial ecosystem > Soil microcosm > Unclassified ... | reverse complement strand
GGCAAACGTGCGGCTCAAGGCGGATTCAACGAAATCTGCCGGGCAACCGCCGACGGCCGTACCGCTGCCTAAAGCAGATACAACAAGGCGCTAGTCAGCTATCAGCCATCAGCTATCAGCCATCAGCAGAGCTAAGATCAGGCGAACCGCGACGATCGTTAAGGGTATTAAATGGTGATGCGTAAAACATTTTTTGCCGCGTTATTGGCGGCGATTCCTGCGGCCGTGGTCGCGCAAAGTCCTGCGCGAACTACGGCCGCGCCCGTTGGGCCTGCGGTGTCCGTCGACCGTGTCGTCGCGATTGTCGGCGATCAGCCGCTTTTGTGGAGCGACGTTCTCGCATACATCAATCAGCAGCGCGCAGCGGGCGCCCAGATTCCGCCTGATTCCGCCGGACAGGCCGCGTTTGCCCGCGATGCACTCAATCAGCTGATAGACGAAGAGATTCTCGTGCAGAAAGCGCATGAAATGAAAGTCGACGTCACTGAAACTGAAGTGAATCGCTCCGTGGACGATCAGATCAAGCGCATTCGCGAGCAATTCAAGACCGACGAGGAGTACCGCACCGAGCTGAAGAACGCGGGCTTCGGAACTCCGGAGGAATATCGGCGCACGCTTTACACGCAGTTCTATCGCCGCGCACTTCAGCAGCGCGTTTTTCCCGATCTCCAGAAAACCGCGCGCTTGAAAAACGTCAGCGATGCGGAGATCGATGAAGCGTTCCAAAAGAACAAGGACTTACTCAAGAATCAGCCGGCAACGGTGACGTTCAGACAGATCGTCGTCGCTCCGAAACCGACTGCGGATCAGAAGAAAAGGGCGCTCGCAAAAGCCGAGTCGCTGCTTGTCGAGATCAAGAAGGGCGGTGACTTTGAGCAGATCGCAAAGCGTGAATCGATGGATCCTGGGTCCAAGTCAACCGGTGGCGATCTGGGATGGAATCGTCGAGGCACGATGGTGCCGGAGTTCGAGCGCTGGATGTTCGCGCTTCGTCCCGGACAGCTCAGTCCTGTGGTCGAGACGCCGTTCGGTTATCACATCATTCGCGTCGATCGTGTGCAGGCCGGCGAAGTTCACGCTCACCACATTCTGATAACGCCGGTGATCGATTCGGCTGACCTCGTAACAGCGAGACTCGAAGCGGATTCGGTCGCGAAACTGTGGCGCGCGGGTGTGTCATTCGATTCGCTCGTCGCCAAGCATCACGATCCCGCGGAAGAGAAGGGAATCCTTCAGCCGTTCGTTCGCGATTCGCTTCCCGCCGCGTACAGCGCCGCGATCACGGGCAAGAAGGCCGGTGATGTCACTGATCCATTCGAGCTTCAGGGGCCGCGCGGCACTCCGAAATTTGCGGTGATTCAGCTCGTCACAGTGAACGAAGCAGGACAATTCGTGGAAAGCGAAGTCCGCGAGCGAATTCGCCAGCAGCTGGTCGCCGAGCGTGCGACGCGTCAGCTGCTCGATGATCTTCGCAAGAAGACATACGTGTCGATAAGGCTATAGCGAATGACCGTGCGGCTCGCTGTCACCGCGGGTGATCCGCGCGGCATCGGTCCGGAAATAATTTCCAAAGCGCTCGCTGATCCGCGGATTGGCGGGCGCTCTGATTTTGTAATCGTCGGCCCGCGCGGCTGCGGAATCGAAGTCGACGAATTCATTGGAGACTGGAGTCCCAATGGAGATGCGACCACCGCCGGGCGATTGAGTGGACTCGCAATCGAGCGGGCGGTCGAGCTCGCGTTGAACGGCGACGTCGATGGAATCGTCACCGCACCAATCGATAAAGCGGCGCTCCTCGCAGGCGGGTACGATTATCCCGGACATACGGAGATGCTCGCTGCGCTCACGAATTCAAACGTTGCAATGATGCTTGCATCAACCGCTGCAACGAATCCGCTTCGTGTGGTGCTTGCGACAACTCACGTTGCTCTGCGTGATGTTCCTCGTGAGCTCACTGCGGATAAAATCATCTCAGTAGCGAACATCACGCGAGAATATCTCACGCGATGGTTCGCGATCGACTCACCGCGTATCGCGTTATGCGCGCTCAATCCTCACGCGGGCGACGGCGGCCGATTTGGAAATGAAGATGAAACTTTGCTCGCTCCCGCTGCACGAGCTGCCGCCATCTCAGGTCCATTTCCGGCGGACACGGTTTTCGTTCGTGCAATGCGCGGAGAATTCGACGCTGTGATCGCGCCGTATCACGACGTCGGAATGACAGCAATCAAAGTCGCGGCATTCGGCGGCGCAGTGAACGTCACACTCGGATTGCCGTTTCCACGAACCTCACCCGATCATGGAACCGCGATCGACATTGCCGGTCGCGGAATCGCGGATCCGTCTAGCTTTGTAGAGGCGCTGCTTCTGTGTCGATCGATCGCTTCTCGCGATCGTGCGCCCGGCGATCGCCGGCCGAATGAAGATCGACCGCAAGCGAATCGATCTTCCGCCCTTCCATCTCGCGCACGGTAAATATCGCCCCGCCGGCAATCACTCTATCGCCGGCCTGAGGTAATCGCCCGAGCACACCGAAGACATAACCGCCAATCGTCGTTGCATCGTCCTCGGGAATGTCGAGGCCGAACCTTTCGTTGAGCTCGCCAATGTTCGTCTCGCCTTTCACCAGCGTCTCACCTGCACGCGTTCGCACCGGTGCATCGCTGTCTTCCGACGTGTCGTACTCGTCGAGAATCTCTCCGACGATTTCCTCGAGGAGATCTTCCATCGTGATCACGCCTGCAGTGCCGCCGTACTCGTCGAGGACAACAGCCATGTGAATCTTGAGTCGCTTGAAGTCCGCAAGAACATCTTCGACTTCCTTCGACCCCGGAATCATGTGCACGGGACGCATCATCTCGCGCAGAGAAAAATTCGGCGACGCACCATTTGTCGCGCTCGCGCCGCCACTCGCTACAGGAATCAGGACCCTGAGCAAATCCTTCGAGAGTACCATCCCAATGATGTCGTCGATCGTCTCCTCGTAGATCGGATACCGTGAGACACCGCTCTCCTCGACAATCTTCAAAACTTCAGGAAGGGTTGCATCGACTGGGAAAGCGATGATCTCAGTCCGAGGAGTCATCACCTCGCGCGCGTTTTTCTCGGAGAATTCGAACACCGCGCCAAGCATTCGCGCATCACTCCGCTCGAGCGATCCGCTTTCCTGCGCCTGCTCCACGAGCAAACGCAGCTCTTCCGGCGAATGCACAGTTTCGTTCATCGCGTCGGTCGACTGACCGAACGTGTGAAGAATTCCGTTCGCCGAGCGATTGAGAACCCAGATGAACGGGCTCATCACCCAGCCAAAAAGCAGAAGCGGCGGAGCGAGCCATTTTGCAAATCGCTCCGGATGATTCAACGCCGCAGCTTTTGGTGTGAGCTCACCAAGCACGACGTGCAGGTAGGTGAGAACCGTGTACGCAACGATGCCAGCGATCGTCACACTGAGCGATACTTCGACAGCGAACGGCAATCGCGCGAACAGCCCCTCGAAAATTCCCGCGAGAGTTTTCTCTGCAATCCAGCCGAGGCCGAGGCTCGCGAGCGTTACACCAAGCTGGCTCGCCGAGAGAACACGGGAGATATTTGAAGTTGCACGCATCGCAATGCGCGCCAGCTTGTCGCCCGAGCGCACCATCGCTTCGAGCCGCGTGCGGCGCGAGCGGACGAGTGAGAACTCCGCGGCGACGAAGAACCCGTTGAGGAGAACAAGCGCCAGGATGGCAAACAGCCGGGAGATCACTCCAGAAAAATATCACATTACTGGAGACGGTGGACCTCCACCTGAGGCCTCCAAGGGCACGCATGTCCATGCAGGACATGAACATAGCCACGGCCTAGGGGGTCATGATCATGCCAGCCACGCCTCCACCCGAAGCCTCCGGGTAGCCCTTGTCCTGATCGCCGGGCTCCTGGTTCTCGAGGCGATCGGCGGCTTTTTAGCGAATTCTCTCGCGCTGCTCGCTGATGCGGGCCACCTGCTGACGGACGTTGGCGCGCTCGCCCTGTCGCTGTTCGTTGCGTGGTTCACTACTCAGCCAGGCAGTACGCGCAAAACTTATGGGTATCTGAGGTGGGAGATCCTCGCGGCATTCATCAACGGTGCGACGCTGCTATTGATCTCCGCCTGGATTCTTTTTGAAGCGGTAATGCGTGTCCGGCACCCCGAACACGTCGAGGGTGGACTCATGCTCGGCGTCGCGATAGTCGGCCTGGTGGTGAACATCGTCGCCGCGCGGATTCTTCATCCCAACTCCGGCGAAAATCTCAATGTGCGCGGGGCATACCTTCATGTACTCGGCGATTTGCTTGCGCAGCTCGGAACCGTCGTTGCGGCGATTTTGATTCGGTTCACGGGCTGGCTGATGGCCGATCCCATCGTGTCGTTTCTGACAACAGCACTGATCATCCGCGGATCGTGGACTTTGATCCGTGAGTCGGTGGACATTCTTCTCGAATCGACTCCACGTCATATCGATCTCAACGGAGTGCGTGAACAGCTCGAGGCAATACCCGGAATCGAGTCTGTTCATGACCTTCACGTTTGGTCGGTAACACCGCGAATGGTCGCGATGAGCGCACATGCCATCGTGCGAGATGCAGCGGCGCACCAGCACGCTCTAGAGCACATTCACGATGCAATGCAGCTGTTCGGAATCCAGCACGTCACCGTGCAGCTTGAATGCGACGAAATGCCTGAGCGGGAAGCGCATTTACACGTGTGATTCTTTGAGTTCTGGCTCGTCATTGAGCGATGCCAAGAATCGATGCACTTCTCGCGGCGATGGTGAAAAACCGCGCCAACGCCGTCCGCCTCGCTGACGGGGATGTTGCTTATCTCGTAATCGGCGATGCCGAGCACCCGTTGACCCGCCAGCCTCTGGGGGACGGACAGCTGTCCGCGCTGCTCAGGGAAATGGCGCCCGTTCACTTAGCCGCCGTACTGAACGCAGGCGGACCTGCCGAATTCACATATTCGTGTTCTGACGGGACATTCGTCACGCGCCTCGTCACGGAGAACGGAAAGGCGACTGCAACAGTGCAGCTCGCTCCTGTCAACGGGACGAACGGAAACGGTACAAACGGAAACGGTACGAACGGCAGCAACGGACACGCACCCGCCACATCGAACGGCCACAATGGTGCGCACGTGCCGGTACCAGCGGCCGTCGGCCCCGCTGCGCCGGTTGCGCGCGCTCCAGAACCGCCACCGCCGCCGGCACCTGCACCGCGCGAGCCCGTGACTTCGTTCGCTTCAGCGGATGTCGTCGAATCGGATGCATCGCTCGAGCCCGCTCGAACGGAAATAGATGAGCTGCTCCGCGGAATCGTCAGCAATTCAGCGTCCGATCTTCACCTGCGAGTTGGTGAGCCGCCGATCTATAGAATTCACGGCGAGCTGAAGCGAATGACAGACTCGGACATGCTCGTGAATTCGCGCCTCGAAGCGATGCTCGCGGCGATCATGCCGGAGCGAAACAAGTACGAGTATCGCGAAGTCAACGACACAGACTTCGCGTATGAAATTCCGGGATTGGCCCGTTTCCGCTGCAACGCATTTCGTGATCATCACGGCGCAGGCGGTGTCTTTCGTGTGATCCCGCACAAAGTCGCCACCGTCGAAGAGATGGGGATTACGCCCGAGGTGCAGAACCTCTGCTATCTGACGAAGGGACTCGTGCTCGTCACGGGCCCGACGGGCTCGGGTAAATCCACCACACTCGGCGCACTTGTCGATTTGATAAACCGGTCGCGTGACGATCACGTGATCACGATCGAAGATCCAATCGAGTTCGTGCACGTCAGCAAGCGCTGCGTCATCACACAGCGTCAGGTTGGTTTGCATACGGGAGGCTTCAAGAGCGCGTTGCGCGCTGCACTGCGCGAGGATCCCGACATCGTTCTTGTCGGTGAAATGCGCGATCTCGAAACGGTCTCGATTGCTCTCGAGACTGCGGAGACGGGACACCTGGTGTTCGGAACTCTGCATACCACAACTGCTGTCGGTACGATCGATCGAGTGATCGATCAATTTCCCGCCGATCGTCAGGCGCAGATTCGGGTGATGCTCGCGGACACTCTCAAAGGAGTGATTTCACAAACGCTCTGCAAGAAAATCGGCGGAGGCCGGGTGGCAGTGCGCGAGATTCTTCTTTCCGTGCCAGCGGTTGCAAATCTCATTCGTGAGGGAAAAGCGTATCAGCTGCAATCGGTGATGCAGACGTCGCGCAAACTCGGAATGGTGCTTCTGGGCGACGTGTTGATCGATCTTGTCGATCAACAGATTGTCGAGCCCAAGGAGGCCTACATGAAGGCGACCGACAAGCAGTCGTTTCTGGCCGCGCTCAAGAGCAGAGGGCACGATATCTCGTTCATGATGGTGTAAAAAACAGCCATCAGCCGTCAGCTTTCAGCTAACTACGAACTGCGCACTGGATCGGCTTTAGCTGACGGCTGACGGCTGATGGCTGATGGCTCTTAGTACAAAACGTCATTCGGCCCCGATAGCTTCCGCCCTATGCAGAAGCCTCACAATATCCGGAACATCGCCATCATCGCGCACGTCGATCACGGAAAGACCACTCTCGTAGACAAGATGCTGCGGCAGGCGGGCGCGTTCAGAGAAAATCAGGTCGTCATGGATCGGGTGATGGATTCCAATCCGCTCGAGCGCGAGCGTGGAATTACCATCCTCGCGAAGAATACGTCCGTCCGTTGGAAGGGCACGAAGATCAACATCGTCGATACACCAGGCCACTCCGATTTCGGTGGCGAAGTGGAGCGAACTCTTCGCATGGTAAACGGCGTGCTGCTCGTGGTCGATGCGTTCGACGGCCCGATGCCGCAAACGCGATTCGTTCTACGAAAAGCGCTGGAGCTCGGACGAACTCCGATTGTCGTCATCAACAAAATCGATCGTCCCGGCGCAGATCCGATGCGAGTTCACGACGAAGTTCTCGATCTCTTCATCGAGCTCGAGGCGGACGAAGCGCAGCTCGATGCCGCAGTGGTTTACGCATCAGCGCGAGATGGTGTCGCTACGATGGATCTCGAGAAAAAGCCTGTCGATTTGACGCCACTCTTTGATGCGATCGTGCAGCACGTGCCGGCCCCGCCGCACGACACCGAGTCGCCGTTTCAGATGCTCGTTTCGACGATCGATCATTCCCCGTATCTCGGACGTTTGGGTATCGGCCGAATCGAGCGGGGAAAAGTTCGCGTCGGCGAGCAGGTGGCGCTGTTGCCGCTCGATCCAAATGCGAAGACTGAACAGGCGAAGGTGACAAAGCTCTTCGGATACGAAGGCCTCGAGCGCATCGAGCTGGAACAGGCGCAGGCGGGAGAGATCGTTGCGCTCGCGGGACTCGAAGGCGTCGAAATCGGTCTGACAGTGGCGGACGTGGAACGGCCCGAGCGACTCGCGGGAATTTCCGTCGAAGAGCCCACGATCTCCGTGGATTTTCTCGTGAACAATTCTCCCTTTGCCGGTCGCGAAGGGAAATTCGTCACGTCGCGACAATTACGCGAAAGATTGTATCGCGAGCTCGAGCGAAACGTCGCGCTTCGTGTGGACGACACCGAGGCGACGGACACGTGGACAGTCTCCGGTCGAGGCGAGCTTCATCTCACGATTCTGATGGAGACGATGCGTCGCGAAGGCTACGAATTCCAGGTCTCGCGTCCTCGCGTGATCACTCGGCACGGTCCGAAGGGTGAGCGACTGGAGCCGTACGAGGAGCTTTCCATCGACGTGCCCGAGGAATTCCTTGGCGCGGTGATCGAGAAGCTCGGGCCGAGGCGGGCCGAGATGATGGAAATGAAGAATCCGGGGCAGGGCATGGTGCGTCTTCTTTATCGCATCCCCGCCCGCGGATTGTTCGGTTACCGGTCAGAATTCCTGACGGACACGAGAGGCACGGGCATCATTCACCACCGATTCCTGGACTACGGACCGTGGGCAGGTCCTTTGGCGGGGCGAACGCGGGGCAGCCTGGTGTCCATGGAGGCGGGTGTGATTGTTGCATTCGCGCTTGCGAATCTAGCCGAACGGGCGACTCTTTTTGTCGCGCCAGGTGACAAAGTTTATGAGGGCATGCTGGTTGGGGAAAATTCCCGGCCTGGCGACATGGACGTCAATCCGACGAAAGAGAAGAAACTGACGAACATGCGATCGAAGGCGAGCGATGAAAACATCCAGCTCGAGCCACCCAGGGAGTTGACTCTCGAAGGAGCGTTGGAGTATATCGAAGAGGACGAGCTGATCGAGGTTACGCCGCAGGCAATCCGTTTGCGGAAGCGCTTCCTCAGTGCGAACGATCGCAAGAAGCTGTCGCGCGAAGCGAAACGCGAGCGCGCGCTTCTCTAACCCCGGAGGACACTGATTTTATGTTGGACACGTTCGAGTCGCCGCAGGAAGGTTTTGGGGTCGCGGGCGACACGAGGATGTGGGATGCGAAAGTGGATGGGTACGCCGCAGCGGGTCCGACTGAGAGTGATGATCCGGAAGACGAGATCCTGGATGACGATCTCGATGATGATGACGATCTGGATGACGATGATGATGTCGACTTCGACGATGATGACGACGACGCAGATGACGAGGACGATGAAGACGACATCGATGACGACGAGGATGATCTCGACGACGACGACGATCTGGACGACCTAGACGATGATCTCGTCGATCTCGACGATGAATACGATACCGAGGATGTGGAGAGACATCATCGGGGGCCGGGCAGAGGAAGGTACGAGGATTGATTGCACCCCTGCCTTGATTACAATTCGCCGCCACGGGGAGATGAGCTTTCCGTGGCGGTCTCACTTTTAGTCAATAGAATGAAATTTTCAGCTGCGTTCCTTCTGGCCGTCTCCGTTGCGCTTCCGACTCGCGTGCGCGCGCAGGTCGAGGATCAGTTTTCCTGGGGATTGATGGCCGGCGCCGCGATTCCTGCGAGAGAGCTTGCGAAGGATCACAACACCGGGTTCAACGGCGGAATCACTTTCGCGCTTGGTGGAATCGGACAGCTCGTCGGATTTCGAATCGACGGACTCTACAGCACGTTCAGTGCAAAGAGCGGAACGACTGCCGGTAACGCAAACATTGCGGGTGGCACTGCGAATCTCGTCATTCCGCTGCTTGGAAACGGTCATCATCTGTATTTGACGGGTGGTGTTGGCGGTTATGGATTTCACAGCGGCGTGAAAGGCGTGAAGTCGGTGAGCGATTGGGGACTGAACGGCGGCGCAGGATGGTGGTTGCCGGTTGCGAACGCGTTCATCGAGGCGCGGTACCATCATTTCTACCGTGCTTTTCCTGACAAGCACCCGGCCGTATTCGTTCCGATTACACTCGGCGTGCTCTTCTAAAGAACCAGCCGCAGTTACTTGAGCTGGATTCGGATTCCCACCGAGAGTGATGGTCCGCTGAAGTCGAGCTCTCGCGGAAATCTCTCCGGGACTGTGTGGTTTTCATCCGTGAACGTCCACTGTACGCTCTGAAATTTGCGCCGCATCCACATGTACTCGACGTAGGGGTAAATCTCTTTCTTCCACGCAACGGCAACCCCGGCGACGCCGCCGAGCTGAAATGTCTGTCCGGTTCCAAAGTAGACATCGCCGTTTCCATCCCCAACCGGATCGATTGCCTGCACGTCGTTGAGCTGAATCAATCCTGATCTGATCCCGACACGTATCAGCAGCTTTCGAAACGGCGAATGCTCCGTGTCGGAGCTGACCGTTCCGAAAACACTGACCGCAGGAAGCTCGCGGACTGCGCCGCGAATCTCGAATGTGTTGTCGACTGCCGAGAATCCGGAGAATTCGCTGTAACCAAGGCCCACATCGATCTGGAGAAACGAGCTCATGCTCATCGAATCTTCGACCGGCTCGTAAATCTCGGTCGTATCCTTTCTGCCGTTCCGGTCGACAATTTCCTTCCTCGTCGGCTTCCATCCGCCTTCGATTGTTTTGTTGGCCGACCATGGGAGCGGAATCTTCGTCACCTGGTAAGTGGCGTCGACGCCGTAGTCGACGGCCTTCGACCAGCAGTCGTTTCTCTGGACTTGTCCGCGCGCGCTCCAGCAGCTCATGTAGAAGCTGATGCTGCTGACATCCTTGATGATGTCAGAGAATTCCTGCGCGCTGCCCTCTCGTGGGCAAACGATGAAGAACAGAAACAAGAGGCCAGTGGCGACTCGGCGCATTTCTGATAAGGAAATCATTTCCGAAACTGCTTGAGCAGGGCGCATGCCGCAACGCTGCAGGGCGTGGTGCGGTTTCGTTTTTGCGCTTTTGCCTCGCGTGAATACCTGGGTTGGAATCAGCGGATGGCTGTATCCACCGTGGCGTGGAAACTTTTACCCGGAAGGTTTGCCGGAGCGCCGATGGCTGGAGTATGCGAGCCGCGCGTTCAACAGCATCGAGATCAATGGAACATTCTATAGTCTGAAGTGGCCCGCGATCTTCGAGCGGTGGATCGCGGACACCCCGAATCACGACTTCATTTTTGCGATCAAGGGAAGCCGGTTCATTACGCACAACCTGAAGCTCAAGAATGTCGAATCAGCGATGGGAAATTTTTTCGCCAGCGGAATTCTCTTACTCGGCGAGAAAACAGGACCGTTTCTGTGGCAGCTGCCCGCTACTTATTCGTTCGATGCCGAGCGAATGCGCAGTTTCATGCAGTCTCTGCCGCGATCGTCGCGAGAAGCGGAGAGAATTGCGCGACGTCATGACTTTCGCCTGAAACGCGGCGAGTGTACTCGAGCCGTGAAAGATGTTCCATATCGTCATGCGTTCGAGGTTCGTCACCCTTCGTACTTCACGGAAGAGTTCTACGACATTCTGCGCGAGCACGATTGTGCGTTCGTCATCGCCGACACTGCGGGAAAATTTCCGTATGCAGAAGAGATCACGGCTGAGTTCGTGTACGTGCGTCTTCACGGGTCGAAGGTACTTTATGCGAGTGGATACACCGATCACGAGCTGAGCTCGTGGGCGAAGAGGCTCAGGGCATGGCGCGATGATCCGTTACATCCGCGCGACCTGTATGTCTATTTCGATAATACCGACAACAAGAGCTTTGCTCCCCTCGACGCTGCGCGGTTGGCGAAGAAGCTCGCGCGCCCTCGCACAGTTGCGAAGCGGCGGGTTGTTTCAAGTGAACGGGCTTGATTACGTTTAGCGTCTGATTCGCGCGAGTATCAGCTGCGCGTGTGGGGCCATTAGCTCAGGTGGTTAGAGCGCACGCCTGATAAGCGTGAGGTCCGAGGTTCAACTCCTCGATGGCCCATCCCCATTTAATGTCGGCAGTAGGTCGCAGAGTCGCTCCGCGCTTCCTCCAGTTTCCGCGCGGTCTCAGTGAGACGATTGAGATCGGGGACCTCCGCGCCGCCGGCAGCGTCAGGCGTGAAGACGCCGTTATGAAGCTGCTGACGCGATAACCTCAAGGCATCTACCGCGCGCCGGCATTTTGCCTTGTCGCCGCAGCCGGAAACGCTCACAACGAGGATCGTCAGAGCGATAACGGGGAGATTTCGCATAGGCCGACAATGTTCGCTCCTTTTGAGACCTTGACAATACGTGTTATAACACCTAATTTCAGTGTTATCACACATATTCAAGGAATGACAATGTTTCTCTTCAGCTCCGCATCCAATAAACAGGTCAACATTGCGTTGACTCTTCTGCGTCTTGTTGTCGGCGCAATCTTCGTCGCGCACGGCGCACAGAAACTTTTCGTGTTCGGCTTCGACGGTGTTGCCGGGGCTTTCGGACAGATGGGCGTTCCAGCAGCCGGCATACTTGGACCGTTCGTCGCATTCGTCGAGTTCTTTGGAGGACTGGCGTTGATCACCGGATTGCTCACCCGGCTCGCAGCTGCCGGTATCTCATCGACGATGATCGTCGCAATCCTGCTGGTTCACATCAAGAACGGATTCTTCGCTCCAACCGGCGTCGAGTTTCCGCTATCGCTGCTTGCTTCGAACATCGCGTTGATTGTTGCCGGCGCAGGAAGCTGGTCGCTTGATTCGCTGATCGGCCGAAAGACTTCAACTGTCACACAGGAAATCAAAACCACAACGCTGCGCCGAGCGGCGTAAGCTGGGCATCGCCCGCTCGCAACGATCGTTGCGAGCGGGTTGTTTCGCATCTAAAATCAGATTGATGCGATACAAATCGTTGCTGCTCGCGTCTCTTATCACTCCTTCATTCACGGGCGCACAGATCGCCTCGCCGGGGGACCTGGATCCAACCGGCCGCGTTTACACGGAGATCGTCGCGCGCGTTGGCGCAGCAGGAACAAACTCCGCCGCAATTCCCGGAATGGCTGTCTACATCGTTTCCGAAGACGGACACCGCACAACGTTGCGCACGACACTCGGCGGAACAGCAGCGACATGGCTTCCGCGAGCGAAATATCGAATCGTCACGCCCGATCCGTTTCAGTACCAGGAGAAGATGTACTCCTGGGACACGATCGTGGCGGTGCGCCAGGGAATTAGCGCGATCCGGCTGCAGCTCGACAACGCTCGCGCGCGACCGGTGCCGGTTCTCGAGTGGAAGGCAAACGAGAACGGAGCGCGCGAGACGATTTCTAATCATCGCGTCATTCGTACCCTCTCGCATGCAGGACTGTCCCTGAATGCGTCG
>Ga0310810_10007211_pt1 | contig 12657 bp, 8 predicted proteins | sample NCmetagenome_FD_207641 | JGI IMG/M metagenome (GOLD analysis project Ga0310810, IMG submission 207641) | Soil microbial communities from experimental microcosm in Duke University, North Carolina, United States - NC | ecosystem: Engineered > Artificial ecosystem > Soil microcosm > Unclassified ... | reverse complement strand
TCCGCGATCTTCTGGCCGAAGTCGAGCACGACCACACGGTCGGAGATGTCCATCACCACGCCCATGTCGTGCTCGATCATCACCACCGCCAGGCGCTTCACCTGCTTGACGTAGAGGACGAACCGCACCATGTCCTCGGTCTCCTCCGCGTTCATCCCGGCGGTGGGCTCGTCGAGCAGGAGCACGGTCGGGTCGAGGGCGAGGGCCCGGGCCAGCTCCACCCGCTTCTGCAGCCCGTAGGGCAGGGTCCCGACGATCTTGTGCCGGATGTCCTGCAGCTCGAGCAGGTCGATGATCTCCCGCTCGATGATCCCGCGGTGGAGACGCTCCTCCCGCGCCGCCTTCCCGTAATAGGCGCCCGAGGCCAGCACGCCCGCGCGCAGGTGGATGTGCCGCCCGATCTTGATGTTGTCGAGCACGCTCATGCCCTTGAACAGGGCGATGTTCTGGAAGGTGCGGGCGATGCCGAGGCGCGCCCGCTGGTACGGCCGGAGCGCGGTGATGTCCTGCCCGTCGAAGCGGATGCACCCCCGGCTGGGCGCGTAGATGCCGCTGATGCAGTTGAAGATGCTGGTCTTGCCGGCCCCGTTCGGCCCGATGATGGCGAGGAAATCCTGGGGGTGGACCTCGAGGCTGACGCCGGAGAGGGCGGCGACGCCGCCGAACTGGAGGTACATCCCCTCGAGGCTCAGCCGCGCCACGTGGATCGGCCCCGCCCGGCCGGGCGGTCGAGCGGAAGGCAGAGCCCCGCGACGGTCTCTTCGACCCACGACCGTCCCGAAAGGTTGTCCAGGGATCCCGTGCCGGGCATTGACTCCCCCGAGGGCCGGACAGTTCGGATGACGCGAGAGTGGCGCGCAACTTACCCGCACCCGGCGAGGTTGTCAATAGCCCGTACTGGGCGCTGGTGAACCGCGGGGCCGGGGGGTCGGGCGTGGGCTCGAGTCCGGATCAGTCGAAGCTGACGATCTCCACCCAGTTCGCGCCCTTCCCGGCCGGATATTTCCCGAGCAGCCTGAGCGCCCCGCTCGCCGGCTCGATCGCGTACACCGAGATCGTGTCGGACTTCTCTCCGGCCGCGACCAGGAACCTCCCCTTCGGATCGATCGCGAATCCGCGCGGCTGCTTCTCGGTGGGGGTGCTTCCGAGGAAGGTGAGCTTCCCGGTCGCGGCATCGACCCCGAACGCCCCCAGCGTGCTCGACGTGCGCTCGGTGATGTAGAGGAACTTGCCGTTCGGGGTCAGGTGGATGTCGGCGGCCCAGATGTCGTTGTCGGTGTTGCGCGGCGGGGGCCCGCCCGGCGCGCCGACGGCGCCCCGTGGCGCCCCCGGGCCGAGCTTGGAGTCCGCCGGCAGCCCCGAGGCCGCGCTCACCTCGGTCAGCAGGCCGGTGCCGGCGTCCAGGGAGAACGTGGTGACGCTCGCGAGCAGCTCGCTGAGCGCGTAGAGAAACTTGTTGTCGCTGGACAGCACGAAGTGGCGCGGACCCGTCGACGACTTCATCAGCGCGACCGATGGGGTGTTCGAGGCCAGCCGTCCAGATTTAGCGTCGAAGGTGAACTGGAAGATCTCGTCCGTGCCGAGCGTGGGGACGAAGACGAAGCGGTTGCTCCCATCCACGCGGATCGAGTGCGCGTTGCGCCCCACCGGGATCACCTGCAGCGGCTCGGCCGCGACCCGCCCGTCGGCCCCGACCGCGTTGACGCTGATCAGGTGGGCCCCGTACGACGCGCCGAACAGGAAGCGGCCGGTCCGGTCGAGCGAGAGGTACGGGAAGCTCTCGGCCAGGGGCGACACCGCGTGCGGCTTCAGGGCCCCCGTGCCGGCCTCGATCGCGTAGACGTGCACCGAGTACGGCTTCGACCGCACCCCCGCGTAGAGGAACCGGCGGTCGGGGCTGACCACCATCGGCATCACGACCTTGGCGGCCGCGACGCGCGCGCCCGGCACCAGCGTGCCGTCGGGCTGCAGGGTGTAGGTCCCGATGTCGCCATCGTCGGCGTTCGACACGTAGACGAACGTGCCGGCGCTCGCGGGGCCGGCCCCGGCCAGGCCGACGACGGCGGTCACCGCGATGAGCTTCGTCAGCTGGCTGAGAATTGTCATGGCTGGTCTCCCTGGTCGTTCCGGCATCCGCCGCCGCTCACGCCTGCCACGCACCGTGAAAGTACTGCCGGCGCCGCGACTTGGGCCCGCCGAAGTGGACGTCCACCCAGTTCGAGTCGGGACGCAGACCGAATGCGTGTTTCTCATCGCGCGCCACCCCGCTCGCGGAAGGTATGGTCGGGCGCCATCGGAGCCCGTCCCCGAGAGGCTAGGCGGGCTCAGGGTGGTGGTCAATCGCAAACATGCGCCTGCTGGAGACGACCAAGGGGTCCCGGTGAACCGGAACCCCTTGGCTTGATTGGTGGGCCGTCAAGGACTTGAACCTTGGACCCGCTGATTAAGAGCACCAATCAGCGGGTCCAGGCGGATCACTCGGATGCGCTAAAGCTGCAACAACTCGAGCTTTGGACTGACCCTCAGTAGCACCAAGTGCGTCCGTTTTCATCCTAGTTGGGCACCGATTTGGCACCGATTTTCGATCGCTCCCATGGTTGCTCCACGGGCCAACTCGGGAAGGTCGTATCGACGCGATCCCAGAATGAGGTACCCTAACCTCACCTGCATCAAGGTCGAGGTCAGCGAGCACGAGGTCGCCGTTCAGTTCCGGCCGCATTGTGATAGCTTGCGCCGATGGACTTCGAGATCCTCGGCCCGATGCGGAACGTCGAAACCATCGCCACCGGGCGGGAGATCCGGCAGCTGCCAAGGCTGCGCCGAAGGCACGGAAAGGGGCGCTGGCGCAAGCGCAAGGGGGTCGCGAGGGTTCGCCTCCAGGACGGCACCGTCCATACAGCGGAGATTCACTGGTATGAAGCTCACGGTATCGGCCGGCGGGAGATGAAGATCAAGTTCCCGCTCTTGGATTGAGAATGAAGAAGGCACGCAAGGCTCCAGTGCGGTTCGCCGTGTGCATCAAGAACAAGGGCTACGAGGCGTCCCTTGAAAAGGGGAAACTATATCGCGTGGTCCCCGACCAAAAGGCGGAAGCCCACGGCTATCTCCGCATCGTCGATGAGAGTGGAGAGGACTATGGCTATGCAGCTAGCCGCTTCTTCGCCATCGACCTGCCGAAGCCCTTGGAGAAAGCGCTCCTGCAGATTGCTTCCTGACCAACGTCTCTCGACGAGGACGGCCTGCCTCGCTTAGCTGATCGGTTGCTTTCTCTTGCTGGCCCCTCCGAATCGGCTGCGACTCCGCGCCGTACTCGGCAACTGACTATGTAGGGTTCTGAGCTAGCACTCTACCGGCAGTACTTGGTGTCCTTGCAGTTGCTTGTCTCGAGAAACTCGCTCGGCGCCGGTTCCTTTCCCCAGATAGTCCGGCCAGCCCTTCGGGGTCTTGCTAGGAAACTTGCATTCCTCTCCTCAAAGTAGCGCGCGATTGCGCCTTGCGCTTCTTCGATACCCGCATAGTCGCTATTGTGAATGATAGCCCTCGCCATTCCGCTAAACACGGATTCAATGACGTTGAGGAATTGAGCCCCGCCCGGGAGTGGCAAGACCTGGATCTCCGGAGCGTCCCGGCCCGATTGGTTCAACGCCTCGATGCGAGTAAACAGGGCCTTCGATCGGTGCCACGGTGCCGCATCCCACGAGAGATAGATGCGTCGAAAGCCCTTATAACGGTCCCTCAGCATTTCGATCAGCTTAATGGTCTCTCCGGTGTTCTTGCGGTCGGAGTAGAAGTGACTTACTTGATTCTTCGAGAGTTCCAATGCCGCAGTCACGATCAGGCTGCCCTTTGATTTCTGCCATTGCGGGACCGTGGGAACATGGTGTGGTCCTACCAGGGACCTGCCTCCTCGCATCTTGACTGCGAACGGCCCGAACTCGTCAATCGAGAAGAATGCCTCCTCGGGTGCCAGACGTGAAAGCGTCGATCGGATCCTATTCAGCTTGTCCCGATAGTTGGGATCGGTGCTGGTCAACGTGACCCGAGCCCGCTTCCAGCGGTACCCGGCTGCCTTGATTACAGCACCGATATTCCGTTGCGTTGCTCGCTTGCCCTGTGTTCGAAGCACCTGTCCGAGATCAGACAGCTTCCAGCTGGTTCGATTGAACCCGTGATCAGCTGGCGGCGTGTGCAGAAGCGCAAAGACAGCGTCATGCAGCTCCTCGCCTGGCAGAAGGTAACGGCGAGGAATGCGGTTCGGCCGACAGCTTCGATCCATCAACCCCGCCGCCCCTTCGGCGCGAAACCGCTTCAGCCACTTCCACACCGTGCGCTCCGTTACTCTGAACTCGCGGGCGACAGCTCGGGGTAGCTGTCCGCCATCCGAGACCCGGCTAACGATTAGGGAGCGGCAATGAGGACACGTGCGAGCATTGCGATGCAGTCTCATGACGCTTCTCCCTTCCGTGTTCAGAGGTGCGGCTGACGCCTCCGCCTACGCCGTCAGGACTTCTGAGGCAAGTCCACATACGAGGGAATCAGCGCGATGCCCCGGGCTGGCGCAAACGCTGCGCCGGGCGATGAGAATCAGGCGACTCACGCGTCAGTAGTCCTGAAGCCGGTTCGGCAGTCGATCCTCGACGGTCGGACGGTTCGCGGATCGCGCAATCGGTCGAGGCAGACGGCATGCTCTTGCCATCGGTCCGCCGCTCAGCGTCGTACCGAATCCGCGGACTTGAACTCGTCGGCGACGGCATTGAGTAGCCGGTGGATTGCGGCAGACGTGGCATTGCCGAATCCTCCCAAAGATGGCACCGATTGGGCACCGCCACGGGACTTCAGGAGTTGGCGACGCTCGAGAAGTGCCCGATCTACTTGGGCCACGGATAAGTCTACGACGCTGCCGCCGCTGATTAAGAGCGATAGTCAGCGGGTCCAACGGGATGACACGGATGCGCTAAACGTGCAACAACTCGAGCTTTGGCCCGAGTCGCAGTAGCACCGAGCACATCCGTTTTTTCCTCAGTTGGGCACCGATTTGGCACCGATTTTCGACCGCTCTATGGTTGTTCAACGGGCAACCCGAGAAGTCGCCGCTTAAGCGTGATCCCCGACCAAGAGGCGGAAGCCCACGGCTATCTCCGCATCGTCGATGAGTCGACCGAATGGTTGCTTTCTCCTGTTCACCCCTCCGAATCGGTGCTGGGGCTCGGCGTGGTACTCGCAACGAACCATGTAGGGTTCTGAGCCAACACTCTACCGGTACTTGGCGTCCTTACAGTTGCTTGTCTCGAGAAACTCGCTTGTAGCACCTGTCGTGACGTGCCACCGCCCGCACTTGGCTGCGGCCGGGCCGCTTGATCGCTCCTGGTCGCCAGGCTAAGCTCTCCGCACCGATTCATATGACCGCCCCTGGCCGGTTCTAGCTCGCAGAGAGGCTCCGTATGCAGTGTGCCCGGTGCCAGCACGAGAACCCCCCACAGGCCAAGTTCTGTGAGGAGTGCGCCACTCTGCTGGGGCGGGCCTGCTCCAATTGTGGCAGCCGGCTCTTCGAGGCCGCGAAGTTCTGTCCCCAGTGCGGGCACTCCGTAGGAGGGGGGAACCCTCAGCCACGCCTCGTCTCGCCGGACGCCTATACGCCAAGGCATCTCGCCCAGAAGATCCTGATGTCGAAAAGTGCGCTGGAGGGCGAGCGCAAACGGGTGACGGTGCTGTTCGCCGACCTGAGGGGGTCCCTGGAGCTCCTGGCCGACCGCGATCCTGAAGATGCGCGCAAGCTCCTCGATCCGGTGCTCGAACACATGATGGAGGCCGTTCACCGCTACGAGGGCACCGTCAACCAGGTGATGGGGGACGGAATCATGGCGCTGTTTGGCGCACCGCTAGCCCATGAAGATCACGCGGTGAGGGCATGCTATGCCGCACTGAGGATGCAGGACTCGGTCAAGCGGTACGCGGAAGACGTTCGTCGGGTGCATGGGATCGAGCCGCAGATCCGGGTGGGCCTGAACTCGGGGGAGGTGGTGGTTCGAGCTATCAGCAGTGACCTCAGCATGGACTACTCGGCGGTGGGGCAGACTACGCACCTGGCCTCCCGCATGGAGCAGATGGCGGAGCCCGGTTCCATCCTCGCTACTGCCGATACCCTCGCGCTGGTGCAAGGCTATATCGAGGCGGTACCGCTCGGCCGGCTGTCGGTCCGAGGCCTGCAAACGCTGGTCGACGCTTACGTCGTCACGGGGACCGGCGCGGCGCGCGGGCCGATGGAGGTGGCGGCGGCGCGCGGGCTGACCAGCTTCGTGGGCCGCGAAGACGAGCTGGCCCTGCTCGGCTCGGCGATGCGCTCGGCGGCCGGCGGGCGGGGCCAGGTCGTCGGAGTCGTGGGAGAGCCGGGTGTCGGAAAATCCCGCCTCTTCCACGAGTTCACCCGCGCGGAGCGAATGCCCGGCTGGCGAATCGTGAAGACGGGCGCCTTCTCCTACGACAAGTCGACCGCCTACCGGCCGGTCATTGACCTTCTGCGAGCGTACTTCGAGGTCTACGACCGGGGCGACCGGCAGGAGGTCCGCGACAAGATCGTCGGCCATGTGCTGGCGCTCGACAAGGAGCTAGCCTTGATCGTGCCCGCCCTCCTGTCGCTCTTCGACGTGCCGGTCGAGGATCCGCAGTGGCAGTCACTGGATCCTCTCCAGCGGAGGGAGCAGACCATGGACGCGGTCCGGCGCCTCCTGCTGAGGGAGAGTCAGGTCCAGCCGCTGTGCGTGGTCTTCGAGGATCTGCACTGGATCGACTCCGAGACCCAGGCGTTCCTCGACAGCCTGATCCAGCAGCTCCCTGCCGCGCGGGTTCTTCTCCTCGTCAACTACCGTCCGGAATACCAGCACGAGTGGGGCAGTAAGAGTTACTACACGCAGCTCGGCGTCCATCCGCTGCTTCCCCAGAAAGCCGAGGAGCTTCTCCGCGTGATGCTCGGCGACGACGACCAGGTCGCGCCCCTCAAACAGCTGCTCATCGAGCAGACAAGGGGGAACCCTTTTTTCCTCGAGGAGTGCGTCCGGATGAAGGTCGAGGACGGTGTCCTCGTCGGGGAGCGGGGGGACTATCGCCTGACGAAGCCTACCGAGACGCTCCGGGTGCCGGCCTCCGTCGAGGCGGTCCTGGCGGCGCGGATCGACCGCCTCGCGCCGGGTGACAAGGCCCTGCTCCAGGCCGCGTCGGTCATCGGAGAGAATGTGCCCGTCGCCTTGCTCAAGACCGTCGCCGAGATGTCGGAGCACGAGCTCCGCGACGCCCTGGCTCGCCTCCGGGCCGCCGAGTTCCTTTATGACATCAGCCTCCTCCAGGAACCCTACTACGTCTTCCAGCACGGGTTGACGCGTCGGGTAGCCTATAACTCGCTGCTGCGGAAACAGCAGCGCAGGCTCCATGCCCGGATCGTGGAAGCCCTCGAGCGCCTCTATCCCGAGCGGCTGAGCGAGCACGTTGAGCGGCTCGCTCGTCACGCCTGGGACGCCGAGCTCTGGGATCGGGCGGCCCGCTACCTGCGGCAGGCGGCTACGAAGGCATTCGCGCGCTCTGCCAACCGGGAAGCCGTGGTCTGGTTCGACCAAGCCCTGACCGCCATCCAGCACCTGCCCGAGAGTCGCGAGCTGCGCGAGGAGGCGATCGATCTCCGGTTCGAACTCCGTAACGCGCTGCAGCCGCTCGGCGAGTTCGGGTCCATCCGCGAGCGCCTCTATGAAGCAGAGGCGCTCGCGGCGGCCCTCCCCGATCAGAGCAGGCTTGGGCGGGTGGCGGCATATCTGGCCGACTACTTCCGTCTGACCGGCGACCAGGACCAGGCGATCCAGTGGGGAAAGCGTGCGCTCGCGGTTGCCGGCGAAATCGGAGATCACGGCCTGCAAATAGTGGCGACCACCTGGCTCGGCCAGATCTACTTTGCCAGAGCCGAATACGGGCAGGCCCTGGCCCTCCTCCGTCAGAATCTCCGCTTGCTCGTCGGCGAGCCGGCCGGGAAGCGGTTCGGCATGCCCCAGCCGCCCGCCATCCACTCACGGACCTGCCTGGCCTGGTGCCTCTCGGAGCTCGGCGAGTTCTCCGAGGCCATTGCGCTCGGAGAGGAAGCCGTTGCGATGGTTGGATCTGCCGACCACCCGCTCAGCCGAGCGGTCGCATATGCCGGCCTGGGCTGGGCGTACCTCCGTCGGGGGCAGGCCGACAAGGCCATCGCTGCGCTCGAGAAGGGCCTCCAGGCCGTCCGCGCCGGGAACAGCCCGCTGTGGTTCCCGAGGCTCGCCTCCGCCCTGGGCTGCGCCTATGGACTGGCCGGGCGGCTGACCGAAGCACTTTCGCTGACGGAGGCCGCGGTCGCCCAGGGAGCCGCCATGAACCTGATGGGGGGGCATTCGCTGCTCTTGGCGTATCTCAGCGAAGCCTATCTGCTCGCGGGTCGGCACGAAGATGCGCGACAGAGTGCGGAACGGGCGCTCGCCCTCGCACGCGCCCACAAGGAGTCGGGGTACGAGGGGTGGGCGCTTCGTCTGCTCGCGGAGATCGCCCTCGGGTCGGATCCCCCCGACACGGGCCGGGCGATGGAATACGGGCGCAAGGCCTTGGTGTTGGCCGAGGAACTGGGGATGCGCCCGCTGATGGCGCACTGCCACCTCGTGCTCGGCCGCTCGCTGGCGCAGGGCACCGACCCGGCCGCCGCGAAGCGGCACTTGGCCGCCGCCGGCCAGCTCCTTGGCGAGATGGGCATGCAGGCGTGGCTCGAGCAGGCGCGGGGCGTGCTCGAACGTCTAGCCTGATCTACGCCGCACCTTCACCCGGAAGTCCTGGATCTCGGCGTCGTAGCGCCGCGCCACACGGCGGACCTCCAGCTCCAGCGCAGCAATCGCGCTGGCGTCCATCGCGCCTGTCATCTCGAGGCAATGGACGGTGCAGGCATTGCCGCGCGCGCCGCCAGGCCTGGCACGCGCCCGGCTGCCGGCCGGCCGCCCAGTGCGCCCGCTACCTGCGCTTGGTCTTCGCCCGCTTCTTGAACCTCGCCCCATACTTCCTCGCGACCTTTTTCAACTCATAGTTGAGCTGTTTGATTAGCGCCGTGTCCTTGGGCCCCTTGAGCTGGATGACCACGTTCCGTGTCACATTCGGCGGTATCGGCGGCTTCGACGCAAACGGCATGCTGGTTCTCCTCTGTGTGGTGGGTGTGTTGCCGCAGATCTAGAGCTCACGTTCTACTTCCGCACATCTTCAATCCCCGCGAAGAACTCCTCGGCATGGAATACACCGGGTAGCGTGTCCACATCGCGAACCATGTAATGGTCGGTCGCCTGGTCAGGTTCCTCGAGGGTTCCCATCGACTCGCCGAGGGCGAGCTGAACGTAGGTCACCGCCATGTTGTGCTTTCCGCTGAGGTCCAGCAGATTCGTCCCGGCCAGGAACCGCCCCGCGTTGATCTCGGTGACGCACACGGTCCCCTCGCCGTCCTCCTTGAGATCCACGCTGAACAGGCCGGAGATATCTCGTCCGAGCGCTCTCACCGCACGGGTCGTCACCTCTCGCACCTGCGGATCGGCCGCGGTCTTGGCCAGGGCGGCGACCGACGACACACCGCTCGGATGACCGCCGGATGCGATGTAAGACAGGCGCTGAAAAGCCTTTGTCACCACCGGGTGGCCTCGGTCCCAGAGGCTCTGGCAGCCGAAGTCGCGACCCGGCAAGTACTCGGAGAGTGTGAACGACCTGACGGGGACGCCGCGCATCGTAGACCAGTAGGCGATCCAGGCCTGCGCCTGCCGTGGCGTCCGGACCGGTATCGCGGCAGTGGAGCCGCTGCCCGCGCGCACCCGGCACCAGAGGGGCGTTTGGCCTAGGCGGCGAAAGATCCCGGGCACCGCGGTCAAACTGCTCACCGCGTACGTCAGCGGCACCGCCACGCCGCGCCCCCGCAGGAAGCGACTCAGCCGATACTTATCCTGGCAGAGCTCGATCACCGGTCGGGGTGGCAGGAACACGCGGCAGGGAAGTCTCCGACGGGCACGAGAGAGCGCCCGGACCTCCACGTCCGTCGTCGGGATCAGCAGGTCGACGCCGACCCGCGTCAGCACGCCACCCACGTCCCGGACGAAGGCGCGATGCGTTGCCGGATGCACGAGGAAGTTGCGATCCGCGGCCGACTTCTTAAGGATGAAACGGTCACTATGGCATCCCACAACGAAGAGGGAGGGGTCGCCCGCTTTCAGGCTCCGGATCAGGTTGTTGCTCGGTCCGCTGCCAGCCCCGGTGATGAGAAGGCGTGTCACCATGCATCACCCATGGGGTTGGATCACTCCACATCAGCGAGGAGTTCCGCGACCCTCCGCGACCCGCATCCGTCGAAGACGCGGCGACATTATCGCCCGGTCGATCCACCGGTTAAACCAGAAAATATCTCTTAACAGCCCTAGACAGAGATCCCTGGCGAACTCGGCTGCCGTGCTCTGGTCGGGCCGCGGACCTCGATGGTCGGTGGCACCAATTGGGCGCCAATGCGGAGCCGGGTGGAGGCGATGCCCCGCAAGTGCCGGATCTGCTTGGGTCGCGGCCAAGCTAAGGGCTCGGAGCTCGCTGATAGATGATTGGTGGGTCTAGAACTGGTACCCGATCGGTGCCCAAGCGCTCCGCCCATCATTCGTATGTCAAGAATCTCTTATGAGCTTCCTTGGCGGCCCGCACGTCGATTGCCAGATAGTACCGGCAGGTTGTGTCGAGCCGCTCGTGTCCGAGAAGCTCCTTGGATGTGTATGCCGGAGAATATGAGCACTTACCTTTTTGTTAAGGTGCGCCCGTCGGGTGACCTGCTTGAAGACGCTTTTCACTACGTCATAGGCAAGACGGTGGGGCCGGTCTCCGCGGTGTGACGAAAAGAGCCTCCTCGTCATCGCGACGCCGAGCCAAGTACCGGCGAAGCCACTCGAGCGCTCGCTCCGTAAAGAAGAGCACTGCGTTGCTTTCTCGCCATTGTTTATCCTCCCTTTCGCCCGACTACCCACAACTCTTCCGGGAACACTCGGTTCTTCGAACTTCGACCGTTAGCTCGCTCTCTACCGAGACATTTTTCTCTTTCAGAGACGACGCCAGTAGGTCACTCGTCTGTAGACCGCCGTGACGTCAAGTCTTGGCCGAGTCCGACATCCTATTGATTACGGAGAGAAGGGCTGCAGAAAATTCATCGTCACCACCTGAGACTTCGGCGATACTTGCTTCAGCTCCTTGACGAAGACGTCTATGCTTCCAGCATCCCCCAATTGATTGCGAGCGTCCTGCGGCGGGTCTGAGAGCGGCTTCTCCCAGTTGTCCCAGTGGGTAGGCAGAATCACCTTCGGATAACTGATCGCCTTCATAAGACGTGCGGTAAAGTTTGGGACCTGCCCCCGACCAAGCGGAGCCACAAGAGCAACATCAGGCTGGAGTCCGCCGATTTCACGCTCGATAAAATTCGCTGTGCTCATTAGAAAGATGCTGACCTTGCCTCCGACCGTAAGCATGTAGATCAGACTGTCGCCCTCGGGCATATCCTCGATCGTGGCCGGGACCGTGGGAACCGAGAGGAAACGACCAGCAAAGGGAACCTTCTTCGTCGGCTGTAGCGAGTGTAGGCTGCGGAACACCTCAATGGTGTAGCCGTCGAACTGAAAGAACTCGCCACCTCTACAAGGCACCAGCTTCGCCTCTGGAAATCCGTAGGCTCTCAGCATGTTCATGTGAGATTCGGATCCGATTACGGTCGCCCCAGTCTTCTTCGCGATGTATGGCACATCGGCGATATGGTCGTAGTGGCCGTGGCCAATCAAGATCTGGTCAGCCTTTTTGATGTGCTGATCGATGACCGCTTCTTCGATCTTCGCAGGTGTCTTGGGATTGAACTTGCCTGAAAAGATGCCGGCATCCGTTCGGCTTAGCCACGGATCCAGAAGGAGCGTCTTGTTACCGAACGTAATCTCCCAACTATCCGTGCCAAACCACTTGAACGACACTCCACTCGTTCCAGGACCTCCGTTCTTAGCCGGCGCTTCGGCTCCCTCGGCAACGCCGGGGAGGAGGAGTGATTTTCCCAGATCCGCCACACCAAGTACCGCGCCGGCAGCAAGAGCGGAACCGAAGAAACCGCGTCGTGAGAGCAGTTGGGCTGAATCGGCGATGCACATAGACCCCTCCTTCACGTCTCGCTGCAGGAGTTCACGACGGGCGCGAGAATTGGAACCGGAAAGAGTCCATCCCGAAGTCTCTCTGCAGACTAGGGTCTTTAGACTGCCGCGAAGGTATTAAAGGCGAGATTTGTTGTCAACGGCTTCCTGTCCTTACTCCGCCGCTCAACAGCGGAGGACGGGTCGCCCTCAACAACTCCTAGGCTTCCCCTCGAATCGGTGCGTTCTTAGATCACTTAGATCCTCAACCCTCGCTCATCCATTCTCTCGCTTAGTACTGTAAAGTGCTCAGCTGCGTGAATCGGCGCGCAAAGAGCTCCTGCCCGCTCTCAGGCAACCCCCACAACTGCGCGATCTTAGGGTAGGCGTTAGTCAAGCCGCTTGCCGTATCGCTCACGCTGCTTATGGGGCGCTTCAAGGGTGTTCCATGTCTTCGGGCGAGCAAGACGCGTTGATCTAAGCGCGATGCTGT
>Ga0310810_10007208_pt1 | contig 12658 bp, 7 predicted proteins | sample NCmetagenome_FD_207641 | JGI IMG/M metagenome (GOLD analysis project Ga0310810, IMG submission 207641) | Soil microbial communities from experimental microcosm in Duke University, North Carolina, United States - NC | ecosystem: Engineered > Artificial ecosystem > Soil microcosm > Unclassified ... | reverse complement strand
CATCGGCTCGCTCAACACCACGACGCGCGCGTCGCGTGCCGCATCCTGATCGGTGATCGCGCGCCCCTCGACGATGCGCAGATCGAGCGTCGAGAAGTAGTCTCCGCTCACGGTGTTGAAGTACGGCCCGCCGTTCGTGGCCTGCGGGAGCGAATCCCGTCCCGGAATCCTGATCCACATGCCGAATGCCCAGCCGTGCAGCGGATGGGTGCTCGCTGTCGCAACCGACGCGACGCCGGGCAACTTCGCCAACCGGTCGCGCATCCTCACGAACAGCGCTTTACGCTCCGCATCCTTGTAACCGATCGATTCGAGATCCATCGTCGCCGCGACCACCCGCTCCGGCGCGTAGCCGAGTTGCAGTGCAGCGGCCTGATGCAGGCTATCCACGAATAGTCCGGCGCCGACCAGCAAGAGAACCGAGAGCGCCGCCTGCACGACGATGAGCGTCGTCGCTACCCGCGAACGCCCTCTGCTGCCCTCCTTCCCGCCCGCCTTGAGGGCGTCCGTAACATTTGGCCGACTCGACGAGAGCGCCGGTGCGAGTCCCGCGAACACGCTCGTGAGGACGACGAGGACGAGTGTCGCCATGGCCACCCGGGGATCCAACACTGACTCCGTTGCCTCGAAGTCAGCGAGCAGCGTTGCCCGCAGCAGCCGCGCGCCGGTCATGGAGACGACCAACGCAACCACGCCACCGAGCAGCGCGAGCAGTGCGGTTTCCGCGAAGAGCAACCGGACGAGCCGTCCCCGCCCGACACCTAACGCCAGGCGCACGGCGATCTCCCGTCGCCGTTCGGTCCCGCGCGCGAGGAGCAGATTGGCGACGTTCGCACAGGCGATCAGCAAGACGACCACGGTGACCGCAACGAGCAGTTGCGCGATCTTCGCCTCCGGGTTGTTCTTCAACTGTTCCGAAGGGAGGATCGAGCGGAGGCCGATGCGCGGATGGTCGATATTCCGCGCGCGCTCTTGCTTCGCCTGCCATTCCGTGAGACCGGCATCGTACGCCGCGGCGGCGTGCGCCACAGCGAGCTCGCGAGCGACACCAGGCCTGACGCGGGCGATGGTGTGGATCCAATAGCTCCCCCAGTTCGTGTCCCAGTTCGACCCGCCGAATCGGAGGCCTTCCGCGCTCGCGATCGGTATCCACACGTCCACGCGCTGTGGCCCCATTCCCGTGAAGCCTCGTGGCGCGACACCCACGATGGTGAAGAACCGCGGCCCGATCTGCAGCGTCTTGCCGATTGCAGTCCGTTCACCCGCGAATTGGCGCTGCCAGAACCCGTAGCTCAGCACGACCGCGCCCGGGTTGATGTCGCGGTCGTCATCCGGACCGAAGAAGCGGCCAACCGCAGCACGTGCGCGCAGTGCCGTGAAATACGTGCCGCTCGCCAGAACTCCGCTGATCCGCCGCGCGGCTGCGCCTCGGCCGAGGGAGTACTTCGCCGGATCCGTCGCAGCGGCAACATCGGAAAAGATCGACGTATCCGCGCGGAGCACCGTCGACAATGGGTACGGCAGGTTCGACTGAAAGCCTCCCTTGACCTTCTCACCGTGGACGCCCACCTCGACGACGCTCGCCGCGTCACCGACGCCAGGCGGCGGCTGCAGCAACAGCCGGTCGATGACGCCGAACATCGTGGCGTTCGCCCCGATGCCGAGCGCGAACGTCGCGATCACGACGAACGCGAACCCGCGCTGCCGTGACAGCGTGCGCACGGCGTATCGCAGATCGTGCCACCACGCATCCAGTCGTTCGTGCATGGCCAATCGACCCTCCCGGAGTCGCCCTGCTTCGTGTAGTCGCGCCACCGCGTCGTCCCACGAGCGGCCGAAGCGACGACGCGCCTCGGCGATCGCTTCCGTTCGCGTTAGGCCGCGGGACATCAGCTCCTCGTCGATCTCCCGTTCGGTGAGATCGCCGCGCCGCAGCGCGAGACGGAACGCGCGGCGCACGCGCGGGCGAACCTCGAACCGCATGCGGCTCACGCCCTCCCGCACGGCGCGGGCTCGGCGCGCGGCTTGATCGTAATCGCCTGGTAATTGACGGTGCTCGGCAACCTACTCGCCCCGCAACGCGGACACCGGATCCACACGTGACGCCCGCCACGCCGGTACGAACGAGGCAAGCGCCGCGACGACGACGATCACCACCGCGGCCAGCGCGAACGCCACCGGCTCGCGCGGCGACGTCTGAAACAGGAGCGGCGCCACGACGCCGCCAAGGCTCGCCGCCACCACCGCGCCGACGACAGTGCCGATCACCGCGGCCTGAATGCCCTGGTCCATCACCAACCGCACGACGTCCGGGATCTGGGCACCTAACGCCATCCGCACGCCGAACTCGTGACGACGCTGGGCGACGGTATACGAGATCGCGCTGTAGAGCCCGATGGCCGCGATCACGAGCGCGAGCCCACCGAACAGCGTGAACAGCGACGCTCCGGTCCTCCAGGTGCGGAGCTGCGGCGCCATCATGGCATCGAGCGGCTGGACGTCGGCATACGGGAGATTCGGCGCCGTCCCTTGCATCACGCGGCGTACGGCTGGAATGAGCCGTTCCGCGCGGCCGTTCCGCGCCCGGATCATCACCGCGGTCGGACCCGGGCCCCATTCGCTGCTCAAGGGCACGTAGACGACGAACGCTGCGCCGGTCTGATCGATCGTCTCCTTCACGTCTGCGGCGACGCCGACGACCGTGGTGCACACCGAGTCCGCATTGATCTTGAGACACCGACCGATGGCCCGCTCGCCCGGCCAGTAGGCACGGGCCATCGCGTCGCTCACGACGGCGACGCGAGCGGGTGTGCCCATGTCGGAGTCGACGATGGGCCTACCGTCGACCATCCGGATGCCTAACGCCGAGAAGAAGCCGCCGCCGACGGCGTTGTAGGCGGGGAGCATCCCGTCGGGAGTCGGCGGTAGAGAGTCGCGCCCCGGCACGACGATCTCTACGCCGAACCGAAAACGCCCCTGGATCGGGTAGGTGGCCGCGACCGCGGCTCCGGCAACGCCCGGGAGTGCGGCGATGCGGTCGCGCAGACTCGCATAGAGAGCGACACGCTGCGGTATCTTGTAGCCTAACGGGACGACATCCATCGACGCGGCGAGCACACCGGTCGGCTCGTAGCCGAGCGGAACAGTCGCCGCCCGCCGCAGACTCTGGACGAACAGCCCCGCACCGACGACCAGGATCACGCAGAGGGCTGCCTGCGCCGTCATGAGGAGCGTTCGGAGTCGGGAGACACCAATCCCGCCTTCGCGACCACCCGACTTGAGCGACTCGACCAGGTCGGGCCGGCTCGCCCGGAATGCGGGCGCAACGCCGGCGATCACCACGGTCAGCACGACGAGCGTGGCAGTCGCCGCCACCACGCGGCCGTCGAACGCCGACTCCGTCCACACGAAGTCGCTGAGCAACGTCGCGTGCAGGAGCGCGATACCCCATCGCGCCAGCACGAGCGCGATCACCCCGCCACACGCCGCGAGGATCGCCGTCTCGGCGAACAGGAGCCGCAGCAGACGCCCCCGGGACACGCCTAACGCGATCCGGACCGCGATCTCGCGTCGTCGCTCGGTCCCTCGCGCGAGGAGCAGGCTACCGACGTTCGCGCACGCGATCAACAGCACGACGGCCGTCACGCCTACGAGCAGGCGCGCCAGCTTCGCCTGGGGATCGTCCGCGAGCTGTGCCGAGGGCAGGGTCGAGCGCATCTCGAATGGAGCGTCGGTGCCCCGGAGAATGCCGCCGCCGTTTCGCGAGTTGCCATTCCATGCCGCCATGCCATCCGTGAACCATCTGAACGCTCTCCGTGCGGCCATGTCAGGGGTGACGCCAGGCTGCAGCCTCGTGAGGACCCCAAGCCATATTTGCCCCCAGTTCGATGTCAACTCGCCCCGCACCATCCCGAGCACCGGCGCATACGAGATCGGCAGCCACACGTCCACGTTCAGCGGGTCCATACCCGTGAAGCCCGGGCGCGTCACGCCGATCACGGTGAAGTCGCGCGGCCCGATCCTGAGCACCTTGCCGAGGATGGTTGGGTCCCCGGCGAAGCGACGCTGCCAGAAGCCATGGCTCAGAACCGCCACGTCGCTCGAGGGCGTGACACCATCTTCACTCGGGCCAAAGAGCCGGCCTAACGCCGGACGCGTCTCGAGCACGCGGAAGTAGTTGCTCGAGGCGAGGACCACCTGCGCCGGTTGGGCGTTGGCGCCGGCTCCGATCGACTGGGTGGTGATGAACGACGAGGCCGAGACATCGCGGAACGCCGCCGAATCGGCGCGCAACGCCGCATAGAGCGGGTACGTCATCGCCGTGAAGTGGTTCGTGACGCCACCATCCGCGACCAGGCGGCTGACTTCGAGCAGCGTTCGTGGATCGCCGACCTCCGGCGGCGGCCGGAGCAGCAGTCGATCGATCACGGCAAACATGGTCGCGTTGGCGCCGATGCCAAGCGCGAACGTCGCGACGACGATGAGTGTGAACACGGGCTGCCGGCCGAGGGCTCGACCGGCATAGGCGACATCGCTCCACCACGCGTCGAGTCGCTCGCGCGTGGCCATCCGGTCGTCGCGCGAGCGCGCTGCGTCGTGCACCCGATTCATCGCATCCTCCCAGGAATCACCAAATCGAAGTCGAGCTTCGCGATCCGCCTGCTCGCGGGTGAGTCCACGGGCTTCGAGCTGCGCGATACGAAATGCGAGATGGCTGCGCAGTTCCTCATCGATGTCTGCCTGGGTCAGGTCGCGACGGCGGAGGGCAAGGCGAAACGCGCGCCGGATGTGTGGCCGAATGGAGAACGCCATGTCGCTCAAGCCTCCAGCGCGCCGGTGAGGATGCCGGTCACGGTCTCCGTGTAGCGGACCCAGGTCGCCGTCTCCTGCTTGAGATGCGCCTTCCCCCGAGCAGTCACCTTGTAATAGCGCGCGCGGCGGCCGTTCTCCGTAATCCCCCACTCGGCCGCAATGAGCTCGCGCCCCTCGAGGCGGTAGAGCCCCTGGTAGAGCGCGCTATCGTCGACGTCGAGCGCGCCGCTCGAGCGCTCCTCGAGCCAGTTGGCGATCTCGAAGCCGTGCATGGGCTGCCACGCAAGCGCGCGCAGGATCAGCAGGTCGAGCGTTCCCTTCATCAGCGCCAGCGGCTGCGGCATCGGCTTCCTCCAGACTCTGGATACAGACTCTGGAGGTAGGATGGGGCACGCAGCCGGCAAGATCAAGAGTGATCAAACGGCCGGGCGGGAACTCGGGCAAGACTCGGCGACTTCGCTCCTGGGTGGGCTACCCGCCCACGAGCAACATCCATCGTTAGGAGAAGGAACATGAAGATTGGCATCATCGGTGCAGGCCACATTGGCGGGACCCTGACGCGACGTCTCAAGGCGCTCGGGCACGACGTGTCCGTGGCGAACTCGCGAGGGCCCGAAACGCTTGCGGACCTGGCGAAGGAGACGGGTGCGCGAGCGGCGACGGTTGCCGACGCCGCCCGCGAGAAGGACGTCGTCATCGTTACGATCCCGGAGAAGGCCGTCCCGAAACTGCGGAACGAGATCCAGGGAGCGTTGGACGCGAAGACGGTCGTGGTCGACACGGGCAACTACTATCCGAAGCGGGATGGGCAGATCGCCGACATCGAAGCGGGCACGCCCGAGAGCAAGTGGGTCGCTGACCAGCTCGGACGGCCGGTCGTGAAGGCGTTCAACACGATCTACGCGCAGCACCTGCTCGAGCGCGGCAAGCCTGCGGGAGCACGCGACCGCATCGCACTACCGGTGGCCGGCGACGACCCAACGGCGAAGGCGGTCGTGATGCGCCTCATCGATGAGCTGGGCTTCGACGGCGTGGATACTGGCGGACTCGCGGATTCGTGGCGCCAGGAGCCAGGTACTCCGGTGTACGGCGCGGACCTGGATGCCGAGCGGGCGAAGCGCGCGCTCGCCGACGCGAAGAGCGAGCGTAGACCGGAATTCCGTGCGTGAGTTGTCATCCCGAACAGTGTTGTCATCCCGAGCAAAGCGAGGGATCTTCTGTACGATCATGGTAGCCGGTGTGGCCACGCTAGGCGTTACAGCAGATTCCTCGACTCGCTTCGCTCGCTCGGAATGACAAGGTATCTCTCCTCTCTCGTCACAGCCCTCGCGTGCGCGACCACGCTGCACGCACAGACCACCGCCGTGCGCTTCGGCAGTCTCGTGGACGCCACCGGCCGCGTCATGCGCGACGCCGTCGTCGTCACGAACGGCGACACCATCGTCAGCGTCGGCACCGGCAGCAGCGCCGTGCCACGCGGCGCACGCGTGATCGACCTGCGTCGCTACACCGGTATCCCCGGCCTGATCGACGCGCACACCCACATCACCTACTACTGGGACAAGACCCCGGACACCGACCCGTGGCAGCAGAGCGGCCGGCGACGGAGCCAGGTCACCGTGTTTCTCGCGCAGGAGAATGCGCGAAAGGCACTCGAGACCGGCGTCACCACCATCCGCGACCTCGGCGCATCGGAGTACTCCGATCTCGCGATTCGCGATCTCATCGCGCGCGGCGCGATGGTCGGGCCGCGCGTGTTCGGCGCCGGGTATGGTCTGCGCCGAGCACCCGCGACGACACAGCCTAACGCGCCGCCGGGGCCGCCGCGCGGTCGGCTCACCGGCGTCGACGACGTCGCCGCCGCGGTGAAAGCGCAGGTCGACGCCGGAGCGGACGTCATCAAGGTGTATGGCTCCACCGGCAGCGGCGCCGACGTTACGGGACGCGAGACGCTCACCTACGAGGAGATGAAGGCCATCGTCGACGCGGCCCACGCGTCAGGCAAGCGCGTCGCCATCCATTCCTACGGCCCCGACGGCGGACGCGACGCCGTGCGCGCTGGCGCCGAGTCGCTCGAGCACGCGATCGATCTCGACGACTCCACGCTCGTACGCATGGCGTCACAGGGCACGTTCTACGTGCCGACGATCGACCACAACCGGTACTACGCCGAGTATCACGAGCAGTTCAAGTACACGCCGGCACAGGTGGCGGCGCTCGATTCGTTCCGTCTCCGCAACATCGAGACGGCGCGACGCGCGTTCAAAGCCGGCGTCAAATTCGCGATGGGATCCGACGCGGTGTTCAACATGTTCGGCGAGAACACGCGCGAGTTGGGCTGGTACGTGAAGATCGGTATGACGCCGGCGCAAGCGCTCGCCACCGCGACCACGAACGGCGCCGCGCTCCTCGGCATGGAGAAGAAGCTCGGCGCGGTCGCACCCGGCTATTTCGCGGACCTCGTCGCGGTGGAAGGTGATCCGCTCGCGGACATCCGCGCCGTCACCGAGCGCGTTCGCTGGGTGATGAAAGGCGGGCAGGTGGTGGTCGACAAACGGGCGAAGTAGCTCGGACTGCTTTGCGCGGTCGTGGACCGGCGGATAGCATATCGACATGCCCCCGGTTCACGTCCGCGGCGTCTGTTTCGCGGCGCTGTTCGCCCTGAGCGCGTCGCCCAGCGCCGCACAATCAGGCAGCACCGCCAGCACGGTGGCGCTCGACGACTCGGTCTTCCTGCCGATCCGCAGTCCGGCAACGATCTCGTTCGGCTATCCACCGAACGACATCTTCCTGCCTCGCATCATCGAACAGATGAGGCACCGGCAGTTCGACAGCCTCGACACGATGTTCGGCGAGCTCGCGGCCGCCGTCCGTCGCGACGTGCGGAACGAGGTGCGACTCGGCGACGCGTTCGAGGCGGCCGAGCGAGACGAGCCTGAGCTCCTTGCACACATCGACGCCTGGGTCGCCGCTCGGCCCTCTTCGGCTCATGCGCGGGTAGCTCGCGCGCGGTACCGACTCGCGGAGGCGTGGCGCCGTCGCGGTAACGCGTACATCCGCGACACGCCGCCCGAAAAGCTCCGCGGAATGGAGGAATCCGCGACGAAGGGATTCCAGGATGTCGCGGCTGCGCTGCGAGTCGACTCGACGCACCTGATCGCGTACGAGACCGGCATAGACCTCATGGAGTTGGCTGGCAGTCATGAGGCCGCGTTCCAACTGATGGAGCGCGGGATGGCGATGCATCCGGGCAGCTACGACCTCCCGAAGTCGTTCATCGAGATGCTCTGGCCGCGTTGGGGTGGTAGCGAAGAGATGATGATGCGATTCGCGGAACGCGCCGCGCAGGACAGTGCGCGCAATCCACGGCTCGTCACGCTCCGCGGCGCCGTCAACGAGACGCGAGCGAACGATTCGACGCTCGCCGGCAACTACGCCGGTGCGGTCCGTGAACTGAACAAGGCGCTCGCGTACGGTCCGGAGCGGATCTACGTGAGGGCGCGCGGCAAGGCGTATTTCCGGCTGGGCGCGTACGAGTACGCGTTCAACGATCTCAGGGCCGTGATCATCGAGCGGTCACAGGACAAGGAAGCGCTCGACTATTATGGCCGCACGCTCGTGCAGCTCGCGACGCGTGCACGCCCGGAGATTCGTTCGAGGATTCTCGATCGCGCGGTGGAGGTGCTCACGCTGGCGGCTTACCTCGACCCCTCGAACACGAACGTGCGTGCGGCACTCGATCGCGCAATGAAGATGGCAGGGCGTTGATGTCAGTCGTTGCGGATTGCCTCGATGGGGTAGAGCCGTGCTGCCTGACGCGACGGGTACGCCGTCGCCAGTGCCGCAACAGCGAGGCTCGCGATGATCGTGATGATCACGTCGAGCGCATCCGTCGTCACCGGGAGATGATCGATGAAATACGTCTCCGGGTCGAGCTTGATGAACTGATACTTGCCCAGCGCGAGTGAGACGCCGATGCCGAGGATCACGCCGAGCATCGTGCCGATGCCGCCGATGACGAGGCCCTGGGCGAAGAACACGCGACGCACCGACCTCGACGTCATCCCCATCGCCTTGAGGATCCCGATCTCTCGCGTCTTGTCGGCCACCACCATGGTCAGGTTGCTCACGATGTTGAACGCGGCCACCAGTACGATGAGAAACAGGATGAGCCCCATCCCGACCTTCTCGAGCTGCAGCGCCGAGAACAACGACTTGTTCTGCGCCTGCCAATCGACGGTCGTGTAGGGAGCGAAGTCGGTCGCAAGTCGCTCGCCGACCGCCTTCGCATCCGAGCGGTCGCGCGTCTTCACTTCGATGCCGGTGACGCTCTGACCAAGACCCGCGAGCTCCTGCGCCTTGTCGAGCGCGATGTACATGAAGCCGTTGTCGTAGTCGTACAGGCCAGTCTCGAAGATGCCCGTCACCTGGAACTGCAGGATGAGCGGGTTGAGTTGGCCCGTGACCGCGCTGGCCTGACCCGTCCCGAAGCCGACGAGCGTGATGCCGCTCCCGACTTCGACGCCGAGCCGACCCGCCAACAGCTTGCCGAGGACGATGCCGGGCATGCTGGTGTCCGGAGAAACGAACCGGAAGTAGCCGGCTTTCACGTGAGCACGAATGTCGGTCACCGCCGGCGCGCGACCGTCCTGGGGCGGGAGTCCCATGACGACGCCACCCTCCCGCTGATCGTGACCTGCGCTCGCAATGGCCTGCGTCATCACGTAGGGGCCGGCAGCCACGACGCCGGGCGTCGCCTGAACTTTTCGCAGCATCGGCTGCCAGTCATCGATGCGACCATCGCCTGCGCCCGTCACCACACGGACGTCCGGACTCCCGATCAGGATCTTCTCGCGCATGTCGTGCTGCAGACCGTTCATCACGCCCATCACGACGATGAGCGCGCCGACGCCGACCACGACGCCGACGATCGCGATCACACTGATGAGCGACAGCAGCTTCGAGCCACGGCGCCCTCTCAGGTAGCGCCAGGCAATGTGCCATTCGAGGGACATGCCTCCACGTTACGCGTCGGCGCACGCGGCGCCAGCCCCGATGACCTCGGCTGTCGTCTTTCGCGGGCCTGTACCGCATCGCAGCTTAGAGTGGCAGGACTCCGCTTCTCTTCACTGCCGGACCGACCTCATCATGAAACGCTCGATTTTCGCCGCGTGCGTGCTGGCCGCGCTCGCGATAGTGGTGGCGCCGCGCGCCTCGGTGGGACAGGGACACATCGTCATCCGCGCTGGCCGGCTGATTGACGGCAAGGGCGGCGTCCGCGACACGGTCATCGTCGTCGTCGACAACTCGCGGATCACCCGCATCACGAACGCGAGCGATACCAGCACCGGGCCCATCACGTACGACCTGGCGCACCTGACGTTGATGCCCGGGTTGATCGACACGCACGTCCACATCGACTCGCACTTCGGGCCTGACGGCCGGATGTCGGACGAGATGGAGTCCCAGCTCAATCGCGTGGTCGCCGCTGGCCAGAACGCGGAGGTGACGTTGCGGGCCGGGTTCACGACGGTGCAGAGCATCGGCGCCCCACCGGACATCGAGCTTCGCTACGGCATTGCGCATGGGGATTTCATCGGCCCGCGCGTGTTGACGTCCGTCTCGCAACTGACGGACACGAAGATGACGCCTGACGAGATCCGGCGATGGGTACGCACGATGGCGTCGCGCGGTGCGGACGTCATCAAGATCTTCGCGTCGAAGAGCATTCGCGATGGTGGCGGCCAGACCCTGAGCGATCTGCAGATCAAGGCGGCGTGCGGGGAGGCGAAGCTCCTTGGCAAGCGCACGTGGGTGCACGCGCACTCGGCGTCGGCTGCACGGGCGGCGGTGCTCGCGGGATGCACGACCATCGCGCACGGGAGTCAGCTCACTGATCGCGAGTTCACGCTGATGGCGCAGCACGGCACGTACTTCGAGCCGAACATCGGGCTCGTCTCGCAGAACTATCTCGAGAACAGGCAGCGCTACCTTGGCACCGGCAATTACACGGAAGACGGCTTCAAGAAGACCGAGGACGGCATTCCGCTCAAGCTCGAGATGTTCAAGCGGGCAATGCAGCACAAGGATCTCAAGATCATCATGGGCACGGACGCGACGGCGGGGGCCCACGGACAGAATGCTCGCGAGATCGTGTATCGTGTGCAGGTGGCCGGCCAACCGGCGATGGACGCGATCGTCGCCGCGACATCGCTCAATGCGGCCGCGTTAGGCCTGGGTGACCGGATCGGCGCGGTGGCGCCGGGCATGGAGGCGGACCTGATCGCCGTCGATGGTGACCCGCTTCAGGACATCACGACACTGCAGCGTGTGCAGTTCGTGATGCGTGCCGGACGCGTGTACATCAACGGCCGCGACCGTAACCGCCTCATCGACAACCGTCTCAGCCTCTCGATCATTGGCGGCAGCGGCGTGACTGCGACGCTGCCGGCAGGGACTCTCGACTCGCTGCGCGCGGCGATGGCGCGCTCCGTGAGCGGTCCGACGGCGATGACGATCGTGCGCCGCGATCCGTCGGACATTCCGATCTCGCGTTATGCGGAGATCGCACCTCGCATCGCGCGACTGCGCACGGAACCGACCGACGTTCGGGTCGCGGTCGGGGACACGGTGGCGATGTGGGGCGAGGTGAGGGTGATCGCGGTGGACAGCGCGGGCGTGGATCTCGGCTCGCTGTCGACGTACGACTACGTGCTCACGCCCGGCGCAGCGGTCCCGGTGGCGGCGAGTCCGCGAACGTTCGTCGGGAAACAGCGCGGAGAGTCGATCGTCACGGTCTCCTTCCCGCGCGCACTGTGGTCAGGCCTGGCGGAACCGCCGAAGGCGCAGGTGAGGGTCATCGTGAGGTGACGTCACTCCGCCCGTAACGCCACCACTGGATCGACCTTCGTCGCTCGCCGCGCGGGAATGAGCGTCGCCAGAACTGCGACGACCAGGATCACGGCCGTCGCCCCGCCGAATGCGAGCGGATCGCGCGCCGACGTCGCGAACAGCAGCTTCTCGACGTACTTGACCGTGACGAACGCCACCACGACGCCTAACGCGACGCCGGCCGCGGTCACCCGGACGCCCTGCCAGAGCACGAGACGACGGATGTCCGCCGCCTGCGCGCCGAGTGCCACGCGCACACCCATCTCGCGCATGCGCTGCGCCACGTCGTAGGCGATCACGCCGTACAGTCCGACCGCCGCGAGCACGAGCGCCAGCAGGCCGAAGATCGTGAACATCGTCGCCCCGAGTCGCCATTGGCGCATCACCCCGTCGAGCACGGACGAGAGTGGTCGCACCTGCGCGTACCCCATTCCTGGCAACAGCCGCTGGAGCTCGCGGTGCAATGGGACGACCATGGCGCGCGGATCGCCCGACACCCGAACGACCATCGCACCGGTCGTGCTCGGCTCCTGCGACGCCGGCAGGTACAGCTGGAGGTTGTACTCGTCGGTCCTGAGATCGCCGAACTTCACATCTTCGGCGATCCCCACGACCTCGCGACACGGCGCGGTGTCGGCACCGAGGCGGAGGCACTGACCGATGGGATCCTTCCCCTTCCACAACAATTTTCCCATCGACTCGCTGACCATGGCGACCAGCGGCCCCTTCTCCTGATCCGACGAGCTGACCGATCGTCCGCGCATCAGCCGCGTGCCCACCGTCGCGAAGAAATCATCGCCGACGGGATTCACGACGAACGTGCGCTGGTGAGCCGCCGAGTCCATCCCGGGCACGAAGACGTCGTCCGACCAGGTGCTCCAGAACGGCACGCTGAACAGCGTCGAGACGTTCGTGACGCCCGGCATCCGGCGCGCGCGCTCGATCGCGCGCTGCA
>Ga0310810_10007207_pt1 | contig 12658 bp, 10 predicted proteins | sample NCmetagenome_FD_207641 | JGI IMG/M metagenome (GOLD analysis project Ga0310810, IMG submission 207641) | Soil microbial communities from experimental microcosm in Duke University, North Carolina, United States - NC | ecosystem: Engineered > Artificial ecosystem > Soil microcosm > Unclassified ... | reverse complement strand
TGAATCCGGACAATACTTACGCAGCAGGAACCGTGACGTTCGGAGGGACGCCGGAGCCGGGGGAGTTCGTTTCGATATTTCTCGGACGTGACGACGACGGTGCAACACCTACCGAGATCCAGCGGGGGATGCATCCGGGAGAGACCCTGGGATCCATCGCCATCTCGTACGCTCAGGAGCTGAATCGCGGCTACACCGGAGTATGGGCGAGCGCAGCTGGGAGTGTCGTGACGATCTATTCGCGATCGTTGGGAGCGGACGGGAATCATTACACGCTGGATCATTCGACAACCAGTAGCACGTTAACGGTGAGCGTCTCGGCGACCTTCTCGGGCGGGCATACGGGCGAGTGGCGAACAGACCTGACGGCGTCGCCGAGATTGAATCGCGCGGCAAGGGACTGGAACAGGAGTTTCTTCGTCGCTCTCGTCGGCTACGGGATCGACGTTGCGTCCGCGTTTAGCACGGAGTTGCGGGATGTGGATCCAGCGGTGGAAGTGGGCATGGTCCAGAGAGGGCCGGATGGCGATGCGATTCTACTGCAGACGCCGGCGTATCAGACGAACTTTTCACCAACAAGTCTGGATTTCTGGAAGCAAGTCTATCTGGATGCAGCGGCGATTCACGTAGACGCCGGCCTGCAGCCGTATTTGCAGTTCGGCGAGGTGCAGTGGTGGTATTTTCCGAATGACGGGCTGGGTCACGCCTTTTCAGGAATGCCGTTTTACGACGCCTGGACCGCGAGCCAGTTCCTGGCATTGTACGGAAGGGCAATGACGGTGTTCGCGGATAATACGCCCGATCCGGCATCGTATCCGGACGAAGCCGCATTTCTGCCGACGGTGATCGGCAACTTCACCGACGCGATCATGACTTTCGTTCGGGCGACGTACGCGACTGCGCGGTTTGAGGTGCTGTATCCCCTGGATGTCAATCAGACAAATTTCAACCGGGCGGTCAACTATCCATCGAGCCAATGGACGGCGACGACGCTGGATTGTCTGAAAACGGAGGCGTTCGGCTTCACGCTCCAGCGGGATCTGGCGAAGAGCGAACAGGCCATGCGGCTGAGCGGTTTTCCAGAATTTCCCGCGACTCAGCGAAGCCACTTGGTGGGAGTGGGCGACGCGACCACGGCGTGGACGCAAGAGGCTCAGTTCGCTCAGGGCCGAGGCTTCGAAAGCGTGGTCCTATTTGCTCTTGACCAGATGTGCCTGGTGGGACACGCGCTGCCGCTGCGAAAAGGGTTCCGGCGAAGCGTAAGGATGGGGAGTTAAACTAGTCTCGGTTGCTTCACGTCCAAAACGTTTCCAAGGTGTATCGTCTGTATCGCCGTCCGTTGGACCGACTGACGGAGATCGTGCCATTTCTGCCGCACCAGGCACCAGCCGAGTTTTGGGCGATTCGCGACGTGAATCTTAGTGTCGAACGCGGCGAGGTTTTGGGCATCGTCGGGCCAAACGGAAGCGGAAAGAGCACGCTCCTGCAGATCATCTGCGGAATTCTGGAACCGACGCGGGGGCGCGTGCTGGCCAGCGGCCGGATCGCCGCGCTACTGGAACTGGGAGCCGGTTTTAATCCGGAATTCAGCGGACGCGAAAACGTTTTCCTGAACGGCGAGATTCTAGGGATGTCGCGCCCTGAGATGGAGCGCGTGTTTCCCGAGATCGAGAAGTTCGCCGAGATCGGCACCTTTATGAATCGTCCGGTGAAGGAATACTCCAGCGGGATGTACGTGCGATTGGCTTTCTCCACGGCGATTCACGTGGATCCGGAGATCCTGGTTGTGGACGAAGCGCTGGCGGTGGGTGACGCGATTTTCGCCAACCGCTGCATCAAGAAATTCGAAGAGTTGAAACAGCGCAAGGTGACGGTACTGTTCGTTTCGCACGATCTGGGGCTAGTGAAGCGTCTCTCGGATCGCGCTGCGCTGATGGTGGACGGTCGCGTGGCGGCGTACGGCGCGCCCAGCGAAGTGGTGAATCGCTACGTTGGGATGGTGCTTGAGAGGCAAGATGCGCCTCGCACGGGAGGCGAGGGCTTTGGCGGCAGCTACCGACATGGCGACAACGCGAGCCGGATCCTCTCGGTGGACATGCTGCCGAGCAAGAGCGTGTCTCCTGGGGAACCAGTGACTATCGTGGTAAGAGCGAAAGCGGAGAAAGATCTGGAGAATCCGGTGGTGGGTATCTTGATTCGCAACCGGCTGGGGATTGACGTGTTCGGCACGAATACGCGGATCGAGCACGCCGATCCGGGCTCGGTGCAGGCAGGCGAGACGTTCGAGGTCGAGTTCGGATTCGACTGCTTGCTGACAAGGCAGGACTATACACTGACGGTCGCCACGCAGTACCCGGACGGCTACAGCCAGGATTGGCTGGATGACGTCATTTCGTTTTCTGTGGTCGATGCGCGCGATGTTGCGGGACTGGCGAGTTTCCACACACGTGTGAGCTGGCGGCGGATTAGCACATGAAATAAAGGCCATGAGACTGACAGAAATCCAAGCGGCGTTGCGGGATGAAGGACTGGACGGCTGGCTGTTCTTCGATCATCACCAGCGCGATCCACTGGGCTATCGCGTCCTGCAGTTCACGCCCGGCTCCATGGTGACGCGCCGATGGTATTACTTCGTCCCGGCGAGCGGCGAGCCGCGCGGACTGGCGCACAAGATCGAGGCCCAGACGCTCAAGGATCTTCCCGGTGAGATCAAGCTGTACGCCAGCTGGCAGGAATTAACAGAGGGTCTGCGGGGCATTCTGGGTAGTGCCAAACGTGTCGCCATGCAGTATTCGCCGAACTGCGCGGTGCCCTACGTCGCGATGGTGGATGCCGGAACGGTCGAACTGGTTCGCGGCATGGGAATCGACGTCGTTACGTCGGCGAATCTGGTCCAGTTGTTTGAAGCGCGCTGGAATCAGCGGCAACTGGAGAATCACCTGGAGGCTGGGAGGCGCATCGATAAGATTCGCGCCGGCGCGTTCTCACGCATTTCGAGCAAAGTGCGCGGCGGAGAGCGGGTCACGGAATGGGAGATACAGCAGTACATTCTGGATCAGTTCCGGGCCGGCGGACTGATCACGGATAACGGTCCCGATGTCGCTGTGAATGCCAATGCTTCGAATCCGCATTACAATCCGACCCAAGAGCGCTGCTCGGAAATCCGGCGCGGAGATCTTGTGCTGCTGGACATGTGGGCCAAACTGGACGTGCCGGAGGGTGTCTACTACGACATCACCTGGGTAGGATATTGCGGCGAGCGGCCCTCCGAGGCGATGGAGAACGTGTTCGGAATCGTACGGGATGCGCGGGATAAGGCCATCGCGCGGGTGAAGGCCGCAGTAGCGGCGAAAGAATCGCTGTGTGGATACCAGGTGGACGACGCCGCGCGGGCGCACATCCGCGACGCGGGATATGCCGAGGCGTTCTTTCATCGCACCGGGCATTCGATTGGCGCGGAGGTTCACGGCACCGGCGCCAACATGGACAATTTTGAGACGCACGATGAGCGTCGTGTGATCCCCTGGACATGCTTTTCGATCGAGCCCGGGATCTATCTGCCGGAGTTCGGTGTGCGATCCGAGGTGGACGTGTTCGTCGACGAAACCAGTGCGCGGGTTACGGGAGAGATCCAGGACAGGCTTATCTTGCTGTGAGCGCGGCACGCGCCGCATTTAGGGAAGCCTCGGTCGACGCGATCCAGGACTCGATGCGCTGCTGCTCGGCGCGGGCGCGTTCGAGGGCAGCGGAAGTCTGCTCGGGAGCCGGACCGCCTGTTACCTTTCGCCCTCGCACGAAGTGTTCGGAATCAAGGCACTGTACGATTTCCTCATGCGTAAGCCCTAATGTGGGACGCGACTTTCGCAGCGCTGCTGCGATCGACGCCGGATCATCGCGCCGGCCGCATGCCTTCACAGCATCACCGACCAGCCCGTGCGCCTCGCGGAAACTCAAGCCTTCGCGGCGGACCAAAATATCGGCGAGTTCCGTGACGGTCAGGAAATCCCGCTGCGCGCGATTGGCCATGAGCGCCGTGTCTACATGAGCAGTTCGCATGGCACCGGCGAGCAACTGGAGGGCGCGCCGGGCATCGCCGAACATCGTGAACACCAGGGGCTGGAGATCGTCTTCGCTGTCATTTATATCGCCAAAAGGCGTGTTGTGCGCGCAGGTCAGCACCGCCTGAGCTTCGCCTAACGCGCGGCTGGCGAGGATGCGGACGTGCTCCAGTGCCACGGGATTGCGCTTCTGCGGCATGATGCTGGAGGTTTGCACGAACGCATCGGCCAGGCGCAGATACCCAAACTCGCGCGTCGACCAGAGGAGCAGATCTTGGACCAGCTTGCCGATGTTGACCATGGCGACTGCCACGGCGGCCGCGGATTCCGTGATGTAGTCGATTGCGGCGATGGCGCCGTAGGAATTCTCGGCGAGCCCGTCGAATCCGAGAAGACGCGCGGTGTGGTCGCGGTCAATGGGAAATCCCGACGTCGTGATCGCGGCCGCGCCCATGGGGCTGAGATTGACGCGCGCGCAGGCGGCTTGAAGCCGGGCGCAATCGCGCGCCAGGAATTCGACGGCAGCGAGCAGGTAGTGCGCAAGAGTGGTCGGCTGCGCGGGCTGGGTGTGGGTGTGCGCCGGCATGACCGTCATCACGTGCGCCGCGGCCAAGTCGAGCATCACGCTGCGAAGATCCGTCAAGGTTCGTGCCGTTGCGAGGATCTCGCGCCGCGCAGTCATGCGGTAGAGCGTCACGGCGATGTCGTTGCGGCTGCGGGCCGTGTGCATCTTGCCCGCCAAATCCCGGCCGGCAGCTTCTTCGAGCAAGCTCTCGATGAAGAAGAACAAATCCTCATGACTGCCGTCGAATCTCGCCGAGGCAATTCGCTCTCGATCCAGCCCGTGGATCGCTGACAGCAGTTTGGTTTCTTCTTCGCCGGTCAGAAGCTCGCAGGCGGCCAGCATGCGGGTGTGGGCATAGTGGATCTCGATCAGCGCATCCAGGAAATATTTCTTGGCGTCTTCGAAGTTGTGGATCAGGACTGTTGCGGTGTAGATCGGCGCGGGGAAAGGATCGGACATCCGTTAGCTTCATGATACTCGCCGCGACACTTTGGTGAAAATGGCCCGGTCATATGGTCAGGACAAACGTGCTACCGCCTAGCGACATAGATCCTTGTTGGTGGTTGGTTCTACAGTACAGGCGCGGACCAACGCTGACCCCAGGGCGGTGAAATTGTACTTCGTCTCCGTCTTCGTGAAATCCTGAAACACCTGATGCGACTCGGGTCTAGAGTCTAGCAATCTGAGGTAAAGTAGCCTATCCATAGTGATGCTAAAGTCGGTGTGATCTGACCCCTGATCTTTGGTTTCTCCACCATGTGTTCGCTCGGACGGTGCAAATCCATCCTTGACCCTCGCCAGTCCGGCATCTAGGTAAAGGCGATAAATCTCAATCTCAGTAAAACCGCTGACCAGCTGGGTACTGGAGTAAATCTCCATTAGCAGCTTTACGTCTCTCGGAGTGAGTTGTTGCAAAATCTGGACGAAGGAAGTGTACTCCTGGGTTCCATCCAGTGGGTTAGCAGCGTTCGCAAGCATGTTTGCCCACTGCTGTTGTAGGTATTCATCATCTTCAACAGAAGCAAACTGAAGGAGGGGAATCCAGACCTTATCAGGAACCTGCTGTGGTTCAAAGCCCGCATCATCCACGATCCGTTTCACTTTCTCGAAAAGTTTGACTCGTCGCTCGAATCTGCGCACCTTCAGCGAGTCTTCCCAAATCCCACCGATCTGTTCCACTAATCCACCGAACAGTTTCTCTACAAGATTCGAGAACGGTCGCATAGCTGCCTCAGCAGCGACCTTTGCGAGTTGTTGTTCATCAGAAGTCACGGGGACGGCGATCCGTTCCCTTCATGATACTCGCCGGGCGTAGTCGATCCCGCTCCACACCGTGAGTGCAAAGGTGATCCAGCCGAGAATTGTGACCACAGCGAAAGGCGCCAAGTCCGCCTCGTGAGCGACCGCAAAGACCACATAGGCGATCTGCGCGGCCGTGCTGGCTTTGCCCCACACCGAGGGCGGAAAATCGCGGTGAGTCTTGCGCGCCAACGCCACCAGGGCGAAGACGAGAATCATCACATCGCGGCCCAGCACGAAAATCGTCAACGAAAACGGGATGATGCTTTTCCATCCCAGCACCAGGAACGACCCGCTGAGCAGGACTTTATCGGCGATAGGATCAAGCAATGCGCCCAAGCGCGAGGCGGCTTGAAACCGTCGGGCAAGGTATCCGTCCAGCGCATCGGTGGCGCTGGCGACGGCGAACCAGACCAAGGCTGTCCGGAAGCTTCCGGTCCACAGCAGAAAAAGGATGTAGGGAGCCGCAAGCAGCCGGGCAGCCGTCAGAAGATTGGGAAGCTGCTTCAATGCATTGATAGGTTACTTGAAGTTGAACCCGAAGCGAAACTCGGCGTAATTGGCGCCGCCGCGGAAGTGGTCGAGGAATTCGAGCTTGATGCCGAAGTGGTCTTTGTACCAGTAATTCAAACCCCCGCCGACGTTCGCCAGATTATTGTGCCCGTCGAGCGTGAAGAAATTCGAATACCCGGCGGTGGCAAATGGCGCCCACGATCCGCTTCGCTTGAAATGATAGTAGCCGTTGATCGATAGGGTGCCCAGCACATCGAAGCTCGTCTGGCCCAGAAATCCGCCTTCGGCGCCCGCTCCGATTCCCATGGGCAGTACGACCTCGCCGCCCGCTCCCAGGTGTGCCAGCGCGAAACTATTGCCGCCGCTGCTCCCCACGCCCGGCGCGACGAATAGGTAGGCGTGCGTTTGCGCGGCCAGCGTAGCCGCGGTGAACAAAAACAGGAAAAAGATTCGCATCAATCCAGGATACTAGTGCGTGTCAGGATACTAGTGCCTGCGTAACGCGCCCGGCCAGTTGGTCGAAGCTGAGGATCTCATACAGCGTGGGATCGTTCATGATGCGGTTGACCAGCGCGAAATGCATGGCGTGTCCGGCTTTTTCCGCGATCACGTGCCCCAGCAGCGGCTTGCCGATCAGCGCCAAGTCCCCGATCAAGTCGAGCGCCTTGTGGCGGCAGCATTCATCCGGGAAGCGCAGGCCGCCCTCGTTAAGAATTGAGGTGCGGTCGAAACACACCGCGTTGTCCAGCGACGCGCCGCGGATGAGTCCCATGTTGCGCATCTGATCGAGCTCGTATTCGAAGCCGAACGTGCGTGCCGGCGCGATTTCTGTCGCATAACGCTCCGGCGTCACTTCGATCTCGAGCGTCTGGCGTTCCACCAAGGGATGCGGGAAATACACTTCGCACGTCAGCAGGAAGCGATCGGAGGGCAGAATCGTGATGCGCTTTCCGCCGCCTTCCACCGAAACCGGCCGACGGATGCGCAGATAGCGCCGCCGCTTGCGGTATTCGCGAATCCCCGCGCTGCGGATTAGTTGGACAAACGGCTGCCCGCTGCCATCGAGTATCGGAACTTCCAGATTGTTGATCTCGACGTAGGCGTTGTCCACGCTCATGCTGTAGAACACGCTGAGCAAGTGCTCGGTGGTCGAAATCAGCACACCCTGGCGCATCAGGCTGGTGGCGTAACTGACCTTCTGTACATGCCGCCAGCTGGCCGGAATCTGAAAGCCGTCCAGATCGCTGCGTACGAAAACGATTCCGGTCGAAGGTGGTGCTGGTAGGATGCGGATGCGGACGGGAACCCCGGAATGAAGGCCTATGCCTGAAGCTTCGACCGGCCGCTGGACCGTCGTTTCGAATCTCAGAAAGATGGCTCCAAACTGGACATTAACACGTACTGACGACATTGTAACAAGCAGGAGTACAAGATCGCTAGCTTTCTGAAATAAAATGACTTGCCGGCACGCGACCGTGTCTTTTAAGCAACACTCCTGGTGGTTGGCTGTGGCAAATTCGCAAATCTACCAGCCCTCATATACCATATGGGAGGTGCCGCGCCTCTTCCTGATCGATTCCTTTGGGTTCATTTTCCGGGCCTACCATGCGCGCGCCCGCTCGGGAGCGCCTCCCATGCGCACGGGAGCCGGGTTCTCTACCGAAGCGGTGTACATTTTCCACAACATGGTGCGGAAGCTCAGAACCCAGCACAAGCCCGATTATCTGGCCGCGATCTTCGAGAGCGAAGGTCCCACGTTTCGCGATGAGGTGTTTGAAGCCTACAAAGCCACGCGCACCGAAACTCCTCCCGATCTGCTGGAGCAGATTCCCTGGATTCGAAAGATCCTCGAGGCCATGCGGATCCCCGTGCTCGAATATCCGAATTTCGAGGCGGATGACGTGATCGGCACGCTGGCCCGCCGCGGCGTGCAACAGGGCTTGGATGTTGTGATCATTTCCAGCGACAAAGACATGCTGCAGCTGGTGAACGATCACGTGTGCATGATTAATCCGATGAAGGACGATTTGTGCTACGACGCGGCGGAAACTGAGAAATACATGGGTGTGCGTCCGGACCAGGTGGCGGACCTGCTGGCTCTAAAAGGCGACTCGGTGGACAATATTCCCGGCGCTCCCGGTATCGGCGACAAAGGCGCGCGCGATTTGATCGTGCGATTCGGGTCGGTCGAGAACGCCATGGAGCATGCGGCCGAGGTGGAGCGCAAGACCTATCGCGAAAGTCTGCAGAACAACCGCGAGCAGATCATGCTGAGCAAGCGCCTCGCGACCATCCACACGGATGTGCCTGTCGAGGTACAGATGGAGTCGCTGGTGACGCGCGAGATGGATGCGGACGCCTTGCGCGAGCTGTATCGCACGCTCGAGTTTTCGAGCCTGCTGCGCGATCTGGCTCCGGCGACGGAGGCTCCCCGGCAGCACGACTACCAGCAGCTCGGGTCAAAAGAGGAACTCGACCTGTGGCTTAAGACGCTGCCGGCGGATGCGCCCGTCGCGGTTGGCGTGGGCGAGGTAATGGAGCAGCCGGTCCTGGGATTTTCGGCGAATCCGGGCGTGGCCCGGTCGCTGGCGTTGGACAAGATTCCCGAGCGGGTGTCCATCGGCCATGATGTGAAGTCGTTGATTCACCAATTCGGTGACGCTGCCGGCTTGCATCATGACGTGATGCTGTACGGGTTCCTGCTGGCGGCCGAGCCCGGCTCGACGGGATTAGCGACGCTCTCGGAACGATACCTGGAGCGTCCTCTCGATGCCGATCCCGCTGCCCAGGCTGACACGATCTTGTCGCTGTATCAGAGACTGCGCCCGCAGGTCGAGTCGCAGCATCTGGCGGAGGTTTACGACACCATCGATCTTCCGCTGATCCGGGTGCTCGCGCGGATGGAGGAAATCGGCGTTCGGGTGGATCCCGAGCAGCTTCGCCACATGAGTGGGCGGATGGAAGAGGAGATCGCGCGGCTCTCGGGAGAGATTTACGAGATCGCTGGTAAGGCCTTCAATATCAACTCGCCACAACAATTAGGTAAAGTGTTGTTTGAAGACCTGAATCTGCCTGCCCCCACGAAGTCGGGAAAGGGCAAAGTGATCTCCACCGCTGCGGACGTGCTGGAGGATCTGGCGGAGGAACACGAGATCGCAAGCAAGGTGCTGGAGCATCGCCAGCTCTCGAAACTCAAAGGGACGTATGCGGATTCGCTCCCAGTTTTGATCGATCCGGCTACCGGCCGGGTTCACACCACCTTCAACCAGGCGGGCGCGGCGACCGGGCGGCTGTCGTCTTCGAATCCAAATCTCCAGAACATCCCGATTCGCACCGAGCTGGGACGTGAAATCCGCGCGGCATTCATTCCCGAGCCGGGCTGGAAGCTGATTGTCGCCGACTATTCCCAGATCGAGCTGAGGCTGCTGGCGCACATGTCGCACGATCCGGTGCTGACGGAGGCGTTCCGAAATGGCGAGGATATTCACACCCGCACGGCAGCCGAAGTTCTGGGAATCCCTCCGCTGATGATCACGCGCGAGCAGCGCAACAACGCGAAGGCCGTCAACTTTGGGATCGTCTATGGGCAGACGCCGTTCGGATTGTCGAAGCAGCTCGGCATCGACCGCAAGGAAGCCGAGCTGTACATCCGCTCGTACTTTGAGCGTTACGCGGGAGTGCGCAGATTTATCGACAGCACTATCGCCGAGGTTCGTCGCACGGGGATGGCGGTGACGCTGTTCGGCCGGCGACGTCCGATTCCCGACATGAACAGCCGCAATCCCACGGCTCGCAACTTCGCCGAGCGTACCGCCGTCAATACCCCCCTGCAGGGCACGGCGGCCGATATGATTAAGCTGGCGATGATCCGGATCGCGGAGAAACTACGAAATAAGGAAACGCGGATGCTGCTGCAGGTCCACGACGAGCTGGTTTTCGAAGCTCCGCCCGCCGAGGTGGACGAAATGCGAGCCATGGTCAAGACCGAAATGGAGAGCGTGCGCAAGCTTGACGTCCCCATGGTGGTTGACGTCGGCATAGGCGACAACTGGCGGGACGCCAAGTAGCGTTTCCATGGGACTGCTTCGCTCGCGCCGCGTTCTGTGTGCTTTCCTCGGCTTGTACGCCCTTACGCTGATTCTGCTGATCCCACTGAAGCCGCTTTGGGTGGACGAAATTGTGGACCTGGGGGGAATCCGGAACGTTTCGGATGTGCATGGGGTGCTCGAGTTCGTCCCCAATAACGCCGGAGGCGTGCCGCTGGGATATCTGGTCGATTTCGCGATGATCCGGCTGTTCGGTTATTCCGTTTTCATCGTCCGCCTGCCGAGCGTTTTGTTTACCGTGCTTACATGCGCGGGCGTGTACGTGCTTGCGCGGCAAACCAGCATGCGCGGGCCGCTGCTGGCGGCGATCCTGTACGCGGTCTCGCCGCTGGCGCTGCGTTACGGGCTGGAGGCTAGGCCGTACGCGCAGGCGGCGTGCTGGAGCGTGTTCTCGACGGTGGTATTTCTCTCACTGATTCGCCGGCCGGCCTGGGGAAAAACGGGGGCATACGCCGTGCTGGCCGCGGCCGGACTGTACAGCCAGCCGTACAGTATCTTTGTTCCGGTCGCGCACCTGATGTGGCTGGTCCTGACGCGCTCCGTCAAAGAAAAGCGCCGTGCGCTCGGACGTACGGGAGCGGCCGTCGCGCTGGCATCGCTGGCATTTCTCCCGTGGTTCCTGAAGACCCACGCGGCCTGGCAGGGCGCCATCAGGTCGGGTGTGCGGTTCGCGGTCGCGGGCAAGGATCTCTTAGTGATCCCTCACGAACTGATGGGCACCGGTTATGCCGGCGCCGTGCTGGCTGTGATGGCGATCGTGGTGGCGCTAAAGTGGTCGTCCTGGACCAAAGAGGAAAAGCTCTTCTGGACCGTTTACACCGCGATTCCCATACTTCTGGTTCCGGCGGCGGATGCCTACTTTGGCTACTTCATGGCCGCGCGGCAAGCGATCTTTGCGCTGGTTCCGATCAGCCTGCTGATCGGGGCCTGTGTCGACGTACGGCGCTGGGGCTGGGTGGTTTCCGCGGCCTTGCTCATCGCGATGGTCTACGAAGACGTGCGCTGGATCCGGCGGCCGGGCGAAGGCTGGCAGGCCGCGGCGGCACAATTGAAAGCTGCCGACTGCACGATTTCGATCCCCAGCGGAGCGCGCACGATGTACACTTTTTTCGAGCCGCAACTGCGCATCTGCGATGAAAATACGTTAACGGCCGCAGGCACAATCGCCCTCGCCCTGAGCCCCGATCAACCTCTGTCCGCCATCGCCGAAGCGCATCAAAGGCTTGAGCAGACTGGATTTCGAAGGGTTGCCGATCTGCGTCCCGCCGATCCACGGGTCGAACTTTATGGACGCTAAAAGATTTGAGCGCGACGTGGTTCCGGTTTATCATGGAAACATGAAGAGTTTGCTTCTACTGGCGCCAGTTCTTTCCCTTTTCCTTGTTCCTGTACATGCCCAAAGTCTTCCAGAAGGCGCCGGCAAGAGCGTCTTTGAGACTACTTGCGGGGGGTGTCACGGTGCCGATATCGTGATGGGCCAGACCGGTACGCGCGACGTATGGCAGGATACTGTCGATTCCATGCGGGCGCGCGGGGCCACCGGCACCGACGACGATTTCAAGCTGATCGTTAACTACCTCACCAGGTATTTCGGCGTGTCCGTCAACGTGAACCAGGCGCCTGCCAAGGAACTCGCCGATAGTCTGGAGATCACCGGCGCCGAGGCAGATGCGATCGTCAAGGCTCGCACCGCCGCCAAGATTAAGGATTGGGCCGAGCTGTCGAAGGTGGAGGGTCTCGACATCAAGAAGATCGAGCCCATCAAGACCCGCATCAAGTTTTAACCAGTTCACGCAAGGACCCATCCAGATAGTCGAGCAGAGCCGCGCTCTCGCCTGACTGGGGCAAGGGAAGCCGCAAGACCCCTGCGGGCGTGAACTGCGCGCCAGCGCGCGACGAAACCAGGCTCATCAGCCGGGCGGGTTCAATCTTTGAGCCCGGATGGAACTTGATGTTCAGCGCACCACTGCGCCGGTCGATCGCCTCAATCCCGATTTGCTGGGCATTACTCTTGAGTAGCGCGAACCGGACCAGCGTCTCGACGGCGTCCGGCAGCGGGCCATAGCGATCCCCCAGATCCGCCCGCATGGCGTCCGCCTGCTCGGCATCCCGCACGT
>Ga0310810_10007206_pt1 | contig 12659 bp, 14 predicted proteins | sample NCmetagenome_FD_207641 | JGI IMG/M metagenome (GOLD analysis project Ga0310810, IMG submission 207641) | Soil microbial communities from experimental microcosm in Duke University, North Carolina, United States - NC | ecosystem: Engineered > Artificial ecosystem > Soil microcosm > Unclassified ... | reverse complement strand
TTGATCATCGCACTCATACCGAGACCTTTCATCCCCTTTTAGCAGAACACCCCAGGGATGAAGCTGTAATCTGGCAACAATTTTTAGATTTGGTTCTGTTTTATCCGGAAGCTCCAATCTTCCATTTTTCTGAGTACGAAGTTGACACGGTTAAACGTTTAGCCAATCTCTACCAAACACCACAATCACTGCTTAAAGTCATCCTCTCCCGTTTGGTAGATATGCATTGGGAGGTGATGAACACGGCTACCCTGCCAGTAGAGAGTTATTCCCTGAAACACCTCGCTCGCTGGATCGGTTTCGAGTGGCGAGATTCAGGTGTTACAGGTTCCCAATGCGTTTGTCTGTACAACCACTGGTTAGAGACAGGCGATCGCACACCTCTCGATGCTATTGTGCGGTACAACGAAGACGACTGTCGTGCTACTTATTACCTCAAAAACTGGCTTAAAAATTTTATGCAAGAATCGGTTCAAAATTCTACAAAAAGTTATGCAAAGATTTCTGAATAAATTAGCATTATTTATTTAAAATACAAGTTTTTCTTATGTATGAATGTTAGCCTACAATGAGATTGACTTTTTCAGTCATGCAGGCTGATGAAAGTCACTAGGCAATTTATCCAAGGTGATCGATATGCTTCCTTTATTTCTCCTCCTTCTGATCCTCGCTTGCGGAAGCATTTTAATATCACTCAAAGCTTCCCACGAAATCTCTCGCATTCTAGCAAGCGGCTGTGCCATTTTCTCTTTAATATTCGGGTTTGCTCTAGCCCCCTGGCCGATCCAACTGTTGATTGTTGCACTTCTTCTCGGCGTAGAGCGGCTGTATCCCTTTCGCAGACTTGGAGCCGTTCCCATCACTCTTGGTCCAAATAAGCGGAGATAATTTTTTGCTGGTTTGGGTAGGAAAACTGCCCAAGAAAAGCCTAGCCGACCCTTGATGGGTCGGCTTTTGCTTGGTACAACGTTTCTTTGTATGCCTTGTTTTTCTTATATAGCAGTCGTCAAGGCGACTCTTGACTCTCGCCAAAGACTGAAACCTTTACGAGTCAATCTTTTCCCTTGGAGCCTACTCCTGCAAAGAACGCTGCGCGAACTGCCCTCTGCCTTTTGCTATATGATTTGTTAGCTAACAAGAGGACTTTAGCAGGAAGCTTGTTGTAGTGGAAAATGAGTGCGCATCCAAGTCTGCGGTGCACCCTGCCAGGGCATCGACACGCCCCCAAAAGTACGCAAATTCTGCCAGTAACGGTCGAAGATACTGTTTGTAGCAGTGGTGGAGTTGCCTCTCAACTCAAACATACGATTGGCGATCATCCAGCCCACTCGTGTGGTAAATACTTCAGCGGAAAAGACGGCATTCGCGACATCTTGCCTCTGTTCATGAGTTAGCCTTAACTCCTGATCCCATGCCGCTTGTACTAGTTCTGCCACTTCATCTGCCAGTCTAAGAGCCGTTTTAAGTTCAATCCATAAATCGTTATGATCACCGGGGCTGTAGGAGTCTTGTGCTACGCTATCTACGCCTGAAGTGGGCTTGAGTTGGCTGATTGTCTCTGTATATCCTTGGATGGCTTCCAAAGCACCCTGCCCAATTCCCAAACCCACGAAGGTTTTCGTGAGCTGGGCAAGGATTCCTATAAAACTGGCAAAGGCACTGCCAGAGGGATTCGGGGAAAGCAAAATCTCATCCTTGTCTATGAGGACGTTATGGAAGATGAAACTCCCACTATCGGCTCGACTTTGCCCCATCTTGTCCCAATTAGAGATAACCCCCAGACGATCTTTAGGAATGATGCAGAAGAACGGCTCCTGAACGCCCTCTTGCCAAGCTGAGAATACCCGCAGATCCGCCGCCGCAACAACTGAATCAAAGTGCTTGACTCCGTCGAGGCGGAAGCGATCGCCCTCTGGGGTGATTGTAAGTTTCGTATCCCACCTGTCAATCGCGTTAGCCCACAACCACTGATTCCGGGCAGTGCATCGATAATATGTTTCCTTTTGCTCTGGCGTTCCAGAAATATGACTCAAGACGGTTAAGTTCAGATGGTTGCCATACAACTGTCCGATGGAACCTTCGGCTTTGGACAGTTCATAGACAATTTTGAGCGCCTCTACCCACGTTGCTCCACCGCCACCATATTCTTTCGGTACCATCAAATCGAGCAGTCCACTTTCACGTAGCGGCTGGATTTCATCCTCTGAAATTCCAGCTTCGGTGTCGCGTTTCACAGCAGATTGAGCAACTTTCTGGGATAAGGAAACTGCTATATCTACATAGGTGGGTGGTTTTCGGACATTTAATAACATGGCACAATCATCCTTAGTGTTGTTTGGGGAATAGGGTGGGGAAAGACGCAATCAAGGAATTGATAGAATTCAGCGTTGGTCACATCACCCTATGTCCTTTTTCTGAGTCTTGGCGTTTAGCCATCATCTTTGCTTTGGATCGCTTAGGGGTGAAGTTAAGCGATTCGGTTCAAGCGGTCGAAAAGCCCAAAATTCCCACTTACCGTCAAAGTTAGGATGAATTATCTAAGCGCTTAATCTACGGTAAGTCTGTCGGAATAGTGTATTATAGGACTATAAGCCTCGATTATTGCATAGACCGCTTGAAAAAAGCAAGGGCACTTTTGTCTATCCCAACAGAGTGCCTAAGATTTGTCTCTAGAACCTTGTATCTAAAGCCGATGGCGCGATCGCTTCTTGGTGTCCTGGCACGCACCCCTTGCTCATACCCAGTTGCAGCTCATAGTAGTAGCCAAGGAGGACAAGGAGGACAAGGAAGAGAACGTAGTATCTAGGAACGCAAATTCGTATAAGGCGTTCAGGAATTGCGATCGCGGTTCACTCCAATTTTTTTGACGAAGGAAGACGGCACTTTCTCACCGCTTCACTCACACCCTTGTTGTCGTCACTTGCCAGTCGATTGCCGCTAAGTTAGGCTATTCCCAGCCAGTACACAGGCTTAAAAGCGACGTGAAGAATTTGTGAGTACTCTATTTTCTCTCCTAAGAGAAGCCATACTGGGTACAGACGTAGAACGAACCCAATTCGCGATTCATGAGTAGTAGCTAGTGCACCCAGGCAGAAATAACCCACCACTGCAAAAAGGTTAAAAACCTACTGTACAAACTTTCTTCCCTTCTGACTTGAAAGTAGGGAGTAGGGAGTAGGGAGTGGGGAATGGGAAATACCACTTTCATACATGGCTGTGAAATTTTTTCATCGGGACTGCCTTGGAGCCTCCAGACTTGGAGCCTTCTTGCACTAGGATAATAAAAGTCTACATCTTAATCGGGACAACACTTTTGCTTCGGATCGTCTTACTTCATCCGCACTCAAATAGGAAGGTTAAAACAGGTCGGTATGAACATTAAAGCAATTACTCTTGTTGCAGTTTTAGGTCTTTGTGTACCTGCTATTACAAACCTTGCCATTACTCCTCAAGCTCTTGCCGATGAGCCGCAACCACCAACAGCTCCAACAGGCGGATTTACCGATGGACTATGGACCGTATCTCTATGGTATGTCAACAATTCCTACAATTACAGCGTGAAGAATCATCAGACAGGAGCTGCTCTCTACTTAGTGGGCGCGGAAGAATCAGTTGATAGCGATCGTCGGATCTATACTTGGCACAATGGGATGAATGATTATCAAGTATTATGGCAACCGAGCGATCCTCGTGTGATTCGCTTGCAAGTCATTGCTCCCAATGGTAAACAGGTTTTGAATCGTTTACTTCGTAAACAGTTTAACTAAAATAATTGTGACAACGTCGGATTTCGATGAGGAATCCGTTGGCGCGTGATTAAATCTCCTTCCAACGTGGTAGGAGATTGCTTAAAAATTTTTATTTTATACTTTAATTTGATCCCGACTTTTTAGGCAGTACTGGGGATACTTGTCTGTGAATTCCTCAGTATGCCCCCTGATTTCTATTCGTGAGGGATATACCTCAGTTAAGGCAATATTAGCCATTCTAGGGTCTAAGTCAGGAGGGAATACAACAATATCCATTCCTGAACTCAGTGCCATACGGTGAAACTGAATAGCATCCAGTAATGGGTAGAAGGTAATAGGAATCCATCCACCGTTGTTAAAGTAAACGACAACTCGGTGCTTTGTATCCTCTTGCAGAGGTAGTGGAACCTGCCAGGGAGAATCCACAATCACTAAACCTTTGGGGTGAAACAGCTCTACTTACCTTTATGACTTTAAGTCAATAGTAAAAGCTACTACCTTTGGGGGTATTTATGAAGAAGGTGAGGGAGACTACACAGCGATCGCCAAGGTATAGCAAAGCCACTCATGATTAATCACGAACTGTCTCAATGCCTCTAGTGCAGGAAGGCTCCAAGTCTGGAGGCTCCAAGGCAGTCTCGATGAAAAAATTTCACAGCCATGTATAAAAGTGGTATTTCCCATTCCCCACTCCCTACTCCCTACTCCCTACTTTCAAGCCAGAAGGCAAGAAAGTTTGTACAGTAAGCTTTTTAACCTTTTTCAACTGGACAGTTATTTATGCCACGCTGCACTAGCCATAAAATCCAGTAAAATTCGTTGGTGAGGCAGCCCAATCGGACGCACCTGATCCGCCTTCTGGGAATAGCAGCTGCCTGATTGAATCTGTTCACGGGTCAATAACCCCATGTCCCAACCTTCTCCTAGTACCAATTGCTCCAGTTCCACCGTCAGAGGGGCATGGAAAACATGACGAAGTACTTTTGAATCTGAATAGCAACCAAACTCTGATACCCAAGGTGGGGTATAGCTGATTTCTTCTCCCAGTTCCCGTAGCAGTGCTTCTTCTGGTGTCTCACCGGGATCGATATGACCGCCAAAGAAGCCCCAATGACCAGGGTAGATGATGCCAGGGATGTTGTCTCGTAGCTGCATGAGGAATCGATCTGAGGAGTAGAGAATCGCGATCGCAACTTCAACAGGCTTACTATTCATGGGCTTGTTTCTGGGACTACGGGTTGTTCAGGGTTTCCTGGCTTGCGATTTAGCAACTGCTCCTCCTGAACATAGACTTCGCCTAACTCCTGTCCGCCGACAGGAATGCTTTGAAATTGTAGTTTACCCTTGATTAAGACTTCATCACCAAGGTTGGGAACGTTTTGGTTGGTGAACACCCAAATTGTGCCAGTTGCATCCTTCAGTTTGTAAGCACTAGAGCCTAGAAGTGGTGCGCGATTGGTAACTTGACCCTGAAGGAATACGATCGCGTCATTATTAGAATTTTGCGGGATATCTCTAATTTTTGTAGGATTTACACCCAGATTGCCGAAATTGAACCCACTGATTCCCAGCAAGCCTGAGTTACTACAGCCAACTAACCCTACCCCAAATACTAAACAGTACAAAGGTAAAAGGTGAGCCATTCGGAACATCTGTCCTCTCGGACGAGAGATGAAACAGAGAGAGAGCTTACCTTTCGCCTTTCTAGATTGCATCGGCTTAATTTTTACAAGCATCAGCGCCATAGTTCAATTAATATTGTTTCTCGGCTTTTGGCTTCGCACGATATACAGAGTTAATCGTTGTTTTATAGAGGAGCGAAATCTGCGAAACTGTTATGGTTTATGGTCTATCTGCTCAAAGAAGCAGATAGTAAAGTTCTACAGAAAATGCTCTGACAATCGCGATGGACTCAACCTACGCCCACATACTAGATGGTAAAGCTCTTGCTCAACGAATTCAGGCTCAGCTCACTGATGAGGTAGCTCAGCTGCTCTCGACCTACGGACGCCCTCCAGGATTAGCCGTGTTGATGGTAGGCGAGCACCCGGCTAGCGCTGCCTACGTGCGGGGTAAAGAGCGTGCCTGCGCTAAGGTGGGGATTGCCTCGTTTGGGCGTCATTTTCCCACGAACACCTCCCAAATCGAGCTAGAGCAAACGATTGAAGCCCTCAATCAAGATGAGCGCGTTGATGGAATTCTCGTCCAACTCCCCTTACCAGACCATTTAGATGCTGTTTCATTACTTCACCAAATTCATCCGGATAAAGACGCTGATGGACTGCATCCAGTTAACCTAGGGCGTTTGGTACGGGGTGAGCCGGGATTGCGCAGTTGCACGCCTGCGGGGGTGATGCGCTTGTTACGGGAGTACCAAATTGATATTAAAGGCAAACAGGCTGTTGTGGTCGGACGCAGCATTTTGGTGGGGAAGCCGATGGCGCTGATGCTTTTAGAAGCAGATGCCACTGTGATGATCGCCCATTCGCGATCGCAAAATCTCAAGGAACTCACCCGCAGCGCTGACATTCTAATTGCAGCCATCGGACGCCCCAAATTCATCACGGCTGACATGGTCAAACCTCAATCCGTGGTGATTGATGTTGGGATTAATCGCGTGTCTGACTCAAGTGGTCAATCACGTCTGGTGGGTGATGTCGATTTTGAGGCAGTTCGGGACATTGCCCAATATATTACCCCCGTGCCAGGGGGTGTTGGTGCGATGACTGTTGCCATGTTGTTGCACAATACTGTACTGAGCTATAAACGCACGCAATCATAACGAGGCCAACGCCTCGTAAAATTGTTAAAACAGTGACAAAAAAACAAGGATATTAAGGCATGGTAGCGACGGAAGGGCGACCTGCCCCCAAAGGGGAATCCCTCACTTTTGACTTATCAACGTATTTAAAGGAACGGCAGGCTCAAGTAGAGGCGGCTCTAGACCGTTCTCTCCCCCTCACCTATCCCGAAAAGGTTTATGAGGCCATGCGCTATTCCCTATTAGCGGGGGGTAAACGCTTGCGTCCAATTCTTTGCCTTGCAACTTGTGAGCTAGCCGGTGGCACAGTGGAAATGGCAATGCCAACTGCCTGTGCACTGGAAATGATTCACACGATGTCGTTGATTCATGATGACCTACCGGCAATGGATAACGACGACTACCGCCGAGGCAAACTGACGAATCATAAGGTTTACGGGGAAGACATTGCCATTCTGGCAGGAGACGGTTTACTCGCCTATGCCTTTGAGTATGTCGCGACTCAAACCCAGAATGTCCCAGCACATCGGGTGTTGCAGGTGGTTGCTCGGTTAGGTCGGGCAGTAGGGGCGGCAGGATTGGTTGGAGGTCAAGTGGTTGACCTAGAATCGGAAGGGTGTTCAGATATTCAGGAAGAAACTCTGACATATATTCACACCCACAAAACCGGGGCTTTGTTAGAAGCTTGTGTGGTTTGTGGCGGAATTTTAGCGGGGGTGACGGATGAGGAAATCCAGCGATTGTCTAGCTACGCCAAAAATATCGGCTTAGCCTTTCAAATTGTGGATGACATCTTGGATATTACCGCCACTCAGGAGGAGCTGGGGAAGACGGCGGGAAAAGATATCCTCGCGCAAAAGGCAACTTATCCAAGTCTATGGGGAATTGAGGTATCCAAAACCAAAGCTCAGCAACTGATAGATGCGGCAAAGGCCGAATTGACACCGTTTGGCGAGAAGGCTCAACCCCTTTTGGCACTCGCTGACTTCATTACGATGCGCACTCATTAAGCCGAGGATGAACTCTCAAGGATGAAGTCTGAAACAATGGTTAGCTTTTCACCGGGCTAGGGGGTTAATCTAATTCTGCTTATTCTCTCGTTTCATCCTTCATCCTTCATCCTTGTTTCCCAATCTTTGTAATTCTGATATTCTCCATTTGCCGTAAAACACTATGCAGGACTTTGGCGACATCCTAAACAACCAGGTGCTGCTGGTTGCGATCATTGCTTGTTTGGTTGCACAACTTTGTAAACTCTTGGTTGAACTCACAAAAAATCGTAAATTCAATCTCCGCTCTCTTGTGACCACAGGGGGGATGCCCAGTGCCCACTCGGCATTTGTCGCCGCCCTAGCGGCGGGCGTGGGGCAAAAGAGCGGGTGGTCTTCTTCCGAATTTGCGATCGCAGCAATTTTTGCCGTAATTGTGATGTACGACGCCGCTGGCGTTCGTCAAGCGGCTGGCAAGCAAGCCCGTATTCTCAACCAAATCATCGATGAATTATTCAGTGAAGGCAAAGATTTTAACGAAGACCGCCTGAAGGAATTACTGGGGCATACTCCCTTTCAGGTGATTGTTGGACTACTCCTAGGAATTGCTATTTCATGTTTAGCGGCTCCCGCTTATTAACAAGGCTTAGCCCTGCTCTGGGAATAAAAAATTGGCGTATTTTGGGTCACCGGGAGTTACCGCAGCGTTTGCCTCTTGCATCGCCGCTTGAGTCGGGGCCCGACGCTTGTTGCCGTCCTTCAAAACATCGATGACCAATGCTTTTTGTTTGGGAGTGAGCTTATCCAGCCAGCATTGCACCCATTCTTCTTGCAGCATATTTTTGGAAGCGGTAAGCATATTGGCCTTTGGTTAAAATTCTGCTACTCTCCAGTTTATAAAAAAAATCTTAAAGATAAGGTGAGCCCAAGCACATCCTTCTCAAAAGTTTGCCTTAAAAGCTGACAACGGGTTTGAGCAGTGTCACTCGGCGACCATCAACGACCATGCTCCAAAATCCGCGATCGCTCAATCTCCGCAACGTTGAGTTCGCCTTACTCTCGTTGGTTGTATACGCCACCAGCAAGTAGGGGCGTTTCCCATAAGACACCAAGCCAACATCGCTACCCAGTAGTTGTTTTAGCTGCGTGGCTACTTCGGGTTGGTTGAAGTAATCGACCAAAACGGCATAACCCTCACCCAAAGGCTGAGGGTTATAGGATGGAATATTAGTAGACACAGCTGTTGCTGTTGGTCGTAGCACATAGGCTGACAACCCAACAATTTCCTTCACATAACGAGCCCAATCATTGGCATCCTCAACACGCCTAAAGCCTGAAACACGCGTTACCGTGTCCTCTAAATATCGGCAAACCGTAAACTTAGTATTGGCTGGTAAAGTCCGTTGAATTTGTTCTTGACTTTCTTTTGTTTGAGTGCGGACTAACAAAAGATACTCGTTCCCCTGGGGCGGTTGACAAGGAGACATCGATGGTTGAGCTTGTGCCAAGTCAGCGACACCATATAGACCCGCAAGCGCCAACAGAACCGAACTCACTCGGAGAAAGGTTGTATTTCTCACTCTCAACTCACACTCCTCACTCAGCTATTACGCCTACAATTTGCGACCTAGCTTACCACTTTAATCACGCTACTGATGCCAGAGATGCTAGAGGGTCAGCAATTGCCTCGGATGGTGCCTGAAATTCTCCGGTTTTGACAAATTCCAAGCGCAGCTTTAACCAGGTAATAAACTGAGGATTCGTAGAAATAATGGCTACGGCTGGTTGAGGACATGCTTGCTTAACCGGTGCCATCTGGGGTGCCTCTAGGAAGGCTGGTTGCTTGACTAACCAAAAGTCAATCTCTTTTTCCTGCTCATGGTAGTGCCTCGTGCGCTCCTTGAGAACTTCCTCAAGGGGTTCTTCTTCGAGCAGAAAGCGTTGACTGGCTAAAACGTAATAGTAAGTTTTCATGGGAAACGTTGTTTTGTGATTAGTTAGGGCTTAGGGTCAGTTGTCATGAGTTAAGCGTCATCACTCATAACTCTCCTCGCATGGCTTGTTTCATCTCTTTAACGGCTCGTTCTAGACCCACGAGAACGGCTCTAGAGATGATGCTATGACCAATATTGAGTTCTTCCATGCCTTTTAAGCAAGCAATGGGATAGACATTCCAGTAGGTAAGGCCATGTCCGGCGTTGACACGTAAACCAGCGGCGAGTGCTTGTTCGCATCCCCTGGATAACATTGTCAGTTCTTTTTCCCGACTCGCCTCATCCTTGGCATCGGCATAGCGACCGGTGTGCAGTTCAATAAATTTGGCTCTTGTTGAAGCTGCCGCATTGATTTGAGCAACGTCAGCATCGATAAATAAGCTAACGGGAATCCCTGCACCTTGTAAGTTGGCGACAATCTCAGTCATGCGCTGTATTTGACCAACGATATCAAGTCCCCCTTCTGTGGTCACTTCTTCCCGTTTTTCGGGGACGAGAGTGACATAATTGGGTTTAATGTCGAGTGCGATCGCTACCATTGCATCCGTGGGAGCCATTTCCAGATTCAGATGAGTCCGCACCGTCTGCCGCAACACATAGACATCCCGGTATTGAATATGACGCCGATCTTCTCGTAAATGTACAGTAATACCATCAGCACCAGCAAGTTCTGCCAGCACCGCTGCCGCCACTGGGTCGGGTTCCACGGTTCGCCGTGCCTGCCGAATCGTGGCAATGTGGTCAATGTTAACGCCAAGTGTCAGCACCTGGGTTCTTCTCCTGAACTAGGGCGAGTCTACAGCCCATTATCTTATAACGAAACCCATTCTCCTTACCTGAGATAGAGGCGGTTAGCTCAAATCCATTCGATAACGCATTTCGAGGAGTTGATCGGAGTTCAGGGACGACCCCCCCGTATTTACTTCTACTCTCTTAATCAAATCCAAGATTACTGTAGGAACTTGAACAACAGGTGACTCCGTTGGATGGCTCAGTGAAATAGGTGTTTCTTCAGTTAGAGGCTTCGTTTCAGGAAAGAGAGTTAAGTAATCGTTTAAATAGCTGCGACGTTCCAGCCCACGCAGAGACTCACCCGATCGCGCACTTAAACCGCTTTCTGGTTGAGACAGTACACTGAGGTTAGCGCCATAGGCAGATTGCTGTAATCCAGTCACTAGGCTGCCAACTCCAAGGGCAGCTAGAACGGCATGGCACAAAAGCTTTTTCATAGAGGAGAGAACATTTTTCTCTCCGGACTCGACACGCCTGTTATTAATCATCTTTTGACCAAAAGTCATACCCTGTACTCTCTAACTGTTGATGATTTCACAGTAGAAGGAAGGCATGACTCATAAAGACAGCGATATGCTACTGCCTGAAGTGACTATTTTCTACACCGTGAATCAGGCTTCATTGACGGCATTACCCTAGACATTTTCCAGACAATCTTTCAACTGGCACTGGACTATAGCAGTCCTATAATGATTTATCAGAAACTCTCTTTCTTTCCTCGGTGCCCTCTGTGCCTCTGTAGTTTGTTAAAAAAGCCAATCTCATAAATGATTTAGGAGGGCTATAGCGCAGGTTCGATTGGGTGGAATATAAATTTTTTAGAGGCGCAAAGCTGCACACCCCTACCGTGTGGTACAGTCCTCAAAATATTCAGCTCGATCTAGTCAGCATTTTTAGAAAGTAGACGATTCAAAATTTCCTTGCCATTGGGCGCAAAAACTTGGACGCGAATCACATCCGGATCGCTGGGTTGCCACACAACTTGATAACGATTAGGGCCATTGCGCCAATTAAAGACGCGACGTTGGCTATTTCCTGATCTTGTAGCGCCCGATAACAATAGAGAAGACCCCGTTCTCATGTTCTTCCCTCTGTAAAAGTAGGAATTATTTTCAAACGACAGCGATACTGACCAGGTATCATCCATAAACGTGCCAGTTGGAAATTGGGGAGCCGCAATCGCTGGAGAATTAATAGCAAGGTCTGCAATAACTGGTGCAGAAAGACCTAGAATTGCGGCAAGAGTAATGGCTTTGATGTTCATGATTAACCTGTTTAAATCTTCCTGTGTCAGATTAGTCGAACTAGAGAGTCTGGTAATCAGCAGAAGCTGGGAATTTCCAACTACTACTTTTGTTCTGATTTGCAGAAATTCTTGATGTCTTGTGACTGTAACTCAGTCTCAAGCCCATCTTTAATCAGAGGATAAACTTATAAGCAAACTTGAGTTGCGATCGCACTGTAAATTCTTGCCCTATCGAGTAACTACAAATGAATCGCAAAATAGGCTCATTGTGCTTATTTGTTTAGTATAATCTTTCTTTGGGTAGAGGATTTTGCGCTAAAAAACTCTTAACAGTACAACAATTCCTAAGGGCATGGCAAGGCCCATTGGTGTCAACTTAACGTTAATGGGGCGGTTAAAACCGCAACTACAAAAACAAAACCCGCCTGCGCGGGTTTCAGAACCGTTGATTTTCCATCAGTCCGCGACGGCGGACTTTGTTTATGTAGCCGCGAATTCCATGCGCCAGGGCTTAAATTGACACCGATGGGCAATGCCATGCCCCTAAGCAGGAAATTAGAGGTTAATCAATCCTCCATCCCCTTAGCTAGCCGCCTGCCAAAACGGATAATCTGTGTACCCCTTCTCCCCGCCGCCATAGAAGGTTGTTGGGTCTGGCGGATTCAGAGGTGCATTCAAAGCAAAGCGTTGTGGTAAGTCTGGATTCGCCAAAAATAGGGTGCCAAATGAAACTAAATCCGCTTCTTTTTTGCCTAATACGGCATTAGCTCGATCGCTGTTATAACCCCCATTGACCATCAATGTGCCAGTAAAGCGATCGCGTAGATGACGGGTGGGCACCTCTGTCCCACCATGCCTGAGATCGGCTTCGTTCACCTCAACAATGTGCAGATAAGCCAAACCAAAGCGATTCAGTGCCTCAGCCGCATAACCGAACGTAGCTAGAGGATTAGAATCGTGCATATCATTGAACGTTCCACTGGGGGAAAGGCGTACTCCGACTCGCTCAGCGCCCCATACTCCAGTTACCGCTTCCGTCACTTCTAGCAACAGTCGAGCACGATTTTCAATGGAACCGCCATACTCATCGGTACGGTGATTGGTGCCATCTCGCAGAAACTGGTCTAA
>Ga0310810_10007205_pt1 | contig 12662 bp, 11 predicted proteins | sample NCmetagenome_FD_207641 | JGI IMG/M metagenome (GOLD analysis project Ga0310810, IMG submission 207641) | Soil microbial communities from experimental microcosm in Duke University, North Carolina, United States - NC | ecosystem: Engineered > Artificial ecosystem > Soil microcosm > Unclassified ... | reverse complement strand
CGCAATTTGCCATTCTGTCCTCGGATCTGGGAAAAGCCAATGCGCCGCTGCCCACCGTCGGCCTCGCCGTGTTCTACGAAATGCTGCGGAAAAAAGGGTTCACCAACGAGGAACTGGACCGCATGGCCAAGCAGAACCCCGCCACGCTCCTCGGACTGAAGTGATTTTGGTATCTCACCACAGAGACACAAAGACACAGAGAAATATTTTCTAAAACAAAAACAAAACTCTGTGTCTCAGTGTCTCTGTGGTGAGACAGCAAATCACGTCAGGCGGCAGATCCACTGCGTGCCGGCGTCGCAGTACCAGAGGTTCCCTTTCGCGTCGATGTCCAGCCCGTGCGGCGCGGGATCCGTTTTGCTCAACTGGATTTTTGCCGTGACCTTGCCGTCTTTGGGATCCAGCTTGTAGATGGCGTAGTCGTCCGAGTTGATGCACCACAGCATCCCCTTGTCTATGGCGATGCCGTGTGTCCGCTGCGTTGTCCCCGGGCCCGGAATACTGCGGATGATTGCGCCGGTCTCCGGTTCCATCAGGAACAGCTTGCTCGCCGCCGGCACCGCCATCCAGTACTTGCCGTCCGCCCACTTGATGCCGTGGCCGCCGGAAGGCGATCCTCTTTCCACGGTGACGGCGCCGTAATAGCCGGAGCCCGGCGTGACAAATGACTTCAGCGTTTTGCCGGTGAGCGGGTCCACCTTGAGCGTGGCCGGCGGAATTTTCGGATCCACCATCTTCGTGGATGTGATCCAGAGCGCGCCGTTGCCATAGGTGATGCCCGACCCGTGAATGGACTCGGTCTGAAGAGTTCTGAGAATCGTGCCGTCTTCCGGCTTCACCAGGAACGCCTTGTTCGGATCTTTCTGATCCAGGACCCAGAGGCCCTCGTTGACGAACTGCAGGTCGTTGGGCTGCGTGGAGCCGCTGACTTTGAACAGCTTTTCCACGTTGCGGCTGATGGACGGCGCGTCGGCGTCCGCCGTCGCTGCCAGCGCCAGCCGGGAGGTGGCGGCGATGCCGGCGAGACCGGCGAAGCCCTCAAGGAATGCACGGCGGGAGAGGTCGATTCTTTTCGTCATCTCAGAACCTCCGGTTAGAACCCTCGGGCAGGATGTCCGTCCGTAAAGCGGCAGTATAGACCCACCCCGGGCTGCGTTAAGCTGTGCCCATGGGCTTTCTGAAAATATCGGCGGCGGTGTTTGCGGCGGCGTCGATCGCCTGCGCCGGGCCCGGGAGCCAGCCTGCGCCGGCCCAGCCGGCGGCCGCTCACGAGGCGGCGGCCAAGCCAGCGGCCGCTGCGCCAGCGCCGGGGAGTTACGAAGCCGAGGTCCTGCAGTTTCAGCAGGAGCGCGAGGCTGCGCTGAAGACCGACACCGGATGGTTGACCATCGCTGGCCTGTTCTGGCTCTCAAAACCGCGGATGACGTTCGGGTCCGACCCGTTGAACGACATCGTGTTGCCTGCCAGCGCGCCGGAGCAGGCGGGGGCGTTCGAGGTGGACCACGGCAAGGTGACGGTGAAAGCCGCACCCGGAGTGACCTTTCAGCTGGGCGACAAGACGATTACCAACGCCGTGCTCAAATCCGACGGGGAAGGACCGCCGGATCGGATCGGCTTCAACGATCTGCAGCTCTGGGTGCACATGAGCGGCGGCCGGCAATCGATTCGCCTGCGCGACAAGAACAGCCCCTTACGGAAGACATTTGCCGGCACCAGTTGGTTTCCCATCGACAAGGCGTACCGCGTGGAGGCCACCTACGAGCCTTACCCGAAGGCCAGAACAGTTCAGGTACCGAACATCCTCGGCGACATCGACAATCTGACCGTGCCCGGCGTGGTGTCGTTCACGATCAAAGGTCAGGCCTTGAAAATGGAACCGGTGACCGAAGGCGACGACAAAACCTTCTGGTTCATCTTCCGCGACCTTACCAGCGGCAAGGAAACCTACCCCGCGACGCGGTTCCTGTACATGGACGGTCCCGTGAACGGCAAGATGATTGTTGACTTCAACAAGGCCGAAAATCCGCCGTGCGCGTACAACCCGTACGCCACATGCCCGCTGCCACCCGAGCAGAACCGCCTTCGCGTCCGCATCGAAGCGGGCGAGAAAATACCCCCAGCTCATCAGTAATCACGTGATGCGGGAGCTACTCAACGCGCTCCTTCTCGCTGCGGGCGTGGCGTGCGCCGGGATGGGGATCAAGGGCTTCCTGCTGTCCAGCCACTTCATCGACGGCGGCGTCACCGGCATTTCCATGCTGCTTGCCAAAGTGACCCCCGTTCCCCTGTCGGTGTGGCTGCCGATCGCCAACGTGCCCTTCGTTGCGCTCGGCTATCGACAGATTGGCCGGGCGTTCGCGCTGCGTAGCGTCTTCGCCATTTCGGCGCTCGCCCTCGTCGTGGGGTTCGTGCGCTTTCCCGACGTGACGCCCGATCCACTACTCACCGCGGTCTTCGGCGGATTTTTTCTGGGCGCCGGCATCGGGTTGGCCATGCGCGGCGGCGCGGTGCTGGACGGAACCGAAATCGCCGCGCTTCTCATCAGCAAGCGCAGCAGCCTGGTGAGGGTGGGCGACGTCATCCTCGGTTTCAACGTGGCGCTGTTCCTCGTGGCGATGGCGCTCCTTGGTGTGGAAGCCGCCCTGTATTCGATCCTCACATACGTGGCGGCGGCCAGAACGCTGGACTTCGTGATTCACGGCATCGAGGAGTACACGGCCATGACCATCATCGCTGCCGGCAGCGCGGGGATTCGAGAGGAGATCATCGGCACACTGGGGCGCGGCGTTACTGTCTATAAAGGGTATGGCGGGCTGACCAGCGCGGAGCAGGACGTGCTTTACTGTGTGGTGACGAGGCTGGAAATCGGCAAAGTCAAAACGATCGTCCTGGCGCGGGATCCGGCGGCGTTCATCGTGTCGCATGCGCTGGCGGACGTCGAGGGCGGCGTGGTAAAGCGCAGCGCTCTCCATCAATGAGGCCACTATGAGAGATCAGATCATCCCGGTGGAACGTGAGTTCGGACGCTACAAGACGCTGGCCGAAGAGGCCATGGCACAGGTTGACGAGACGGTGTTCCAGCGCATCACACCGGGCTTCGACAATTCGATTGCCGTCCTGGTGTGGCATATTTCGGGGAACCTCAAGTCGCGGTTCACCGACTTTCTCACCACCGACGGCGAGAAGCCGTGGCGCCACCGGGATGAAGAGTTCGTTGCGCGCGGCGTCAGCAGGGCAGAGCTGATGGCCAAGTGGGAGGATGGCTGGCGCGTGCTGCTCGGGACGCTGGCGGCGATGAACGACGAGGATCTCTCGCGCCCCATCACCATCCGGCAGGAGGCAATGCCGGCGCACCACGCGTTGTACCGCGCCCTGGCGCATGTGGCCTATCACGTGGGGCAGATCGTGTACCTCGCCAAAGCCGCGCGGGGCGACGCGTGGACCTTCCTGACCATCCCACCTGGAAAATCCGAAGAGTTCAACAAGCGCCCGAAAACGTGATCAACGCGCGTACTTCTCGATACGCCGATCCGGCACCAACCAGATGAGCGCGACGAGCACGTACAACCCGTCGGCCAGCCAGACATTGACGAACGCCAGGGCGATGGCCGTCACGTAGAGAACGATCGAGAGTTTCCCTTTGATGTCGCGTCCGATGGCCCGCGCGAGCCGCCGGTTCGCGCCGCCTGCCAGCAAGGTCTGCACCAGAATCGTGTACGCCAAGGCGGCCGAAAGGAACACCACGCCGTAGGCGGCGGTGGGCGCCGGCGCGGAGCGGGTGGCTCCCATCCATGCCGTCGTGAACGGGACGAGCGACAACCAGAACAGCAGATGAGAGTTCGCCCACAGGATCTTCCCGTTCACCTCGTCCACCGCTTTGAACATGTGGTGGTGGTTGTTCCAGTAAATGCCGAGGTACACGAAGCTCAGCACGTACGCCAGAAAGACGGGGCGAAGCGGGCGCAGCGCCTCCCATGTCGCCTCCTCTGGAGCCTTCAGTTCCAGCACCATGATCGTGATCAGAATCGCCACCACTCCGTCGCTGAATGCCTCGAGGCGCGTCTTGTCCATGGGGCCCAGTGTAGAATGCCCGCTCAGCAGTACAAAGCCGAGCTTCTCCTGAAAAGAGCAGAGAGCAGAGAGCAAGAGAGCAGAGAGCAGAGGGCAGAGAGCTCTTTGCTCTTTGCCCGTCGCTCTGGAGAGAATTTACCAGTCATATGGCAGTGAGCGACCCGCACGCCGGCACCATTCTGGTGCTTCAGCGGACCCAGCCATGGGTGAGGCTGGCCAGTTTCATCGGGTTGCTGCTCTCGGCGGTGATGGCGGGTGTTGGATTCGACGCCACGGTGGGCAGCCTTACGGCGCACCGGCTCGACAGCGCGCCGTTCGTGGTGCTGGCGTTCGTGTTTGCCGTGGTCCTGTTGGTCCCCTCGGTCTACCTGCACAAGTACGCCACGCGCATCAGGGCCTTTGTGGCGCAGGGCCACGACGTGCAGCTTGAGGCGGCGCTCGAGGCGCAGCGCAGGTTCTGGAAGTTTTCCGGCCTGTGCGCGCTGCTTTCGCTCGTCCTGCTCATCCTGGCCGCCGGCTTCGCCCTCCTCTAACGCCTCACTTTTTACTTCTTACTTCTTACTTCTCACTTCTCACTTTTTACTTTCTCCTTCTGGCCCCCTGTGGCACACTCCGAACTCCTAGGAGGTCCCATGAATCGCCGTGAATTCGTGAAGCTCACCGGCAGCGGCATGACCGCAGGTGCGCTGGCAGAAGCCATTGTTTCGGCGCAGGCAGCCAAGACTCCGGCGCCCGCGCCCGCCAAGGGGGCGCCGAACTCAAAAGTGAAATTCAAGGTGGGCACGCAGCAGGGGGACTCGCACGCCATCCTCACGGCCATGGCCGCGTTCGGCTGCAACAACATCTGCAGCGAGCTGCCGTCGGCCAAGATGGACGAGAACTGGACCGTGGAGGCGCTGACGAAGCTGCGCGAGCGCGTGGAGTCGTACGGCATCTCGCTCGACATGGTGCCCGTCACGATGACGTCGGCAGCGATCACGGGCGCGCAGATGCCGGCGATCTTTCTGGGCAAGAGCCCGGAGCGCGACAAGAACATCGACGACATCTGCACACAGATCCGGAACATGGCGCGCGCGGGTATTTTTCAGATGAAGTACAACTTCACGATTGTCGGCATTCCCCGTTCGGGCACGGTCAAGGGCCGCGGCCCGGGTACGACGTACAGCGAATTCGTCCTCGAGAAAGACGCGCAGAAGGACACCCCGATTGCGCTCGCCGGCAGGGTGGACGAGGACACCTACTGGGAACGGATCACCTACTTCCTCGAGCGTGTCGTCCCGGTGGCCGAAGAGTACAAGGTGCGCATGGGTTGCCACCCGCAGGATCCCGGTCTGCCGAAAGGGTACCGCGGCGTCGACGCAGTGCTTGCGTCGCCGGAAGGGCTGAAGAAGTTCGTGTCGATCAAGGAGAGCCCGTATCACGGGCTGAACTTCTGCCAGGGCACGGTTTCCGAACAGCTCGAGAAGCCGGGCGAGCAGATCTACGACGTCATCCGCTACTTCGGATCGCGGAAGAAGATCTTCAGCGTGCACTTCCGCAACATCGAAGGCGGCCGCCTGAACTTCCGCGAGACGTTCATAGACAACGGCAGCGTGGACATGCTCAAGGCGGCGCGCGTGTACAAAGAGGTGGGCTACGACGGGATGCTGATGCCCGATCACGTGCCCCGCGTGGAAGGCGACACCGGCTCGATGCAGGGCTTCGCGTTCGCCGTCGGCTACATCAAGGCGATCATCGCCGCGGTGTCGGCGGAAGGGTGACGTAAGGCTGGGGACTATTCATATGCGGCCCACCCGTTTCCTTGTTTTTGCAATCCTGGCGTCCATCGTGCCGATCCTCTATGCGGCCGACGCTGCGCCGAAGCAGATCACCTGGACCTTCGATCGCCTCGACAGGATCGGGGGTCTGCCCGTCAAGGTGGAAGGGAACCCGAAGGTTGTGGATACGCCGGTGGGCAAGGCGATCCAGTTCGACGGCGTGGATGACGCGATCTGGATCGAGCAGCATCCGCTGGCTGGAGCCGCCCAATTCACCTTCGAGGCGATTTTCCGGCCGGACGGCGGGGCAGTGGAGCAGCGGTGGTTTCACCTCGCCGAACGCGATCCCAAGACAGGCCTGGTGGCGAGCGCCGATCACGCGCAGACGGGCCAGGATGCCAACGCGAGGTTCCTGTTCGAGCTTCGCGTCATCGACAACACGAAATGGTGCCTGGACGCGTTTGTGAACGGGCCCGGCTACAACAAGGCGATTCTGGTTCGTGAGAAGACGCACCCGGTCGGCGAGTGGTTTCACGTGGCCGACACCTACGACGGCAAGGTGTTTCGTAGTTACGTCAACGGCGAGCTGCAGGGCGAAGCCGAAATCGCATTCCAGCCGCAGGGCCCCGGAGCGACGTCCGTGGGTGCGCGGATCAACAGGGTGAATTACTTCCACGGTGCGGTGGCGAAAGCGCGGTTCACGCCGAAGGTGCTTGCCGTAGCCGAGTTCATGAAGCTGCCGAAGTAGGCTCAGGGCTCAGGACTCAGGACTCAGGGCTCAGGACTCAGGGAAAATCACGCGATGAAGAGGCTGCTGGTTGGTGCCGGGTTGTTGCTCGCGGCGGCGATGCCGTTGGCGCAGAAGCCCGCAGCGGCGTTTTTCGTCTACGTGGGCAGCTACACGGCTGCCACCTCCAAGGGGATCTACGCGTGGAAGTTCGATGCCGCCACCGCCGCGCTCGCGCCGGTGGGCCTGGTGGCCGAGACCCCCAACCCCGCGCATGTCTGGGTCTCACCGAGCGGCAAGTTTCTTTACGCAGTCAACTGGCAGGCCAGCGACTCGGTGGAGGGTGACACGGTCAGTGCGTTTGCCATCAACGCACGTACCGGAGCGCTTACTTTTCTGAACAAGGTGAGTTCCCACGGCGTGAAGCCGAATCAGGTGGTGCTGGATCCGTCAGGGAAGATCGCGGTAACCGTCAATTACGACACCGGCACCATGGCGGCGCTGCCGATTCGCGCGGACGGCAAGCTGGGCGACGCGTTCTATGTGGATCAGCACTCGGGCAAGCCGCTCAGCGACCGTCAGCCCGGACCGCGCGCGCACGGCGTCGTCTTTTCCAAAGACTCCCGGTTCGCGTTCGTCGCCGAGCTGGGCCTCGACCGCGTTTACAGCTACCGCGTGGACCCGGCCAAACCGTCGATGACGCCGCTCGACCCGGCCTACGTGTCGATCAAGGCCGGATCGGGGCCGCGGCGCCTGCAACTGCACCCCAACGGCAGGTTCCTGTACGTGAATCACGAGACCGATTCGATGGTGAGCGTGTTCGAGGTCAGTACCGGCCGCCTGAGGGAAATCCAGTCGCTGTCCACCCTGCCCGCCGACTACAAAGGAAACAACTCAACGGCGGAGATCCAGATCGACCACGACGGGAAATTTCTTTACGTGTCCAACCGCGGCCACGACAGCGTGGCGGTGTACTCCGTGGATCCGGCAAATGGCACGTTGACGATGGTCGAGAACGTACAGAGCCTGGGACGGACGCCGCGCAACCTGATCATCGACCCCACCAACGACTATCTCTTCGCCGCGAACCAGGGCGGCGACAACGTGGTGGTGTTCAGGATCGATCACAAAACGGGTCATCTCACTCCAGCCGGTACGCCGGTGCAAATCTCGCAGCCCGGCGGCATGGCCTTCGTCAAGGCGGAGTAACCCTCTTACGCAGCGGTATCTCACCACAGAGACACAAAGACACAGAGAATTTCATCTTGTTTTCTTGTATTTAAAAACGTTTCTCTGCGTCTCCGTGTCTCTGTGGTGAGATAGAAATCTTTTGACGGGCGTATTCCATCGCGTATAGTTTGGACCTCAACTACTTCACTCGTCGGGAGGGTCTTCATGCCGGCTCTACAGAGAACCTGGCTGCTCGTCCTGTTGACCGCCGCCACCGTGATGGCTCAAGCGCCGGCGCCGGCGCCGAAGCTTTTTCCACCCACCGCCGAGCAGCGCGTCCAGATCGACGCCAAGCTGGCGGACCTCACCAAAAGGATAGACGCCCTGGCGGCGAAGAAAACGGACCCGCAGCTGCTGGCTGACGTGGCGATTTACCAGAAAGCTGCGCAGTTCATCCTGCGCTACCCCGAAGAGTTTTCGACGGCCAGCTACACGCCGGAAACAATCGCTGCGCTCGATGCCGGCCTGGCGCGAGCCGCAGAGCTCGAGGCGGGCAAGTCGTCCTGGAGCAGGAAGACCGGGAATGTGGTCCGCGCGTACGTGTCGCGCATCGACGGCAGCGTTCAGCCGTACGGGCTGACGATTCCGGCCTCTTATGACGGCACCAGGCCAACACGGCTCGATGTCTGGCTGCATGGCACCAGCGTGCCGCTCAATGAGGTGCGGTTCATCGCGCAGCAGTCGAAGCCGCATGCGGACGGCAACGCGCCTGAGCCCACCGATTTCATTCAGATGGAACCGCTGGGGCGGATGAATCAGTCGTACCGCTATTCCGGCGAAACGGATGTGTTCGAAGCGATTGCGTCCGTGCAGAAGCGCTACAACATCGATCCGAAACGAATCCTGATTCGGGGGCACTCGATGGGCGGCCAGGCGTGGCACCTTGGGCTGCAGCATCCGGGATTTTTTGCCGCGCTGGAAGCCAGTGCGGGCTACACGGACACTCACGAGTACGCCGCCGCGCGGCTGCCGAAGGAAGGGCTGCCCGCATATCAGGAGGCGACCCTGCACTACTACGACTCACAGGACTACGCGATGAACGCGTTCAACATCATCGCGGTGGGGCACGGTGGCGAAGACGACCCGCAGTTGAGAGCGTCGCAGAGGATACGCGAGGCGTTGACCAAGGACGGTTTCCGTTTCACGCAGGAAACGCCGTATCGATGGACCACGAAGGATCTGCCGGCCGTGCTGTTCCTGGTGAGTCCCAAGACGGGCCACCTGTGGCTCCCCGACGTCAAGGCCGAATCGGAGGCGTTCCTGCGGAAGGCGCTCGCCACAGCCGGCGCGCCGCAGCCGCGTGTGCGCTGCGTGACCTACACCGCGCGGTGGAACGACTGCGATTGGGTGTCGATGAACGCGCTCGGAGAAACCTACCAGCGCGCGGAAGTGGACGCAACGCGGAGCGGCGATCTGAAGAAGGTCACCGCCACCACGAAGAACCTCAGCCAGCTCGGTTTCACGGGACCCGCGGCCGCCTATACGCTGGACGGCCAGGCCCTGACAGCGGGGGCGGATCCTACCTTCGACAAGGTCAACGGCAAATGGAGTGCCGCGGCGACATCGACGGCGCTGCGCAAGACACACGGCTTACAGGGGCCCATTGACGATGCCTTCGTCGATTCGTTTGTTGCGGTGCGCGGCACCGGGCAGCCGTGGAACGCCGGCGCCCAGCAGTACGCGCAGAAGCGTTTCGATATGCTCAAGTTCGATTTCGCGAAGTGGATGCGCGGTGATATCCGGGTGAAGGACGACACGGCGGTCACCGCGGCGGACATCGCGAGCGCCAACCTGATCCTGTTCGGCGATCCTGGAAGCAACAGCCTCATCGCCAGAATCCTGGACCGCCTGCCGATTCAATGGACGAAAACCGACATCACCGTCGGCGCCCGGAAGTTCACCGCGGCGGACAATGTGCCGGTGCTCGTATATCCCAACCCGCTCAGCCCCCGGCACTATGTCGTGATTAACAGCGGACATACCTTCAACGACGATCGCAATCTGGCCGGCAGCGAATCGATGTTTTTCCCGCGAATCGGCGACTACGCCGTGGTCCACGTGGATTCGGCCGCTATGACAGGGCTCACGCCGGTGGGGGATGTGAAGCTTTCGGGGTTCTTCGATGAGGGCTGGAAGCTGAAGTGAGATCTCGTGGGCGCAACTTCAGTTGCGCCTTACGGTTCTGTGCCCGCCATTACGTTTTCGGCGTAGGGCAAAAAGGAACGACCGGAGCCTCTGACACTCTAACATCTGAATGCACAGCAACATAACTGGCATCAGGCGCCCGGTATGTTGCTTGCTCTATGGGTGGCCAGAGGTGATGTGATGTTCGTCCGAAAGCAGTTATATATTTCATTATTCGTGTTGGGCCTGATCGAGCTCGCCGTCGTCGTGGCCCAGGCGGCCAAGTAAGAAAACACCCCCAAAACGCTTGAACCTTGAAGTGAGCGCAACTCGAGTTGCGCTCACATTCAGGGTCTATGGGCTCCGGCCTGTCGCTCTCTCGCCTGTCGCGACATCTCCAATGCTGCGCTGGTGGAACCTCTTTCCCCTGGAATAGAATACCGGTTCCCCATGTACGCGAACCTACAAGGATCACAAAGGATTTCACGATGAGCGTCCAAGCGCCGGCAGCGCCGTCTACTTCTCTGACCCCCACCGACAAGCAGTCCATGGAAGACGTCGGGTTTCTGACGTGCATGACCCTGACATTGCTCGGCAATTACGCCCAGACCGGCCACTTCGGCGGCCCGCTCGCATACACGCCCTATAACGTTGCGGTGCATCTCGCCGGACCAGAACTCGGCGGCCTTCGCCACGACTATCGCCGCCCGAAACATCCTTACGGCGACAAGTTCATGCTGGCGGCCGGCCATTGCGCGCCCACCTGCTACGCGCTCTGGATGGTGATGGGTGAAGCGCTCAACCGGAAATACAAGGCCACCGGCGATAAGAAGTACTACGTCGCGCCGAAAGACGGCTTTCTGGCTATTGACGCGCTCGGCTTCCGCCGCGGCGCCGGCGTCCTGAAAACGCTGCTTCAGGACAACGGCCTGGCCAACGATCCGCTTTTCGCTCAGGCCATCGAAGGCGGCCGAGGCATCCACGCGCTGTCCGGCCACATCGAATCGATCGATCAGAGCAACGACGTCAACGGCGGACCCTCGGGAGTTGGCCTGGCGCTTGCCGCGGGCAAGGCGGCGTTCTGGGATTTCGTGGGTGCCCCTGCGACGGGCCCCAAGGTCATCGCGTTCGAAGGCGAGTTCGCGCTCTGCGCGGGACACGCGCAGGAGCTCAAGACCCAGGCGATGGCCCTGAAGGTGGGAAAGCGGCTGCGGATCATGTTCTCGGAGAACAACGCCGGCATCGACGACTCGCTCATCGGCGGCGTGATCGACAGCAAGTATCACTACGACTACGTGGAGCAGTGGAAATCGTACGGCTGGAACGTCATGACGCTGGCGAACGGCCACGACTACGATCAGATTGTCCACGCGCTGAAGACGATGGAAGACCTGGACCCCGCGGATCGGCGTCCGATCATCGTCATCGGCAAGACCATCAAGGGTTACTGGCCCACCGCCAGGAACGGCAAAATCGACGGCTCGTGCGATCAGGTGGTGGGCTATCCGAGCCATCCCTATGCGATGAAAATGAACTCGGACTACTTCGTCGCGCTGGCGAAGACCTTCGAGCAGAAGTATGGCGTCGAATTCCAGGGCATCCGCAACGGTGCGGTGACGGACACGAAAGAGCGGCTCGTGCAGTTCAAGACCAACATGGACGTCGCCATGTCGATCCTGGAGAAGAACGGCCTGGGCGACTGGCTGGCCAACCGCATCGTGGAAATCGGCGACCAGGTCAAAGACGACGTCAAGCTGCGCATCGACGTCACGAAGGATCCGTTCCTGGATGAGCGGCTTCGTGTGAAGAACCTGCCGGACGGCGAGACCGTCAAGGTGAAGAACCCGATCTCCGGCGCGGAAAAGGAAGTAAAGATTGCGCTCTTCAAGAAGGCCGGGGAAGTGGCCGGCGCCCGCCGCGGAATTTCCGAGGTGGTGAAGTGGATGAATTATGTGACGGAAAGCCGCGTGCTGACGATCGCCGCGGACCTGTCTGAGTCTGTGAACCTGGAACACGGCAGCCTGTGGGGCCACTACGATCCCGAGAAAAATCCGCTGGGCACGCGCCTGAAGGCGGCGATTCAGGAGGCGGGCAACGCGTCCACCGCCATCGGGCTGGTGGGGCAGAACGCTTCGCTCGATCCGGATAAGTTCGCCGGCGTCTGGGCATGGAGCGGCACGTACGGCGCGTTCACCCCGCTGATGTATCTCCCGGCCCGCGTCTGGAGCCAGCAGAACCAGGACAGCAAGTTCCGCACGGGCGTGCTGCACATTCTGGCGGGCCATTCAGGCCCGGAGACGGCGGCCGACGCGCGCACGCACTTCGGGATTTTCTCGCCGCAGGTGTGGAAGCTGTTCCCGCGCGGCCAGGTGATCAACCTGAGCTTCTGGGATTACAACGACGTCGCCGCCGGCTATTTCGCGGCCGCGGAGATCGCCGCTCGCGAAAAGAAGGTGGGCATCATCGTGGTCGAAGTGGCGAGGCCTGATTTCCCGGTGGCGGACCGCAGCAGGTTCGCCGACACCGACGTCCGGGCCGCCGCCAAAGGCCTTTACGTGATCCGCGATTTCACCCCGGGCAAGCCGAAGCACGGCTACGTGGTGGCGCAAGGCTCGAGCTCCACTTTCAATCTTGTCAAGGCGCTGGCAAAGATCGAAGAAGCGGGCATCAACGTGAAGGTGATCTCCGCCATCAGCGAGGAGCTGTTCGACCGGCAGCCGGAGTCATACCGGAACTCGGTGCTGCCGCCTGGG
>Ga0310810_10007204_pt1 | contig 12663 bp, 11 predicted proteins | sample NCmetagenome_FD_207641 | JGI IMG/M metagenome (GOLD analysis project Ga0310810, IMG submission 207641) | Soil microbial communities from experimental microcosm in Duke University, North Carolina, United States - NC | ecosystem: Engineered > Artificial ecosystem > Soil microcosm > Unclassified ... | reverse complement strand
CGTCCGCTCGCATGACGCGACCGGGGCGAGGAGTGACAGGAGGCGCCGCGAAATCGGCTCTGTGAACGACGACGACGATCGTGAGGTCAAGCTCGAGGCGTCCGCCTCGCTGTTCGACTCGGCCGCGGACGAGCTCGACCTCGCCGGTGCGCACGCCCGCAGGGCAGCCGAGCAGTTCCGCGAGGGCGACATCCCACGCGCCATGTCCCACGCGTGGGCGGCGCTCGGACACCTGAAGACGGGTGAGGACCGGCTCGTCGTGCAGGCGCGAGAGCATCGGCAACCCCCTTCCGCAGCGGCACCGTGACACGGGCCGGGCGTCCGGGGCGGCGAGTAGCCTGACCTCGTGTCGGCCCGGATCGTCGCGGTTGCGAACCAGAAGGGCGGCGTCGGCAAGACGACGACCGCGATCAACCTCGCCGCGTGTCTCGCGGAGGCCGGTGAGCGCTGCCTGCTGGTCGACCTCGACCCGCAGGCCAATGCGACGTCGGGCCTCGGACGCCGCGCCAACGGCGTGTCGACCCTCGACCTGCTGGACGGCGTTCCGCTGGGCGAGCTGACGCGGCCCAGCTCGTTTGCGAACCTCGACCTCGTGCCTGCGAAGGCGGAGCTCGCGGCGACGAGCATCCAGCTCTCCGCACTCGCGGGCGGCGAGCGGTACCTCTCCGAGGCGCTGACGGACGAGGCAACCGCTGCCTACGGGTTCGTGTTCCTCGACTGCCCGCCGGCGTTCGGTCCCCTCACGGTCAACGCGCTCGCGGCCGCCGACCGCGTGCTCGTGCCCGTGCAGGCGGAGTACTACGCGCTCGAGGGCCTCTCGCAGCTGCTCGGGTCGATCGATCTCGTCAAGCGCCGGCTCAACCCCGGGCTCGGCGTCGCCGGGATCCTGCTGACGATGGTCGACGCGCGTACCCGCCTCGCCGCCGAGGTCGAGGAGGAGCTGCGCAGCCACTTCGGCCCGCTCGTCTTCACGACCACGGTGCCCCGCTCGGTACGCCTGGCCGAGGCGCCGAGCCACGGGCTGCCCGCGATCGCCTACGACCGCCGCTCCGCCGGCGCCGAGGCCTACTGGAAGGTGGCGATGGAGCTTGTCGAGCGCGCCTGAGACACCCACCCCACGGCGAGGCCTGGGCCGCGGCCTCGAGGTGCTCGTCGGCGGCGGGGCGGCCGCGGACGCCGAGCTCATCCGGCTCCCCCTCGACGCGATCCATCCGAACCCGAAGCAGCCCCGCCGGCGCTTCGAGCCGGACGCGACCGCGGGGCTCGCGTCGTCGCTCAGGCACCAGGGCGTGCTCCAGCCGGTCGTCGTGCGGCCGCGTGCGACGGGCGGCTACGAGCTGATCGCAGGCGAGCGTCGCTGGCGAGCCGCGCGCGAGGCCGGTCTCGACACGCTGCCCGCGCTCGTGCGGCAGACCGACGACCGAGAGACGCTCCTGCTCTCGCTGGTCGAGAACGTCGCACGCGAGGATCTCTCGCCCGTCGAGGAAGCCCGCGCATACGCCGTGCTCGTCGACGAGCTCGAGCTGTCCCTCGGAGACCTCGCTGCGCGCGTGGGTCGGTCGAAGGCCGGCGTCTCGAACCGGCTGCGCCTGCTCGAGCTGCCCGAGGAGGTGCTCTGGATGCTGGCGCGGGGCGAGCTGACCGAGGGACATGCTCGGGCGGTGCTCGCCGTGCCGGACGACGACGCCCGGCTCCGGCTCGCACGGCGAGCCGCCCGCGACGGCCTCACGGTGCGCGCGACGGAGCGCGCCGCCCAGGAGAGCGGCGCGCGGCGCAGGCCGCGCTCGTCACCTGTCGACCCTGCCCTCGCGGAGCGAGCACGTCACGCCGCCGAGCGGCTGACAGGGCTGCCGGCACGGGTCTCGGCCGGCAAGCTCGAGCTCCACTTCGGCGACGAGACCCGCCTCGCCGAGCTCGTCGAGACCCTCGAGTCTCTGTAAGCGTCCGCGGCGTGAGCCGCTCCGGGCGTGCGGTACACTCGGCGACCGCCGGGCGATTAGCTCAGTCGGTTAGAGCGCCGCTCTGATAAGGCGGAGGTCCCTGGTTCGAATCCAGGATCGCCCACCTCCTCTGCGCCGAGACGCCAATCTGCCGAGCAGATTGCCGTCGCGCGAAAGGCCCTGAAGGTGTCCGCTGTCGCGGCCGCAACGGCTCCGCCGCTGCCCTGCGTGCCGCTGCGAGCGACAGCACCGGCATGCCACGCCGCGGACGCCTTGCCGCGCCCCTGCCGGACCGGCTTGACCCCCGGAGGGCGTGTCTACACTGAGAAGCGGGTCATGCAGGAGATGACGGTCTACGGCGTGAGCTTCGACCTCGTCGGCAAGCAGCCGATCGTCCTCCTCCGAACGGCCGAAGGCCGCACGTTCCTCCCCATCTGGATCGGCCACCCCGAGGCGGCCGCGATCCTCATGCGCCTCCAGGGCCAGGACCCGCCGAGGCCGCTCACCCACGACCTCACGTGCTCGATCATCGACTCGCTCGACGCAGCGGTGGAACGTGTCACGGTCACCGAGCTGCGGGACAGCACGTTCTTCGCGCAGATCACGCTCGTGCTGAACGGGACGGAGATCGAGATCGACTCCCGCACCTCCGACGCGATCGCGATCGCGCTCCGGACGGACGCGAAGATCTACGCGGCCGACGAGGTGATCGACGAGTCCGGCGTCCAGTTCGAGGGCGACGAACCGGACTTCGCGCACTCGGGCAGTGTGATGAGCCTGGGCGACGTCGACATGAACGAGTTCCGGCAGTTCCTCGATCGGGTCACACCGGACGAGTTCGCCACCGGCGAGGACGAGCCGGACTAGACGTCTCCTCCGAGCTCTCGCTTCGTGAGCTCGAGCAGCTCCCCGACGAGCCGATCGAGGCCCTCGTTCGAGAGCGGGCCCGGGTTCGATGCGCGGAGCTCCTCACGCAGGCGACGCTCGCGCTCCGGGTCGAGGCGGGCGGCTCCCTGCTCTGCCTTCAGCCGCCACAGCTCCTCGACGAGCCTCAGGCGCACGTTCACGGCCTCGACGACCGCCCGGTCGCTCTCCTCGATCAGGCGGCGGAGCTCGGCGAACCGCTCGTCCGTCCCCGTCATACCGTCACCGCCGCGATCAGGGCGATCCCGTTGAAGAGGGCGTGCAGCGCGATCGTCGGGTAGATGCTCCCGGTCCTCAGCCGAACCCAGGCGAGGATCAGGCCGAAGATCGTCAGCACCGGCAGCGCGATGAAGAGGCCGTGCGCGAGGCCGAATGCGATCGCCGTCACGACGACCGCCGGGCCGTTCCCGAACGCGTCGCGCACCGCCGCGAAGCCGAGGCCGCGGTAGGTGAGCTCCTCGACCACCGGCGCAACCGCGGCGACGACGATGAAGTTCGCGAGGAACGGCGCCGCGTGACCGGGATCCCACTTGTCGGGGACGAGGCCCTGCTCCTTCCCGGCGGGAAGGAAGGGGTTCAGGGCAGCGCCGATCACCCAGATCGCGACGAGTGCCGCCGCGATGCGGCCGACCGCCGACGTCCATGCGGCCGGACGCGTGAGTCCGAGCGTCGCCGGAGCGATCCCGCGGGCGATGAGGAGGACGATCGCGAGGATGATCGCGTACTGGACCAGCCCGCCGACCGCCGACGACCAGCGGAAGAGCAGGTCGTCGGGCGTGTCGCCCGTGTCGGCCAGGTTGGCGGCGTACGAGAGCGCGGCGAGCGCAGTGACGAGGATGGCCCACCCGACGAGACGCGGCCGCGGAACCTCGGTCATGACACCCAGTACCACAGCGACCATCGAACCACGTCCACCGCGAGGGCGGCGCCCAGAACCACGACGACGGCGACGTTCACGCGACGGTCCCGGCCGAGGACCGCGAGAGCGGCGAGACACGGGAACGCCGCCAGCGCGAGCCGCGGGAACGAGTACAGGCCGCCGAGCCGCTCGGACGGGAACGCCATCGGGATCGCGAGGGCGACGAGGGCGTACACGCCGTACGGTGCGCCGAGCACGCGCCAGGCCAGCACCGCGAGGGCCACGAGCGCGACCGCGAGGAGCGGCCCGAGCACGTCGCCTTCGCCGATCGCCTGCACGAGGCCGCCCAGCGGGCCGAGCGGCGCGAGCGAGCGGTCCCAGATGCCCTGCGCGTCGAGAAACGCGAGGCCGTGCCCGATCCAGACCTCGAGGAGGATCGGGTAGACGAGGAACAACGCGGCCGGAACCGCCAGCAGCGCCAGCGAGCGGGCACGACGCTCCGATCGCCAGGCGAACAGCGCGAGGGCGGGAAGCAGCGCGAGGCCCTGGGCGCGGGTGAGCATCGCGAGCCCCGCGGCGACCGCAGCCCAGCCGAGCCGACCGCGCTCTGCGAGGAGGAACGTCCCGATCGCGAGGGCGAGGAACAACCCCTCGCCGTAGACCACCCCGAGGAAGAGCGACGTTGGGAACACCGCGAGGTAGAGCACAGTGCGGCCCGCGTCCCGCGAGCCGAGCCGTAGCCGGACGACCTCGAACAGCAGGGCGAACGCCGCCGCCGACGCGGCGAGCGAGACGAGGACGCCGCCGAGGAGGAAGCGGTCGCCGAGCACGCGCCCGACGACGGCGATCGCAGCGGGGTAGAGCGGGAAGAAGGCCGGCGTGCTGGAGGGCCAGCGGTACCCGGACTCGGCGATGCGGAGGTACCAGTCGCTGTCCCAGCGCGCGAGGACGTCGAACCAGTCGCCGAGCTCGTGCAACCGCGGCGTGTCCCAACGCCGGCGTGACGGGTTGAGGTGATCCTCGAACAGGAGCACAGTCGCCGCCGCGAGCCCCCAGATCGCGAGCCGGCTCCAGGCGAAGATCGCCAGGGCACCTCTCATCGACGGCGGCGAGGCGTCACCGAAGCCCGCTCTGCGTGGCGGCCACGACCCTGCGAACGTCGCCCCGCACCCGGCCGACGATACCGCCTCCGCGGGCGGAGGGCGAGGTGCGGGACCCGCCGTGGAGAACCTTTGGAGACCATGGCTACCATCGCCCAATGAGCCCCTCGCGGCGACCGCGCCCGAGGCGCAGGCCAGCGCCGACGCCGATCCGTCCCCGGCGCCGCAGGCAGCGGTCCAGCCACCGCGGCCGCTTCGTCGCGCTGCTGCTCGCCGCCGCGGTGCTCGTCGCCGCGGGCATCGCGGGCGCGACCGCGGTGATCACCTTCGCCCCGCGCTGCGACCTCTCGGCGCTCCATCCCGTGAAGATCGGGCAGAACACGTTCGTCTACGCCGCCGACGGCTCGCTGCTCGGCTCGATCCCGGCCGAGCGGAACCGCCAGGTCGTGCCGCTCGCGCGGATGTCGCGCTGGCTGCCGCTGGCGACGGTCGCGATCGAGGACCGGCGCTTCTACTCGCACGGGGGGATCGACGCCGAGGGCATCGCGCGCGCGCTGTGGCGCGACGTCAACGCGGGACGGGTCGTCGAGGGCGGCTCGACGATCACCCAGCAGCTCGTCCGCACGCTGTACATCTCGAGCGAGCGCACGGTCGAGCGGAAGGTCACCGAGGCCTGTCTCGCCGTCAAGCTCGACCGCAAGTGGTCGAAGCAGCGGATCCTCGCGACCTACCTGAACTCCGTCTTCTACGGCAACCTCGCCTACGGCGCCGAGGCCGCGGCCCACACGTACTACTCGCGCTCCGCGAGCCGGCTGACCCTGTCGCAGGCGGCGTTGCTCGCCGGGCTGACGAAGGCCCCGTCGGCGTACGACCCGTTCGTCGACCAGTCCGACGCGGTGGCGCGACGCAACGTGGTCCTCGCCGCGATGCTGCGACAGGGGGTGATCACCCCGAAGCAGTACGCGAGCGCCAGCCGAAGCCGCTCCGCCGGGCTCCATCCCGGGAACCTCTACGAGGAGATCCGCGAGCCGTACTTCTTCGGGTTCGTGCGGAACCAGCTCGTCGAGGCGTACGGCGCGGAAACGGTCCGCTCGGGCGGGCTGCGGGTGTACACGACGATCCAGCCGCGCCTGCAGCGTCTTGCGCACGTGGCGATCTCGGGCACTCTGACGCGCCGTGACGACCCGGCCGCGGCGGTCATCTCGGTCGACCCGGGCTCGGGCGCGATCCGCGCGATGACCGCGATCGTCCCGGGCCGCGCGAACAACCAGTTCAACCTGCTCTCGCAGGCGCGCAGGCAGCCTGGCTCGACCTTCAAGACGTTCGTGCTGACCGCGGCTGTCGACCGCGGCATGGACCCGGACTCGACGTACTACGTCTCCGCACCGTTCACGTACCGGCCCAGCGAGGCGGGGAGCTGCGAGGACGAGACGTGGTGGTGCGTGAAGACGTACGACTCGAGCTACACCGGCTGGACGTCGGTCACGAACGCGACGCTCCGCTCCGACAACACCGTGTACGCCCAGCTGACCCTGGACGTCGGGCCGGCCGGCGTCGCCGCGATGGCGAGGCGGCTCGGCGTGCGGACGCCGCTCGCGGTGAAGGGCCAGTACGTTCCGGCGATGGGCCTCGGCTCGATCGCCGTCTCACCACTCGACATGGCTTCTGCATACGCGACGCTCGCCGCGGGCGGTGTCTACTCGGAGCCCACGGCGATCCGCAAGGTGCTGCTGCCGGGTGGCAAGCTCGACACGCGGTGGGCCCGTGAGCGCCACCGCAAGCGCGTGATCCCCGACGGGGTCGCCTCGGTCGTGACGAGCATCCTCGAGGACAACATCCGCTACGGCACGGGGACGAGGGCGGCGCTCGACCGGCCGGCGGCGGGCAAGACCGGCACGACGGACGAGCACGCCGACGCCTGGTTCGTGGGCTACACGCCGAGCCTCGCGACCGCTGTCTGGATGGGCTACACACGCGGGGAGGTGCCGATGCTGGACGTGCACGGGATCGCCGTCTCGGGCGGAAGCTTCCCGGCCGAGATCTGGCGCCGGTTCATGGCGCCCGCGCTCGAGCGCACACCGGTCGCCGACTTCCCGGAGCCCCGTCAGCCCGCCGTGTTCTCGACCTGGCAGCGCGGGCCGAACGCCCTCTCGTACGACCCGTACTACGTCGCGCCGGTGACGACCACCACCGACACGACGGCCGCCGACACCGGCGCGACGAAGGCCGGCAGGGCCAAGGCGGACGCGACGCCCGCGGGCGCGGGCCGAGCGACCGGCCGGTGAGGCACCGGCCGGCGCTCGCCGCCGGGGTCGCGACGGCGGGCCTCGTCGGCGCGGGCTCGCTCCTGGCCTGGCGGTCGGGCTCCCCGCTCGTCCCGCGCGACGGCGGCACGCTCGACCAGGGCACTGCGTGGCCCTTCCTCGTTCTGCTCGTCGCCGCATTTTGCTGCTACCTCGTCGGGCTGCAGCTCCTCAGGCGGGCCCCGTCGTCGGCTCGGGCCGTCGTCGTCGTCGCGGCGCTCGTCCAGCTCGTCCCGCTCGGCGCGCCGCTCCTCCTCTCGACGGACGCCTGGACGTACTGGAGCTACGGCTGGATCGCGGCCGACGGCGGGGGTAACCCGTACGTCGACCCACCGTCCAAGTTCCCGCAGAACCCGGCCGTGCCGTACATGGGCGCCGACTGGCGCGACACGACGACGGTCTACGGCCCTGCGTTCACGGGGCTCTCCGAGCCGGTCGCCAAGCTGGCGGGCACCTCGTCCGACACGGCCGCATGGCTCTACAAGGGTCTCGCAGCGGTCGCCATGCTCGCCGCGTGCGTCGCTGTCGCACGCACGGCGAGACGAGCCGCGCTCGCGGCGGCGTTCGTCGGCTGGAATCCCGTGCTCGCCGTCCATGCGGCGGGCGGAGGGCACAACGACGCGCTCGTCGGGGGGCTCGCCGCGCTCGCCGTCGCCCTTGCTCTCCGCCGGCGACACGAGCTCTCGGGTGCCGTCTGGGTCGCCGCCGTGCTCGTCAAGTGGGTGCCGCTCCTCTTCCTCGCGCTTTCGGCGCTCGCCGCGCGCGCTCACTCCCGCGCGCTCGGCTGGCGCGGCGTCGCCGCCGCGGCCGTTGGTCTCGGCGCGCTCTCGACGTGGCTCTACGGGCTCGACTGGCTCCGCGCGGCGAAGCCCCTGGCGGGGAACGCGGCCCGCGAGACGAGCTACGGGATCCCCTCCCGCCTCGAGTCGCTCGGCGTGCCGCACGGCCTCGCCCTCGGCGTTGCGTTCGCCGGCCTTGCCGTGGGCCTGGCCCTCCTCGCCCGCGGGGCGGTGCACGGTGAGGCGCGACTCGGCCTGGCCGCGTGTCTCGTGCTTGTAACGACGCCCTATCTCGCTGTCTGGTACCTCGCCTGGGCCGTCCCGCTCGCCGCGCCCGAGGAGGAGCGCGCGTCGCGGCTCGTTGCCCTCGCGCTCACCGCCTACCTCCTGCCGCAGACGATCCCCCTCTGATCAGCTAGCGCTCGCGATGGAGGACGAGGATCCCGTCCTCGTCGAAGACCACCGCGTAGCGGCCGCCGGCGCGGAGCGCCGCGAGAGCACGGCGCACCCGGGTCTCGTGGCCGAGCTGGTCGCGATAGCTCGGCCGCTCGAGGTCGACGGCGACCCAGCGCGCCTCGCCGAGGACCGGGAAGCTGAAGACGCGGCGGCGCTCCGAGAGGTGGGCGCCGAGGTTGTTCGTCGCGCTCACCGGCTCGTCGGCGGGGATCACGTGAACGGCGCGCTCCGCGGTGCGCGCGTGACCACCGACGACGTGCTCGCGTGCGCCGAGGTCGGAGCCGAGCGGCACATGGCTCCAGACCGGGAGGGGGCCGAGCAGGACTCCCGCGACCAGGGTCGTGACGACGATCGCGCGACCCTCGGGCCGGCGCGCCCATGCGTATCTCCTCCGCAACCGTGCGGCGCCGAGCACGGCCGCGAAGATCAGCCCCGGGAGGGCGCCCGCGGTGTAGTGGAAGTGGATCGACGTCTGCGTGCGGGTGTCGGAGAGGAGGCTGAGAGCGAGCTCCGGCGCGGCGGTCAGCGCGGCCAGCGGGGCGAGGAGCGGCAGCGCGAGGAGTGGGAGCAGAAGGTCGGCGAGGTACGCGATGTCGCGGTGATGGGTCACCGCGGAGACGATCGCGCCGGGGTCGGTGGCGGCGGTCTCGAGGATCCCCGTGGGAGACCCGCCCACCGCGCTATAGCGGCCTTCGAAGCGCGAGCTGCCCGAGATCGAGTAGTGCGGGATCACGACTGCGAACGCGATCACCGTCACGAGCAGGCCGGCTCCGGCGATCAGGGTCCCGGCCCGGCGGCGCCCGGGACGGAGCGCGTACCAGAGCCCCATCGCGGCGACCACGAGGCCGATCTCCTCCTTCGTCAGGCACGCGGCGAGCGCGACGACCGCGAACGGGAGCAGCCGATCCTCGTCGAGGAACCAGAAGCCCCACAGGAGCAGCGGTGCCGCGAGCGCGACGACGTGGAAGTCGTCGAGCGCGAGCCACTGGGTCGCCGGATGCAGGAGGTAGGCGAGCGCGAACCCCGCGGCGGCCCAGTCCGACTCCAGGTGCTTGCGGCCGAGGAGGTACACGGGCACCGCGCCCGTTGCGATGGCGGCCGCCTGGCAGACGAGCAGCAGGGACGCATCCGGCCAGAGCCACCACAGGGGTGCGAAGGCCGCCAGGGCCGGCTCGAAATGGGCGCCGAGCCGGGAGATCTGCACGCCGGTCAGCGCCGTCATCGAGAGGAAGTCGCCGTGCGCGGTCGACCACACCGCCTGGACGCTGTTGCCGAGGTCGAATCGTCCGCTCCAGAAGGCGCGGTGTTGGAGGACTGCGAGCGCGCCCAGGCCGGCCGCGTACGTCGCGGCGCCGGCGGCGACGAGTCCGGCCGGCCGAAGCCTCACGCGCGCAAGGCCCCCTCGAGGAGCGATCGCCAGCGAGCGCCGAGCACGCTCTCCGACGCCTGCATCTCGTACGTGCGGCGACCGGCGTCGCCGATGCGGTTGGCCAGGCCGCTGTCCTCGACCATGCGCCGGATCGCCGATGCGAGCGCTCTCGGGTCGCCGGCGGGAACGAGCAGCGCATTCTCCCCGTCGGCCAGGAGCTCCCGGGCGGCCGCGGTATCGGCGGTGATCACGGGCCGGGCGCACGCGAGGGCCTGGAAGACCTTGTTCGGGATCACCCGCGCCGCCTTCGCGCCCGTCCCGAAGACGCCGAGAGCACAGCCCGCGCGCCGATAGGCGTCGGGCAGCCCTCGATAGTCGAGCCACGGCACGTGCTCCACGTTCGGCGGCGGGTGCGCCAAGAGCGACGCGAGCTGGCCTTCCCCGACCACGACGAACCGCACCTCGGGGACGAGACGGGCCGCCGCGAGGATCGTCTCGAGCCCGTGCAGCGGGATCAGCTTCCCGACGAAGAGGACATGGAAGCCCGCGGGCTTCGTCTCCGCCGGGTGAAACAGCGAGTCCTCCGCACCGACGAGCGCCACGGCGACGCGTTCGGAGGCCAGCTCGAAGGCGTCCTGGAAGTACGCGGCGTGCGCCCTCGTGTCCGCGACGACGAGGTCCGCCCCACGAAACGCGCGGCGGTCGAGCGAGCGCAGGGCGGCCGCACGCAGCGAGCGACGCGAGACGACGCCGCGGTCGTCGATCAGCGTGTCCCGAAGCGAGACGAGCGGGTTGAAGACGATGGGCCGGCCGGCGGCGACGCGCTTCGCGGCGACCATGTCGGCATGACCGGGGTATCCGACGACGAGCACGTCCGCGTCGCCCGGATCGACGCGTGCCAGTGCGAGCTCGGCGCGTGCGAGTCGCGCGAGAGATCCGAGACCCGGAGACCAGTTGTGCCGCCCCCAGACCTGCCTGTGCCGCTCCACGACGTCGACCCCGGCGCGACGCAGGCACGACACCACCTGGGTGTTACGGGGGGACGCACGGTCGTACGTCCCGAGGTAGAGGGCCTTCACTCCGGCGTCAGCGGAGGATCTCGGCGACGAGGCGCGACGGGTGGTCCTCGAGCGCGCGAACGCGTTCGCGGTGCTGGCTCGTGACGAGCTCGGAGAGGAGCCCGAGCGAGAGGAACTGGATGCCGACCACGACGAGCAGGACTCCCAGCAGGAGGAGCGGCCGCCGCCCGATCGCCTCGCCGCCGAGCTTCTCGACCGTGAGGTAGACCAGGATCCCCGTTCCGATCGTGCCGAGCACGAGGCCGAGCCCGCCGAACAGATGGAGCGGCCGATGCCGATAGCGGCTCATGAACGTCACGGTCATGAGGTCGAGGAATCCGCGGGCGTACCGCTCCATCCCGTACCGGCTGTGCCCGTGCTCGCGCGGACGATGGTTCACGCCGAGCTCGGTCACCCGGAAGCCGAGGTCGTGTGCGAGGACCGGGACGAACCGGTGTAGCTCTCCGTACAGGTCGAGGTTCCGCGCGACGTCGACGCGAAACGCCTTCAGGCCGCAGTTCATGTCGTGGAGGTGGACGCCCGAAAGCCAGCCCGTCACCGTGTTGAACACACGGGAAAGCGCGCGCCGCACGAAGGGGTCGCTCCGCTCGGTCTTCCACCCCGTGACGAGGTCGTACCCCTCGTCGAGCTTTGCGAGCAGCCGAGGGATCTCCGCGGGATCGTCCTGGAGGTCGCCGTCGATCGTCACGACGACATCGCCCTCGACGAGCCCGAAGCCGGCGTCGAGTGCCGCGGCCTTGCCCGCATTACGGCGCATCCGGACGACGCGGACGTTCGTGGTCGACTCGTGCAGGTGGGCCAGCGCGGCATGGGTTCCGTCGCGCGATCCATCGTCGACGTAGACGACCTCCCACGGCTCGTCGAGGCCCCCGAGCGCGCTCGCCAGCTCGTCGTAGAGCGGCTCGACGGTTCGTTCCTCGTCGCGCACGGGGACGACGACCGAGATCACGCGGGGGAGCGTACCCCGTGTGTAGCGTGCTCGCCGTGGCCGAGCTCCTCACCGTCGAGGATGCGCTCGCCCGCGTCCTCGCCGCCGTTCGCCCGCTCGAATCCGAGGCGGTGACGCTCTCGGCGGCGTCCGGACGCGTGCTCTCAGAGGACGCGCGGGCGGCTGTCGACCTCCCGCGATTCGCGAGCTCCGCGATGGACGGGTTCGCCGTGCGCGCGGCCGACACCCCTGGCACGCTGCCGGTCGTCGGTCAGGTCGCCGCCGGTCGCCCGGCAGAACGCGCGCTGGCGGCGGGCGAGGCGATGACCATCTCGACCGGCGGCGTTGTCCCCGAGGGCGCAGACGCGGTCGTGCCGATCGAGCTCGTCACGCAGGAGGGGGACACCGTGGCAATCGCGCAGGCAGCGCCGCACGGGGCAAACGTGCGGCCGCGTGGCGGGGACGTCGTCGCGGGTGACGTGGTCGTTCCGGCCGGCACACCGCTCACGCCCTCGCGCCTCGCCGCGCTTGCCTCGACCGGCATCACGGCCCTCCTGTGCTCGCGGCGCCCGAAGGTCTCGATCGTCTCGACGGGCACGGAGCTGCGTCAGCCGGGCGAGCCCTTGCGGGAAGGTGAGATCTACGAGTCGAACGGGCTGATGCTCGCCGCGCTCCTGGCCGGCTCCGGCGCAGACGTGCGACCGCTTGGGCACGTCGAGGACGACCCGGCGGCGCACGAGGCGGCACTCGCCCGCGGCCTCGAGTGCGACGTCCTCGTCACGTCCGGCGGTGTGTCGGTCGGCCCGCACGACCTCGTCCGCGAGACGCTCACGCGCCTCGGTGTCGAGGAGACGTTCTGGGGCGTCGCCATGCGCCCGGGCAAGCCTCTCTCGTTCGGCACGCGTGAGGGCGTGCTCGTGTTCGGG
>Ga0310810_10007203_pt1 | contig 12664 bp, 11 predicted proteins | sample NCmetagenome_FD_207641 | JGI IMG/M metagenome (GOLD analysis project Ga0310810, IMG submission 207641) | Soil microbial communities from experimental microcosm in Duke University, North Carolina, United States - NC | ecosystem: Engineered > Artificial ecosystem > Soil microcosm > Unclassified ... | reverse complement strand
TTGATCATCTTCTTCCCGTGATACGGGTTCGGCCGCAGAAAGCCGCCGCGCATCCCGAGCTTTTCGCGCGCAAAGCGCATCTCCTCGATCGCGAGCTCGACCGACTGCATCGGCAGCATCGCGACCCCGAACAGCCGGTCCGGGTAAGGCTTGCAATAATCAGCAAGCCACCTGTTGTAGGCGCGGCACATCGCGGCGGCGAGCTCCGGGTTCTCGACCGCGCCGGCGAACAGGCCCAGGCTCGGATAAAGGAAGGCGGCGTCGATCCCGTCCGCATCCATATCGATAATGCGGGCATGCGGGTCGAAGCCGCCCTTCTTCCCTTCGGCATATTTGAGGCTGTCGAGCTTGACAGCGCCTTGCCGAACGCCGACCGCGCCGAGGCTGCCGATCCCGCGCGGATTGCCGAGCAATTTGCCCTCGACGCTGAGGCGCTCCTTGCCGTTCTCGTCAATGACGAAACGGGGCCGGCGCTCGCGGAACCCGGGGTCTATGTACTCGTCCCACAGATTGAGCGGCTCGAGGATGTGGCCGTCGGCGTCGACGACATTGTAGACACGGGTCATCGGGACATCCTCCGGATGCAGCGATCTTACGACATGGTACCGCAGCGGCCCGAGCCGCGCGACCCTGAACATCATTCAGAATATTGAATGCAGGCATGCCTTCATGCCCGAGCCCCGGCTCGCCTAAAAAATCGAGCGCTATTCCCGATCCGGCAGGCGTGTTCAACCGCAAGGCGCGATCTGAGCCCTTGTGAACCTCAGACCTGTTTTTCAGACAGGTCGGCGTTGTGCAACGCCGGCGTTCTTACGCAGGAGACGTGAATGAAATCTATCGCACTCGCGGCCGCCGTCGGCGCGCTCGCTGTCGGTCTAGTCTCGCCGCCCTCGGCGCAAGCGAGGACATGTTTCCGAGAGTCTCTATCCGACTCCGCTGGCCACCATGCGGTGATGCGGGGATGCTCGACCGCCCGGCACCACGCGCTTCGAACCGCCCGCCGGTCAGTGACAAGGACGAACAGGGTTGTGACCACCGACGACTATGTCACGACGACCCCTGTCCGGACCCGGACGCGTTACTATTCGGCCCGGATCCCGCGCAACGAGATCGTCGAGTACGGGAGCAGCACCTATACGGTTCCAAGGACGCAGTACAGCGCGGTCTATCAGCCCAGCTATGCGATGCGCTGTGGTCCGGGGAACAGCGCGAATTGGGGTTACAACTACTATTATGGCAGCTCGTCCCCGCCGTGGTGTCAGGCCAGCGCCAGCAGCCATCCGGCATTCACCGGCGGAAGCGGGCAATTTACCAACCATCCGATGCTCGGCTGGGGCTACTGAGCAGCCCTGACGGTAGTCATCGTGTGACGGCCGGGCGGTCAACACCGCCCGGCTTCCGGGGAATTCAAGCCGCCGAAGCTGTGTCCGCCTGAGCTCCCAGACTGCGGTTATCTTCCTTCAATCGGTCGAGCAGATCCGGAAGCTCGCGGACAAAATCGACATCGTTTCCGGGATTGAGGTTAAAGGAGTAGTGCTTCATCTTGATCGGCGTGTCGCCGTGGTGCTTGCCGTCGGCGTAGATCAGATAGAGATCCCGCGACGCTTCCTCGTGGACGAACACGGCTCGGCATTCATATCGGTTGCTGCCCCGGGTCTGAAACGTGGCCATTGCATCGGCCATGTAGTTGAACGCTTTCGGCGCGCCGAAGACCGCTACGTGGCCGCGAAAGATGCGGCCGTCAAAGCCCCAGATCGTGTACTCGGATTCCGAATGGCCGGAGAGCTCCCAGATCGACTTCTTGATGAAGTTGATGTCGGTGAAATCCTGTATCCGGATCTCGGCTCGGCCGGGAATATCGCCTGAGCAGCCGGCCCATACCCATTCGGGATATTCGGGATAGCAGAGCTTCAGCGCGGCGAGCTGGTCGCCCCGGTTCTGATGCGTGCGGCGGAATGACCCGAGTGCAAACGGGCTGCCGCGGTATTTCGGCACGCCATCCTTCAGCAGATCAAAGGCGGCGTTGATCGATTGCGCCGTATCGAGGTTGCCGCCGCGATCGGGATGATGCCGGTGGATCAGTTGCCGCCGAACCTCTCTGAGCGCTTCCACCGTCATGCCCGTCACATCGATCCCGAAGCGCCGGAACAGTAGGATGGCGTTGATAACGCTGACCTCAGGAAGAATTTCTGTCGTCCGCATCCGTTTGCGCCGCTCGCCTGTGTGCCAAACGTCGTGAGGAATGAACCCGAGGCGTGTCCCTGCAGGGCGGGACCCTAACCGATCTTCCGCGTGCTCGGGCGGAAGGAAGCTCGGGGATTATCGGGAATATTCGATAAACTCCGATTAACGGGCCTGCGGACATGGTCCTGACCGCTCGCCAGCACCGAGAAGTTTTCGCTCATCGCTTGTGAACGCAGCTGGCCGGAGGCATTCTGCGACCCTTCTAAAAACAACATCTCCTGGGAGCCTGCCATGCGCCTCGATGGGAAGATCGCGATCATCATCGGCGCCGGGCAGAGCCCGGGCGAAGGCATCGGCAATGGCCGCGCCACGGTGTTGCGCTTCGCGCAGGAGGGCGCTCGCATTCTCGCTGTCGATCGCGATCTCGCCTCGGCCGAGGCGACCGCCGCGCTTGCCAGGCGGGACGGCGGTGAATGCGTCGCCTTCGAGGCCGACGTGACCCGCGAGGCAACGCTCGCCGCGGCCATGCAGAGCGCGCTCGAGCGTTGGGGCCGGATCGACATCCTGCACAACAATGTCGGCGTCAGCGTCCGTGGCGGCGACAAGCCGATTGAGGAATTGAGCGAGGAGGCTTTCGATCGCGTCTCGGCGATCAATCTGCGCGGCACGATTATGGCGTGCAAGCACGTCCTGCCGATCATGCGCCGGCAGGGCTCGGGCGCGATCGTCAATATCTCCTCGGTCGCCGCCTTTGAAAACAGCTATCCGCTTGTGACCTACAAGGTGACAAAGGCCGGCATGATCGCCTTTACGCAGCAACTGGCCTTGCAGAACGCACCCTACGGCATCCGCGCCAACTGCATCCTGCCCGGATTGATGGATACACCGATGGCGGTCGACACGCGGGCGCGCGCCTCGAACCGCAGCCGCGCCGAAATAGCCGCTGAGCGCGATGCAAAGGTGCCGCTCCGCGGCAAGATGGGCACCGGCTGGGATGTCGCGAACGCGGCGCTGTTTCTCGCCTCGAACGAAGCCAATTTCATCACGGGTGTTGCCTTGCCGGTCGATGGCGGCGCGCTCGTCAAGATCGGGTAGAACTTAACCCCCGACGGCCGGGCGGCAATTGAACGAGCCGAAGATCAGTTGTTTCGACCAATTCGGCCGCAGCATGATCGGCATAAACACCGCGCGAAACAATTGCGCTCCGGATCCGAAGCCCAATGTCCCCTCGAGCGTCACTGGTGAGGATTCCATCATCGATTTACTGCAACCTTCCGAAAACATCTCGCAGTGAGATGCCGGTACTTGCTGGATGAAAGGGATTGTCGTCACCGGTTTGGCGGGCAGCCCGAGCAGCCGCGCGAAGCCGGCGCCATAAGCGACAAACACCGAACTCTCCACCGCGCGGCCACCGCAGATCAGAAAGCGGTGCCCCCAGCTGGCCTTCATCGGTGAAAAATCGAATGTGTCGAGGAGGGGGACGCAGTCCTTCCCCCAGGTATTTCGTTCCCAGTGCTGAATCGCGAGCTCGACGTCCCGCCGCTCAAGTTGCGGTTCAGGGGCGAAGGTGTGCTTCAGCTCGGGCAATAAAGCTGCCAAAAGTCCTGTCCTTAGCAAGCCTCGCTTGCATGCCTACAATGCCGGCAAAATATGAATTTTCTGTTTTCGCGGCGATCGCCGGGCAACGCCGCTGTTTCGCAGCGGAAGGCCGTCAGAAACCTAGAGGGTTCTTCAGATGGACACCGCAAAGTCGGCCGGACCTGCTGCGCTCCAGAATTCCTATACCGCGCCGACCTCACGGCGATTGAACGAGCCGAAGATCAGCTGCTTCGACCAGTTCGGCTGCAACATAATCGGCATAAACACGGCGCGGTACAATTCGACACGCTTTTCAAAACGGAATGTGCCGTCGAGCGTCACCGGCGATGACGCGCTGCCCGCTCGGTTGTAGCCTGCGGAAAACATGGCTCGGTAGGGCACCGGAACCTGCTCGATGCAGGGACGGTCCGTAACGGGTTCGCGCGCCAGGCCGAGCAACTGCGCGAACCCTGCGCCATAGCCGACGAAGACCGCGCTCTCGATCGAATGATTGCCGCAGATCAGGAACCAGTGGCCCCAGCGTTCACGCAGCGGGGCAAAGTCGAAGGTGTCGAGAAGTGGGATGCAATCCGGCCCCCAAGTATTCCGCTGCCAATGCTCGATGGCGAGCTGAATGTCGCGGCGCTCGTCCGGAGTTCCGGAGCCCACGGACATAGAGGCACTCTCTTGCTGGGCAGGCAGATCTGCCACGGCGCTTTCCTGAAAAGGAACGGCAAGTACGAATAGAATACGAGCAAAATCGTGAATTTTCAGTTGCCGCTCGACGCTGCCACAACCGTTTGCGCGCGGAAGGGATCAGGTGCGGCGCGGAGCCGGGGCGAGCGGGTCGAAGGCCGCTGGCTCGGGCTCGAGTTCGGCCTCGGTAAAGCCCATCGCCGCGAGAAAGGCTTCGCGCACCTCAGGGGGTTGCCCGGTCTGGAAGATGTAGCCCTGCAAATTCCGGCGGTTGAACGGGTCGCGCATCATGTCGGCGCGCGGAAAGCCCTCGATGAAGTTCTTACGCTCGGCAACCGGCAATTCGATCGCGCGGTTCTTTGCCGTGTCTCGGATGATGCCCTTCGGGTCCTTACCCTCTGTCAGCCGTTCCAGATCCTGGAGAAAGCGGCGGCGCAGCATGACAACGCCGCGATCGCTTGGCGCAAGATATTCTTGCGAGCGATCCGCCACCCGTCCCTGCCCGACCCAGGTCACGAAATCCTGGTTCATGACATGGCTGGTGATCCAGCGACCGGTAGCGGGATCGGCGATCGGCCCCTGCCACGTCGGGATGCTGTTTTGGACGTAGGGCTCCTGTTCTTTTGGCACGCGGCTGAAATGCCACATGACCGAGAGCGTGTTCTCGTCGTCGACGGGTACACGAAACTCAACATGGTTGCCGGTGAAGAGCCCGTTCGGCCACAGACAGACGCGGCCGATCTTCCATAATCTGTCGTTCGCGTCGGTATCGGTACGGATGCGCTTGTACTGAAAGCCATACTCGAACTCGGCAAAGTCGACCTTGACGTGTTGCGGCGTGTAGGGGCCGGTCTTGCCGGCGAGGCGCACGCTCCAATTCGAATGCGTCCATTCGAAATGCACGGGGTCGATCGAGTTCTCCTGGCACTGGAACCAGTTGCACGGGATCTCGGCCAAGACGATCTGACGAAATCCGTTTTTCCAGGTGAAGAACTCCCAATCGGGGACCAAGGGCCGCGGCTCGGGGCCGAGATAGGCCCAGAGGAGGCCGCCGCGCTCCTCGACCGGATAGGCCTTGATGCGGATTTCGTCTTTGAGCCGCGCCTCGGGATGCGCCACGTCCTCGTAAGGCTGCGCCAGGCACCGGCCGTCCACGCCGTAAAGCCAGCCGTGATAATTGCAGCGCAACCCGCATTCTTCGACATAGCCGTAGGAGAGGTCGGCGCGTCGGTGGCGGCAATGGCGGTCGAGGAGGCCGATTTTGCCGGCCAGATCCTTGTAGAGCACGAGATCCTCGCCCATCAGCCGCACCGGCTTTGTGCCGGGTTCGGCCAATTCGCTGGCGCCGGCGATCGGCCACCAATAGCGGCGGAGAAGCTCGCCCATCGGCGTCCCGGCGCCGGTCTGGGTCAGGAGGTCCCAGCGGCTACCCGTCTCGCTTCGTACGTCGTCCGGCATGTCCGATCGCCTCGTCGGCCGTCCTGAGCGGCCCGGCTCAGCCGCGACGGCGGCGCTGCGGCACCTGGGCGCCGTTGAAGCGCTCGACGAGGTGAGCGGTGACCCGCGGGCTGACGAAATGCGAGACATCGCCGCCGAGCATCCCGATCTCTTTGACGAAACGTGAGGAGATGAACTGGAAGCGGTCGGAGGCCATCAGAAACACGGTCTCGATCCGCGGATTGAGCCGAGCATTCATCCCGGCCATCTGAAATTCGTACTCAAAATCCGAGACCGCGCGCAGGCCGCGCACGATGACGCCGGCCTCGACGGATTCGGCAAAGCTCATCAAAAGGCTTGAGAACGGCCGCACCTCGATCCGCTCGGCGGCGTCGGGCTCGCCGAGAAAGGGGATCTCGTCGCGCACGATCTGGACGCGCTCCTCGGTCGAGAACAAGGGCCCCTTCCCGTCATTGCGGGCAACCCCGATGACGAGGCGGTCGACGACGTGCAGCGCCCGGCGAATGATGTCGGTGTGGCCGTTGGTGATCGGGTCGAAGGTGCCGGGATAGATCCCGACGCGGCGGCTCATCGCTCGTCTCCCTCTCGGCCCTCCTCCGAAACCGCCTCGCCGGGCGGCACGCCCGGCTCCTCGGCCCCGGGGCCATGGGGGTCATGGCCATTGGGCTCGCCGCCATTAGAGCCGTCGCCATTCTCCTCTGCAACCTCCGGGAGACGGGCCACCGAGACGACCCGCTCTTCCTCGTCGACCCGGAAGACCACGACCCCGGCGCTGCCGCGCCGCGCGATGCGGATATCGTTGACCGGAATACGGATGACGGTGCCAGCATCGGTCACCAGCATGATCTGGTCGTTGTGGCCGACCGGGAAGACTGCGACGATCGCGTCCCGGCGGCGGCTCAGATCCATATTGTTGACGCCCTGCCCGCCCCGTCCGGTGATGCGGTAATCATAGGCCGAGCTGCGGACGCCAAAGCCCTTCCGGGTGACGCTCAGCACAAATTCCTCGCGCGCCGCCAGGTCGAGGAACTGCTCCTCGGTCAGCGCCGCCTCCCCGATCCCATTGCCATTCTCGCCCTCGCCGTCATCGGGCTCGGCCGGCTGCTCGGGGGTCTGCGCCTCGGCGGCCTCGCTCTCCTCGCCCATCTGGCGGCGCCGGTCGCGCGCCATGCCGAGATAGCCGTGGCGCACATCGGGGGTGATCTCCTCATGGCGCTGGATCGACATCGAGATGACCTGGTCTTCCTCGAGGAGGCGGATGCCGCGCACGCCGACGGAGTTGCGGCCGGCGAAGACGCGGACATCGCCGATCGGGAAACGGATCGCCTTGCCGTTGCGCGTCGCGAGCAGCACGTCATCATTCTCGGTGCAGGTCGCGACGGCGATGAGGCGGTCGTCCGCGTCCTCGCCCTCGAATTTCATCGCGATCTTGCCGTTGGCGCGGACATCGACGAAATCGCTGAGCGAATTGCGCCGGATATAGCCGTTGGCGGTCGCGAACATCACCGTCAGCCCGCCCCAGCTCTCCTCGTCCTCCGGCAGGGGCATGACCGTCGAGATCGTTTCGCCCTCGGTGAGGTTCGGCAGCAGGTTGACCATCGGCCGGCCGCGCGCCTGCGGAGTGCCGAGCGGCAGCCGGTGCACCTTCAGCTTGTAGACGCGGCCCGAGGAGGTGAAGAACAGCACCGGCGCGTGCGTCGAGCCGACAAACACCTGGCTCAGGAAGTCTTCGTCCCGGATCGCCATCCCGGCGCGGCCGCGCCCGCCGCGGCGTTGCGCGCGATACGTCGAGAGGGGCACCCGCTTGATGTACCCGGCATGACTGACCGTGACGACCATGTCCTCGCGCTGGATCAAGGCCTCGATATCGGCCTCGAACTCGACATCCTCGATGGCCGTCCGGCGCGGATTGGCGAATTGCTCTTTGATCTTCAACAGCTCGTCACGCAGGACCTCGATGAGGCGCTGACGCGAGCGCAGGATTTCGAGATGGCCCCCGATTTCGGCGACCAGCTCCTGCAATTCGTCGGAGATCTTTTCGCGCTCGAGACCGGTCAGGCGCTGCAGCCGCAGATCGAGGATCGCGCGCGCCTGCTCGTCGGAGAGTTGGTAGGTGCCATCCTCGGCAACGCCCCTGCCCTCCGCCTCGACCCGCGTCAGCAAGGGCGCGATATCGGCGGCCGGCCAGCGCCGCCCGACAAGGCCGGCGCGCGCGGCCGCGGGATCGGGCGCGGCGCGGATCAGCGCAATAATCTCGTCGATGCTGGCGACCGCGACCAGAAGACCGACCAGCGTGTGGGCCCGCTCGCGCGCCTTGTTCAGGAGATAGGTGGTGCGGCGAGTGATGACCTCTTCGCGGAAGGCGATAAAGGCCGAGATGATGTCGCGCAGGGTCAGCTGTTCGGGCCGGCCAGCATTGATGGCGAGCATGTTGACGCCAAAGCTGGTCTGCAGCGCCGTGTAGCGGAACAGCTGGTTCAAGACGATGTCGGGATCGGCGTCGCGCTTCAGTTCGACGACGAGCCGCACGCCGTCGCGGTCGCTCTCGTCGCGCAATTCGGCGATGCCTTCGACGAGTTTTTCATGGACGCATTCGGCGATGCGCTCCTGCAATCTTGCCTTGTTGACCTGGTAGGGCATCTCGGTGAAGACGAGCGCCTCGCGACCGCTGCGTACTTCCTCGACATGGCTCTTGGCGCGGACGACGACGGCGCCGCGGCCGGTCTTGTAGGCGGCATGCGTGCCGGAGCGGCCGATGATGATGCCGCCGGTCGGAAAATCCGGCGCCGGCACAAACTCCATCAGCTCGTCGGTCGTGATCGCACGGTTGTCGAGATAGGCGCCACAGGCGTCGATGACTTCGCCGAGATTGTGCGGCGGGATGTTGGTCGCCATGCCGACCGCGATGCCCTGGGCGCCGTTGACCAGCAGGTGCGGGAAGCCCGCCGGCAGGACCTTGGGCTCGCGCTCGGTCTCATCGTAATTGGGCTGGAACTCGACGGTGTCCTTGTCGAGGTCGTCGAGCAAGGCGTCGGCGACCCGGGCGAGGCGTGCCTCGGTGTACCGGTTGGCCGCCGGTGCGTCGCCGTCCATCGAGCCGAAATTGCCCTGGCCATCGACCAGCGGCAGGCGCATCGAAAAATCCTGCGCCAGCCGCACCATCGCGTCGTAGATCGCCAGATCGCCGTGCGGGTGGTATTTGCCCATCACGTCGCCGACGATGCGGGCCGATTTGCGGTAACCGCGGTTCCACAGATTGCCGTTTGTCTGCATCGAATAGAGGATGCGGCGATGCACCGGCTTCAACCCGTCGCGGATGTCGGGGAGCGCCCGCGCCACGATCACGCTCATCGCGTAATCGAGGTAGGAGCGGCGCATCTCCTCTTCGATCGTGACGCTCGTGATCTCGGGCGCGGAAGGTGGTGCTGCGGTAACGGCCAAGACGGTCTAACGGGGTTGTTTTTGAACCAAAATCGCGGCCGGGCCAGGGTCTGTGAGACCGGCGCCGCGCCGCGGTCGATATATAGTCATTGCAGGGCGAAATTACCCGTTTTCGCAGCCGCGAAATAGCGCCGCGCCGCCGAGCCAAGCGGCGCGCCGAAAAGGTCCGATTAGCCCACCAGATTGGCTCGTTTGGCCGACGAATCCGACCCGGCAATAGGCCCCTGCGAAAGGCAGGGGCGTATTCCTCCGGCGCTCGTGCCTCGGATGCATGGATCCCGGCCTTCGCCGGGATCTATGACTGTGCAGCGGGGTCTATACCTCGCCCCAGACCTCGCGTGCGACCTCGACGACAAGGCGGAGTTTGGCCTTCTCCTCCTCGATCGAGAGCGCGTTGCCTTCGACCGTCGAGGAGAAGCCGCATTGCGGCGAGAGACAGAGCTGTTCGAGCGGCACGTATTTGGCGGCCTCTTCGATGCGGCGCTTCAGCTCGTCCTTGCTTTCGAGCGCCGCGCGCTTGGTCGTGACAAGCCCGAGCACGATTTTTTTCGGCCCCTTCGGCACAAACCGCAGCGGCGCAAAGCCGCCCGAGCGCGCATCGTCGTATTCGAGAAAGAAGCCGTCGACCGCGAGCTCGCCGAACAACGCCTCGGCGACGTGGTCGTAGCCGCCCTCGGCCATCCAGGAGGAGCGGAAATTGCCGCGGCACATGTGCGTGCACACGGTCATCCCGGCGGGCTTCCCCTCGAGGGCCTGGTTGATCAGGCGGATATTGGTCAGATGCTGATGCTCGCCGTCGCCGCCGATCGAGTTGACGTAAGCGCGCTGCGCCGGATCGTTGAGATAGGCAAGGCTGGTGTCGTCGAGCTGCAGGTAGGTGCAGCCGAGCGCAGAAAGACCGGCGATCTCCCGGCGGTAGGCCTCGGCGAGGTCGTGCCAGAACGCGTCCATCGCAGGATAGGCGGTCTGGTCGATAGCGGCGCGGCCGCCGCGGTAATGCAGCATCGAGGGCGAGGGGATCGTCAGCTTCGGCGTGGTGCCGGCCGGCGCGACCGATTTCAGATAGGCGAAATCCTCGCCGAAGATCGTCTTGTCGAGCGTCAATTTGCCGGCGACCCGATGCGCCGCCGGCGAGAATTCGAGCGTGCCGGCCTCGTTCTTGAACTCGATATGGAGGACCCGGTCGGTCTTGGCGACGCCGCCGATCTGGTAGAGAAAATCCATGTGCCAAGAGCCGCGGCGGAACTCGCCGTCGGTGACGCCTTTGAGCCCGAGCTCGGCCTGCATCGCGACGGCCTTTTTGATGCAGTCGTCCTCGCAGCCGCGCAGGGTCTCGGCGGTGATCCAGCCCTTCTCATGCTCGGCCCGCGCCGCCAAGAGCGGCTCCGGGCGCAACAGGCTGCCGACATGATCGGCGCGAAATGGCGGTCCCGAATTATTCATTGCGCCTCCTCAACAGCAATTCGGCTGCATAAGCGCCCGAGCGGCCTTCGCTGCTCAGGATGAGGTTACTCCATTGATCGCATTATAGAAATCACCTCACAGTGGCGAGGGGCCAAGGAGCTCCCAGCCGTGGCGCTGCAGCATGTCGGAAAGCTCGCGTTCGCTCATCTCGGCGAACTTGCGCCGGATTCGATGCTGCTCCTCGATCAAGCCGCCCGCCTTTGCCGGCGTGTAAAGGAACAAGGCACGACCGGTGTCGACGCCGGTGCTCTTCCACGCATGCGGCACATCGCGCGGCATGAAGGCGCACGTTCCCGGCCCGCCGACCGTCACCTCGTCGCCGATCAGAAAGGTGATCTCGCCCTCCAGCACATAGGCGAGCTCGTCGCTGTCGTGGTGCAGATGCAAGGTGCTCTTTGTGCCGGGCGGGACCGTCTCCTCGAACACCATCATGCTGTCGCCGGTGTCGGCGCATTGCAGCTTGAGCGCGAATTCGCGGCCCGGCGTGTTGCTCGACCTGAGGCCCTCTCCCGGCTGTACGACGATGCCCTGCGCGGCCATTCTTCGATCCTCCCGTTCATCCGCCGCCCCGTGCTTCGGGGATGGTCGTTGATGGTCTTATCCGAGCGGGCATCTTAGCCGAGCGGCGGCGACGCCGGATCGGTTTTTCTGCGCCGGGCCTCAGTACGAGATATTGGCGACGGCGCGGAGCTCGTCGGTCGTGGCATGGCCGTAGCCGAAGAATTCGAGATAGGCCGGGATCTGCTCGAATAGCATGTCGGTGCCGACGAGGGTGCGGCAGCCATGCCGGGCGGCGGCCTGGAGGAGCGGCGTCACCCCCGCGCCGAGCACGACATCGCCGACCAGCGCGCCGGGCGCGAGGCGCTCCGGGTCGAAGGGCAGCGGATCGCCCTCTGCCATGCCGAGCGGTGTTGCATTGACGACGAGGCCATAGCCGGCGGGGTCATTGCCGCCGAGCCGGATATCGAGACCGGGATAATGCCGGCGCAGCCGGTTCGCGAGCGCCTCCGCCACCCCTTCGCGAACATCGTAAAGCGCGATCGAGCGCGGGCGCTCCGGAGCGATCGCCGCGGCAATGGCCGACCCGACGCCGCCCGCCCCGACGATCAGGCAATCCGTGCCGGCAAAGTCGAAGCCCTGCGCTTTGGCGGCGCGGGTAAAGCCGATACCGTCGAACATCTCGCCATAAAACGAACCGTCCGGGCATTTCAGGATCGCGTTGCACGAGCCGGCGATCTCGACCGCGGCGCTGACCCGGTCGAGGAGGCCCGGTGTCGTCACCTTGTGCGGCATCGTCACGAGCGCGCCGCGGATGTTGCTGAGCGAGAACAGCGGCCGCAGAAACGCGGCGTAGTGTTCGGCGCGCACGCCCATCGGCACGACGACCGCGTCGATGCCGCGCTGCGCGAACCACGGATTGTAGATCATCGGCGCGGTGAAGCTCTCGGTCGGATAGCCGAGATGCGCGATGATTTGGGTGCGCCCGCTGATCACGATCGCGCCAAAAATCGCGCCAAGATCCGCGCCCTTCGGGCATCAGCTCGCATGCACGCAGCTCGCATTCACAGGGGCTAGATCGCCGGCCAGCCGCCGATGCCCTGAAGCAGCGCCGCGCCCTGCTGCTGAACCTCATCGAGCGAGCGCGGCCAGGGCGGATCATGCCGCGAGCCGGGGAAGACGATGTATTGGATCGGCCCGTGCGGCGCCCCGGCGCCGGTTCGCGGGTTCGGGTTATGCCCGCCCAGCGCGACCGCGAGCTTCAGCGAGATTTCGCCGAGCGGCGCCTTTGTCGGACCGCCATCGGCGACCAGCGCCGCGCTCTCCTGACCGCCGGCCACGGATC
>Ga0310810_10007201_pt1 | contig 12665 bp, 8 predicted proteins | sample NCmetagenome_FD_207641 | JGI IMG/M metagenome (GOLD analysis project Ga0310810, IMG submission 207641) | Soil microbial communities from experimental microcosm in Duke University, North Carolina, United States - NC | ecosystem: Engineered > Artificial ecosystem > Soil microcosm > Unclassified ... | reverse complement strand
CTGGCCCCACCGTACGGCAGTTACCAGGTTTGCATGGGAATTAAGGAAAGACAGGAAAGAGACCGTGAGGCGGTCAGTCGCGCCATCCTTGATGCGGCGCGCGACCTCTTCGTAAGGGACGGCTTCGAGAACGTCTCCATCAGGAAGATCGCCGAGCTCATCGAATACAGCCCGGCGGCCATTTACGGCTACTTCCCTTCGAAAAACGACATCTTCACGGCGCTCGCGGAGGAAGGCTTCCGGCTGTTGCACGGCGACGAGCAGCACCGCGCGACACTCAAGACGCTCACTCCGGCTGAACGGGTCCGCGCCATCTTCTGGCGGCTGTACGTGTTCAGCTGCGAACACCCGCAGTACTTCGCGCTGATGTTCGTCGATCGCTCGGTTCCGCGGATCAGCCGCGAATACGAGCGCTTCGAGTTCGCACAGGAAATCAAGCACTCGCTGGTGGCCGACATTGAGGCCTCGAAGGCCGCCGGCGATCTGCCGGCGACGGTCACACCTGACCAGGTGCTCCGCATCGTCAGCAGCGCGCTCATCGGTGTCGCTGTCCTGCGTCTCTCCGATCGGCTCACGCCCGATGAGGACGCGGATGCGCTCGCGCGTGACGTGCTCGACGTCACGCTGGCCGGCCTCGGCGCCGTGCCCTCGATTCGTTCCGTGTCTGCTGATTGCGAGCAGGACCGGCCTACTCGCTCATTGCACGACGCGCACGTTTCATAACAGGAGCCGTTCATGACCCGCCCCGTCACTCTTCAACTTGCCGCTGCCGTGCTTCTCGCCGGTTCGCTTGCCTTGTCGGGCTGTAGTTCGGCCGACGGCAAGTCTGCTGACTCGGAAATGTCCGCATCGAAGCCGGCCGTATCGACCGCACCGGTCGCGGCAGTCGAACAACCGATCACGCGGTTCATTCGCGCAACCGGCAGCCTGATGGCCGAAGACCACGCCGATGTCGCTGCGGAAATCGCTGGCCGCATCGTCGCCACACCTGTTGAACGCGGGACCGCCGTCAGCCAGGGGGCCGTTCTCGTCCAGGTGTCGCCGGCGGAAGCAGAGGCGCAGGCAAAGGAAGCCGAAGCGAATGCTGCCCAGCTCGAAGCTCGACTCGGCCTCACGTCCGGCGGCACATTCGATGTGAACGCCGTACCTGAAGTGCAGACGGCGAAGTCCGGGTACGACCTCGCGCAGAACGAGTTCAACCGAATCAAGTCGCTGCTCGAGCAGCAGGTGGTCTCGCAGTCCGAGTACGATCAGCGACGCTCGCAGCTCGACGCAAGCCGCCAGCAGTACGAGGCAGCTCGCAACGGCGCGGCACAACAGTTCCAGGCGCTGCAGGCCGCGCGGGCACGGGTCACCCTCGCTCACAAGTCGCTCGCCGATACGACAGTCCGCGCTCCGTTCAACGGCCTGGTGGCCGAACGCCTGGTTTCGACCGGCGACTACGTGACCAAGGGGATGAAGGTCGTCAGCGTCGTGCGCGTGAATCCGCTTCGCGTGCAGCTCACCGTTCCAGAGCAGTTTGTCTCCGCGGTCAAGGTCGGTGCGTCAGTCACGTTCCAGGTGGATGCGTTCCCGGGACGCGAGTTCACAGGCACGGTCCGTTACGTTTCGCCGGCACTCGAAACCAACCGCCGCGCGCTTACGGTCGAAGCGGTCGTGCCGAACCAGTCGGGCGATTTGAAGCCAGGCCTGTTTGCGACGGCGCGGATCGAGCAGCCTGACAAGAGCCCTGCCGTGATGGTGCCCACTGCCGCCGTGCAGACGACCGCCGGCACGAGCCGCGTGTACGTGATCAACGGCGACCGCGCTGAGGAGCGCATCATCACCACCGGCCAGCAACTGGATACGCAGATCGAGATTGCCACCGGGCTCAAGGCTGGAGAGAAGGTGGCGACGAAGAACATCCCGCAGCTGTTCGACGGGGCGAAGGTTTCCTAATGCAGTGGCTTGCTTCGCTGTGCATCAAGCGGCCGGTCTTCGCGAGCGTCCTCATTCTGTCGCTCACGGTCGTCGGCATTTTTTCGTTTACCCAGCTGGGCGTAGACCAGTTCCCGAAAGTCGACTTCCCGACGGTCGTGATCACGACCGTGCAGCCGGGCGCCGCGCCCGAACAGATTGAGACGGAAGTCACCGACAAGATCGAGGAAGCGGTCAACACGATCAGCGGCATCGACGAGCTGCGTTCGACGTCCTCGGAAGGCGTGTCGCTCGTCATGGTGTCGTTCGTCCTGGAAAAGAACGGCGACGTCGCCGCCCAGGAAGTGCGCGACAAGATCAGTGGGGTGATGTCGCAGCTGCCGAAAACAGTGCAGCAGCCGCGAATTGACCGCTTTGATCCCGACGCCTCGCCGGTCATCAGCATCGCGCTGACAGCGAAGAAGCCGGTTCGAGAAGTGACGGAGTACGCCGACCGCGTGCTCCGAAGACAGCTCGAGAGCGTGAGCGGTGTCGGACAGGTGCTTGTGCTCGGCGGACGGCAGCGCCAGATCAATGTGTGGCTCGACGCCGACCGGATGCGCGCCCACAACGTCACCGTTACCGAGGTCTCACGCGCACTCCAGGCGCAGAACATCGAGGTCCCGGGCGGACGCGTCGACCAGGGCGGACAGTCCCTGACCCTGCGGACCCGCGGACGCGTTCAGTCGGTGGCGGAGTTCAACGAAATCGTTGTCCGCGAGCAGGAGGGCCATCCGATCCGTGTGGGCGACATCGCGCGCGTCGAGGACGGCGAAGCCGAGCCTAATACCGTCGCCAACATCGACGGCGTCGCGACGGTGCTGCTGAACGTCCGGCGGCAATCCGGCACGAACACCGTGGAAGTGGTTCACAACGTCCGCGAGCGGCTCGACGAGATCAGCCCGACGCTCCCGACCGGATACGAGGCACGGGTCGTCCGCGACCTGTCGATCTTCATCGAGGCCGCCATCTCGAACGTCGAAGAGCACCTCGTGCTCGGGTCGATCCTTGCCGCCCTCGTCGTGTTCCTGTTCCTGTCGAACTTCCGGTCGACGGTCATTGCGGCCATCGCCATCCCGACGTCGATCATCGCAACGTTCGGGCTCGTCTGGTACATGGGCTTCACGCTCAACATGATGACGATGCTGGCGCTGACCTTGTCAGTCGGCATCGTGATCGACGACGCGATTGTCGTACTCGAAAACATCTACCGGTACATCGAGGAAAAACACGAGGACAGGTTCAAGGCAGCCGCGGCCGCGACGCAGGAAATCGGTCTCGCCGTGCTGGCCACGACCCTCTCGCTCGTCGCGATCTTCGTACCCGTCGGCTTCATGGGCGGCATCGTCGGCCGGTTCATGAAGAGCTTCGGCCTGACGATGGCGTTCGCAATCCTGGTGTCGCTGGTGGTGAGCTTCACGCTGACGCCGATGCTGTCGGCGCGCTGGTTGAAGGTGGTCCCGAAGGGAAAGGACAGCCATTCGTCCAAGGACTCGCGGATCTTCCATGCGGTCGATGCGTTCTATACGCGGCTGCTCGAATGGTCGATGAGCCATCGCGCGCTGGTCGCGATCGGCGCGGTCCTGGTGCTCCTGTCGAGCGTGCCGCTGTTCATGGCAGTGCCGAAGAACTTCATGGCGCCCGACGACCAGTCGGAATTCGAAATCAACCTGCGTGCGCCTGAAGGCACGAGCCTCGAGGGCGCCGAGCTCTTGAGCAACCGTGTGGCGACCGCCGTCAAGCAGCAGATCTCCGAGGTCGAGTACACGCTCACAACGATCGGCGGCGACCAGGCGGGCACTCGCAACGTGTCGTCGATCTACGTCAGGCTCAGGCCGATCGAAGCGCGCAAGCGTGACCAGTTCGTGATCATGAACGCGATTCGTTCAGACATCCTGCCGAAGGTGGCGCCGGAGGCGCGGTCGTCGGTGGCGGTTGTGCAGGCAATTGGCGGAGGCGGCGCACAGAACGCCGAGATCCAGTTCCTCATCAGCGGTCCCGACCTGAAGAAGCTCGACGTGCTCAGCCAGCAACTCCTCGACAAGATGAAGACCTTGCCAGGAGTGGTCGATCCTGACCGTTCGTTCAATGGCGGCAAGCCCGAGCTGTCGGTCAATGTGGATCGGCCCAAGGCTGCGGACCTCGGCGTGCAGCTTGGCGACGCGGCAGAAGCGCTTCGCTGGCTGGTCGGTGGCGACCAGGTCACCACCTACAACGAAGGCAGCGAGCAGTACGAGGTGCACCTGCGAGCGGAGGCCGCGAACAGATCGACCGAGCAGGCGATCGGTGGTCTGACCGTTCCGTCGGCTCGGCTCGGTGCGATTCCGCTGGAGAACGTCGCCACGTTCGCGAACGGCTCGGCGCCGGCAGACATCAGCCGCCTCTCACGCCAGCGCCAGGTGACGCTGTTCGCCAACATGGTGCCGAACGGCTCGCAGTCGGAGATCCAGAACGGTATCCAGGCCGAATGGGACAAGATTGCCGTCGGCACCGGTTACAAGGGAGGCTTCAGCGGACGCTCGAAGGAACTGGGGCGTGCAGCACAGAACTTCGTGCTGGCGTTCGTGCTGTCGCTGGTCTTCATGTATCTGATCCTTGCGGCGCAGTTCGAGTCGTGGCTGCATCCGATTACGATTCTGCTGTCGCTCCCGCTGACGCTGCCGTTCGCGCTGCTGGCGATCCTGATCTTCAACCAGTCGCTCAACATCATGTCGGCCCTCGGCCTGCTGGTGCTGTTCGGCGTCGTGAAGAAGAACTCGATTCTTCAGATCGATCACGCGAACCAGCTGCAGGCGGGCGGAATGAATGCCCACGACGCAGTCATCCAGGCGAGCCGCGATCGTCTGCGTCCGATCCTGATGACGACCTTCGCGTTCGTAGCCGGGATGATTCCGCTCATCGTCTCGAGCGGCATCGGCTCGGGCACCAACCGCGCCATCGGGTTCGTCATCTTTGGCGGGCAGTCGCTTGCGCTGCTGCTCACGCTCCTCGTCACGCCGGTGGCCTACTCGCTGTTCGACGATCTCGCAAAGGTACGGATCTTCGGTCGTCGACGCGCCGCCGAGCCGAGTGGCGTACCGGTCTCGGCTTCCTGAGCGGCCATCGAGAAGCTCGCAGCCGCGCACCTGTCTGGTGCGCCTGAATGTTGAACAAGGTACTTGTCATGCGGAAATACTGGATCCCTGCTCTGCTCATAGCCCTGGCCCCGTCGGTGGGGGCCGCACAGACGACGACGTCTACGCCGCTGAAGCTCACCGTGGACGATGCCGTCCGAATGGCGCTCCAGAACAACCTGGAGCTTGCGACGGCACGCATCGATCCTCAGATCAGTGACGCACGCGTCGCTGGTGCTGCGTCCATCTTCAAGCCGGTGTTCGGGACAGACGTCTCACGCAACAACCAGCTGCAGCCGCCGAGCAGCTTCCTGATCCCTACCGCGACGCGCAACGACGTGATCACGTCGAACGTCGGCCTGAACCAGCGATTGCCGTGGTTCGGCAGCTCGTACAGCCTGTCGTGGGACACGACGCACACCAGCAGCAACAGCTTCCTGAACAGCTACGACCCGCTGGTCCGGTCAGGGCTGTCGTTCTCGTTCTCGCAGCCGCTGCTGCGCGACTTCAAGACGGATGGCGCCCGCGCCAACCTCGAGTTGAGCCGCACGAACCGGACAATTGCCGACACCCGGCTGCAGGAGACGGTCATCCAGACGACCGCCGCAGTGAAAACTGCGTACTGGAACCTGGTTGCGGCGCGCGCCAACGTCGACGCGCGTCAGGCGGCCCTAGCGCTTGCCGAAGAACTGGTGCGTGTGAACAAGGCGAAGGTGAACGTCGGGCAGTCGCCTCCGATCGATCTCGTCTCGGCCCAGGCTGAAGTGGCCTCCAACCAGGAGCAACTGATCGTGGCTGAGACCGCTGTGAAGCAGGCCGAGGACCGGCTGCGGCTGCTGATTTTCGACGCCGCCCGGCCCGACGTGTGGAACCAGCAGCTCGAGCCGGCTGACGCACCGCCTGTTGCCATCGTCACGATCAATATGGACGAAGCCGTCACCAACGCGTTGAGGAGCCGGACCGATCTCGCGCGGGCGCGCAAGGACACCGAGAACGCCCAGACCTCGCTCCGCCTCGCCGGCAACCAGAAGCTTCCGGACGTCCGGCTCAATGCGAGCTACCAGGCGAGCGGCCTCGGCGGAACCGAGGTGCTTCGCGCCGGCGGATTTCCGGGCACGATCGTCGGCCCCGGAAATGTGACCAACTTCGGATCAGTGATCGATCAGCTCGTTCGGAGCAACTACCCCACCTGGGCGCTCGGCTTCAGTGTGTCGTATCCGATCGGGCAGAGCTCGGAAGAGGCGATCCATGCCCGAAGCGTGCTCGAAGCGCAACAGGCGGAACACCGAGTGAGGACCGCGGAAGCGCGCGCGATTCAACAGGTGCGCGATGCCGGCTGGCAGGTGGAGATGAACGGCCGGCGCGTCGAGACCGCACGCTCTTCGCGCGAACTGGCGGAGCAGCGAACGGACTCGGAACAAAAGCGGTTCGAGGTCGGGATGTCGACCAGCTTCCTGGTGATCCAGGCTCAGCGCGATCTTGCCCTGGCGCGGCAGAACGAGCTCTCTGCGGTGCTGGCCTACGACCTGGCGCTCGTCAGCTTCGAAGCGCTCCAGCAGGCTGGTCCGCAGGGCGCCTCGACTACCGCGACGCAGACGCAGAGCGCGGCGGCGACTGCCGCGACGCCGGCTGCCGCAACGGCAATCCGCAGCGCCGGCACGGCGTCGTCGATCTTCTAGGAAGTGTCGCAGGTGGGGCCGGGTCTTCAGACCCGGCCATCAGTCTAAGCCTGTCAGGCAGGCAGCTTCAGCGGCCCGAAGTGCTCCGCGTACCGTTCCATGAACTCCGGCAACGAGTACGAGTGGCTCTGGCCGCCCAGGTGTTCGAGGGCGTAGGTCGCAGCCATGCTGCCAATCTGCGCCGACTCCGCATACGGCAGTCCCACCGCAAGCCCCTTCATCAGCCCGCCACGGAACGCGTCGCCGACTCCGGTCGGATCAACGATGCGCCGCGGAGTCACCGCGGAGACGTGGGCCTGCTCGTCGTTCGTGATGATCGTGGAACCGTGCTCGCCCCTGGTGACAATCAATGCCTTGCTGTGGCTCAGGAGCTCGGCTTCGTCGAGGCCGGTTTTCTGCTTGAGAATCTCGTACTCGTAATCGTTACAGATGAGAATCGAGGCGCCGACGGTCCCGTCCTTCAGTTCGTCGCCGGACATGCGAGCGACCTGCTGCCCCGGGTCGAAGATGTAGGGAACGCCGAGCGTGCGGCATTCCTCGGCGTACTGCACCATCGCCCCCGGATCGTTGGGCGAGATGATCGCCAGCCCTGGATCCTCGACCCCACGGAACGACAGCTCGCCGGCGTTCGCCATGGCGCCCGTATAGAACGACGCGATCTGGTTGTTGTGCTGATCGGTGCTGCAGAAGAACGACGCCGTGAATTTTCCCGTCACCTGCTTCACGAGCGATGTATCGACGCCAGCGGCGTCGAGCCAATGGCGGTACTCACCGAAGTCCTCTCCGGCGGTCGCCATGAGCAACGGCCGCTCGCCGAGCAGCGCCAGCGTGTACGCGATGTTCGGCGCGCAGCCGCCACGCCGCTTGTCCATCGTGTCGACGAGGAAACTCAGGCTCAACCGATGCATGTGCTCCGGCAGGAAGTGTTCGGTGAACTTCCCGGGGAACGACATCAGGTAGTCGTACGCAATCGAACCGGTTACTACGATGTTCATCTAATCCTCGATGGTCGGGCAATCCGTGACGGCACTTATCGGATGTATTTGCCGATGATGGGCGCCAGTTCCCGTTTCACGTTCTCGGGCACCTGCTCTGGTCGCGTGATGATAGCGGTGGCGAGCGCCTCTTTGCAGGCACACGTGCGCGGGCCGCTCAGGCGCTCGACCGCTGCGGCAATCGTCCGCTGCGCCGTCAGCGCGTTCTGCGTCAGGTTCGCGATGATCAGTTCAACCGTGACCGAATCGTGATCGGGGTGCCAGCTGTCGTAGTCGGTAACGAGCGCGAGCGTCGCGTAGCAGATCTCAGCCTCTCTGGCGAGCTTGGCTTCCTGCAGGTTCGTCATGCCGATCACGTCCATGCCCCACTGCCGATACAGGCGCGACTCGGCCAGCGTGGAGAACTGCGGACCTTCCATGTTCACGTAGGTTCCGCCGCGATGGACACGGGCGCCGACCGCGGTGGCGCAGTCGGCCGCCACGGCTGCCACATCACCGCAGACCGGATGGGCAAAGCCGACGTGCGCCACGATGCCGCGGCCGAAGAAGGTGCTGATCCGCCCCTTCGTGCGATCGAAGAACTGGTCGGGCACGAGGATATCGAGCGGACGATATTCCTCCTTCAGGCTGCCGACCGCGCTTGCCGAGAGAATGCGCTCGACGCCGAGCCACTTGAAGCCGTAGATGTTTGCCCGGAAGTTCAGCTCCGATGGCGAGATCCGGTGGCCAGCTCCGTGCCGTGCCAGGAAGGCCACACGCTTGCCGCGCAAAGTGGCCACGATGTACGGCCCGGACGGCTCGCCGAACGGCGTGGAGATGACGCGCTCTTCGCGGTCGGTCAGTTCGGCCATGTCGTACAGCCCGCTGCCGCCGATGATGCCAATGGTTGGGTTGTTCATGTGCGTGGTCGCAGCCCCAGCTTGCCCTGCTGCTCGGTGATGAATGCTGCCGGAATGACAGGATCGTGTTCGAAGAAGACCAGCGTCTCGCGACGCGCCACAGCTCGCGCGAATGCCTGCTTCGCGAAGAGCGTGTCCATGGGATAGAGGTCGTAGCCCATGATCCATGGATCCGGGAGGTGCGCGCTGGTCGGCATGAGGTCGGCGAGAAACACCGCGCGGTCGGCCCCCGATTCAATCCAGATGATCTGGTGATGCATGGTGTGCCCGCCGGTCCGTTGCACCCGCACGCACGGCATGACTGGACCATCCTCGTCGAGGAAGTCGATGACGCCGGCCTCCTTCAGCGGGACGAAGTTGTCCGCCAAATAGCTGGCCCGGTTGCGCTCGTGCGGCTTCGTCGCATCGTTCCACTCGCCACGCCTGATGACGTAACGCGCGTTTGGAAAGCGGGGACGCACGACTCCCGTTTTGTCGCGAACCGTGAACCCGCCGGCGTGATCGAAATGAAGGTGCGAGGCGAGGACAATATCGATGTCCTCGGGCGCGATGCCGGCCTCCTCGAGTGCGTTGTCGAGCGTCCGCGCACGGTCGGCCGCGTACATGGAGTAGAACTTCGCGTTCTCCTTGTCACCGAGCCCGGCGTCGATCAGCATGGTCCGCGTGCCGTCACGGACAATCAGCGGACGCATTGTCATCGGGATGCGATTCGCCTCGTCTGGCGGAGCCTTCTTTTCCCAGAGCGCCTTGGGAACGACTCCGAACATCGCGCCGCCATCCAGCCTGAAGAAGCCGTCATAGAGCGAAATCAGCTCGAGGCTGCCGACGGTGTAGCGGCTGATGCCCAGCGGCGGCGGGCCTGTCGCCGCCTGCTTCAGTTCGACGAGCACACCGTGCGCACTGGCGGGGTGGATGAACGCAACGAGGGCGCCCTCGGCGCCGGGCCTCGGCGCCTCGTCGATCAGGCGAACGCCCCGGCTCTTGAGCTGCGCGAGCGCGGCCTGGATGTCGTCCACCCTGAGGGTGATGTGGTGCAGCCCAGGGCCGCGTTTTCCAAGGTACTTCGCAATCGGCGAATCAGGCGCGGTGGCCTCGAGCAGTTCGAGGCTCGATCGGCCCGCGTGAAGAAAATGCGCGCGCACACGCTGCGAACTCACCTCTTCGGAGCCGGCAACCTCGAGGCCGAGGCCGTCGCGAAAGAACGCCAGTGACGCACCAAGGTCAGCGACGGCAATGCCGATGTGATCCAGGTAGGTTTTCATGGATGGTCAAGCCGGAGAAATGCGGACAACACAGAGCTTCCTATTATGACGTGAGCCGGCAGGATCGTCACCGAAAGGCGGTAACCGTCCGCTAGGTGGCGAGCGCCCGCTTCAACAGATCTCTGGCCGCGGTATACGGATCGAGATCGCGTACGGCGATGCGCTCGACGATCGCGTCGAATTCGCCCTGCGCAAGCACGTCCCGCTCAAGATGCGACATGAAACGCTGGGACACCAGTTCCCTGAGGCGATAGGCGCTGCGCGTCTTCCGTCGATCGGCCTGCCGATCGCCCGCATGGGTGCGGAAGTTCTTGATGGCCAGCTCGAGGTCGGCGATGCCGGCGCCTGTGGTAGCCACCGTCTTGACGATTGGCGGCCGCCACTCTTCGCTCCCGTACGGATGCAGCGCCAGGTTCGCCTCGACCGCCGACACGAGCCTGTCGGCCCCGTCGCGATCGGCCTTGTTCACCACGAAGATGTCGGCAATCTCCATGATGCCTGCCTTGAGCGCCTGCACATCGTCACCCGTGCCTGGAACGAGCGTGACGATGGAAACGTCGGCGGTCCGGATGATGTCGACTTCATCCTGGCCGACGCCGACGGTTTCGATAATGACGATGTCTTTGCCCGCCGCATCCAGGACGAGCGCGGCATCAGCCGTCGCGCGTGAGAGACCTCCGAGGTGACCACGCGTGGCCATGCTGCGAATGAACACGCCGGAGTCGGACGCATGCGCGTTCATCCGGACACGATCGCCGAGAACCGCGCCGCCCGTGAACGGACTCGTGGGATCCACCGCCAGCACGCCGATCGAGTGCCCTTCGGCGCGAAGATGAGCTGTGAGGCGGTCGACGAGCGTGCTCTTGCCCGCGCCGGGCGGCCCCGTGACGCCGACGAGATACGCCCGTCCGGTGTGCGGAAAAATATCGCGGACCAGGTCGGCGGCTGCCGCGTCTTCGTCCTCGATCAGCGAGATGGCGCGTGCGATGGCGCGCGGCTCGCCGGCGCGCACGCGGTCTGACACGGTCGACTGCGTCATCGGGCGAACAACTGCCGTGCGATCACGAGGCGCTGGATCTCGCTCGTGCCTTCTCCAATGGTGGTGAGCTTGACGTCGCGGAAGAACTTCTCGGCCGGGTAGTCCTTCACGAAACCGTAGCCGCCGTGAATCTGGACGCAGTCGTCAGCCGCCTTCACGGCGATCTCGCTGGCATACAGTTTCGCCATCGCGGACTCGAGCGTCGTGCGGTTGCCGCGATCCTTGAGATAGGCAGCCCGGTAGGTCAGGAGTCTCGCGGCCTCGATTCTCAAAGCATTGTCGGCGAGCTTCCACTGGATCGCCTGGAAGGCGCTGATGGTCTTCCCAAACGCCTTCCGCTCCTGCGCGTAACCCAGAGCGGCTTCGTATGCACCTTGCGCAAGTCCGACCGACAGGGCGGCAATGCCGATGCGACCCGCGTCGAGCACCTGCATCGTGTTCACGAATCCCTGCCCTTCTTCACCGAGCAGCTGGTCCGCAGAAATCTCGCAATTCTCGAACAGCACCTCGGTCGTGTCGCTGGCGCGCATTCCGAGCTTGTCTTCCTTCTTCCCCGCCCGCATTCCGGGCGTCCCGTGCTCGACGATGAAGGCGGAGATGCCTTTGGTGCCAGCGGGCCTATCGGTGACGGCCATCACCACCATCACCTGGCCAACGCGACCGTGCGTGATGAAGGTCTTCGAGCCGTTCAGCACCCAGCCATTCGCGGAACGCACCGCGGCCGTGCGCATACCAGCGGCGTCGCTCCCCGATGTCGATTCGGTCAGCCCCCAGGCGCCGATCTTCTTGCCGCTGGCGAGCGGCACGAGCCATCGCTGCTTCTGCGCCTCGGTCCCGAACAGGAAGATATGCGCCGAGCACAGTCCGTTGTGCGCGGCGACCGACAATGCGAGGGCCGGATCGACGCGCGCGAGTTCCTCGATGCAGATGCAGTAGTCGATGGCCGACATGCCCGAACCGCCGTACTGCTCGGGAAACTGGATGCCCATCAACCCGAGTTCAGCCAGCGCGGGAATGAGTTCGGAAGGAAAATGCTGCGCCTCGTCCCACTCGCGGACGTGCGGGCGGATTTCTGTCTCGGCAAACTCGCGCACCGAGCGCCTCAGCAGATCCTGGTCGTCGGTCAGTCGGAAGTCCATGTCTCTGGGGATCCTCAGACCGTCATTGCAGCGCCGCGTCAGTGCGGAGAAACGCGACCGATGACACCGTGAAGTTCGAGCGGCCCTCTTTCTGGAGGAAGGCGACGTAGTTTCCGTCGGGAGACCAGGCCGGCAGCATCACGTTGTCGGTGCGTGGCACCACGCGAAGCCTCCGTTCCTTGTCGATCAGGACGAGCCGCCCCTGACGATCGACAAAGGCAATCGCGCCGCTTCCTGCAGGTCCCCATCCGAAGGTGACGCCGCTCTTCGGCTCGTCGGTCATCCATCGGCCGATCTCGACACCAAGATACGAGAGCGTCACGTACTGCAGCGTGAACGAGCTGGCAGTGTCGCTCCCCGTAGCGGAGCCAGCGCTCGCGAAGCCGCCGGCAATGGGCGCCACGCGGGTGCGCGTGCTGTCGACGGCGACGTCGATCTGGAGCCAGGGCATGCCGGGCGCAAGTTCGGTCACCTTGTTGCGCCAGTACTCGGCAGCCCAGGACGGTTGCTGATCGAGAGGCCGCACAGTCGGATCCGACAAATGCAGCTCGAAGTGTCGGAGTTGTGCCGCGGCACCGACGCC
>Ga0310810_10007197_pt1 | contig 12670 bp, 15 predicted proteins | sample NCmetagenome_FD_207641 | JGI IMG/M metagenome (GOLD analysis project Ga0310810, IMG submission 207641) | Soil microbial communities from experimental microcosm in Duke University, North Carolina, United States - NC | ecosystem: Engineered > Artificial ecosystem > Soil microcosm > Unclassified ... | reverse complement strand
GATGAGCACGCCGACCGTTCGCGCGGCCTCGAGGAGCGAGGTGCCCTCGGGAACCGCGACCGGCCTGCCCTCGATGGTCAGATTGATCGTCTTGACGTCGGCCATTGACTCGTCGTTAGGCTTGGATCTCAGGCGGCCGTCAGGCCGCGGCGGCGGCGCGGAACGGACACCGCTTGCCCTTGATGTGCGCCTCGAACTCGTCGCGCCATTTCTGAATGCCGGACGCGATCGGGACCGCGCACGAGTCCGACAGCACGCAGATCGTCTTGCCAGTCATGTTGTCGCCGATCTCGAGGAGCGTGTCGAGGTCGGCCATCGTGCCCTCCCCCGCTTCGATCCGCTCCATGATCTTCGTCGCCCAGGCTGTCCCTTCGCGGCACTGTGTGCACTGCGCGCAGCTCTCGTGAGCGTAGAACCGCGCCAGCCGCGCAATCTGCTTGACCATGCACTGGGCATCGTCGATGACGATACAGCCCGCCGAGCCGAGCATGGAGCCCTTTGCGACCATACCCTCGTAGTCCATCAGCGCGGCGTCGGCCTCCTCCATGTTCATGATGGGGACCGAGGACCCGCCGGGGATGACCGCCTTGAACTTGCGGCCCGGCGGAGGGCCGCCGCACAGGTCGTAGAGGAAATCCTTGAACGGAAATCCCATCTCGACCTCGTAGTTGCCCGGGCGCGCCACGTTTCCGCACACCGACCACAGCTTGGTGCCGGTGCTCTTCGGATTGTCGGGCCGCGCCATCTTCTTGTACCAGTCCGCGCCGTTATTCAAGATGTGCGGCACGGCGGCCAGCGTTTCCACGTTGTTGATGGTCGTCGGCTGTCCGAACACACCCGCGACGGCCGGGAACGGCGGCTTGATGCGCGGGTTGCCGCGCCGCCCCTCGAGCGAATTCATGAGGGCCGTTTCTTCGCCGCAGATGTACGCGCCAGCCCCTTTGTGCACCCAGACGTCGACGCGCTTCCCGGTTCCCATCGCGTTCGGCCCGATGACGCCGGCGGCGCGTGCTTCGCGCACGGCGGCCTCCATCCGCTCCAGCGGTTCCGTGAACTCGCCGCGGATGTAGATGTAGCACGTCTCCGCCCCGATGGCGTAGGAGCCGATCGCGCAGCCCTCGATGAGCGCGTGCGGCGTCCAGCGCATGATCTCGCGGTCCTTGAACGTGCCCGGCTCCGATTCGTCGGCGTTGCAGCACAGGTAATGCGGTTTGCCGTCGCCCGGCTTCATGAACGACCATTTGAGGCCCGTCGGGAAGCCGGCGCCCCCGCGGCCGCGCAACCCCGAGTCCTTCACGATGCCGACGATCTCGGCGGGCGTCATGCCTAACGCCTTCTCCAGCGCGACGTAGCCGCCGCGCTTGCGCCAGCCGTCGAGGCCAATGGCGTCGCGGTCGCCGAAATACTTCGAGAGAACGAGCGTCTCCCGCGGATGCGGGGCGTGCGGGTATCCCATGAAATCCGCTTAGGTCAGCTTGGAGAGAATTTCCGGCACCGCCTCGGGTGTCACCGACTCCAGGAAGCTCGAATTGATCATCACCGGCGTCGCGAAGCCGCAGGCGCCGAGGCACTCGACTTCGATCACGGTGAACCGGCCATCGTCGGACGTGACGCCCAGCTCACCGCACTTCGTGTGTTTCAGGAACGCGCTCACCACGTCCTCGGCGCCACAGACGTTGCAGGGCGACGTCGTGCAGACCTGGATGAAGTGCTTTCCGACCGGGTGCTGATGGTACATGGTGTAGAACGTCACCACGCCCTTCACGTACGCCGGCGTCAGCGACAGCACTTCCGCCACTTCGGCCATCGCCGCCTCGCTCACCCAGCCGCGATCCTCTTGCACCATCCAGAGCGCGGGGAGCAGCGCCGCCATCTTCGTCGGGTACCGCGTCAGGAGCTCGTCGAGCTGCTTGCGACGCTCGCCAACGAAGACCGGCTCGTGCGGCTCACCGTGCGCGTGGGCGCGGCTCCCATGAGCGTCATGCGACTCGGCGTGGACTCCTCCCATCTCCTTGGAAATGGCCATCAGCGGTCGATCTCTCCCATGACGATGTCGATGCTGGCGTTGATCGCGATGACGTCGGAGAGGAGATGCCCCTCCACCATCTTCGGGATCGCGGCCAAGTTGACGAACGATGGTGGCCGGATGCGCCAGCGCACCGGCTTGGACGTCCCGTCCGAGACCATGTAATAGCCCTTCTCCCCTTTCGGGCTTTCCATGGCCACATACGCTTCGCCGAGCGGCGGGCGCGGGCCCTCCATGACGAGCTTGAAGTGATGGATCATCGACTCCATCTCGCTCGTCGCCTTCGACTTGTTAGGCAGGATCACCCGCGGGTCGTCCACGTTGATCGGCCCGTCCGGCAGGCGCTTCGCCGCCTGCTCTATGATGCGAACCGACTGGCGCATCTCCTCCATGCGAACGAGGTACCGGTCGTAGACGTCGCCGTTCGTGCCGACCGGGACGTCGAAGTCGTACGTCTCGTAGTCGTAGTACGGGAAGTCTTTCCGCACGTCGTAGGCGACGCCCGACGCCCGAAGCATTGGCCCCGAGAGTCCCCAGTTGATCGCCTCGTCAGGCGTCATCACGCCAAGGCCGATGGTGCGACCGACCCAGATGCCGTTCTTCGTGAGCATCTTGTCGATCTCTTCGACCGTGGCCGGGAAATCGGTCGTGAACTTCTGCAGCTTCGTCATCCAGCCGTCGGGGATGTCGGCGGCGAGCCCGCCCACACGCGTGATCGTCGGCGTCAGGCGTGCCCCGACCCAGCTCTCGATCAGATCGTAGATGTACTCGCGCTGCTGGAACGCCCAGAGGAACGGCGTGAACGCCCCGATGTCGATGCAGGTCGTCCCGAGCCACACGAGGTGCGACGCAATGCGTGACAGCTCGCAGGCGATGACGCGCAGCACCTTGCACCGCTCAGTGATCTCGATGCCGAACAGTCGCTCCGCGCTCATCGCGCAGCCGACGTTGTTGCCCATCGCGTTGAGGTAGTCTTCGCGATCGGTGAGCGGCAGGATCTGGTTGTATTGCCGGTACTCACCGAGCTTCTCGAACCCGCAGTGCAGGTAGCCAATGTGTGGGATGCAGCGCACCACCGTTTCGCCATCGAGCTCGAGCACCAGGCGGAGCACACCATGCGTCGCCGGATGCTGCGGCCCGATGTTGATCAGCATGTGCTCGCCCGCGAGATCGGGCTCGACCATCGGCGGCGCCTCGACGGCAATCGGCGACCCGTCATCCGCGGTGACGAGCGGGACGCGTTGCGGCCGTCCCTGTGCGTCCACCCCGGTCGTCGAGAGCGCGACCTCGACCGTCCGCTTCTGCGTGGCCACGGCTATTCTCCTGTGCGCTCGCCGCCTTTGAGGCGCTTGCGCATGTCGGTCGGCAGATCCTCGAATGCGTCGGCGATGGAAAGCTCCTCCATCGAGTATCGCGCTTCGGGGTTTGCGGCGAGCGCCTGGCGGAGCTGCTCAGCGCGGCTGAATCGCCCGCGCAGCGGGAAGTCCTTGCGAAGCGGGAAGCCTTCGCGGTACTGCTCCCACATGAGAATGCGGCGCAGATCGGGGTGCCCGACGAACCGGATGCCGAACATGTCGAAGCATTCCCGTTCGAGCCAGTCGGCACCCTTATAGATCGACCAAACGCTCGCGATCTCGAGCGGCTCGTTCTTCGGAAGTTGCGCCTTGAGCCGAAGCTCCCGCCGGAACGGAAGCGACCGGAGGTGCCAGACGACTTCGATCGGGGCTTCGAGATCCCGATACTCGACCGCCGTCACATCGGAGAGGTAGTCGTAGCGCTGCGAGCTGTCGTCGTGCAGCCAGCGCACGACGTCGAGGACACGCTCGGGCCGCACGTAGACGTTCGTCACACCCCACACGACCTCTACGCGCGCGATCGCATCGCCAAACTGCTGGCGAAGCGCGGCTGCCGATGCGTTCTGCTCTCCGCCGCGATTGGCAACATTGCGCGGCGTGACCGGTGCGGGTGCCGCGTTGCCGAGGGCGCTGCCCGGGTACTGGATCTCGAACCCGTCGCTCACAGGCCCGACCGTGTCTGATGGACGGAGTTGCCGAACGGCTCGGAGAGCTCGTCGATGACTGGCGGCGGGATGTACAGCTTGCTCTTCGGGTCGGGCTCCATCTCGGCGCGAATCACTTGGTCGCTCATCCGCTCGCGCATCACCTTCTGCTGGAGCAGCGTAATGCCGTACATCAGGCCTTCCGGGCGGGGCGGGCACCCTGGCACGTACACGTCGACCGGAATAATCGTGTCGATCCCCTGCACCACCGCATAGTTGTCGAAGATGTTGCCGCTCGAGGCGCACGCGCCCATGGCGATGGCCCACTTCGGCTGTGGCATCTGCTGCCAGATTCTCCGAATGACCGGAGCGAGCTTGAACGGCACGCGGCCGGCGCAGATCAGCACGTCAGCCTGACGAGGCGAAAAGCTCATGCGCTCCATGCCGAACCGCGCGAGGTCGAACCGACTCGCGGCGGTCGCCATGAACTCGATGGCACAACAGGCGGTGCCGAACGGCATTGGCCAGAGTGAGTTCGCGCGACCCCAGTTCACGAGAAACTCGAGTTTCGTCGCAACCCATCCTTCCTGCGAGGTCGGATTGTACTCGACCACGCGATGCTCAGGGCGAGGCGTCAGTCCCACTGCAAGGCTCCCTTCTTCCAGACGTAGACGAGGCCGACGACGAGAATCAGCATGAACACCAGCATCTCGCCGAGACCGAAGAATGAAAGCTTTCCCGTGGGGCAGACATTCGTGAGCGTGACGAGCGGCACCGAACAGGAAAGCTGTCGGTAGAACACACCCCACGGAATCATGAACACGGTCTCGATGTCGAAGATGATGAACAACATCGCGACCATGTAGAACTTGATGGAGAACCGTTCGCGCGCGTCGCCAAGAGGGGGGATGCCGGATTCGTACGGCGTGTTCTTTTCCGGAGTGACTCGACGGCGAATCGTGAGGTGGGACAACGCGAGGATGAGAATCGCGTTGGCGACCACGAAGCCCATCAGCAGCAATATCGGTAGATACGTGCGATCCATCACGCTCCCGACTTCGTGAAATAATTCACTTGCTTCGCAGGTGGTAAGCTATCCTGCTTTCGGAAGGAGTGTCAACCGAGCGAGTGCGAAGCAGATGCGAGGTGGGCGTGTTGCGCTCGACGCTCGCGCGCGCCGTGCCGCGCGCGTTCGGAATCGGGATGAGCGAATCGGGAATCGCGGCCGAGTTGAGCGCGCCGAACTGTCCTGCCGCACCGATCCGATTATCTTCCCGCCGCTTCCTCGCTCGATGTTTCGTCGGGGTCGCCCGATTCCCGATTCCCTCTTCCCGATTCCCGATGAGCATTCAGTCCGACCGCTGGATCACTCGAATGGCCCTCGAGCATCGCATGATCGAACCATTCGAGGGCCGTCAGGTGCGGGCCGGCGTCATCTCGTACGGCGTGAGCTCCTATGGCTACGACATGCGGGTCGCGCGCGAGTTCAGGATCTTCACCAACGTTCTCAACTCCATTGTCGACCCGAAGAACTTCGATCCGAAGTCGTTCGTCGAGTTCGAGGGTGACGTCTGCATCGTGCCGCCGAACTCGTTCGCCCTGGCGCGCTCGGTCGAATACTTCCGCATTCCGCGCGACGTCGTGACCGTCACCGTCGGCAAGTCGACGTATGCGCGATGCGGCATCATCACGAACGTCACGCCGTTCGAGCCGGAATGGGAAGGCTACGTGACCCTCGAGATCTCGAACACGACGCCGTTGCCGGCGAAGATCTACGCCAACGAAGGGATCGCGCAGGTGCTGTTCTTCAAGGGCGACGAGCCGCCCGAGGTGTCGTACCGTGACAAACAGGGGAAATACCAGGGTCAGCAGGGCGTGACCCTACCAAAGCTCTAGCCACGCACGCGTGAGCGGCCGCGTTAGGTGAAGAGCCCCGTGGCGTAAGCGACCGCCACGAGTACCGCGAGGGCGAGCAGCATCCAGCCGATCGCGCCCAGCCCTCCGCGGTGTGGCACTGTCGCCGTAAGCCCGACCGGCGCCTGCGCGGCGTCGTTCACGCCGGCACCGTGAACGTCGCCCAGTGTGCTCGTTTTTTCGACGGCATCCGCGCCCCCCAGATACGGCTCGGTCTGCCGGTCCGGTGTGGGGTTGACGGCGCTCGGTGGATTCGTTTCGGGGAGACGCTCCATGGCCCCCGGCCGTGCAGCAACCGCGCCATCGCCCGCCGCGCGCGTCGGTAGCGACCGCCGTCAGCCTGAGCCCGCGGACGCCTTGGCCTCCTCGCGCGCCGCCATCGTTGCCCTGAAATAGTCTCGGTTCATGCGAGCGATGGTGTCGATGCTGATGAGCTTTGGGCAGGCCTCCTGACATTCGCCGAAGAGGGTGCATCCGCCGAACCCTTCCAGGTCCATCTGCTCGACCATGCGTGTGACGCGTCGGTATCGCTCCGGCTGACCCTGCGGCAGCAGTCCGAGATGGCTGACTTTCGCGGCGGTGAACAGCGAGGCCGACGCGTTAGGGCACGCCGCCACGCACGCCCCGCAGCCAATGCAGGCGGCGGCATCCATGGCGTCGTCGACGTCCTGCTTCGGAATCGGGATCGCGTTCGCGTCGGGCGCGCTGCCCGTCGGTGCCGAAATGAACCCGCCGGCCTGGACGATCCGGTCGAGCGCCGTGCGATCGACGACGAGGTCTTTGACGATCGGGAACGCCCGCGCGCGCCACGGCTCGATGTCGATCGTCTGGCCGTCGGTGAAGCTGCGCATGTGCACCTGACAGGTCGCCGCACCTCGCACGGGCCCGTGTGCAACGCCGTTGATCATGAGCGAGCACGTGCCGCAGATGCCCTCGCGGCAATCGTGCGCGAAGGCGACGGGCTCCTCGCCGCGCTCCATCAATCGCTCGTTGACGACGTCGAGCATCTCGAGAAACGACATGTCGGGGCTCACATCGGGCGCGTCGTACTGCACGAGCTTCCCGGGTGTGTCGGCCGACTTCTGCCGCCAGATTCGTAGAGTAAAATGCATCGTTAGGCGAGAGTACTCGGCTGCGTCATTTGTAACTGCGTTGCGACAGCGGCACGTTTTCGAACAGCAGCGGCTCCTTCAACAGCTTGGGCGAGTTCCCCGCACCGCAATACTCCCACGCCGCGACGTAGGCGAACCGCGCATCGTCTCGCAGCGCCTCGCCGTCGGGCGTCTGGTGCTCCTCCCGGAAATGCCCCCCGCACGACTCGTCGCGGTGCAGCGCATCGGTGCACATGAGCTCCGCGAACTCGAGGAAGTCGGCGACGCGACCGGCCTTCTCGAGCGCCTGGTTCAGCTCCGCATCGCTGCCGGGCACGTTGACGTTCTGCCAGAACTCCTCACGGATTTCGGGAATTCGGGAGAGCGCGCGCTGCAGCCCGGCGGCATTCCGCGCCATGCCGCAATCCTCCCACAGGAGCACGCCGAGCTCGCGGTGAAACGCATCGACGGTGCGCTTGCCGTTGATGCCTAACAACCGCTTCGTCATGGACTCGATGCCGGCTTTCGCCGCCACGAACTCCGGCCGATCAGTCCCTACCTTCTCGAGTTTGGCGTTCGCCAGGTAGTCGCCGATGGTATACGGGATGATGAAGTACCCGTCGGCAAGCCCCTGCATGAGCGCGCTGGCGCCGAGGCGATTGGCGCCGTGATCGGAGAAGTTCGCCTCGCCCAGGACGTGCAGCCCGGGAATGGTGCTCATGAGATTGTAATCCACCCAGAGGCCGCCCATGGTGTAATGCACCGCCGGGTAGATGCGCATCGGCACGCGATACGGGTTCTCGTCCGTGATGCGCTCGTACATCTCGAACAGGTTGCCATAGCGCTCCCGGATCCTGTCCTCGCCGAGCCGCCGAATGGCATCGGCGAAGTCGAGATACACGCCGCGCCCGGTCTCGCCCACGCCGCGGCCCTCGTCACACACCTCCTTCGCCGCACGCGAGGAGATGTCCCGCGGACTGAGATTGCCGAAGCTCGGATATTTCCGCTCGAGATAGTAGTCGCGCTCGACTTCCGGGATCTCGTTCGGCTTGCGCTTGTCCCCGGCCTTCTTGGGCACCCAGACGCGACCGTCATTGCGCAGCGACTCGCTCATGAGGGTGAGTTTCGACTGATAGTCACCGCTCACCGGAATGCAGGTCGGGTGGATCTGCGTAAAGCACGGGTTCGCGAACGCGGCCCCGCGCTTGTGCGCTCTCCAAATCGCCGTCGCGTTGCAGTTCTTCGCGTTCGTCGACAGGTAGAACGCGTTCCCGTAGCCGCCGGTCGCCAGCACGACCGCGTCGGCCGCGTAGGCCTCGATCGCCCCGGTGGTGAGGTTGCGGGTGACGATGCCGCGCGCCTTCCCGTCCACGAGCACCAGGTCCAGCATCTCGGTGTGCGGGAACATGGTCACGCCGCCGCGCGCGATCTCCTTCTCGAGTGCCTGATAGGCGCCTAACAACAGCTGCTGGCCCGTCTGTCCGCGTGCGTAGAACGTTCGCGAGACCTGCGCGCCACCGAACGACCGGTTCGCCAACAATCCGCCGTACTCTCGCGCGAACGGCACGCCCTGAGCGACGCACTGATCGATGATGTTGACGGAGATCTGCGCGAGCCGATAGACGTTGGCCTCGCGCGAGCGGAAATCACCGCCCTTCACCGTGTCGTAGAACAGCCGGTAGATGCTGTCGCCGTCGTTCTGATAGTTCTTCGCTGCGTTGATGCCGCCCTGCGCGGCGATGCTGTGCGCACGCCGCGGCGAGTCGTGGAACGTGAAGCACAGCACGTTGTAGCCGAGCTCACTCAGCGTCGCCGCCGCCGATCCGCCGGCGAGTCCGGTGCCCACCACGATGACGGTGAATTTCCGCTTGTTGGCGGGATTCACGAGCTTCATCTCGAAGCGGTGGGTATCCCACTTCGATTCGATCGGACCGGAAGGAATTCGGGACCGCAGTTCCATCGATGTCGTTCGCTCGAAACGATCGCGCGAACGCGGGACGCTACTTGATGATCCCCGCGAGCACCGCGATCGGAATGATGGAGAAGCCAAGATAGATGGCCCAGGCCAGCACCGCCGTCACGCGCCGCCGGAACGGATCCCTCGACGGCCTCGTTAGGCCGAGCGTGCGGATGCTGCTCCAGGTGCCGTGGTAGAGGTGCAGCCCCAGGCCGATCATCGCGAGGAGATAGAGCGCCGCGACCCACCACATCTGGAACGCGGCGACCATGTTGCCGTACACGTCCTTCCGGTCAAAGGCCGGATGAATCGTGCCGAACGTGAAATGCAACAGATGCAACACGACGAAGACGAGCAGCAGCACGCCACCCCAGCGGATCGTGCGCGCCGCGAACGTCGACACCTGCGGCTCACGGTCCGCATAGCCGACGGACCGTGCGCCCTGACTTCGTCGTGTGAGCTGATACGCGGCCACGACGTGCAGCACGAGCGCCGCGAGCAGCCCGCCGCGCGCGAGCCACAGCAACAGCCCGAGTCGGTGCAGTGCCGCGGAGTACTCGTTGATCTTGAGCGGCCCCTCGAACATCTGCAGGTTGCCGAGCACGTGCACGATGAGGAAGGCGACCATCATCAACCCCGTCACCGCCATCACCGCCTTCTTCCCGACCGACGAGTGCCAGAACCGCGCGATCGCGCCACGGTTGGCGCTCGACCGCGGCATCGCAGCTGCAGACGGAACAGTCATCGCCGGACCAGACGCGCTAGATCGTGAGCTTCGACATCGGCTCGCGCACGGCCTCCGCACTCTTGCCGAGATCGACGCGTTCCTTCGAGGTGAGCTCGACCTCGAGCACCTTCTCCACGCCGCCGCGTCCGAGCTTGACCGGAACGCCAAGGAAAATTCCCGACATTCCGTACTCTCCCTCGAGCCACGCCGCGCATGGCAGCACACGCTTCTGGTCGAATACGATCGCTTCGGCCATCTGCACGGCGCCCGATGAGGGAGCGTAATACGCGGAGCCCGTCTTCAGGTACTTCACGATCTCGGCGCCGCCGTTGCGCGTGCGATCGACGATCTCGTCGAGCGTCTTCCGATCGAGCAGTTGAGTCACCGGAATCCCGCTCACCGTCGTGTAGCTGATGAGTGGCACCATCGTATCGCCATGGCCGCCGAGCACCATCGCCTGGATGTCACGCACGGAAACGTCGAGCGCCTCCGCGAGGAACGCACGATACCGTGCGGTGTCGAGGACGCCGGCCATGCCGATGACGCGCTCGCGAGGGAAGCCCGTCACCTTCTTGGCGACGTAGCACATCACATCGAGCGGGTTCGACACGACGATGATGATCGCGTTCGGCGACGTCCTCGCGATCTGCTCCGACACCTGCTTCACGATGCCAGCGTTCGTGTTCAACAGATCGTCGCGCGACATTCCCGGCTTGCGGGCGATCCCGGCGGTAATGATGACGATGTCCGATCCCGCGGTCTCGTCGTAGCCGTTCGCGCCGATGATGCGCGAGTCGAAGCCTTCAATCGGTGCGGATTGCCACTGGTCGAGACCCTTTCCCTGCGGAACGCCTTCGACGACGTCGACCATGACGACGCGTCGCGCCAGCTCCTTTTCCGCAACACGCTGAGCGGTAGTCGCGCCGACGTTCCCCGCGCCGACGACCGTGATGAGATTGACCATGTTGTGCGTTGAGGTGGGTTGATTGCTCCGTACGGCAAACTTAGTTGGGCCGGGAGCGACCTACAACGCGACGAAGGGTCAACCGCCCACCTGCGAGAGCGCGCGAAGCCCGCCGACTTTCATCTGCAGCAGAGCGTGCTCCTTTGGCTTGTCGGCGAGCGCCTGCCGGAAGAGCGGCTCGAGTGGCTCGCGGTGCCTGAGCGCATCGCGCAGCAGTACTTCGTGATCGCCGAAGAGACACGTGCGAAGTCTCCCGTCAGCGGTGAGTCTGACGCGATTGCACGACGCGCAGTACGTGTGCGTCATCGGCGTGATGACGCCGACGGTGCCCTCCGCGCCGGCCAACCGGTAATACTTCGCGGGCCCGTTGCCCCGCGGAGGTCCACCGTCGGGCGCGAGCGCGCCGAGCGAGGCGATGCGAGAGACGACCTCCTCGCTCGGTACGATGTGCTCCCACGTGAGACCGCTCATCTCACCCACGGGCATGAGCTCGATGAAGCGAACGTGCCACGGATGATCCAAGGTGAGCCGCGCGAAATCCTCGATCTCATCGTCGTTGATGGACCGCATGACCACGACGTTGATCTTGATCGGAGCGAGGCCTGCATGCTCCGCGGCGAGTGCGGACGTCACCGGATCGAAGCGGAGGTTTCTCCTGGCGATCTTCGCGATGCGATCCGGACGCAGACTGTCGGCGCTCATGTTGATGCGATCGAGTCCGGCATCGCGAAGTCCGCGCGCGAGCTCGGGTAGGCGGGCGCCATTGGTCGAGAGTGCGATGTCCTCGATCTCGGGCACGCCATGGAGCAGCCGAATGAGCTCTTCCAGATTCGGGCGAATAGTCGGTTCACCACCCGTTATGCGAAGGCGTCGCAACCCGAGCGGTGCGAGTTGACTCACGACGTCAGCGATCTCCTCGTACGAGAGAATCTCGGCCTTGGGTAACCACGGGAGCCCTTCCGCGGGCATGCAGTACAGGCAGCGGAAGTTGCACCGGTCGGTCACCGAGATGCGGAGATACTCGATGCTGCGGCCGAATTGATCCTTGAGTGCGCCGCTCATCGAACACCGTCGGGAATCGGGTGCCCGCCGAAGGCGGGCGGATGGGAATCGGGAGCCGACTGACTCTGGGCCCCGACGCCTCCCGCGTTTTCCATCCCGCTTCCCGCGTTGGCGACCCACTCACGTGTCCCGTCAACGTACAGCTCGAGCTTCCAGATGGGCACACGTCGCTTCAGCTGCTCGATGGCGAATCGCATGGCATCGAGCGCCGGCGCGCGATGCGGATGCGCCGCGACAATTGCCACGCTCACGTCGCCGAGACCGAGTGTGCCAAGGCGATGTTCGACGATCAGGCGTGTGACACCGAACCGCTCGGCCGCCTCGCGCGCGATCGCAGCCATTTCACGCTCGGCCATGGTCCGATATGCGGAGTACTCGATACCTGATACTGCCCTTCCCTCGTTCACGTTGCGCACGCAGCCGAGAAACACAGTGGCTGCGCCGCACGAATCGTCGCTGACCTGCGAGAGCAGTGCGGAGACATCGATGGGACCATCGACGAGGGCAACGCGCATCATCCGCCGGCTACCGGAGGGATCACCGCAACCTCTTCTCCTCCGTGGAGTGCAGTGCTGGCGCTCGCGTACTCCTGGTTGACCGCAACGAGTGGGCGTGGCGGGAGTCGATTGCCGCCGGGCATGGCCGACAGCGTTCCGAGGATGTCGCGAACGGTCGAGCCAGGCGCGACATCCAATTCGATCGCCGACTTCCCGAGCGCGTCGGCGTAAGAGGCGAAGAGCAAGACTGTTACGGTCATCGTCTACGAAAGAATATATCCCGCGCGCCTCGCATGCACGTCGATGAAAAAAACCCGGTGCGATTCGCACCGGGTCATGATCGAGTCGTGGAACGATCGACGTTCGAGCCGGACGAAGCCGTCAGTCTTCGGTGAACTCCTCGACGTACTCGGTTCCCGCGACCATCGCGCGA
>Ga0310810_10007196_pt1 | contig 12672 bp, 12 predicted proteins | sample NCmetagenome_FD_207641 | JGI IMG/M metagenome (GOLD analysis project Ga0310810, IMG submission 207641) | Soil microbial communities from experimental microcosm in Duke University, North Carolina, United States - NC | ecosystem: Engineered > Artificial ecosystem > Soil microcosm > Unclassified ... | reverse complement strand
GCCGGCGACTTCCAGCACTGCGTCGCCGACCTTGATGCCGGCCTTGTCGGCCGGGCCGCCGGGCGCGAGTCCGGCGACCACAAGCCGCGGGCCGGCTTCGGTAACGTAAAGGCCGAGCCATGGCCGTGGCGGGCGATTCGCGCGGCCGGTCTTCACCATGTCGTCGAGGATCGGCGCGAGGATGTCGATCGGCACGATCATGTTTCCCTGCAGCGTGCCGGCGTCGATCTTCTCCTGCACGAGGAGCGAGCCGATGCCGAGCAGCTTGCCGTCGGCGCCGATCAGCGCCGCGCCGCCCCACTGCGGATGCGCCGGCGCGGTGAAGAGCGCTTCGTCGAGCACGTATTCCCAGTAGCCGGCGAACTCGCGCTTGGCGAACACCGTCGCCTTGAGCGAGTGGATCGAGCCGCCGTGCCCGGCCATGACCACGTTCTCGCCGACACGCACCGAGCTGATGCTGCCGCGCTCGATGGCCTTCACGCCGAGCTTGCCCAATGGATGCACGAGGCCCAGGCCGGTCGTCTGGTCGTACGCGAGCGGAAAGCCGCCGACCACGTTGCCCTTGTTGGTGGTGAGCCAGATGGTGCTCGCCTCGGTGATGAGGTAGCCGATGGTGAGCACCAGGCCGTCGTCGCGGATGACGACGCCGCTGCCGGCGCGCAGCGTGCCGAGGATCTGCGCCGTGAAGGCGTCTTCGGGAATCTCGGCGCGCAGGCCTACGACGGAGTCGAGCGCGCTGCCGAGGTCAAAGCGCCATTCTTCGGGCCGCGGCCGCATGTCGGCCGGAAAAGCCCATTCACCTTCCTTCTTCGCCATCTCTGGATGTTACTTCCTGCCAGCCTTCCAGGACTCGTACTCGGCCTTGGTTTCGGCGTTCGGCGGATAAAGCCCCAGGATGCCGCGCCCTTCCTTCACCTTCATCTCGACCCAATCTTCAAACTGCGTTTGCGCTTCGGCCTCTTTCGCCACCTCGTCGACGATCTTGGCGGGAATCACCACAACACCCTCGCCATCGCCGACCAGCACATCGCCCGGATAGACCGCGACGCCGCCGCAGCCAACCGGCAGGTTCATGTCCATCGCGTGGTGCCGCACGAGATTCAACGGGGCCGAACGCGCGCCGCAATACACCGGGAAATCGAGCTTCTCGATCGTCGTGGAGTCGCGCAGGCCGCCGTCGGTGACAATGCCGGCTACTCCGCGCACCATCAGGCGCGTCATCAGGATGTCGCCGCCCGTGGCGGCGGTCGCGTCGCGTCGCGCGTCCATCACCATCACGTGTCCCGGCGGACACGCCTCGATCGCCTCGCGCTGCGGATGGCCGCGACCGTCGAACGCGCCGATCTGGTCGATGTCTTCGCGCGCCGGGATGTAGCGAAGCGTGAACGCCTCTCCGACCATGCGGAGGTCCTTCTTCGCCGAGAGCATGAAAATTCCCTGGATGAAGACATTGCGGAATCCGCGCTTGAAGAGAACCGTGGTGAGCGTTGCGGTGGACACCTTCTTCAAAGCTTCGCGACTATAAGATGACAGCATGGTTGAGCTCGAAAAAGACGGTGGGATTGCGCGCATCTTCCTCAACCGGCCGGAGAAGGTCAATGCGCTCAACTCGGAGCTCCTCGATGCGCTAGCTGCAAAGCTCGAGCACCTGGGCAGCGACGAGAGCTTGCGCGTCGTGGTGCTTGCCGGCCGCGGCAAGGTGTTCTGCGCGGGCGCGGATGTTGGCGAGCTTGCCGCACTCAACGAGTCGACCGCGCCGGCTTTCGTCGGCCGCGTGCATCGCGCGTGCACGGCGTTGCGTGCGCTGCCGGTTCCGGTCGTGGCACGACTCCATGGTGTCGTCATCGGCGCCGGCCTTGAGATAGCAGCCGCTTGCGACCTGCGCATCGCCGCGAAAGGCACGCGCCTTGCGATGCCCGAAGTGAAACTTGGCATTCCGTCGGTGGTCGAGGCGGCGCTCCTGCCCCGGCTGATGGGATCCGGGCGCGCGGCATGGCTCGTCCTCACCGGTGAGGCGATCGATGCCGAGCGCGCCTACGAATGGGGTTTGGTGGAAGAGGTGACCGAGGAGCTGGATCAAAGCGTTGGCCGCGTGGTCCAAAGCCTGGTCGCGGCCGATCGGCGGGCATTGCGCGTGCAGAAGCAACTCCTCCAGCTGTGGGAAGAGGCGCCACTCGGGCGCTCGATCGACGCGAGCCTCGCGCGCTTCGCCGAGGCGTACGCCGGCGGGGTCCCGCCGGCGCTGAGAAGGCATACAATATCTAGGGCGTAGCTGCCCAGGAAAGCACTAGATACATGGCAAAACCGGCTGTCTACGACGCGTCCGCCATCCAGGCGCTGAAGGGCCTCGAGCCCGTGCGCCGCATGCCGGGCATGTACACCCACACGGTGCATCCCCTGCACATCGTGCAGGAGGCGATCGACAACGCGGTTGACGAGGCACTTGCGGGGTTCGGCAAGCGCATCACGATCAGCGTGTTCAAGGATGGCTCGGTCCAGGTCGAGGACGAGGGCCGCGGCGTTCCGGTGGACATGCACCCGGTGGAGAAAAAACCGGCGGTCGAGGTGGCGTTCACCATGCTGCATGCGGGCGGCAAGTTCTCGCGCTCAGGCGACGGCGTCTATCACATCTCCGGCGGCCTGCATGGCGTCGGCGTGGCGGTGTCCAACGCGCTCTCCAAGCGCTGCGAAGTCACGGTCTACAGGGACGGACACAAATACACCATCGCGTTCGAAGGCGGAGAGCTCAAGAACAAGTTGAAGTCGGAGAAAGCCGGCAAGGACAAGCGCAGCGGCACCGTCGTGCGCCTTTGGCCCGATCCCAAGTACTTCGATTCGGCGACGATCCCGATGGCCGAGCTCGAGCACCTGGTGCGCTCCAAGGCGTACCTGCTGCCCGGGCTCACCATGGCGCTCGAAGTCGAGGGCAAGCAGACGCGGCTTTGGAAGTACGAGCGCGGCATGGCGCAGTACTTCGAAATGATGCTCGACGGGCGCGAATTGGTCGCGCCGCTCTTCACCGGCGACAAACACTTCGACGAGAAGTCGGTGAAGGACATGACGGACATCGAGCCGGGCGAGGGCGCCTCATGGGCCATCGGCTGGGTCGCCGAAGGCGACGTCTTCGCCGATAGCCATGTCAACCTGATTCCCACGCGCTCGGGCGGTACGCACGAGGCCGGCTTCCGCTCCGGGATATTCGAAGCGCTGCAGGCCTTCATGGACGCGCGCTCGCTCGCGCCGAAAGGCGTGAAGCTCATCCCGGACGATCTGTGGCAGCGAGCCTGCTTCACGCTCTCGGCGCGCATCGTGCGCACCCAGTTCCACGGCCAGACCAAGGAGAAGCTCACCACTCGACACGCGGCGCGCCTCTTGGAGCTCTGCACGCGCGACGCGTTCGAGCTTTGGTTGAATGAGCACGCCGACGAAGGCAAGAAGATCGTCGAGCTCGCGGTCGAGCAGGCGATGGCGCGCCTCGCCAAGGGCAAGAAGGTAGAGCGCAAGAAGTCGAGCGGCATCGCGACGCTGCCCGGGAAACTCGTCGACTGCGCCTCGGGCGACATCACGCGGAACGAGCTCTTCCTCGTCGAGGGCGATTCGGCCGGCGGCTCCGCCAAGGAGGCGCGCGACAAGGAAACGCAGGCGCTGCTGCCGCTGCGCGGCAAGGTGTTGAACACCATGTCGAAGGACAGCCGCACGGTTCTCGCCAACAAGGAGCTTCAGGCGATCGCCACCGCGATCGGCGTCGATCCGCACAGTATCGAAGACAAGGCGGCGGATCTCGGTTCGATCCGCTACGGGAAAGTGATCGTCATGACGGATGCGGATGTGGACGGTGGCCATATCCAGGCACTGCTTCTCACCTTTTTCTTCATGCACGCGCCGCGCCTCGTCGAGGCGGGGCACCTCTTCGTCGCCCAGCCGCCGCTCTACAAGATCGAGGTGCCGGCTCAAGGAAAAGGCAAGCCTGCGCGGCGCCTCTACTGCCTCGACGACGACGAGCTCGCAGAGATGCTGGCGCAGCTCAAGAAGGAAAAGGTGAAGGAAGGCTCGTGGGAAATCTCGCGCTTCAAGGGCCTGGGCGAAATGAGTCCCGAGCAGCTCTGGGAGACGACGATGAACCCGGACGCGCGCCGCCTCATCCGCATGGAGTTCTCGGCCAAGAACCTGGCGAAGGTGCGGAAGGAGTTCGAGAAGCTGATGGACGCGGGCGAAGCCGAGGAACGGCGCAACTGGATGAGGGAACACTGGAAGACCGTTGAAGCCGACGTCTAAGAAGAAAGGCAAGACGAAGCCCGTCTGGGAACGGGCTTACAAGGGTCATGTTCTCTGGCTCGGCAAACAGAAGCTCGGAAGAGTCACCCTGCTCGACAAGGAAAACTACGGATGGGAAGCCGCCGGCAAGGGCGGCACGGTCAGCGATCTCGAAGCGGCGAAGAAGGCCGTCGAGCTCGCGATTTTCATGGCGGACAAGCAGCTGGATCTCTTTAGCGAGTAACGGATGGACGACACCCAAACGCTGGACCTCTTCACTCCCGACAACGGCGACGAAGCCGCGCCGATCGAGCAGCACGCCTCGCACGCCTACCTCGGTTACGCGGTCTCGACCGTCAAGGCGCGCGCGCTGCCGGAGATCGCCGACGGCCTGAAGCCGGTGCAGCGCCGCATCCTCTACGCGATGGCCGGCGCGACCAGCTTCTCGAAGTGCGCGCGCTACGTCGGCGAAGTGCTCGGCAAATATCACCCGCATGGCGACAGCTCGACCTACGAGGCGCTGGTGCATCTCGCGCAGCCGTTCTCGATGCGCTACCCGCTGATCGACGGCCAGGGCAACTTCGGCTCGCGCGACGGCGATGCGGCTGCCGCCTATCGATACACCGAGGCGAAGCTGTCCAGGTATGCCGAGCTCCTGCTGAGCGAAATCAACGAAGGCACCGTCGACTTCATCAAGAACTACGACGGCAAGTTCGAGGAGCCGGTTCTTCTGCCGGCGCGCGTGCCATTTGGCCTCCTCAACGGCAGCTTCGGCATTCCGGTCGGCTTCTCGACGCGCATCCCGTCGCACAACCTGAAGGAAGTCGCGGCGGCGGCCGCCCACGTCATCAAGCACCCGCGCGCGAAGCTCGAGGATGTGCTCGACATCATGCCCGGCCCCGATTTTCCGGGCGGCGGCCAGGTGATCTCGCCGAAGGAGGAGATCAGGGAAGCGTACGCCACGGGACGCGGGTCGCTCGTCCTGCGCTGCAAGTGGGAGAAAGAGCAGCTGGCCCGCGGCCAGTGGCGGGTGGTCGTCACCGAGCTGCCGCACGGCGTGTCGGTGAAGCAGGTGATGGAAGAGATCGAGGCGCTCGCCAACCCGAAGGCCCAGGGCAATCGGAAGGAGGTCTCGCAGGAGCAGCGCCGCATGAAGCAGTTCATCCTCGACCAGGTCGAGGGCGCGCGCGACGAGAGCGACCGCCGGTCGAAGCTGCGCCTCGTGATCGAGCCGAGGTCTTCGCGACAGGAGCCGGAGGAGCTGATGGCCGCGCTCATGGTCCACACCTCGCTCGAGACGCGCTACGCGGTCAATCTGACCTGGCTCGGCTATGCCGACGGCCTGCCGGACACCAAGGGCATCGTCGACATCCTGCGCGAGTGGGGCGAGTTCCGCGTGAAGACGGTCGAGCGTCGCACGCAGTTCCGCCTCGACCGCGCCAACGAGCGCCACGAGATCGTGATGGGGCGCCTCCTCGCCTACGTCAAGATCGACGAGATCATCAAGCTGATCCGCGCGAGCGAGGATCAGGCCGATGCCAAGTCGAACCTGCAGAAGAAGTACAAGTTCACCGAGCGCCAGGCACAGGACATCGTCGACCTGCGCCTCGGCCAGCTCACCAAGCTGGACGGAGTGAAGCTCAACGACGAGCGCAAGACGCTGGAGGCGGAAAGAAAGGAACTGAAGGCGATCCTCGGCGACGAGAAGGAGCTGAGGAAGCTCGTCGTGGCCGAGCTCATGGACGATGCCAAGAAGTACGGCGACGAGCGGCGCACGCTGATCAAGACCGCCGAGCGCGCCCAGGTCGAGCGCACGGTGGTGGACGAGCCGGTCACCGTCATCCTGTCGCGCAAGGGTTGGATCCGTGCTCGCACGGGGCACGGCATCGACGTCACGCAGCTCAGCTTCAAGGACGGCGATGCCCTCGGCCAGACGCTCGAGTGCAAGACCATCGACGCCGTCACCGTGCTCGCCAGCTCCGGCAAGACCTTCACCATCTCCGCCGCCGATATCCCGAGCGGACGCGGCGACGGCACGCCGGTCAACACGCTGGTCAATTCCGGCTCGGACGCGATCGTGTGGATCGGAACCGGCGATCCGGCGCAGCGCCTGCTGATGAACAGCACCGGCGGCCTCGGCTTCCTGTGCAAGCTCGGCGATCTCTCATCGAAGACGCGGCAGGGCAAGGATTTCTTTGCGGTGTCCGAAGGCGCGCAAGCGAGGGCTCCCGCGAAGGTCGGCGAGGGCAAATATGTCGCCGCGCTGTCGTCGGACTCGAGGCTCCTGCTATTCGAGATTGAAGAGCTGCCCGAGCGGCCGAACGGCGGCGTCGGGGTGCAGCTCCTCGCGCTGCCCGATGACATCACGCTCGCCGATGTGGCTGTCACCGACGGCAAATCGCTCGTCGTTTCCGGCATCAAGCGCAAGAACCGCGCGGTGGAGACGCTCGAGCAGAAGAGCCTCGCCGAGCACATCGGCAAGCGCGCGCAGCGCGGCAAGCTCGCCGACGTGAGCTTCCGTCCAGATAGGTTAGACGACACGCCCGGTGATTGAGGGGTGATTGAGGAGCTGAGGGGCGCGCGGCCGCTCTGGGTCCCGGGCGGGATCCTCGCAGTCGCGGCGTTCCTCCTCTGGCTCGGCCAGCCGCTGCCGCTGTCGCTCTCGGGGCTGCGCAGCGCGGGCCCTTACTTCGCCCTCACCGCAGCGGTCGCGCTCGCCTGGGGCTTCAACCGCGGTCGCGCGTTCGTGCTTGCGGCATCGCTTCTCGGCGCGTTTACCGCATGGCAGTTCTGGCACCACAAGGCGGTGTACACGGCGATCGTGCTGCTGGTGCCGCTCAACGCGCTCGCAGTGATGTTCTACGACGAACGCGGCGCGCGCTATCGCGCGGCCTATGCATGGGTCGGCCTGCTCGCGGCGGAAATGTTCATCCTCATGTGGGTCGCTGCCGCGCAAAACCGCTGGCTGTACGAGCCGTGGTTCCTGCGCTCGCCGCCGACACCGCTCCTCGCGCGGCTGCTGTGCGCCGCCGCGTTCGCGGCGGCGGTATGGCGCACCTGGCCCGACTTCCGGCCGATCCCCGTGGGTAATGCGGCCGCGATCGCCGCGTTCTTCATCGCCGCGGAATGGGCCGGATCGCCTGGCGCGTACGCGCTTTTCATGGCGGCGAGCGGAGTCGTGCTCATCGTGGCGCTGCTGCAGGAGTCGCATCAGCTCGCCTTTCGCGACCAGCTGACCGGGCTCCCCGGCCGGCGCGCCCTGGATGAGCGCCTGCGCGGCCTCGGCGAGCACTATGCCATCGGCATGGTCGACGTCGATCACTTCAAGCAGTTCAACGACACGCACGGCCACGATGTGGGTGACCAGGTGCTGCGCCTCGTCGGCGGCCGCCTCGAGCAGGTCGGCGGAGGCGGCGTCGCGTACCGGTATGGCGGCGAGGAGTTCTCGGTGTTGTTTGCGGATGCGAGCATCGACGAAGCGCAAGCGGCGCTGGAAGCCATCCGCTCGTCCATTGAGACCTACAAGATGGCGGTGCGAGGCGCCGATCGGCCGAAGGCCGCCGAGGAGGGCGCGAAGCGCCGGGGCGAGGCATCAGCGGAGAAAATGTTGTCCGTCACCGTATCGATCGGCCTCGCCGAGCCAACGCATAAGGTCCGCACGCCGCGCGAAGTGATCAAGGCCGCCGACGAAGCGCTCTACCGTGCGAAGAAAGGCGGACGGAACCGGGTCAGCCGCTAGGAACGAGCATTGCAGGATGTGCGCGAGGAGACTCTTATGCGCACACTATTGATAGCCAGCCTGCTCGCATTCCCCATCGCGGCGTTCGCCCAAACCCAGCCGAAAGCGCCGGCCCCGAAGCCGCAGACGCAGGGTCAGCAACAGGAGCAGAAGGAATTGCTCGAGCGCACGCGTGTCGACGGTGCGGCCGGCGGAACGGCGCCGGTTCCACCGGAAAAACGCGAGGCGGTCAATGCCAACGCCGGCCCGCACAAGCGTCACATCGCACCGGACGCGACGAGCCTGCCTCGCGATGAGCCCGTGGAGCCGCCGAAATAGGCCGGCACGGCGTTTGCAACAAGGACTCCTGTATTCCTATTTCCCAACCATGGAGGAACCCAATGCGTAAATTCTTACCCGTACTTTTCTCCGGCTTGCTGGCGGTCTCCTTCAGCCAGATCGCCGCGGCCCAAGGTAGTGGCAGTGACACCAGCGTGAGCGGCAGCGGCAGCGCGAGCACCAGCGACAAGAGCTCGAACAGCGGCTCGATGTCCTCGGGCACGAGCTCCTCGACCAACGCCGGTGCGGGCGCGACCACCTCTGACGCCCCCAAGGCCGGCCCGACCGACAACCCGAACGTGAGCACGGATGCGCAAGGCCGCACCCACACGAACAAGGGCAAGCACAAGGGCGAGAAGAAGCACAAGAAGGATCAGTCGAGCAGCGGCTCGACCTCGTCGAAGCACAAGAGCCAGAACAAGGACTCGAGCGCCGCGGGCGGGTCCAGCGCGCCGAGCACCTCGGGCAGCACCAGCATGGATTCGAGCACGAAGAGCGACACCTCGTCCTCGACCAGCACCGAGACCGCGCCGACGTCGAAGTAACGATGTCGCGCATCATGAAAAAAGCGGGCGCAGGCCCGCTTTTTCTTTTGGCGGCGCTGATCGTCGCGCCGGCGTTCGCTCAGGACATGAAGCCGAACAAGGAGCCCGTGCCTTCGCCGAGCGACATTCGGGCGCAGCGTGGCGAAGACCGGCCGCAAGGCCAGGCGCCGGAGGACCGCACGCCGAGCCCGAGCGACCTCGCGGTGGAGACCCCGCGCGCCGATGGCGACCGGCCGACGGACAAGATCCCGGCAAGTGCCACCGGCGGCACCCAGCCGATCCCCGAGAACAACCGCGGAGAACCGATCCAGCCGCCGGGGCGATAATGCGCGCCGATGGTGGTGATCCCGGAATCGGAAGTTGAGCTGACGGCGGTCCGCGCTCAAGGCGCGGGCGGGCAGAACGTCAATAAGGTGTCGAACGCAGTGCACCTGCGCTTCGACATCCGCCGCTCGTCGCTGCCGGAAGATCTAAAAGAGCGGCTCCTGCGCTGGGGTGATAACCGCGTCACGCGCACCGGCGTCATCGTCATCAAGGCGCAGCAGCATCGCAGCCTGGAGATGAATCGCGCAGAGGCGCTGGCGCGCCTCAACTCGCTCGTCGCCGCGGCCGCGCACGTGGCGAAGAAGCGCCACGCAACGCGACCGACGCGCGGGTCTCAGCGCAGGCGGGTGGAAGGCAAGAAGCTCCGCGGCCGCGTGAAGGCGCTGCGACGCAAGCTATCGGACGGCGAGTAGCTCCACTTCGAAAAGGAGCGTGGCGTTTGGCGGAATGACCTTGCCGGCGCCGCGCGAGCCGTAGCCGAGCTCGGGCGGAATGGTGAGCTTGCGCTTGCCGCCCACTTTCATTCCCGCAACACCTTCATCCCAACCGCGGATGACTTCTCCCTCGCCGAGCGAGAACATGAAGGGTTGCCCGCGATCCTTGCTCGAGTCGAACTTCTTCCCGTCGGTGGTCCAGCCGGTGTAGTGCACGCTCACGCGCTGGCCGGCGGCCGCGGTGTCACCGTTGCCGACAACTAAGTCCTCGATCGTGAGTCCGCTCGGCGTTTTAATGGAAGCCATGGCACCCTTTCACAAGAAGAACAATTCTACGGAGCCAGCGTGACGCCCGCCGAAGCGCTTTCGCAGGTCGTCGCCGCCGTCGAGGCGGAAGGCGAGCGGCTGCGCGCGGAATTCCATGCACCGCACGGCCCGCGCGGCAGCCGCGGCAAGTGTCCGCTCGATCGCGAGATCGAGGAGCGGCTGCAGGTAGCGCTGCAGGGCCTGATTCCCGCGCAGTTCTGCGGCGAGGAGTGCGCGGTGACGCCAGGCACGCGCGCCGGCTGGGTATGGCTGGTGGATCCGCACGACGGCACCTTCGAATACACCGCGGGGCGCCGCGGCTCGGCGATCTCGGTGGCGCTCGTCCGCGAAGGGAAACCGCTCATGGGAGTGGTGCATGCGCCCGATTCGCCCGACCGGGGGCCCGACACGATCGCCTGGGCCGAAGGCGCCGGGCCGATCCAGCGAAACGGTGCACCTGTCCATACGGACCTCTCGCGTGCGGCGCTCAAGCCCGGAAGCCTTATGTGGGCAACCGCGTCTTCGGCATTGCGGCCCCAGACCTGGGCGCGCGCCGCCTCGCCGGCGCGGTACGTCGCGATGCCGAGCATCGCGTATCGCCTCGCGCGCATCGCGGCGGGCGATGGGATTGCCACCGCGTCTACCCACGACATCAAGGAGTACGACATCGCGGCCGGCATAGCGCTTGTGCGAGCGGCCCACGGCGTGGCGCTGGATGCGCAGGGGAACGAGATTGTGTTGAAAGGCAACTCCGAGCGCCGCGTGAATGGATGCTTTGCGGGCGCTGCCGAGGCCGCAGCCCAGCTCGCGCGCTTTGATTGGACGGCGCTGGAGACTGAACCGCGGCGCGAATACCGCACCGCGCTGGGTTTTCCGAGGCGGGATGACGGCGTGCGGCTCGCCCACGCGCAAGGCGCGATGCTCGGGCAGGTGATCGGCGACAGCCTCGGCTCGCGCGTCGAAGGTAAGCCCGCTGCCGAGATCGCGCAGCTCTTCCCGAGCGGAGTGCGCGAGCTCGGCGATGGCGGTCCGTTCCACACCATGGCCGGGCAACCGACCGACGACAGCGAGATGGCGCTGACGCTCGCGCGCACTATCGTGCGCGAGAAGAAGTATGCCGGCGAAAGGGTCCTGGACGCCTATCGTGCGTGGCTCACGTCGCGGCCGGTGGATGTCGGCATCACGACCGAGCGCGGCCTTCTCGGCCTCGTCACCACCGAGAGCGAATCGAACGGCTCGCTCATGCGCTGCTCGCCGATCGGCGTCTGGGCGGCGGGCGATCCCGCACTCGCCGCGCGCACCGCGCGCGACGACTCGACCCTCACGCATGGCAATGCGGTCTGCCTCGAGTCGTGCGCGGCGTACTGCGCCGCGATCGCCGCTGGCGTCGGCGGCGCGAGCCGCGACGAGATGTTCGAGGCGGCGGCCGCGCACGCCAAAGGGCCGGCGCACGAAGCCGTCAAGCGTGCCGCCAAGGGAATCGCGCCAACCGACTACTTCACGCACCAGGGCTGGGTTCTGGTCGCGCTGCAGAACGCCTTCTGGTGCCTGCACTCGCTCGATTTCGAGGAGGCGCTCGTCCAGACCGTCGGACGCGGCGGCGACACCGACACCAATGCTGCGATCGCAGGCGCGCTGCTCGGCGCCCATTACGGGCGTGAAAAAATTCCTGCGCGGTGGATCCTGGCGGTTCTCGCTTGCCGGCCGCTCGCCCAGGGCGGGGCGCTGCGGCCGCGGCCGATCGAGTATTGGCCCGACGATGTGCTCGAGCTTTCAGAGGCCTTGCTCGCGGCTCGGTAACAGCTTGCTACAACTTCGCGCGTTTCCTTTAACCGGCGCGGCGTAGAGTGGGCAGGCCCATGGGCCGGAATTTCGTCTTAGCCACCGTTTTTCTCACCGCTTGCGCGAGCACCCCGCCGCAGCCTCCTTCGCGCGCCGCGCCCGAGCCGATCGCATGGCCGGACAATTCGCGTGCCACGGAGCTCGCGGTGCTGAATCGCGTGAGCTGGGGCGCGAATCGGTCTTCCTATGCGGAGATCGCACGACTGGGCACCGGACCTTGGCTCGATGCGCAGCTCCGCCCGACGCCGGCGGCCCTGCCGCCGGATGCGCAGGCGGCGATCGACAAGATGACGATATCGCAGCGGCCGATCGGCGAGATCGTCGCCCAGGTCGAGGAGCAGCGCCGCGCGTTTCGCAATGCCTCGACCGATGAGCGCAAGGCTGAACGCAAGGAATATCAGCAGGAGCTGACGCGGCTTGGCCGGGAGGCGCAGACGCGCATGCTGTTGCGCGCGCTCTACTCGCCGAACCAGCTCGAGGAAGAAATGACCTGGTTCTGGATGAACCACTTCAGCGTGTTCCAGCAGAAGGGTCCGATCCGCGCACTGGTGGGCGACTACGAGGAGCACGCCATTCGCCCCAACGCGCTCGGCCGCTTCCGCGATCTGCTCGGCGCGAGCGCGCGGCATCCGGCGATGCTCGTTTTCCTGGACAACGCCCGCAACAGCGCCGGGCGGCTGAATGAGAACTACGCGCGCGAGCTGATGGAGCTGCATACGCTCGGCGTCGACGGCGGCTACACGCAGCGTGATGTCGAGGCGCTGGCCCGCGTCCTCACCGGGTGGAGCCTCGACTTCGCGGGCGGTCAGCCGTCGCGCTTCTATCCAAGGCGACACGACTCGAGCAGCAAGCAGCTCCTGGGCACCACGATCGGCGGCAGGGGAGCAGCAGAGCTGGATGAGGCGCTCGA
>Ga0310810_10007195_pt1 | contig 12672 bp, 9 predicted proteins | sample NCmetagenome_FD_207641 | JGI IMG/M metagenome (GOLD analysis project Ga0310810, IMG submission 207641) | Soil microbial communities from experimental microcosm in Duke University, North Carolina, United States - NC | ecosystem: Engineered > Artificial ecosystem > Soil microcosm > Unclassified ... | reverse complement strand
CCATGCACTTCGACGGCCGCGGCGCGCTCAAGGACTATATCGAGGCGGCGCGCCTGTACCGGCTCGCCGCCGACCAGGGTAATCCGACGGCGCAGACGAACCTCGCGCTCATGTACGGCATGGGCCTCGGCGTGCCGCAGGACATGGCCGAGATGGCCAAGCTGCTCAAGCCCGCGGCCGAGGCGGGAGTCGCGCGCGCGCAGGCGCAGCTCGGGCGCCTTTACCTCGACGGCGAGGGCGTGCAGCGCGACGCGTCGGAAGCGGTCCGCTGGTTTCGCGCCGCGGCCTCGCAGGACCACGACGGCGCCCAGTTCTTCCTCGCCGTGATGCTGCAGAAAGGCATCGGCACCGCGCGCGACCTCGAGGCCGCGTTCGCCTGGTTCCGCCGCGCGGCCGAGCACGGCAACCGCCTGGCGATGCTCGAGCTCGCGCGCGCCTACGACCTCGGCCTCGGCGTGAACAACGACCCCGTGCAGGGGCAGGCCTGGCGCGACCGCGCCAACGCAAAGTCGAAACCGGCGGCCGACCCCGCAAAGAAGTGAACCTGATCGTCCAGGGGCCTGCCGCGACGGCGGCGCAGGCCGCCGAGCTCTCTGCGATCACGCGCGCCTCCGGCTGCGAGCGGCTCGGCGAGAACGCCTTCCGACTTGCCGGAGCGGCGCCCGGGGCGGAGCTCGCGAGCTGGTGCGAGGCAAGGCGCCTCGATCACGCCTGGGTGCCCGAGGGACGGCGCTTCGATCGCCTGAAGCTCCTCGCGATGGACATGGACTCGACTCTCATCACGATCGAGTGCATCGACGAGCTCGGCGCCTTCGCCGGCCGCAAGGGCGAGATCGCCGCGATCACCGAGCAGGCGATGCGGGGCGAGATCGACTACGCCGAAAGCCTGCGCCGGCGCGTGGCGCTGCTCGCCGGCCTCGAGGAAGGCGCGCTGGAGGATGCGTATGACGAGCGCCTGCGCCTCGCGCCCGGCGCCGAGGCGCTGATCGACCAGTGCCGCCGCCACGGCGTCAAGCTCCTGCTCGTCTCGGGCGGGTTCGGCTTCTTCGCCGAGCGCCTGCGCGAGCGGCTCGGCCTGGATGAGACGATCGCCAACGTGCTCGAGATCGAGGGCGGACGGCTCACCGGCCGCGTGCTCGGCCGCATCGTCGATGCCGAGGCGAAGGCCGCGCGCTTTCGCCAGATGGCCGGGCGTCTCGGCGCCGCCCGCCCGGAGACCGTCGCCGTCGGCGACGGCGCGAACGATGTCGCCATGATGGCCGAGGCCGGCGTCTCGGTCGCCTTCCACGCCAAGCCGGTCGTGCGCGCCCGGGCGACGCATGTGCTCGATTTCTCCGGCCTGGACGGCGTCGTGAATCTTTTTGAATGAACCGCCGGTCTATCTCCTGAAGGAGAAAGCCTGCATGCACGCCACCGACGGGTATTCCCGCTTCGCCAAATCCACCGCCCGGCTGAGCGGCCGACCCAAGGTCTTCACGCTCGCGGTGCTGCTCATCCTGGTCTGGATGGCCACCGGCCCGCTCTTCGGCTTCAGCGACACCTGGCAGCTCGTGATCAATACCGGGACGACGATCGTAACCTTCCTGATGGTGTTCCTGATCCAGAACACCCAGAACCGCGACACCGAGGCGATGCAGATCAAGCTCGACGAGCTGATCCGCGCGACGCAGGGCGCGCACAATGCGTTGCTCGACCTGGAGGAGCTCGAGGACGAGACGCTCGGCCGGTTTCGCGACCGCTATCAGTCGCTCGCCAACGATGCGCGCGCGCGGATCAAGAAAGGCTTGCTGGACACTGACACGCCTGACACCTGAGGCGGGCGTACCATAGCAGTCCGAAGGAGTGGTCATGAGCCCAGTCAAGGACGCGAGCCCCCTCTACGAAGTCGAGCGGCGCGCCGAGCACGCGGCGCGGCCCGGCTTTCGCATCACCGAGCTGCAGATCTCGAAGACGCAGAAGGTTCCCTGGCACTACCACAGCAACATCCAGGACACGTTCTACGTCATCGCTGGCAGCCTGAGGATCTTCCTGCAGGGCCCGAAGGAGGAAGTGCGTCTCGGCGCGGGGGACTCCTACGCCGTGCCGCCGCGTCGCCCGCACCTCGTCACGAACGGCGGCGACACCTCGGCGACATTCCTCGTCCTCCAGGGTCTGGGCGAATACGATTTCGTTCCCCTGCTCGACAAGGACAAGCGATGATCCTCGCGCGAATCGGCCTCGCCTTCTTTTGCCTTATCGCTTCTTGCCAGGCGAGCGCGCAAGGCACGGCTGAAAAGAAATATCCCCTCCCCGGCCGCGGCACGCTCGTCGTCATGGCGCCGGCGCGCTGGGTCGACGAGGTGAAGCAGGACGACAAGGCGCTGCCGCCGACGATCTCCTTCAGCGTGGCCGCCGGCAAGCCGCAGCAGGTGATCATGACGCCGATCTGGCCGCCGCGCTCCGACCTGCCTCCCTTCACCCGGGAGACGGTGCGCCAGTACGTCGAAAGCGCGCTCAAGTCCATTCGCGAGCAGGCGGTCGAAAAGGACATCCCGGTCGTCGAATTCACCGGCAAGACGGGCGCGGGCTACTACTTCGACGCGACGGACAAGGATCCCGGACCCGGCGAGTTCAGGTACCTGCGCCAGGGCATGCTGATGGTCGGATCCCTCGCCCTCGGGTTCACGGTCCTGAGCGGCGACCGGCAGGAGCCGCTGGTGCGCGACGCGATGCAGATGCTGCAAGGCGCGACGCTCGCGCCCAGGTAGCGCCCGGCATCGCCGCAGGCCTATTTCGCGGCAACCACCATGATTTCGACGAGCGCGTTGGGATCGGCGAGCGCCGCCTCGACGCAGGCGCGCGCGGGCAGGTTCTTCTTGTCGACCCACTCGTTGTAGACCTCGTTCATCGGCGCGCGGTTGCGGATGTCGGTCACCCAGATGGTCGCGGTGAGGACCTTCGACTTGCTCGAGCCGCACTTGGCGAGCAGCCGGTCGATCTCGGCGAGCACCTCGCGCGTCTGGCCCTTCACGTCCTGCTTGAGGTCCTTGGCGACGATGCCGGCCAGGTAGACGGTCTGGCCGTGCTCGACGGCGAGGCTGAGGATCGGTCCGGGCTCATGACGGGTCACGCTCATTTGGCTTTCTCCTTGTCGGTAACTAGTCGGCCTTCACGCCGGCGCTCTTGGCGACCGCGCTCCATTTGTCGATGTCGGTCTTCACGATCGCGCCCAGCTGCTCCGGCGTGTTGCCGACCGGGTCGACGCCGATGCCCGCCATGCGCTCGCGCACGTCGGGAAGCTGCAGCGCCTTGACCGCCTGTGCGTGGATCGCGTCGATCACCGGGCGCGGGGTGCCTGCCGGCGCGAAGAGGCTCGTCCACAGCACGACCTCGTAGTCCGGCATGCCGGCCTCGGCCATGGTCGGAATCTCCGGAAGCGCGGGGGCGCGCGTGCGCGAGGTGACCGCGAGCGCGCGCAGCCGCCCCGCGCGCACCTGCGGCACCGCCGGCCCCGAGTCGACGAAGATGAGCTGCACCTCGTTCGACATCGCCGCGTTGACCATTGCCGCGCTCCCCTTGTAGGGGATGTGGTTGAGCCTCACGCCGGCCTGCAGGCGAAAGAGCTCGGCGGCGAGCTGGAACGGCGTCGAGCCCGCGGCGTAGTTGAGCTGGCCGGATTGCGCCTTGGCGAGCGCGACCAGCTCCTTGACCGAGTGGGCCGGCAGTCCCGGATTCACCGCGAGGATGAGAGGAAACGAGCCGAGCATCGTCACCGGCGCGAAATCGCGCTGCGGATCGTAGGGCAGCTTGCTGTAGAGGCCGGGGTTGAAGGTCATGGCGCCGCTCGCACCCACGAGCAGCGTGTAGCCGTCGGGCGCGCTCTTCGCGACGAGCTCGGTGGCGATGATCGCGTTGGCGCCGGGCTTGTTCTCGATCACGACCGGCTGGCTCCAGGCTTCCTGCAGCTTCGCGCCGACGAGGCGCGCGATGATGTCGTTGCCGCCGCCCGGCGGAAACCCGACCACCAGCTTTACCGGTTTTGAGGGGAAATTTGTCTGCCCTTGCGCGTGAAAGGCGGATGCGCAAAGCAGCAGCAGGAAAACAGTCAGCCGACCCATGCGCGCGCGTTGTAGAAAAGCTGCATCCAAGGCGAGTCCTCCCCTGCGTTGTCCGGCGACCAGGACATCTGCACGCTCCGGAACACCCGCTCCGGGTGCGGCATGACCACGGTGAAGCGCCCGTCCGGCGTGGTCAGGCCCGTGATGCCCTGCGGCGAGCCGTTCGGGTTGAGCGGATAAGTCTGCGTCACCTTTCCGCGATTGTCGACAAAGCGCAGCGCGATTTGCGCCTTCTTCATGGAGGCCTCGTCCGCGAACGAGGCGAAGCCTTCCCCGTGGGCAGTCGCGATCGGCATGCGGCTCCCCGCCATGCCCCGGAACAGGACCGACGGACTCTGCGCGACTTCGACCATGACGAGGCGCGCCTCGAACTGGGCGGAGCGGTTATAGGTGAACACGGGCCAGTGCTCCGCGCCGGGGATGATTTCCTTCAGCGCCGCCATCATCTGGCAGCCGTTGCACGAACCCAGCGCGAAAGTGTCGCTGCGCCCGAAGAACGCCTCGAACTCGCGCCGCGCTCTTGCGTTGAAGAGGATCGACTTCGCCCAGCCCTGCCCGCCGCCGAGCACGTCGCCGTAGGAGAAGCCGCCGCAGGCCGCGAGGCCCTTGAAGCCCGCGAGCGACGCGCGTCCCGCGATGACGTCGGACATGTGCACATCCACCGCCTCGAAGCCCGCGCGCGTGAACGCCGCCGCCATCTCCACCTGGCTGTTGACGCCCTGCTCCCGAAGAATCGCGACCTTGGGCTTGCTCTTGCTCGGGCTGCTCTGTATTTCGAAGCCAAGCTGGAAAGACAGTCCTGGATCGGAGACATCCAGGATCCGGTCATAGTCCTCTTTCGCGCACTCGGGATTGTCGCGCAGCTGCTGCAGGAGAAACGTGGTCTCGGACCAGGCACGCTGGAGATCCACGCGCTTTTCCTTCAGCACGGGCCGCGCGCTGCGCGTGAAGACGATCTCGTCGCGGCCGTTGGGCGAGCCGATCAGGAAGGCGAGCTCGCCCAGGCCGTGCCGGCGCAGCTCGTCCATCACCCGCGTGCGGTCGGCGGCGCGCACCTGGAGCACCGCGCCGAGCTCCTCGGCGAAGAGCGCCTCGAGCGCGCGCTCGCGCAGCCGGCCGGCGAGCTGGTCCTCCTTGCCGCGCTTGAATCCGTCCACGTCGTCGGTCCAGGCGTCGAACGTGAGCGCGTCCAGGTTCACGCTCACGCCGCAGTGTCCCGCGAACGCCATCTCGCACACCGTCGCGAAGAGGCCGCCGTCCGACCGATCGTGGTAGGCAAGGATCAATTGCTGCCGGCTCAATTCCTGGATTGCTTCGAAAAGCGCTTTCAGCCGAGGAGCCGCATCCACGTCGGGACATTCGTTGCCAAAACGCGAGAACACCTGGGCCAGGATCGACCCGCCGAGGCGGTTCTTGCCGCCGCCGAGGTCGAGGAGGATGAGCTCCGTCTCGCCCGCGTCGGTGCGAAGCCGCGGTGTGAGCGTCGCGCGCGCGTCCTCGACGGCGGCGAACGCGGTGACTACGAGCGAGAGCGGCGCGAGCACTTCCTTGCCATCCCACGCGGTTCGCATCGAGAGCGAATCCTTGCCGACGGGGATCGCGACACCGAGCGCCGGGCACAGGTCCAGCGCGACCGCGCGCACGGTATCGAAGAGCGAGGCGTCCTCGCCGGGCGAGCCGGCCGCGGCCATCCAGTTGGCGGAAAGCTTGACGCGGTCGAGCGATCGCACCCGCGCCGCCGCGAGGTTGGTGAGCGCCTCGCCGATCGCCATGCGGCCGGAGGCCGGCCCGTCGATGAGCGCGAGCGGCGTGCGCTCGCCGAGCGCGAACGCCTCGCCGCGATAGCCCTCGTAGTCGAGCAGCGTCACGGCGCAGTCGGCGACCGGCACCTGCCAGGGACCCACGAACGGGTCGCGCGAGCAAAGCCCGCCGACCGTGCGATCGCCGATGGCAATGAGGAAGGTCTTGTCCGCGACCGCCGGATGGCGCAGCACCCGGTAGGCCGCCTCCTTCAGCTCGATGCCGTCGAGCGTCATGGGCTCGAGCCGGTGCGTGACGCGCTTCACGTCGCGCAGCATCTTCGGCGGCTTGCCCAGGACCATGCCGAGGTCGAGATCGACCGGATTGCTCTTCAACTCGGAGTCGGAAATGAGGAGGCGCGGCTCGGCCGTCGCGGTCCCGAGAATCGCGAACGGGCAGCGCTCGCGCTCGCAGATCTCGCGGAAAGTGCCGATGCGCTCGGGCGCGACCGCGAGCACATAGCGCTCCTGCGCTTCGTTGCACCAGATCTCGCGCGGCGACATGCCGGTGTCTTCCGATGGAACCGCGCGCAGGTCGAGCCGCGCGCCCCGGTGCGCCGCGTGCACCATCTCCGGCACCGCGTTGGAGAGCCCGCCCGCGCCGACGTCGTGGATCGAGAGCACCGGGTTGGCCTCGCCGAGCCGCCGGCAGCGGTCGATGACTTCCTGGGCGCGGCGCTGGATCTCGGCGTTGCCGCGCTGGACCGAGTCGAAGTCGAGGTCTTCCTCATTCGCGCCCGCGCCGATCGAGGACGCCGCGCCGCCGCCCATGCCGATCAGCAATCCCGGCCCGCCGATCTGGATGAGGAGCGTCTTTGCGGGAAAGTCTTTTTTGAGCGAGCCCCCGGCGGCGATATTCCCCACCCCTCCGGCGAGCATGATCGGCTTGTGGTAGCCGCGCGCCACGCCGTTCACCTTCTGCTCGAAGGTGCGGAAATAGCCCGCGAGATTGGGCCGGCCGAATTCGTTGTTGAAGGACGCCGCGCCGATCGGCGCCTCGACCATGATCTGCAGCGGCGAGACCACCCGGCCGGGGCGCCCGAGGCCGTCCGTCTCCCACGGCCGCTCGGCGCCGGGAATGCACAGGTTCGAGACCGAATAGCCGACCAGGCCCGCCTTGGGCTTCGCGCCTCGCCCGGTCGCGCCCTCGTCGCGGATCTCGCCGCCCGCGCCCGTCGCCGCGCCCGGGAAGGGCGAGATCGCCGTCGGATGGTTGTGGGTTTCGCATTTCGCCACGAAGTGGGTCGTGCCTTCCCTCGGCCGGTAGACGTTGTCCGCGTCCGGGAAAAACTCGCGGGATTTCGCGCCTTCGAGGATGGCCGCGTTGTCGGAGTAGGCGACGACGGTCCCCTGCGGATTGGCGGCGTGCGTCGTGCGGATCATGTCGAAGAGCGAGTGCGCCTGCCGCTCGCCGTCGATTACCCAGTCGGCATTGAAGATCTTGTGCCGGCAGTGCTCGGAATTCGCCTGCGCGAACATGGTGAGCTCGGCGTCGGTCGGCTCGCGGCCGATCGCTCCGTAGGCCTGGCGCAGGTAGTCGATCTCTTCTTCGCTCAGCGCGAGGCCGAGCCGGCGGTTGGCCTCCTCCAGCCCGGCGAGCGGCACCCTGCCGAGCGGCCTCGGCGCGACATGGCGGAAGATTTCGTCCGCCTCGTCGAGCGAGCCGAGCACGCTCTCGGTCATGCGGTCGTGCAGGAGGGCGCCGATCGCGGCGCGCTCCGTGGGCTTGCCGCCCTCGGCGAAGAACGCCGTGCCGCGCTCGATCCTGCGCACGCTCGCGAGGCCGCAGTTGCGCGCAATGTCGGTCGCCTTCGACGACCAGGGTGAAATCGTGCCGAGCCGCGGCACGACCAGGTAGAGCACGGCACCGCGCGGCGGGTGGCCGGCCGGCGCGCCGTAGGCAAGCAGCCGCTCGAGAACCCGCTGCTCGCCCGGCTCGGGCGGCGAGTCGAGCTCGACGAAGTGCCAGTGCTCGGCGCCAAGCGCGCGCACGGCTGGGGCGACTTCCTGGATTCGGGTGAGAAGCTTGGCGAGCCGGAAATCCGACAGCGCCCGGGCGCCGCGGAGCTTCAGAACAGTGGCCATCTACCCCTGATCACATCCGGTGAGCCCGGATTTTAGCAGAGGCCGGCGCTCTACTTCTTGATCACGGGATTCTGCAGCGAGCCCGAGATGTTCAGCACGGCGCGCAGGGTCTGGTTGGGCGTCTTCACCTCGGCGGCGATGCGCCCGGCGAGCGTGCCGCCCGCGTCGATGTCGAGGCTCGCGCCCGCGCTCATCGCGCCCGCAGTGACGTTTAGGTTGCGCAATTGCACCACGCCCTTTTCGTACACGCCCTGGCCGGTGAGCTCGGTGAATTCCGTGCGGCCGCCGGTCTGCGCGCCGCCGGTCTCGAGCGCGCGCCGGAGCGCGAAGTTGCCGATGACGCCGTTCTCGATCTTGAAGCTGCCATCAAGGCGTCCGGCCTCGCCCAGCTTGGCCGGGCTCGGGCCGCTCATCGTATAGTTGCCGCGACCCTCGACCTTGCCTTCGGACACGAGCGAGGGCGCGAACACGCCTACCTTCACGCCGCGGGAGCGCACTTCGCCCTCGACCGTCCAGTTCGAGCCCCAGCGGATGCGTGCCGTGCCGCTGACCAGCCCGTCGAACTGCCGGCCGTCGAATTCGGAGGACGCCACGCCCTGCCGGTTGGCGGTGCCCTTCCAGCCGAAGTCCGACAGCGAAAACGAGGGCACGAAGGGAATCGCGAGGCTGGCCGCGCTCGCCTCGAACGCGATTTCGTTGCCGTTCGGCGTGAGCTTCAGGGCAAGCTTGTCCGGCCCGCTGATGTTGACCGCCTGCAGCGCGCCGTCGCCCGCCACGGTGGCATCGATGTCCAGCGGCGGCAGCGTGAGCGGCCCGTCCATCTTGACGCCCTTCGCCACGATGCGCCCCACGCGGAAATTCGGCCCGCCGACCTTGCCGAAGAACGCCTCGCCGAGCTGGGCCTGCGAAAGCGTCGCGCCCTCGAGCTCGAGGCGGTTGAACGATTTCCTCGCGCCGAAGACCGAGCCGACCTCCGGGTAGCCGCGCACCAGGCGGATCTTCACGTCCCCGACCGTGACGTTCTCGAGGTTCACCTGCACGCCGGTGATCACCGACAGCCGGGCCGAAGAAACCTTCACCGGCACGCCGAGCGCCTCGGAAGCGGCCTTTTCATAATCCGACGTCGATAGCGGCATCACCTGCAGCGCGCCGATGCCGCCGATCAGGATCACGAAAACCGCGATCGCCACCGGCTTGCCCCATTTCATCGGCCGCTTCGCCACCACCGCCTGGACCTGCTCGCGCTCTTTCGCCGCCTGCCGCGCTTCCTTGGATACCCTGCTCTCGTCGCGCCGGACGTCGTCCAGGTCGAGGTCTTCGTCGCTCACCCCGATGTCGTCGGCCCCGCCCGCCTTGGCGGGCGCCTTGCTGCGCGGCGGCAGCGTGGCTTCCGCGGCCTTCTGCGCCGCGCGCTCCTCGGCCTGCTTCTTCTCCTGCGCCTCCTTCGCCTTCCGCTTGCGCTCGGCTTCCTCCTCCTTGCGGCGCTCTTCCTCCTCGCGCTCGCGCCGCTCCTCGTCTTCCTTCGCCTTGCGCTCCGCCTCGGCCTTCGCGCGCCGCTCTTCCTCCTCGCGGCGCTTCCGGTCCTCTTCCTCGCGGCGCTTGCGCTCTTCCTCGGCGCGCGCGCGCGCCTCGGCGTCGGCCTTCGCCTTGCGCTCGGCCTCTTCTTTCGCCTTGCGCTCCTCTTCTTCCTTCTGGCCGAACGAATCCAGGTCGTCGAGCAGCCCGCCCAGGTCGCCGCCGGACGAAGCAGCCGGCGCCGCCGCGGCGGGCTTCGCGTCTTCCTTCGGCTTGCGCTCGGCCTCGTCCCTGGCGCGGCGATCGTCTTCTTCCCGCGCGCGCCGCTTGCGCTCCTCTTCGTCCTTCGAGCGCCGCTCGTCTTCTTCCTTCGCGCGGCGCTTGCGATCCTCCTCCTCGCGCGCGCGGCGCTCCTCGTCCTGCTTGGCGCGCTGCTTGCGCTCGGCTTCCTCCTTGGCGCGCGATTCGGCGAGCTCTCTCTCGTGCCGCTCGCGCTCCTCCTTGCGCCGCCGCTCTTCGTCCTCGCGGCGCTTGCGCTCCTCCTCCTCGCGCTGCTTGCGCTCGGCTTCCTCCTTGGCGCGGCGCTCGGCCAGCTCCTTTTCGTGCCGCTCGCGCTCCTCCTTGCGCCGGCGCTCCTCCTCCTCGCGGCGCTTGCGGTCCTCCTCCTCGCGCGCGCGGCGCTCTTCCTCGAGCTTCGCCTTCATCTCGGCTTCCAGCCGCTGGCGCAGCTCCTCGGCTTCGCGCTTGGTCTTCTCCTCGAGCTCCTTGCGCGCGCGCTCGGCCGCCTCGGCGGCGCGTTTTTCCGCGTCTTCGCGCGCCCTGCGCTCCTCCTCGAGCTTCGCCTTGAGCTCGGCCTCGAGCCGGGCCTTGTCCTTCGCCTCGGCTTCCGCCTTCGCCTTCGCCTCCGAAGCCATGCGCAACGCCATGTCGCGCGCCTGTTTGGCCTTCGCCTCGGACTCGACCGCCCTGGCCTTGGCCTCGGACTCGGCCCTCGCCCGGGCGTCGGCCTCGGACTTCGCCCGGGCTTCCGCGGCCCTAGCCTCTTCCGCCCTGGCCCGCGCCTCGGCTTCGGCTTTCGCCTTGGCCTCCGCCGCCGCGCGCGCGCGAGCTTCGGCTTCCGCCTTCGCCTTCGCCTCGGCCTCCTCGCGCGCCCGGTAGTCGGTCGCGGCCTGCTCCTTCGCTTTCTTCTCGGCCTCGGCGCGCGCCGACGCGGCAAGGTCGATCGCCGGCGCCTTGGGCGCGGCGGGCGCTCCCTTGGGCGGGAGCGAGATGGCCTGCGTGAAATCGAGGAAATCCTCGCCGCCTCCTCCGCCTGAAGGGGCGGGGGCGGGCGACGGCGCTTTCGGCGCGGCTTTGGGCGGCGGCGGAGGGGTCGCGCCCCTGCGCAGCGGGGTGATCGGCTCGGCGGCCACCCCCGAGGACACTTCCCGCACGAACCCGTCCTTGTCCAGCTGCTGCACGAGCGCGTCGAACTTGTCGGCCGAGATCTTCTCGAACTTGAGGGCGATATCGGCGAGCGTCGTCTTGCCGTCGATCTCCTTCAGCACGGCGCGATCGCCGCGGGAAAGGTGGCTCGTCTTCCCGGAGGCTTCCTGCACGCCCTTGCCGGTCTTGGAGAAAATCGCCCGCGGGTTGAGCGGCGTGGTTTCCTTGGTGGCCATGAGCGCGCCGTATTATAGCCAGCGACGGGGAAGATTCGGCCGCCCGGCTAGAATCGCCGCAGCATGGATCAGGTCGAGTGCGTGGTGGTCGGCGCCGGGATCGTCGGCCTCGCGGCGGCACGCGCGCTCGCCCTTTCCGGGCGCGAGGTGGTCGTCCTCGAGGCCGAGGATGCGATCGGCACCCACACGAGCTCGCGCAACTCCGAGGTCATCCATGCCGGGATCTACTATCCGGAGGGCTCGCTCAAGGCGCGCGCCTGCGTCGAGGGGCGCGCGCGCCTCTACGACTACTGCGCCAGCCACGGCGTGCCGCACCGGCGCTGCGGCAAGCTGATCGTCGCGACCGACCCCGGGCAGGTCCCCGAGCTCGAGGGCATCCGCCGGAAAGCCCACGCCAACGGCGTCGCCGACGTGATCGAGATTCCCGCGGCCGAGGCGATGCGGATGGAGCCCGCGCTGCGCTGCATCGCGGCCCTGCACTCGCCCTCCACCGGCATTATCGACAGCCACGCGCTCATGCTCGCCTACCTGGGCGACGCCGAAGCGGCCGGGGCGATGCTGGCCCTGAAAAGCGCCCTGGCAAGAGTGGTCGTCATGGGTAGGGAGTTCGAGCTTCACACCCCGGAAACCCGAATAAAAGCGAGCCTCCTCGTCAACTGCGCCGGCCTCAGGGCGCCCACCCTCGCGCGCCGGATCGAGGGCTTCCCCAAGGAAAAAATTCCGCGCGAACTCTACGCCAAGGGCAATTATTACTCGCTGCAGGGGCGGCCGCCATTCACGCGCCTGGTCTACCCCGTGCCCGAACCGGGCGGCCTCGGCGTGCACGTCACGCTCGACCTTGCCGGACAGGCGCGCTTCGGTCCCGACGTCCAGTGGCTGGAGCGTCTCGGCGAGAGCGTCGACTATTCGGTCGATCCGCGCCGCGCGGAGCGCTTTTATGCGGCGATCCGGCGCTACTGGCCGGGCATCGCCGAGGGCGCCCTCTCGCCTGCCTACTCGGGCATCCGCCCCAAGATCTCGGGGCCCGGCGAGCCCGCCGCGGACTTCATGATCCAGGGGCCCGCCGAGCACGGCATCGCGGGGCTGGTGAACCTCTTCGGCATCGAATCGCCCGGATTGACAGCGTCACTCGCGCTGGCCGACCAGGTCACCGCGCTGCTGGCGGCCTAGAGGCACCCGGCACCCGCCGGCCTTCACGCGGCGCCGGTCTCGGCGTCGCCCAGCCCGAGGTAGATCTTCTGCACCTGCACGTCGCGGGCAAGGTCCTGCGCGGCGCCTTCGAGCACGGTGCGCCCGGTCTGCAGCACGTAGGCGTAATCGGCGAGCTCCAGCGCGAGCTGGATCGACTGCTCGGCAATGAGCAGCGTCAAGCCCTCGTCGTGCAGCCGGTCGAGCGCCTCGTAGAGCGCCTCGACCACTGACGGCGCGAGTCCCAGACTCGGCTCGTCGAGCAGCAGCAGCTTGGGCTCGCTCATCAGCGCGCGGCCGAGGGCGAGCATCTGCCGCTCGCCGCCC
>Ga0310810_10007194_pt1 | contig 12672 bp, 11 predicted proteins | sample NCmetagenome_FD_207641 | JGI IMG/M metagenome (GOLD analysis project Ga0310810, IMG submission 207641) | Soil microbial communities from experimental microcosm in Duke University, North Carolina, United States - NC | ecosystem: Engineered > Artificial ecosystem > Soil microcosm > Unclassified ... | reverse complement strand
ATTGTACATGCCGGTCGTGAGGCTGAAGAGAGCGTTCTGTCCTTCTGCAGTGTTGCCGCCCGGATAGGCTCCGTCCGGTGGAGGCGAGACCGCTTGAACTTTTGGAAGAAGACCAACCCAGATTAGTGAAAGAATGATGAGAATTGATGACCCTGTTTTTTCCATAATGCTGAAGGTTGGGGCAGCTTGCATGTGCGTCAAATCTGATTCGCCAAAAGATCTTCCAAAAGGAAGGCGACCGATATCTTTACTATCCTGCGCTGGCGATTTGAGACTGATAGCGAGCGAGTGCAAACGATTGCGAAATGTCGTCTTTCATTTCGATTCCGGCCTGAGTCAAACTTGGAAGAATGCGAGATGGGCTATGATGCTACTGATTCGATGAAGTACGATTGGAAAGAAGCGGGCGAAGAATGGTCGCAACCTTGGGGCAGCTCTGCCGCGCAATGGGCCGGCACAATTTTTCCGCGGATTCGCGAGTGTTTGCCCGCGGATACGATTTTGGAACTCGCGTCGGGGTTCGGACGCTGGACGCATTATCTGAAGGATTACTGCAACGAGCTTTGGGCCATCGATAAATCGGACAAGTGCATTGATGCATGTCTGGAGCGTTTTGCGAGTGTTTCGCATGTTCATTGCGTCCTGAATGATGGCCGCTCTCTGTCGATGATCCCCGATTCCTCTGTGGATTTCGTTTTCAGTTTCGATTCCTTTGTCCACCCGGACCGCGATGTGATCGAAGCGTATCTGCGGCAACTCGGAACGAAATTGAAAATCGGTGGCAAAGGTTTCATTCATCATTCGAATTTTGGCGAATACGTTAACTCGGCACGCGAACGGCTGCCGGAAGCGCTCGCGAAGCCATTAATTAAGGCGAGGATTCTGGACTGGGCGCATCATCGAAACCCCGGCATGACCGCCGAGTTGTTCCGCGCGCTGTGCGAACAGAATGGCCTGCATTGCGTTAGTCAGGAGTTGGTGAACTGGCGCGGGCGACGCCTGATCGATTGCCTTTCACTGTTCGTGCGCAGCGATTCCGCGCCTGAGAAACCTGCGAAAATAATCCGTAATCCGAAGTTCATGCGCGAGGCGGCCCGAATTCGGCGACAGTGGCGAGGGCGGGCCTAACGAACGAATTAAGGATTCGTTAGTCTGACAAGCGCGGTATCACTTGTCCGCTGTCACGAGCGAATCATTTGTATTAGGATATCGCCGCCTCATGTCGACGTTGCTCCGCTGGCTGATCGCTGGAATCAAGTTTCTGGTAATCATTCTCGTCATCACATGGACTGCGCTCGCTATGTATTATTCCAATTTGCCGTGGCCTTCGTTCCGGATCGGCTTGACAGTGGCATTTGCAGGGTTCGCGATCTGGGCGTTCTGGATATCGCGCCAGCGGCGGATGCCGGTAGTGGCAATCTCGCTGGTGCTCGGGGTCGTTGCCTGGTGGCTCACCATTGCTCCTTCGCATGATCGCAACTGGCGACCCGAGGTTGCTGTCATGCCGCGGGCATTCATCAACGGCGACCATGTACGTATAACGGGCGTCCGTAACTTCGATTATCGCAGCACCAACGATTTCACAGTGCATTATGAAGAGCGCGAGATTGATCTCTCACACTTGATCGGCTTGGACTTTTTTGTGTCCTACTGGAGCAAAGGACCGGTCGCTCATACGTTCGTAAGTTTCATCTTCGACAACGCCTCGCCACTGTGCATCTCGATCGAGACAAGGCCTGAGGTCGGTGAAGGCTTCAACCCCATCGCCTCGATGTTCAAGCAATTCGAGTTGATCTATGTGGTCGGCGAGGAGCGTGACATCGTGGGTGTACGCGCCATTCACCGAGAGGAGTGGGTGTACCTCTATCAGCTCAATACTTCGCCTGCCGACGCGCGGCGCCTGTTGCTTGTCTATTTGGCGCGAGTCAATGAACTGGCCGATCGGCCTGAGTTCTACAATTTGCTGACCAACAGCTGCACCATCAATATCATTCGTTATGCCAATGCCGCCGGGCGACAGGGCCGGTTCGACATCCGCCATCTCTTCAATGGGTTGATCGACAGCTACCTCTTCTACTCGGGGCGCGTGGACACCACGCTGCCATTCGACGAATTGCGACGACGCTCTCTGATCAATGAGGCCGCAAAGGCAGCTGGCGGCGCGCCGGAGCCTGAATTTTCCCAACGCATTCGCGAATCCCTCCCGACGATTGTTCGCTGAGCTGTGGAACGAACAGATTTGGTAGTCATCACCAAATATTTCGCGTGATGAAACGCTAAAAGATCAGCGGATCGAATGGAATGCAGTGTTGCAGATCTGATTCGTAAACTGCTTCGTATTTGCGAAGCAGACTAACAAGTCGAGCAGGAAACTGGGAACCGAAGGTTATCAAAATTTCCGAAGACGCTGAGACATGTGAATTAGGTACGCATCAGCCTTCTGTAGTACTCGATCCGACGACGAGTTCAGGCTGCACTTCGATTGACGCAGTATAAATTGGCATGGGCCTTATGAGGGGGTGGGATGAAAATCTTTGCCTATTCCAAGTGGGATGCGGTTGCTGTTAGTGCTGGGATACTGCACTTCGCCTATGTCGTAACATTCTTCTTCATTTTTCCGTACGCTCCCTGGTGGGTGTTAGTTTGCATGGGTTGTGTTTATTCCGTGAGTGTCTCATGGAATATCAATGGGATTTCACACAACCTTATTCATAACCCGTTTTTCAAGTCACGGATCGTCAACCGGCTCTTTAGCATCATGGAATCGGTGACGCTTGGGATCTCTCAAACCTTTTATAAGTACGTTCACCATCGCCACCATCTCGGCAACAGCGACAGACCGGACGAGCATGGAAACACTTATGATTGGATTTCCATTTACCGGCATGGACGCGACGGCAAAGCAGAGAATCCGTGGCGTTATATTTTTTTAAGTTATCTCCGGGAAGATCCGAAAGCGATCTACCGCGAAATTAAAAGAAAGAACCGCGTCGATGCCCGTTGGGGGATTGCCGAGATTGCGATCCTGGGGACGACCATCGCCATTGGCTTCATTTTGAACTGGAAGTTTTGGTTCTTCTTTTTGCCTTTCTATTATCTGGGACAGTGCTGCACGTATCTGAACGGTTTCTTTCTTCATTATGGAGGAAATCCGGACAAGCCGATCGCTTGGGGAGTCAGTTCATACTCGAAATGGTACAACTTGCTTTGGTTCAACAACGGGTATCACGCTGAGCATCATTTCCGGCCGAAAATGCACTGGACCAGGATGAAAGAATTGCATCAACAGATTGCAGACGCGCAGCGGCGCGAAGGAGTTCGAGTGATTAGACCTCCGCACGGACTCGGATTTCTGGATCCTGATCTCCCACCCATTCTCGCTTCTACTGCATCGCGCAAGTCGACGGGTTTGTCTCGAAATCGGCCGGAAACAAGAATGACCTTGCCGGTTAGTCGCGCTGGCTCGTCCTGACTAAAGTCGAAGTGTTTACTTCCGGAGGTGTCTGTTAACAGCCGGCTGTGAATTGCAATCCGAAATTGTGTATCGCTCACATCTGTTCTTCGGATACCATGTTATACCTCCCGTTGACCCATGAAACAGGTCGTTATTACCGGAGTTTCGACTGGAATTGGTCATGCCTCGACCAAGGTGCTCATCAATCGTGGATTCCGAGTGTTCGGCAGCGTGCGCCGGCAGGAAGACGCTGACCGGCTGGAGAACGAATTCGGAGAAAAGTTTGTTCCATTGTTGTTTGACGTCACAGACGAAGCTGCCGTGCAGACCGCGGCCGAAACGGTGGGTCGCCACTTGGGCGCGAGCACACTGGACGGCCTGGTCAATAACGCCGGGATCGAAGTGACGGGTCCTTTAGCTTATCTACCGGTTGACCAGTTTAGAGAGCAACTGGAAGTGAACCTGGTCGGTCCGTTAATTGTAACTAAAGCGTTTCTGCCGCTTCTTGGCAGCGATCCGGCACGAAAAGGAACACCGGGCAGGATCGTGATTATCAGCTCGACAAGTGCGAGGATCGCAGGCCCCTTTACGGGCGCTTACTCTGCGTCAAAGTTCGGTCTGGAAGGTTTCTCGGAGAGTTTGCGGCGCGAACTTATCTTGTTCGGGATTGATGTGATCATCATCCGGCCCGGAGCTGTCGTGACACCGATTTGGCAAAAAGCTGAAGCCGGGGTTACCGCGCGATTTCGCAACACGCCATTTGTAGACGCGTTAACCAAGTTTGAGCAATATTCGGCGGGTGAAGCCACCAGCGGCCTGTCGCCTGAGACGATTGGCCTTGCTGTCTGGCGGGTTCTCACCAATGCGCGTCCGAAGGTTTGCACCGCCATTGTCCCGCAGCGCTTTAAAAACTGGACAATTCCCCAGTTGATCCCGATGCGTACGCTCGACAAACTGGTGGCGCAGTTTTTTGGAATAAAAAGGCGCAAAAGCTAACATTCCATATATATGTCGTCAGGGTCATGAGTGCCGTCTCAATTTATCGTCTTCTGTTACTTTTGCGTGCTGGCTGGTTGCTGGTGGAATGGTTCTTCGGCTGGGATGCCAGGAGACATGTATCGTTCACTTTACTGCACCCGTATGCTTCGCTTTTTGCACATGCTGTCGCCGAATTCGCCTTGCTCATTATCCTTACGGGTCTCTGGTTTTTTCGTACCTGGGCGCGTTTGCTATTTGTTTTGGCTTTAGCGCTGTCCATCGTTGATAGCGCGTTTTGGCCGTATCACGGGCTTTCGCTGCCGTCGTCATCTGTCCTCGCGATCACCTGGTGCGTTGTCGTGCTGAACTGCGCCATCGTAGCGATGTCATTTCTGCCACCGGTTCGTGACATATTTGTAATTCAACGCTAATTCCTCGCGGCAGAAAAACGACAGCCTAACAGGCTTGACATTATGTGGCATTCCAGATCAAAAGTGATTATGAAATCAAATAAATACGTGTGGGTATTGCTCGGTAGCTTCGCTGCGCTTGCGTTTTTCGTTTCTTGTCAGCAACAAGGATCGACCACGACTACGCCGGCAGCGTCGACACCGGACAGGCATGTTCGTTCCGGGAGTCAAACAGTATCGGCATCAACCAATAGAGATAATCCGCGGGGGCCGGGAGAAAGCAGAAGGGCACCGACGGCGTCACCAACCCCGTAGGGTCATTGGAACATGTAGAGTACGTCGACACTACAAAAAGCGAAGCGAAGCGCGCGGTGGACATAGTTCCTCCATCGCGCGCTTTTTGTAGAACATCAGCTGCGTCGGCAGTACCCGATCCTGACGATCGCGGAAACAACCGTGGTGCGCGACGTTCAGTTCTTCGACTATTTACTGGAAGCGATTCTCAGCGATTCGGTCAAGCGCCACGAGTGGTAGAGGGTAAGATCGGCCCACGCGAGAGTTTCTAGAGCGGCCCGAGCCGTCGCCATCGGCGTACGTTGTAGGGCGGTTTGTTCCAGGATCTTCGTGCGGCCGGTCTTGCGCTCTTCGTTGAGCTGTTTCGAGGCCGCTTCCAAGGCTTTGAAGATGGCCGGGACAGGTGTCTCGTTAGGGTCTTTTGTGGCATCGAGCCAATTACTCAGCGCCTCAGCGCCCGCTCCGAAGCCTGTCGGAGGCTGCCCGCCAATTACGACAGGCGGAATGCGTTTTAAATCGTCATGAAGCTCACTGAGATGATCCAGTGCATGGACGAGCCGCACAAGACGAGGGCCTATCGTGCCCAGATCAGTGGTCTCGATCTTGAGCGATTCGAGGAAGTGTTCGGTCTGCTGGACTGCTTCGACCGGAGGGTCGTACTTGACAGATTCACCGGCCAGCCGGCGGCGGATTGCATCGACCGCACCACGAGCAAGCTCCAGGCTCGCTCGCCAGGCGGCTTCGAGCGCGACCGTCGCTCCCGCTTCGGCAACAGCGGGATCAAGACGGCTGACGGCCGAGTCACTACCTTTGCCGGAGATCCGAACGATGAACCGCGCAAAGCCATCGAGCCACGGATAAAAAACAACGATGCCCGCGAGTTTGAACAGGCTACTGAACGTCGCCATCGCCAGCACGCCGTCCGGATCGTAAAGCCGAGCGCCGACCCAGTCCGCGGCAGCGGTGAGTGGTCCCAGAAACAAGATCCCGAGAACGCCGACGACAACGCTGAAGACGATGTGCGCCATCGACGAGCGCCGCACGGCGAGGCTGCCACCGATCATCACCAGCCCGGTCGTCGCCGCAGTTCCGATACTCTGCCCGACGATCATCGCGCAGCCCTGCTGAAACGTTAGCGAACCCGCGTTCAATGCAACCAGCGTTGTCGCCCCAGCGGCGGTCGAGCTCTGCATGATGATCGACATGAGAACGCCGATCCCCGCAAGGATCCATCGCGCGCCGAAACCATGACCGGCAAATGCCTCGAGGTTCCATGAAACTCCTCCCATTCCCGTCTGCAAAAAATCGATTCCGGTAAAGATTAGTCCGAAGCCAGCGAGGAGCGCTCCGAACGATCGCGTCTTGCCGCGTGCGATTAGCCACAGAAACGCACCGATGCCGAGCATTGGCAAAGCCGCGGCGGAAATTCTGAAACGCAAACCGAAGATTGCCACCAACCAGATCGTCGAGGTCGTTCCTAGCGTCGCCCCAACGATCATTCCCACCGCCTGCGTGAAGGTGACCAATCCCGCGCTAACGAAACCGATGACAGTCATTATCGCCGCGGTGGAAGACTGTATCACCGCGGTGAAGATGGCACCAGAAACGACGGCACTGAAGCGGCTCGACACGAGTCGTTGCATTGCCCGGCGGAGCGAGTCGCCCGCGAGTCCCTTCAAGCCTTCAGTGAGATGATGGATTCCGAGCAGGAACAAGCCGAGTCCACCCAGAAGTGTCACAGTGGAAGCGCCATTCATCGACTGCGTTTAGGTTCTAGTTTCTCAAATGATGAGCAAAAACGACTTTAAAATTCATCCTCGTCGATGCGTAAGGAAAACTATCTTCTCATTTCTTTTGAGCTTGGTGTGCCTTGCATTTTCGAGACGCAGTCTTGCCGTTCTTTCTTGTTTCAACAAAAATTCCGAACACGTTTGATTCGCATTTGCGCTAGTACTTTTTCGGAACAAAGCGCCTGGTCTTGAGCGTTGCCTGGTCGTCGTAGGCTTCTTTCTTCGAGCGTTTGGGGAGCTTCACCTTCTCGCGCTGCATTTTCTTGTAAGGGATCAAAGTAAGCAGGTGACTGATGCAGTTCAGGCGCGCGCGCCGTTTGTCGTCCGAGGGAACGATGTACCAAGGTGCAAACTCCGTGTCCGTCGCCTCGAGCATCATGTCGCGCGCTCGGGAGTAGTCGAACCACCGGCTCCGCGAGCAAAGGTCTGTCGGGCTTAGCTTCCACTGGCGCAACGGATCCTTGATGCGGGCCTCAAAGCGGCGCTTCTGCTCTTCATCGCTCACCTCGAGCCAGTATTTGATCAACTTGATGCCGTCGTCGACGACGTACTGTTCGAACTCCGGGCAAACCTTTAGAAAGCGCTTGTGCTGTGCTTTCGAGCAGAAACCCAGCACGTACTCAACGCCCGCCCGGTTATACCAGCTTCGGTCGAAGATGACGACTTCGCCCGCCGCTGGGGCGTGTTGTATGAAGCGTTGCATGTAGAGTTGGGATCTCTCACGGTCAGACGGCACCGGTAATGCCACCACGCGGAACACTCTGTGGCTGACACGATCGGTGATTGCCTTGATCATGCCGCCCTTTCCAGCGGCGTCACGTCCTTCGAAAACCACGATCACGCGGAGGCCTTTTTCTTTGACCCATTCCTGTAAGGCGCATAGCTCTACCTGCAGCGCGCGTAACTCCTTCTCGTACTCTTTGCGTTTCAAAGGTTCATTACTAGTCATCCCTTTCCTTTCTCATCCACTAATCACGCCCCGGCTTCCACAGCGGTTACGGCACTCCGCAATGACTTTGACGAGCGGATGATCATCTTCTCCGCCTCCACCACGAGGAAAAACACCAGGCCGCCCAGGAAGAGCCATGGCCAGACGTAGAGCGGAATCGCTTCGTTGTGGAACAGCGCTTGCAGCGGTGGTGCGTAGGTGAAGAGAAGTTGCAAGATTACGACCGCCCCGATGCCGAGCGGCAGATATTTGTTACCGAGATGTGCTTTGAGTGACAGAGACGAGTCCAGCAGGTAACGGCTGTTAAGCAGATAAAAGATCTGCCCGATAGTGATTGCATTAACGGCCACTGTCCGGGCGAGCTGATCCGACGCGCCCTGGGACTTCATCCAGAAGAACGCCCACAGAGTGTAAGCCAACAGCGCCAAGCCGACGAAAATAACACGCCAGATTCCGAAGCCGGTCACGATCGGACGATCCACCGCGCGCGGCGGCCGCAGCATGACCTCTAGTTCGTGCGGCTCGAAAGAGAGCACGAGACCCAGGGCGACAGACGTTACCATATTGACCCAGAGGATCTGGGGTGCTGTGATCGGCATAATAAAACCAAAGAAGATCGCCACAGCGATCACCGATGCCTGAGCGACGTTGGTCGGCAGCATAAACAGAATCGCTTTCTCAATGTTGTTGTAAACCGTGCGCCCTTCCTTAACGGCTGCAGTGATCGATGCGAAGTTGTCATCGGCTAGCACCATTTCCGCCGCCTCCTTGGTAACCTCGGTGCCCTTAATCCCCATTGCGACACCGATGTCGGCCTTCTTGAGAGAAGGTGCGTCGTTCACTCCGTCGCCGGTCATTGCCACGATTTGCTTGTTGGCCTGAATCGCCTTCACGAGGCGGAGCTTGTGCTCGGGGCTCGCGCGCGCAAACACGTCGACGCCCTGCACACTCTCTTGCAACGCCGCGGTATTCATCTCTTCGATCTCGGCGCCCGTAATCGCTGTCTTGCCGTCCCCGATACCCAGCATCTTGGCGATGGCCGCAGCGGTGATCCTGTGATCGCCGGTAATCATCGTCACGCGGATACCACCAGCATGGCATTCCTTCACGGCTTCGATCGCCTCCTTGCGCGGTGGATCGAGCAGCCCGATCAAGCCGAGCAGTACCAGATTCTTTGGCAGATCCGCTGGACCTAAACTCCCCGCTTTGACGCCCGGATCCTCAAGCCATGCAAGGCCGAGCACGCGCTCACCTTGAGCCGCGAGCTTGTCCGAGGATTCCATGAAATGATCGCGGTTGATTGGCACGGCTGGTCCGTCTTTGCTTGCCTGCCGATCGCAATGATCAAGGATGACCTCCGGTGCGCCCTTCACCAGGATAAATTGTTTGTCGCCGGCGTCCTTGTGCAGCGTAGCCATGAACTTGTGTTCCGACTCGAATGGGATCGCGTCGATGCGGGCATACGTGTCCTGCTCGGTCTTCCGCTCGAGCCCGAGCTTGTTCGCAAACGGATAGAGCGCTCCCTCTGTTGGGTCGCCCTCCACTTTCCAAACGCCTTCCTCCTGGCGGATCTCCGCATCGTTGCAGAGCATGGAAACGCGCCCCATTAGCTTGAGAACAGGATCTTCTCCCGCGGGCTTCCCGTCGTTCAAGACCTGGCCTTCCGGCGCGTAGCCGTCGCCAGTCACTGTGTATGCCGATTCGGCAGTGACTAACGACACTACCATCATCTCCATGAGCGTTAACGTGCCGGTCTTGTCGGAGCAAATACGCGATACCGAACCAAGGGTTTCAACGGCAGGTAGACGCCGTATGATCGCGTGGCGCTGCGCCATACGCTGGACGCCGATGGCTAAGGTGACAGTAATCAGCGCAGGCAACCCTTCCGGAATGATTGACACCGCGATGCTGACGACCGCCTGAAAAATCTCGATAAAATCCATCCCTCGCACCCATCTCCCATAGGCGAAAACGAGAACGGTCACTACACCGATGACCGCGGTGATCGCATAGCCGAACTTTTTGATCTGGCGGAGCAACGGCGTTTCCAGCGCACTGACCGCGGTCATCAACTCGTTGATGCGTCCCAGTTCAGTATCGGCTCCGGTCGCGACGACCACCCCAGTCCCGCGGCCGGACGCAACCAGGGTTCCCGAGAACGCCATGCCTTCCCGGTCCCCCACGGTCGATTTCTCGGCCGTGGCAACGGTGGTCTTGTCGATGGGAACCGACTCGCCGGTGAGAGCCGCTTCTTCCGTCCGAAAGTTCTTTACTTCGACCAGGCGAACGTCCGCCGGGATTCTGTCGCCTGATTCGAGCAGAACAATGTCGCCAGGCACCAGATCCTCGGCCGGGACCATCCGCGTTTCACCATCGCGCAAGGTCCTCGCGTCGGCAGAAAGCATATTACGGATCGAGTTCAGGGCCTTCTCCGCTTTTCCCTCCTGAATGAAGCCAAGCAACGCATTGATGATGACCACCCCGAGTATGATCGCTGCGTCGAGCCACAGGCCGACCATCAACTTAACGAACCCCGCGGCCAATAACACGTAAACCAGGATATTGTTAAACTGGGACAGAAACCGCATGAACGGCCCTTCTTTTTTGCCTTCTGGCAGGCGGTTGGAGCCGTATTTCGAGAGACGTTGCGAGACCTCGTTAGTGTCCAAGCCTTCCTTGGAGTCGGTATTCAGAAGACGCAGGACTTCATCAGCAGCGACAGCATGCCAAACGGGGACATCGCTCATGGGCTTGGCGATTGCTGTTGCATCCATTTGCTCGCTTCCTTCCTGAGATATCGGCCCCATTTGGCCGTTAGATGGAGCGAATTCCCGCAGGTAATTTCGACTGGCCTGAGGTTAGAGGAGGACGGTCACCCGCGCAACCCTTGCGTTTTCAAAATTTCGGAATACCGACGCACCTTCTAGCGGAGCGAACGGGTCTTGCCAGCGTGCAGCGTTTCAGCGAAGATGCCACCGTGGAGCAGGAAATAGATTGCAAATGAAACCAAACTCGGGTTTCACCACCGTTTTAGCTGATCTTGTTATCGTTAACCTAAGGCTACCATGCTAAGCCATCCACGGTCGCATTTTCTGCATGTGGTCGCGTGGCTCGGTGTATGGTCCCTGTGCTGGTTCGCTTTGTTACTCGTCGGTATTCTTCTAGTCTTCTGTTTCCATTGGGCGATTCTTTTCGCAGTCGCGCTGTGTATCTTTTTTATTAACATGTTCTTGTTCCTTCCGCTTGCTTTCTCCTTTCGTTGCCCGCACTGCGAGGGGTTCGTGCTAGTACCGTATTGGCGGACTCGTAAGCCCGCTCGAAAATGGGTTTTAGCTGCGCTCGGGCTCGTTTCTTGGGTCGCCGTTATGTTCGACATTGTTCTTCATCACGAATTCACTTGTATGCACTGCGCAGAGCGATGCCTCGTCAAAGTCAACACCAACACTCCCAACAGCATGGCACGGCACGATGATTAACTCACATACGTTTAATGAAATTCGATTGTAAAAGATCGACGTGGATTCGGCCGGCAGAAAGGAATGTGCCGTCACAGGTTGGGTTGTCTCTCAATCGCCCTGCGTTTTCGCTTGGCGCCTTGGGACTTGGTTCGCGTCCCGTCGCGTCCGTTACCAGTGAACCCAATAGCCGCAGTCGACTTGTTCAAGCTGGCGCTTGAACCATGGGATTGAGCGCCGTTGTTGCCTTAGAAGAAAACGATCGTGTTACCATGCTCAAGGTCGCGGAAGAGGCAGCGAGGCGCGAATGCGCCGGGAGAAATCTGTAGCGTCGTTCGCGGGCAGCGCGGCCTCGTTGATCCGACAACGGTCGATCCCTGCGTTGTTAACTAGACCTTCCAGCCTGGCCGAGTTCAAGTCCTGATCAACTTTTTCCGCTGCAAGTTGTACGGTGGTTCAACGTACTCGTTACTCTGGGAACTACGATGCAGTTTGTACTTGCGCAACCAGTCACGCTGTAAGGAATAATCGCAAATTTTCTTGCAGCCGTGGGGTGCCTATAAAATTAGCGATTTGGATTGGCGCAGGCCTGCTAGGACCTGCGACAACACAAACTGTCGTCCTGATCGGACACTCGTAGTCGTGACTAGTGTTTTTGGAGTGACACTTAACTTCTTTTCTGTCGTGTCTAACTATCAAGCGTGCCGGCCAAGAGAGCGGTGTTCCAGACTTTTCTGCTTGCTGGAAACGCGGCAAACCCTCATCCTGTCGAGTGAAACGAATTCCCAAACATTAGTTAAACTTTTCTGTATGAATGCCCGAATCCGATTTGGCGGGAGTGTCCTCGTGGGCGCCTCGGTCGCCGGGCTGATGATCCTCGCACTGCTAACCGGCTGTTCCCCTGAGAAGACGCCTCGCGTCGAAGTCGTCCGGCCGGTCAAGACCATGGTGGTGGCCGCCGGCGGGGAGCCCCAAGTGCGCTTTTTTTCGGGTAGAGTAGGTGCCCTTAGGCGGGCGGAACTCGCCTTCCCTGTGTCCGGTGTGCTGGTGAGCCTGCCGGTGAAGGAAGGACAACACGTTGCTAAAGATGAGGTCATCGCCCAATTGCGGACCGATGAATTCGAGGCCCGTCTGAAGGCGTTGCGTGGCCAGTTGGATCAATCACGCGCGGTCCTCCGTTCCCTGGAAGCCGGCGAGCGTCCAGAGGAGCAGCGCCGTAGGGAAGCGGACTTGCGCGCGGCGGAAGCCAGACTCGTTAATGCGCGGACCGAGTCTGAACGCGCGACGCGTCTTTCGCAGGCCCGAGCGCTCCCCCGCGTCGAGGCGGATAGAGCGCAAACCG
>Ga0310810_10007193_pt1 | contig 12673 bp, 12 predicted proteins | sample NCmetagenome_FD_207641 | JGI IMG/M metagenome (GOLD analysis project Ga0310810, IMG submission 207641) | Soil microbial communities from experimental microcosm in Duke University, North Carolina, United States - NC | ecosystem: Engineered > Artificial ecosystem > Soil microcosm > Unclassified ... | reverse complement strand
CGCGCGCCTCGCCTGTTGCTGACGCTGTCGTTGGTCGTCGTGCTCGTGTCGGTCTCGATGTTCGGTGCTGACCCGGGCGCAGCGGTGATGGTCGGCGCCGCGAACACGTTCCTCTCGAGCCTGACTGCGGCCCAGAAGCAGAAGGCGCAGTTCGCGTTCGACTCCAGCGACCGGACCCACTGGCACTTCATTCCGAACGAGATGTTTGCGAGGAGTGGGCTGACGTTGAAGGAAATGTCTGCTCCCCAGCGCGAGGCTGCGCACGCGCTGCTCAAGACAGGGTTGAGCCAGCATGGTTACACCACGACGACAACCATCATGAGCCTGGAGAACATCCTCCGCGCGCTCGAGGGTGGTCGCCAGTTCGCACGGGATCCCGAGCAGTACTACTTCTCAGTATTCGGCACGCCGTCGTCGAGCGGAACGTGGGGCTGGCGCGTCGAAGGTCATCACGTGTCACTCCATTTCTCGATTGTCAACGGCGGACTGACAGTCAGCGCGCCGACCTTCTTCGGCTCCAACCCTGCAGAAGTCCGCGACGGTGACCGGAAGGGACTTCGAGTGCTCGGCTTCGAGGAAGACCCGGCGCGAGCGCTCTTGAACGCTCTGAAGCCGGATCAGAAATCAAAAGCGGTGGTCTCGAACGATGCGCCGACCGACATCCTGACGGTGACGAAGCTGCCGATCGATCCGTTGGCACCGACCGGCATTGCGGCGTCGGAGATGGACGCGTCGCAGCGGGAAATGTTGATGGCGGTCGTCAATGCCTACGTCTCGCTGATGACGCCAGACGTTGCTGCCCTCCGCACGGCAAACCTGCGGAAGGCCGGCATCGACAAGATCGCGTTTGCCTGGGCAGGAGGAGCCGAGCGCGGCAAGAAGCACTACTATCGCGTGCAGGGCCCGACCTTCCTCATCGAGTTCGACAACACGCAGGACGACGGAAATCACGTCCACTCGGTGTGGCGCGATTTCGCCGGCGACTTCGGGCGCGATCTGCTTCGGGAGCACCTGCAGAACGACCACCAGTGACGGGCGGACCGGCGCAGAGGCCGCTCGCACCGTGCGCGGCTACTTGCGAGGCAGTGTCTTGTTCAACCAGGTGGCGATCGCCGTCGCGACCACAGGGCTGACCTTGACGTCGCCAAGCCTGGGGTATTCGTCCACTTCTCCCGTCGTCGCGGGGACGAGCAGGTGGTTGATGCCAGGTACCTTCACCACTTCAACCGGCCCGGCCTTCTTCCGGCCTCGCGCGAGTGCCTCGAGCTTGTCGGCGTTCTCGGGGGGAACCTGCTTGTCCAGCGCACCCTGGACAATGAGCAGCGGTTGATCGACGTCCTGCATCACCTTCGCGGGATCGAAGGCGAGGAAGCTCTGGAACCACGGGGTTTCCGCCTGGCGGCGAACGGCTGGCGGCACTGAAATCGTTTCCCAGCCTTTGCCGGTCAGCACGGCCTGCTGGATCTGCCGCTGCAGCTCAATCGTGTTCTGCCGTTCGGCCTCGGAACGGTTCGAGCGTTCGAGCGCGTGTGTCACCTGGTACATGTTCAGGTCGGCGCCGGTCATGCCGATGGTCGCGACGAGCCCCAGCGCGGCAATCCGCTTGTCCTTCGACGCCGCGAGCAGTGCGAGCGCTCCGCCCTCGCTATGCCCGACGACGGCGATGCGGCGTTTGTCGATGTCCTTGCGGTCGGACATCATCTTCACGGCGGCACGCACGTCCTCGGCATAGTCGGCGAGTGCTGCGGACTCGACCCGCCCGCCGCTCTGGCCGACGCCGCGCTTGTCGTATCGGAGCACCGCGAAGCCCGCGTCTGCCAGGGCGCCTGCGAGCTCACCGAAGATGGGAATGCCGGCGACCGTCTCGTCACGATCAGTCGGTCCGGACCCGGACACGAGAACGACGCCAGGCAGCGGCCCTTTCGCATTCTCGGGCTTCGACACCGTACCGGCCAGCCAGAATCCATTGGCTTCAACGCGAACGTTTTCATCGTTCGGGCGAGACATGGTGAGCCGGCGCGTCGACACCGCTGCCATATCTTCGCGAGCGACTTCGAGCTCCTGCGAGGGAATGCGCAGGCGAAGCAGGCGGCCGTTTTCGTCCGACCAGATCTCGGTCTCGATCGGCGCACCCTGCGCCTGGAAGGTCACTGTTGTTCGGCGGGCCGCAATGACACGCTCGACGGTCTGAATCTGCTCGGGAGCTGACTCGCCGACGATGGCGGTAAACGATCCCTGTCCGGGCTGATAGAGCGAGAGCGACGTTCCGCCGGCCATTGACGCCGCGCGTGCAGACACCGCCTCGTACGGCGCGATGAACGGATTGGGCATGAACAGCGCCTGCGGGTCGATCGTATCTGTGCGCTTCAGGGGCTGCGTTCCTGGGGCGCCCGTCAGTTCCGTGCTGGCGGTTGTGCCTGACACGATCGTGTGCAGCGTCGAACCCTGACCGCGCAGGCTGGCGTCGATCGTGAGCTCGAGCGGCTTCCACGTGGAGTCGTAACGCGCCGTGAATTCCCTGATGACGAGATCGACCGGCGCCCCGATGCGGCCGCTGCTGGTAATCTTGAATCCGTCCTCCGATCGAGCGACCGACACCCGTTCGGTTCCCACAGGGCTGGAGCGGATGTAGATGGTGAAAGCCGATTCCTGTGGCGTCGGCGTTTGTCCTCTCGCGACGCTGCTCGCACTGCCCAGGAGAGCGGCCGTTGCCAGCAGGACGCTGAAGGCACGGGTACAATGAAACACGCGCATCATTTCACCATAACACTATGAGCCCGGCAGGACTTTCTCAGGCATACCAGGCAGCCCGTCAACACGCGGGACTCATCCTTCGCGAACGCGGCCTGATCGTCGTCTCGGGGAGCGATCGCGCCGCCTACCTGCAGGGGCTGCTCACCAACGACATCAGCGCGCTGACGGCCGGCCAGGGCTGCTACGCGGCCTATCTGACGGCGCAGGGCCGGATGATTTCAGATCTGTTCGTCTACGAGCTCGGCGACGTCATCCTGCTCGCGCTTCCTCGCGCAACGAAGGACACGATCCTGGCGAAGCTGGATGCGTTTATCTTTTCCGAGGATGTGCAGCTCGGCGACGTCACTGAAACATTCAGCGCGGTTGCGGTCGTCGGTCCGGCTGCGGCGTCGACCGTTTCTGCGGCGATCGGCGTGAGCGACACTGATCTCCGTGCGCTGCCGCTGCCCGGATGCCGGAGAATTGAGGTCGGGGGGCAGCCCGGAATCCTGCTGCGGGTTGGCGACACGGGCGAGCCGGGCTTCGAGCTTCTGGTTCCGCGTGCGCAGATGCCGCAGACGTTGCAGGCGCTGCAGGGAGCCGGGGCTGCTTCCCTCGACGCGGAGACCGCTGATGTTCTCCGCATCGAAGCTGGCGTGCCGGTGTTCGGGCCCGACATGGCCGAGGACACGATCCCGCTCGAAGCCGGTATCGAACAGCAGGCCATCAGCTTCACGAAAGGGTGCTACGTCGGACAGGAAGTGATCATCCGCGTCCTGCATCGTGGGCACGGACGCGTCGCGCAGAAGCTGGTCGGACTCCTGATGGAGCCGGGCCAGGCGGTTCCGGCGCCAGGCACGACGCTGCAGGCCGATGGCAAGGATGTCGGAGTGGTCACGAGCAGTGCGGAATCGCCAGCACTCGGTCGTCCGATTGCACTCGCATATCTGAAGCGCGACTTCATTGCGCCCGGAACACAGGTCCAGCTTCGGGCTGGAATGGCGACAGTCGTCGCCCTTCCATTCGTCGCACGCGCGTGAGTCTCGTCAACACCATCGTTGTCACGGCAGCGGTCGTCGAGCGGGACGGCGCTTTTCTCGTGACGCGACGACTCAAGGGAACGCATCTCGCTGGAACGTGGGAGTTTCCTGGTGGCAAATGTGAACCGGGCGAGCCGCTCGAGGCGTGTCTCTGGCGAGAGATTCGCGAAGAACTCGGGGCGCGCTGCTCGGTCGGTTCCGAGATCTTCAGCATCACGCACGAGTACACCGAGCGGCGAATCGAGCTGCATTTCTACGTGTGCACGCTTCTCGACGATCCCGTGCCGCTGCTCGGGCAGGAGATGCGCTGGGTGCCGCGCAACCAACTGACCGAACTCGACTTTCCACCGGCCGACGATGAACTGATTCGGAAGCTGGCCGCGGGACCGGTCGCCTGATCGCCGGCTGATCGTCAGCGGCTGGCGAGCGCGTGCTCGCAGTCCTTCGACATCGGACAGGCGCTGCATCGCGGCTGTCTCGCCGTGCAAACGGTCGCGCCGAAGTCCATCAGTGCCTGGTTGAAGTCGAAGACCTGCCGGTGTGGCACGAGCGCCTCTGATACGGCCCACAGGTGTTTCTTCATCGCGTGGCTCTTCGGATCGCCTGCAGCGACAAACACCCTGAAGAGCACGCGCGCCACATTCGTATCCAGGATTGCCGCGCGCTGGCGGAACGCGAAGCTGCGGATCGCACCCGCGGTGTACCGGCCAATGCCTTTGAATGACAGGAGCGTCTCCTCATCGTCTGGCAGACGCCCGTCGTAGCGATCGACCGCCTCTCGCGCGATGGCCTGCAGGCGCCGGGGCCGGATGTTGTAGCCGAGCGGCCGCCATGTCTCCGTGACGTGGGTTTCGTCAGCCTCAGCGAGCGCCTCGAGCGAGGGGAATTTGTCGAGCCATTCGGCGTACTTGGGCAGCACGCGATCGACCTGCGTCTGCTGCAGCATGATCTCCGAGACCAGGATGTGATACGGGTCATCGGTACGCCGCCATGGGAGATCGCGTCCGTGACGTCCGTACCATGAGAGCAGGCGCTGCCTGAACCGGCGTCGTGCTGGTGGTGGGGGAATCGCGGTCGCCGCCGTCGCGCGTCCTCTCCGGCTCTTCTTCGTCATCTCGTATAATTTCCAACGGTTCAGAACTCGTGAAAATCTACACGCGGACCGGCGACAGCGGCGAGACCGCGCTCTTCGACAACCGTCGCGTCAGCAAGGCGGATCCCCGTGTGGACGCCTATGGCGAGGTCGACGAGCTCAACGCCTGGCTCGGGCTCGTTCGTTCGGCCTGTTCCGAGCAGGACATCGACGAAACGCTCGTCCATATTCAGCGCGACCTCTTCGCCGTCGGGGCGCAGCTCGCGGATCCGTCCGAGAAGCTGGCGAACCGGGTGACCAAGGCCTTCGTCACCGACGCGGATGTGGAGCGCCTGGAAGGGCTCATCGATCGATTCGAGAACGAATTGGCGCCGCTGACCCGTTTCATCCTGGCTGGCGGAGTCGCGGCGGGAGCATCGCTGCACGTCGCCCGCACAGTCTGCCGTCGCGCGGAACGCCGCATTGTCGCGCTCACTCCGGCACCCGACCTGCTCATCGTCCGCTACATCAATCGGCTGTCCGATCTGCTGTTCGTCCTCGCGCGGGTCGTGAATCACCGGGCAGGCCAGCCGGAAACCGAGTGGTGAACGCCTCGCTCGCGCGCGCCTACGACGCATGCGTGGCGCTTGCCGCCAGTCACTACGAAAACTTCCCGGTTGCGTCGCGTCTGCTCCCTTCGTCGATGCGGCCGCACATCGCGGCGGTCTATGCCTTCGCTCGTGTGGCCGATGACATCGCCGATGAAGGCCCGGATCCGCCGGCCGTTCGCCAGGCGCGGCTGCGTGCCTGGCAACAGCGGCTGCACCAGGCAGCGCACGGCACGAGCGAATCGGGATCCGGCAGCCGGGACGACCTGATTTTCATCGCGCTCGGGAACTCGATGCGCGAACTCGACCTGCCGCTCAACCTGTTCGACGATCTGCTGAGCGCGTTCGCGCAGGATATCACGACGACGAGGTACGACTCGTGGGCCGATCTCTTCGACTACTGCCGACGATCGGCGAACCCCGTTGGCCGCCTCGTGCTTCGCATCGCCGGTCATCGCGACGAGGCCCTCGACAGGTCATCGGATGCGCTGTGCACTGCCCTGCAGCTCACGAATTTCTGGCAGGACTTCGGTCGCGACTGGCGTGCAGGCCGCCTGTACGTTCCGCGTGAAACCTGCCAGTCCGCGGGCGCGTCGCTCGACGATCTCGCGGCCGCGCGCGTCACCGAAGGCTGGGTCGAGGCGCTGTCGGAATCGATCGCCCGTACTCGCGAGTGCTTCGAACACGGACGGCTGGTATGCGACGGTGTCCGCGGGCGGCTGCGGACTGAACTCCGCCTCACGTGGCTTGGAGGCTCGCGCATTCTCGGCCGTGTCGCGGAGAGGGGGGCGCATCTGCTGACGGATCGTCCAACTCTGGGCGTCCATGACATTCCAGTGCTGCTGTGGCAGGCCGTCCGCTGGCAACGGGTGGCGGCCTGATGGCTGCCAGGAAAACCAGTTTCTATTACGCGTTTCTCGTCCTGCCGCCCGATCAGCGGCGGGCCATCATCGCCGTGTGGGACTTCTGCCGCGCCGTCGACGATGCGGTGGATGAGGAGGACGCGAACGGTTCGATGTCACGGGCCGAAGCGGTGCAGCACTGGCGCGCCGAACTGGCGCGATGCTTCACGGGGGCCGCGCCGCTCACCGACCAGGGCCGTCGTCTGCAGCCCTTTGTGAAGGAGTTCGACCTTCCGAGGCAGGCGTTCGAGGATGTCATCGACGGCGTGGCGATGGATCTCGATCGCAGCCGGTACGAGACCTTCGACGACCTGCTTGAGTACTGCCACCGCGTGGCATCGGCGGTGGGGATGATCTGCATCCGCATTTTCCGGTGCGAAAGTCCCGCGGCATCCGAGTACGCGCTGCACCTCGGCGTCGCCCTGCAGTTGACCAACATCATCCGCGACGTGAAGCCGGACCTCGAGCAGGGCCGCCTGTACCTGCCGCTGGAGGATCTGCGCGCGGCAGGATGTTCGGTCGAGGAACTGGCAGCCGGGCGTCTGACGCCATCGGTGCGGGCCCTCCTTCAATTCGAGTGCGAGCGCGCCCGTCAGTACTACGAAAAGGCTGTGTCCGTGCGGCCTGCCGTCGATCGCCGGCGCGTCGTCGCGTCGGAGATCATGCGGGCCGTTTATGCGGAAACGCTCGCGCGTATCGAACGGCGTGGATTCGACGTGTTCGCGTCGCGCGTACGCGTGCCCAAGCCGCTCCAGGTCCTGATTGCGCTTCGCCAGTGGTTGTTCCAGCGGTGACCGGCTATGACGCCGTCGTCGTGGGTGCCGGGTTTGCCGGTCTCAGTGCTGCGGTCCGGCTGACACGTGACGGTGCGCGGGTGCTGGTGCTCGAAGCGCGCTCGCGCCTTGGCGGGCGTGCCACGGCCTTTGCCGATCGCGAAACCGGAGAACTGGTCGACAACGGACAGCACGTGTTGCTCGGCTGTTACCGGGAGACGCTTTCGTTCCTGAGCGACATCGGTGCGTCCGAGTACGTGCGGCGGCAGCCAGAACTCGCGGTGACCATCGTGGAGCGAAGCGGCCGGGTGTCGCGTCTGCAGTGTCCCGCATTGCCGTCGCCGTGGCACCTGGTGGCCGGCGTGGTCCGCTGGTCCGCGCTCGGGTGGTCCGACCGCCTCGCAATCCTGCGGATGGCGCGTCCACTTCGATCGGCGCAGCGAGCCATGACCAGCGAGGGTGCGGCTTCAGCCGGTGCCGGTTCGAAACGAGGTGAGCGCCATGAGACCGTTCGCGACTGGCTCGTCCGCCATGGGCAGACGCCGCGGCTTCGTGAACTGCTCTGGGATCCGCTCGCACTCGCGGCTCTCAACCAACCGCCGGAAACGGCGGACTCTGCCACCTTCACGAGGGTGCTCGCGGAGATGTTCGGACCTGACCCGGCGTCGGCGGCGATTGTGTTGCCGACCCGTCCGCTGCACGAAATGTATGCGGAGCCTGCGCGCGCGTTCATCGAACGGCACGGCGGAGCGGTCCGCACCGGCGCGACCGCGCGCGTGCGTATTGCAGGTGCGGCCGTCGCCGGAGTCGATACGGGTGCTGAATCATGCTCTGCGCCGGCTGTGATCTGCGCAGTGCCCTGGTTCGCGCTTCCGGGCACGATCGATGGCGAGGTCGGGCCGCTGCAGCCGACGCTCGATGCCGCACGCCGCACGGACCCATCACCGATTGCCACGGTCAACGTCTGGTTCGATCGCGTCGTGATGGACGAGCCCTTCGTGGGACTCCCGGGTCGCCTGATGCAGTGGGTCTTCGACAAGCGGGCCGTCTTCGGTGAGACAGCCTCGCACCTGTCGCTGGTATCGAGTGGGGCGACCGATGTTCTCCACTGGACCAACCAGCAGCTCATCGAGGCGGCTCTGGAAGAACTTCGCGAGGCACTCCCTTCCGTGCGGGCTGCCAGCGTGGTGCGCGCGACGGTCATCCGCGAGCCGCGCGCGACCTTTTCGCTAGCGCCTGGCCAGCCGGCGCGGCCATCGACCGTCACGCCGATTCGCGGACTCTTCCTCGCTGGCGATTGGATCGATACCGGACTGCCAGCTACGATCGAAAGCGCCGTGCGAAGCGGCCATCTTGCTGCGGAGGCGGCCCGGCCGACATGCGTTCGATAGTCGTGCACTACAAGGAACTCGCCCTGAAAGGACGCAACCGGCCCTGGTTCGTGCAGATACTGGTGCGCAATCTGCGGACGGCACTGAAGGGGCTGAACGTCACCGCTGTGCGCTCCATCATGGGGCGCATCGAGATCGACCTTGGATCGGAAGCTGCGTTCGACGAGGCGCGTGATCGCATCAAACGGGTCTTCGGTATCGCCAATTTCTCGCTGGCAGGCCGCGTCGCCTCACACGACTTCCAGCAACTCGCCGACGCGATCCTGGCTGATCTCGGCGATCGCGAGGTGTCGAGCTTCCGCGTCAGCGCCCGGCGGGCGGATAAGCGGATTCCCTACACGTCACCGCAGCTCGAGCGGGAAGTCGGTGGCCTGATCAAGCAGGTGAAAGGCTGGCACGTCGATCTCGAGAAGCCGGCGTTCACGATTCATCTCGAGTTCCTCCCCGAGCAGGCGTTCTACTTCTTCGGAAAAGAGCCCGGTGCCGGCGGTCTGCCGTCAGGGAGCAGCGGCAAACTGACCTGCCTGCTGTCGGGCGGTATCGATTCGCCTGTTGCCGCGTACCGCCTGATGCGCCGCGGGTGCACGGTGTCGTTCGTGCACTTTCACAGCTACCCGATCCTGTCGCGCGCTTCGCAGGAGAAGGTCCGGGAGATCGCGGCCCTGCTCACGAAGTACCAGCAGCACGCGCGCCTCGCGATGGTGGCTTTCGGTGAACTTCAGCAACAGGTCGTGCTCGCGGTCCCGCCCGAATTCCGCGTCGTGATCTATCGCCGGCTGATGCTCCGCATCGCCGAGCAGTTGGCGCGGAAGTGGCACGCCAAAGCCCTGGTGACCGGGGAAGTCGTCGGGCAGGTCGCGTCGCAAACGCTGGAGAACCTCACCACGATCGCCGACGCCTGCTCGCTGCAGATCCTTCGGCCTCTCGTCGGAATGGACAAGGACGAGATCGCCGATCAGGCTGCAGCGCTGGGCACGTTGCCAATCTCGAACATCCCGGACCAGGACTGCTGCACCCTGTTCACGCCTCGCAATCCCGCCACGCGGGCGCGGCTCGACGAGGTCCTGCGCGCGGAGGCAGCGTTGCCCATTGCGGAGATGGTGGCGGGTGCCGTGGCTGCGGCTGCTATTGAAGAATTCAGCTACCCTCCGCGCTGACCGTCCGGAGGCCGATCCCCCTGTTAAGATACCGAGCCGGCCGAAGGGCCGCGGAGACAACATGGCGCATATGTTCGAATCAGTGAAGGAAATGTGGGAGGCGGTCGGTGCGGTCGCCAGAGCATCGGGCGACACGGTTGCCGTAACCGGTGACGCAGCGCTTCCCGCGGATGCGATCGATCGGCTGGCCTGGACGGCGGCATTTGGATCCACTGCCGAGCTCAAAGGGACGGCCCGCTGCATCATTCGCGCGGTCGCCGCTGCTGCAGGCGTCAGGCCCGCCTCGATCCACGACCTGTATCTGGCCATGGGACGCGGGGACGCCGGCGGCTTCACGGTGCCCGCGATCAACGTCCGAGCCATGGCGTATGACACCGCCCGCGCCGTGATCCGCGCTGCGAAGAAGTTGGACGCCGGCGCGTTCATCTTCGAGATCGCGCGGTCGGAAATCGGCTACACCGAGCAGCGCCCGCATGAGTATGCGGCCGTGCTGTTTGCCGCGGCGCTGCGCGAGGGCTTTTCAGGTCCGTTGTTCATCCAGGGCGATCACGTCCAGACCAACGCGAAGAAGTACAACAGTCCGGAACGCGAGAAGGAACTCGAGACGCTGCGCGCGCTGATCCGCGAGGAGATCGCCGCAGGCTTCTACAACATCGACATCGACACCTCGACGCTCGTCGACCTCGACAAGCCGACACTCGCCGAGCAGCAGGAGGTGAACGTCACCCTCGCGGCCGATTTCGCGGCGTTCATTCGCCGCGTCGAGCCCAAGGGCATCACCGTGTCGGTGGGTGGAGAGATTGGCGAAGTCGGAGGCAAGAACTCCGACGTGCACGAACTGCGCGCCTACATGTCGGGGTTCAATGCCAAGCTGAAGGAACGCGGAAACCTGGTGGGCCTCAGCAAGATCAGCGTGCAGACCGGCACGGCTCACGGCGGCTTCATCAACGCGGACGGATCGGTGCGGAAGGACGTCGCGATCGATCTGAACACGCTCGACGAACTGTCACGCGTCGCGCGACAGGAATACGGCCTCGGGGGGGCCGTCCAGCACGGCGCGTCGACCCTGCCGCTGGAAGCCTTCGATGCCTTCCCGCGCGTGGGTGCCTGCGAAATCCACCTCGCCACCGACTTCCAGAACATGGTGTACGAGCACCCGCAGTTCCCGGCGGACCTGAAGGCCGAGATGTACGCCTGGTTGCAGGAGCACGCGACCGAGGAGCGGAAGCCGAAGGACACCGAGGAACAGTTCATCTACAAGGCCCGCAAGAAGGCGATCGGCCCGTTCAAGAGCCGCATGTGGGGCGTCGACGCCGCCCGCCGGGAGGCCATCGGCGCGTCGCTCGAAGAGCGCTTCACGCGCCTGATGTCGCTGCTGAAGATCAACGGCACCGCCGCAGTGGTGAAGAAGTTGGTCACCGTGCCGCAGGTGCCGCTCAGCATCGACGCCCAGGTGAAGGAGGCCGCCGGCATCATCACGGCGGCTGAACGCAAAGCGGAAGGGCTGGCAGACTAATCAGGCTCTCGGCTTCGGGCTCTCGGCTTTCGGCTGCGTCGGCTTCAGACCTTCCGCGGGCGCGACCGGGAGCCTCGCTCGGCGCAACCCGTTCCGCGGGCCGGAAAACACGCGCCTTCGGCGAGGTGTCGGCGGTCGACGCGGGGACCCCACTTCGTCACCCCGCCAGGACTTCGGCGCCTCCGGCGCGGTTTTCGCGCGATCGGAACGGCCCTGCTCACAGGGTTGACACCAATCGAGCCTCCCGTTCGCGCGCGAGAACGATCAATCGATCGGGCGCGGGAGTTTACGTGGACGCCGGGCCATAGAGCGCCGTGTAGCTTCAGCGACGATCAGGCTTCGGGCTTCAGGCTCTGGGCTCCAGGCTGCGTCGGCTTCAATCGCTGCCGACGCCCAGCGCCTATAGCCCAGCGCCTATAGCCCAGCGCCTATAGCCCAGCGCCTAACGCCTAACGCCTAACGCCTAAAAGTCGGCGATTCCCTCGTCCGCGACCGGGTTCGGTGGAAAGACTTCCCAGAAGATCACCTTCACCGGCACTCCGGGCGTCCCGTAGTCGAAGAAGACGTCGACGGCGTGCCACGCGCCGTCCGCGAACATCGTCAACTTGTCTCCCGAAATCGCTCCCGACGGATTCTTCTGTCGCGCAGCGTCGAATCCGGCGTGACGCAGGTGCCAGATCACGCGTCGCAGTAGTTCGGTCGCGGCAGCCTGAGCCTCGGCGTCTGTCGGTCGGGCGATTGTCAGGTTTGAGAATTCAGCGGCGGTCGCATTCACCACCTGCTCGGCGCGCGTCATCGTCAGCCCGCCAGCGCCGACGTGATACGAACTCTCTACGGGTGCCGCAGGAGGCGCTGGTGCCGGCTCCGGTTCCGGAGTGGGTTCAGGAACCGTCTCCGCGTGCGCCGGCCGGCGCAGCGTCTCCTCGCCGCGGATCGCTCCAATACAGGTGGTGCCCGTGTACGGAACCACCATCGTGTTGCTGTCGACGATCTGTCCGGTGCCTGTGAGAGTGAAGGGACAGGGCGGAAGGCCTGGGACGGTGGCAGTGCCGGTCACGGTGTAAGGCACAGTGCTTCCGTTCAACTCTCCCGACGCTGTCCCGGACGCCGTGATGCCGTTCGCGCATGTCGCCGAGAACGTGCCGGCGAGCGAGGTCGACGTCTGGCTCGTCACCTGCCACGAGAATCCCGTACAACTGCCGGCGGACACTCCTGCGACCGGCGAAGACCACGTTCCGATCATTGAAGTCACCGAAGGCGCGGGCGTTGTCGACGATGAAGTGGGAGCCAGTATCGAAGAGTTCTGATCGAAGCCGGTGCACGCATTGGCGGCCGCGGCGGCCAGTGCGAGACCGAAAGCGAGAAGTCGCTGCATGTGTTTATCAATCCGGGCGCGCGTACATATTTCGAACGCACACCATGTAACCGTCATTATGAAAAAACTACGCGCCGCCCTCGGAACGCCGATTGAGGCCGGATCG
>Ga0310810_10007191_pt1 | contig 12674 bp, 14 predicted proteins | sample NCmetagenome_FD_207641 | JGI IMG/M metagenome (GOLD analysis project Ga0310810, IMG submission 207641) | Soil microbial communities from experimental microcosm in Duke University, North Carolina, United States - NC | ecosystem: Engineered > Artificial ecosystem > Soil microcosm > Unclassified ... | reverse complement strand
GTCGTCGCCGAACGTCACGTAGTATCCGACCAGCTTGCCGCCGGCTTTCTCCACCACCTTGGCAATGGCGGCCTCGCGATCTTCCGGGCTTGCCATCATTCCCTTGAGCGCTTCGGCGCTGTAACGGCCGCGCAGGACATAAATCGACATGGCTGCGATCTCCCTAAAGACGTCGCCCGGCCTATTTTAATCCCCGCGCCGCAGGGCAACAACGCGCCTTGCAGGGCGGGGATAACTCGCGCGAAAAAAAGTTATCCCCGCTCGAAAAAGCTGGCGGATAATACCCGCGCCTTGCTCGTTAAGGGGCGTCAACCGGTGACGTCGATTGATGGAGCAAGCGGGATGCGCGGGCGGAGATCAGCCAGGCGGTCCCGGAGCAGGTGCGGCGCAAATGCCGGGCCGGCTTGTGCGGCGCCTGCGGGTCCGGCCTCGTCAGCCGGGCACCCGGGCGGCTCCGGGACCCGCCCTGGGGACACTACGGTCCCTGTGCGAGGTGCTCGCTGACGGCCCGGCCTGATCGCCGGGACACGCAAGCGCGGCCCGGAGCTGGGCGAATGCTCCAAAGGCATTCGCTAAAGCCGCCAGTGGAGCGCCGCGAGGTGAGCGCGTCGATCGCAAGACGCGCGCCACGCCTCGCAAGCGTGGCTACGTTGGTGCGCCTTGCGGCGCTCCGCTCCCCCGCCTTCGCGCTTCGCGCTACGGCGGGCAAGCCCGGCACACTGCCGAGCCGGGCTATAGCGGGCTTGCCCGCCGAAGCTTCAGCGAAGGCGGGCGGCGGAGCGTTGGCTTCACTACGGGCTGTCCGACAATTGAAGAGAGCGTGAACGGGCGCGTTGCTAGGCTCGTGCGCAAACAAACCAGCAGGGAACGCGCCGTGCCCATCATTCTCGACAACAAATCCCCATCCGCGCCCTCGGTGTTCCAGCCGGCCGCGCTGCTGCGCGAGGCGCGCCGGCAGAAAAAGGTGCCCGCGGCCGATGTGCCGGCGGTCTGCATCCTCGATCCGGACGGCGACATCGTGCGGCGGCTGCGCGCCGAGCGGAGGGCGCAACGCTTCGACTGGCCCTGCTATCACACGGACCTCGACACGTTCGAACTCGCCGGACAGACGGTCGGCATTCTGGGCTGCGCGGTCGGCGCGCCCTTCGCGGTGCTGATCGCCGAGGAGCTGTTCGCGAGCGGCTGCCGCCTGCTGTTAAGCCTCACCTCCGCGGGACAGATCGTGCCGGCCGGCCCGCCGCCCTATTTCGTGATCATCGACCGCGCGCTGCGCGACGAAGGCACGAGCTATCACTATGCGGCACCGGCCGAGTTCGCGCATGCGGACCCCGTGCTGGTTAGGCTCGCCGCCGGCGCGCTGAACGGCCGCGCGCATGTCGGCGCAAGCTGGACCACCGACGCGCCCTTTCGCGAAACCGAACAGGCGATCGAGGCGGCAAAAGCGCGTGGCATCCTGGCGGTGGAGATGGAGGCGGCCGCGCTCTATGCGTTCGCGCAGGCGCGCTCTGCCCGCGTGCTCTGCCTCGCGCATGTGACCAACACCATGGCGCAGAACGGCGCGGACTTCGAAAAGGGCGAGGCGGACGGGACGGCGGATGCGCTCAAGGTGCTGGGCGCGATCGTGGGCGCGGCGGGTGCGAGGAATGCGGTTTGACGCGAGCGTGCCGCACACTCACTTTCCCCTCTCCCACTTGCGGGAGAGGGTCGCCGCGAAGCGGCGGGGAGAGGGCTCTTTTTTTATGTCATTCGCCCCTCTCCCGGCTCGCTGCGCTCGCCACCCTCTCCCCGCTTTGCGGGGCGAGGGGAAAGCGGGAGAGTCCGCCGCTATCCCGCTCAACAACACCGCGGTAAAACTCTTGCATGATCCGCCCCGTCCTCACCGAGTTTGCGCTGTTTCTCGCGCCGTTCGTGGTCTACGCGCTCTATCTGTGGGGCACGCGCGCCGACATCATTCACCCCGAATCCTGGCCGCTGCCGACCATCGCGTGGCTCACCGCGGCGGCGCTGATCCTGATGGCCGGCAGCTTTATCGTGCTCGCCCAATGGGGCGGCGACCCGCCCAATTCGGACTACATCCCGGCGCACATCGAAAACGGCAAGCTCGTCCCGGGGACGACGAAGTGAATTTCGCCTGGCTCAGGGAAAAGCCGCTCGCACAGCTCATCGCCGTGCTCGATCGCGACGGCGAGGAGGCGCGCGTGGTCGGCGGCGCGGTGCGCAATTCACTGCTCGGCCTGCCGCACGGCGATGTCGACATCGCCACCACGGCGCTCCCCGCCGAGGTAACGCGCCGCGCCGAAGCCGCCGGTTTCAAGGCGGTGCCGACCGGCTTCGACCACGGCACCGTCACGGTGGTGATCGATGGCAAGCCGTTCGAGGTGACGACCTTGCGCGAGGATGTCGAGACCTTCGGCCGCCACGCCACCGTGAAGTTCGGTCGCGACTGGAAGCGCGATGCGCAACGGCGCGATTTCACGATGAACGGGCTCTCGCTCTCGGCCGACGGCGAAGTGCACGACGACGTAGGCGGCGTTGCGGACCTGCAGGCGCGGCGCGTGCGCTTCATCGGCGATGCGGCGACGCGCATTGCGGAGGACTACCTGCGCATCCTGCGCTTCTTCCGTTTCCATGCGTACTACGGCGAAGGGCATCCGGACGCCGAAAGCCTGCATGCCGCGATCGTGGCGCGCGCCGGGCTGGAGCAATTGTCGCGCGAGCGCGTGCGCATGGAGCTGATGAAGCTGTTGCTCGCGCCGCATGCCGTGCCGGTGCTCGCCGTGATGGCGGAGACGGGGCTGCTCGGGCAGGTCGCCGGCGGCGTGCCGTATCTCGCGAGCTTCACCAACATGGTGAAGGTCGAGGCCGCGGTCGGCATCACACCCGGCGCAACGCGCAGGCTCGGCGCGCTCGCTGTGTGGGTCGCCGAAGACGCCGAGCGGCTGTGGCAGCGGCTGCGCCTGTCGAATGCCGAGCATGAGCGGCTGGCGGCGCTCCACGGCTGGTGGCGTGTGTCGCCCGCGATGAGCGAAGCCGCTGCGCGCGAGCTGATCTACCGCATCGGAGGTGACTATTTCACCGAGCGCGTGCTGCTCGCCTGGGCGCGCTCGGATGCAAAAGCCAACGATCCAGCCTGGCGCGTGCTTGCGACGCTGCCGCAGCGCTGGAGCGCGCCCGTGTTTCCCATCAGGGCGGCCGACTTCATCGCGCGCGGCGTGGAGAAAGGCCCGTCCCTCGGCGCTGCACTCGAACGCGCCGAGCGCGCATGGGTCGCCGAGGGCTTTCCGATGGACCGGAAAGCCCTCAACGATATCGTCAACGAGGCGATCGGGGGGTGACCTATTCCGCCGCCTGCATGGTGGCGACTTCGTCCGCGCCGGCCTGCATGGTCGCGGCGAGCAGGAGATAGACGCGCACCCAGGCGCGCTCCACCTCGGGCGTGAATTGGTCGGCAAGCCCGCGCTCGAGCGTCCAGATCAGCGCCTCGCCGACCACCTTGTAGTGCTGGTCCTTCACGCCGTAGCCGGCGTGGCGCGCGCCAAGCGCCATGAGTTGCGGCGCGAGCGTATCGAGATCGGAGAGCCCGTTCACGGCCATCGCGATCATCATCATCAGCTTGCGCTTCTGGTCGCGCATGTCCTCCGGGAACATGCGCCGCAGGCTCGGCGCCATGTAGAACAGCCGCTCATAGAACATGTCGGCGGCGACGCCCGCGATGGGCACGACGAGATCGAAGGTCCGGCGCACCCGCGCAATGTCGGCTGCGGTCGGCGCGTTGTTGTCGGTCTGCACGGCAATTCCCTTTGTGTAAATTCATTGTCTGGAACCGATTTGTCGTGCGCGCGCGATGCGGGGTTCGGAATGGCCTCGTATTGCGCGTGTTTGGATTGTATCGTCGGTATCCCCGGCGACCGGACAGAGTTAATGCGTACCCGTACCCCCGCCGACATCGCGGCAAAATCCGCCGCAGCGCTGCGCAAGCGCGCCGCGAACGACGCGTTCCGGCGCGAGACCTTCGCGCTGCCGCGCGAACAGGCGCGCGAAAAGGCGCGTGAGGTGTTCCGCCGCTATCCGAAGCCCGCCTACATGACCGAGATCGAGAGCTGGCGCGAACTGCCCGACGGACGCATCGAGTTTACGATGCGGCGGCTGCCGACCGCGGACTAGCGCGGCGCGCGACACGCGCGCGTGCTTCGCATAGAATCGATTCGTGCTCGCCGCTCTCTCCGATCTTTCCGTCACCGAACTCTTGCTCATCGCCGGAATGGCGGCTGTCACCTCGATCATTGGCGGCGTCGCCGGCTACGGCACGGGCGCGCTGATGCCGCTGGTGCTTGTGCCGATCGTCGGCGCCGAGCCGGTGGTGCCGATCATCGCGATCTCGGCGCTGTTCACCAACACGAGCCGCGCCTTTGCGTTCCGCCATCTCATCGACTGGCGGCGCGCCGCGATCATCATTGCGGCGGCGCTCGTCACGACGGCGCTGGGCGCCTGGGGCTACACGATGCTGACCGGGCGCGGCGCCATGCTGGTGATCGGCAGCATGCTGACGCTCTCGGTGCCGCTGCGCCGCCTCTCCCGCCGCCGTGGGCTGGTTTTAAGCGAACGCGGGCTCGGCATCTCTGCGGTACTCTGGGGCTTCGTGGTTGGGGGCACCAGCGGAGCCGGCATCATCCTGTTGTCACTGCTGATGGCGGTCGGATTGGAAGGCGCGGCGGTGATCGCCACCGATGCCGCGATTTCGATCGTCGTCGGTATTGTGAAGATCGGCACGTTCGGCGTGTTCGGCGCGGTGACCGCGAAGGTGGTCGCCGTCGCGCTGCTGATCGGCGCGGTGGCGTTTCCCGGCGCGTTTCTGGCAAAAGCGCTGGTCGAACGCCTGCCGGTGCATGTGCACACCGCGATCCTCGATGCGGTGGTGATCACCGGCGGCTTGCTGATGGTGCTTGGGGCGTTCAGGTAAAACTTACGGCCATTTCACCACGGGCGGCATCGAGGAGAGAATCGAGTCGACATTGCCCCCGGTCCTCAGCCCGAAAATCGTGCCGCGATCATAGAGCAGGTTGAACTCGACGTAGCGTCCGCGGCGGACGAGCTGTTCCTCTCGCTCGGCGTCGGTCCATGGCGTTGCGAAATTGCGCCGCACCAGTTCGGGATAGATGTTCAGGAACGCGCGCCCGACACTTTGCGTGAACGCGAAGGCCGCGTCCCAGTCGGCCTCGAGATAGTCGTAGAAGATGCCGCCGATGCCGCGCATTTCATTACGGTGCTTGAGATAGAAATATTCATCGCACCACGTCTTGAATTTCTCGTACGGCGCGACCGCGGGATACGCATCGCACGCCGCTTTCATCGCGGCGTGGAAGGCGCGGCTGTCCGGGTCATCCTGTGTGCGGCGTCTGTCGAGCACCGGCGTCAAATCCGCGCCGCCGCCGAACCACGCCTTCGTCGTCACCACAAAGCGCGTGTTCATGTGGACCGCCGGCACATGCGGATTGTGCAGGTGCGCGATCAGCGAGATGCCCGAGGCCCAGAAGCGCGGATCCTCCGCTGCGCCAGGGATTTGTCCGCGGAATTCGGGTGCGAACTCGCCGTGCACGGTCGAGACATGCACGCCGACCTTCTCGAACACGCGGCCCTTCATCATCGACATCACGCCGCCGCCGCCGGGCCTGCCGGTATGGTCGGTGCGCTGCCACGGCGTGCGTATGAAACGGCCTGCCGCCCGCTCTCCGAGCGGCGCGCTCGCGGGCAACGCGTCTTCCACCGCGTGGAACACCGCGCAGATCTCATCGCGCAGTTGCTCGAACCAGGCGCGGGCGCGCGCTTGCCGTTCCGCAATCATTCGGCGGCTTCTAGCACGAATTCGCCGGCGTCAGCGTGCGACCGCGCGCTCGCCGTGCTCCAGGAAATTTCGCGCCTGCGCGCCCGCGTAATAGCCCCAGCGGAACGCGGTCCACAGCAAGCCTTGCCCGAGCGCCGCGCGCTTCGCGAAGATCGAAGTGCGGAGGGAATGCGCATCGGACCGGAGCTTGTCAGGATCGTTGTAGAACTGCGCGATCTTCTCAACGCCCATGCCTCCTGTCGCGAGCCAGTGCGGCACATGGACGTTGCAGAGCCGCTCGGCGTCGAGCAGCGCCTTGGCGGCGCCCGTGCCGCTCACCGGACAGGTGGTCGAGAAGGCATCGCCAACGAGGGCAACGCCGGGCTGGAGCAAATCGTCGGTGGCGGTAAGGTCGACCGGCCGGATCTTGAGCGGCCCTGTGATGCGCAAGGGGCCGGTGAACTGCGCGAGCCCGGGCAGCGCCTGCGCGATGGTTACTGCCGGAGCTTCGCGCAGGCGCCTGATCCAGGGATCGTTCAGTTCGCGGTAGACGAACAGGTTGGCGCGGCCGCCGGCTGGAAACGGGAACAGCGTGAGGTAAGCAACGCGTTGCGCCGGGTCTTCGCCGAAGTAAGTCAGCGCACTGAACGGCCAGTTCGCAGCATCGACGTCGAAACCGATGGAAACCGAATGGCAGCGGCTGATCTTGCGCCGCGCGCCGATCAGGTCCGCCAACACGCCGTTCGCGCCGATCACAAGGCGCGCGGAGACCTGCTCGCCATTGATGAGCCTCAGCGTCTGCCGCTCCGGTGTGAGCGACACCGCGGCGACCTTGCTCTGTATGAACGCGACCTCCTGCGGGATCAGGCCGCGTAACCGGTTCACCAGCGCGCTGTACTCGATCCCGTATTCGACGATCGGCTTGATCTCGGCGAGCCGCCCGAGCCGCGCGACCCAGACGTTCTCATAGCGCAGCGCCGCCGGCAGCACCTCGTCGAGCACGCCCGCGCGGCCCAGCGCATCGACGTGCGCCTCCTCGAGCTTCTCACAGCGGAAATCGGGTCGGCAGGCCTCGAACGGATCGATCAGCGTGACCGCATGACCCGCGCGGCCGAGCATCACGGCGGCGAGCGAGCCAGCGAGGCCCGCGCCAACGATCGCGATGTCGGTGTCGTGCACTTAAACGCCCCCAGTTTCGGCGCGCGAAGCTAGGGGCTCACGCTTTCCGCTCGTTTACCGGTCCGCCCCTGCCCATGCGTTATGGTCAACGGAAGGTTCACGTCACTGAGCGCGTCTGCCGCAGTGCTTCGCCGACGGCCATCGCGCAGGCCATCGCGACATTGAGCGAGCGCAGGCCGTGCCGCATCGGGATGATGAGACGCGTATCGGCGGCCGCATGGACCTCGTCGGGTACGCCGGAGGACTCGCGTCCGAACAGGAGCACATCGTTGCCGTAGCGGTGGTCGAGGTAGGAGATCGCGCCGCGCGTGGTGAAGAGCGCGAGCCTCAGCCCTTCGGCGTGGCGCCATTCCTCGAAGGCAGCCCACGAGGCGTGTCGCCTCAACGTGACCTGATCGAGGTAATCCATGCCGGCGCGCCGGAACGCGCGATCCGACACCGGAAAGCCGGCCGGCTCGATGATGTGCGCGGTGACGCCAAGGCAGGCGCAGAGCCGCAGAATCGTTCCGGTGTTCGGTGCAATGTCGGGCTCGTAAAGCGCAAGATGCATCGCGGTATGACAGGGCGTGAAAACCACGGAAACGAGGGCGAAACTTCGTGTCGTCAGAGCACTTTAGCCGCACTCACCGATAGGGCGCGAGTGCGGGCTTGCCTCTGGCAGCCAAGGGTGCCAATAAACGCCGCCGGATTGCGCCGCTTGCGCCCTCCCAGGGCCGGATGTGGCGCCGCCGTTCGCAAAAACGGGGCATCGCGAGGGGCGATTTCCTGACGGTCTGCAGCGCGTGCGGGCCGGCCGGCAAGGGGAAAGGATTAGCTCGTGACTACCACTACTGCGGCCGAGCCGACACGCCGTGATTTCCTCTATATCGCTACGGGCACGGTCGGCGCAGTTGGCGCCGCGGCTGTTGCCTGGCCGCTGATCCACCAGATGAATCCGGATGCCTCGACGATCGCCGCCGGCGCGCCGATCGAGATCGACCTTGGGCCGATCCCTGAAGGTCAGGTCATCAAGGTGTTCTGGCGCTCGAAGCCGATCTTCATCAGCCATCGCACCAAGAAGGAAATCGAAGAGGCGCAGAAGGTCGATGTGAAGACCCTGCCGGATCCGCAGCCCGACTCGGCGCGCGTCAAGGAGGGCCACGACCAGTGGCTCGTTGTGATCGGAATTTGCACGCATCTCGGCTGCATACCGATCGCGCATCAGGGCAACTACGACGGCTGGTTCTGCCCCTGCCACGGCTCGCAGTACGACACCTCGGGGCGCATCCGTCAGGGGCCGGCGCCGGCAAATCTCGCGCTGCCCCCGTATAAATTCGTCTCCGATACCAAGATCCAAATCGGCTGAGCCAACCCTTCCTTCCAGGACTGAAACGAATGAGCGGGCCTTCTACGTATCAGCCGCAAAACGCATTCCTGAAATGGTTCGAGGCGCGCCTGCCGATCGGCGGGCTGATCTATTCCTCGTTCGTTGCCTATCCGACGCCGAAGAACCTGAACTACTGGTGGACCTTCGGCGCGATCCTCTCGTTCATGCTCGGCGTTCAGATCGTCACGGGCATCGTGCTCGTGATGCACTACACGCCGCATGCCGACATGGCGTTCAATTCCGTCGAGCACATCATGCGCGACGTGAATTACGGCTGGCTGTTGCGCTACCTGCATTCGAACGGCGCCTCGATGTTCTTCATCGCGGTCTACATCCACATGTTCCGCGGCCTCTATTACGGCTCATACAAGGAGCCGCGCGAAGTGCTGTGGATCCTCGGCGTGATCATCTATCTGCTGATGATGGCGACGGGCTTCCTCGGCTACACCCTGCCGTGGGGCCAGATGAGCTTCTGGGGCGCCACCGTCATCACCAATTTCTTCTCGGCGATCCCGCTGGTCGGCGAGTCGGTCGTGACCTGGCTGTGGGGCGGGTTCGCGGTCGGCAATCCGACGCTGCAGCGTTTCTTCTCGCTGCACTATCTCCTGCCGTTCGTGATCGCCGGCGTCGTGGTGCTGCACGTCTGGGCGCTGCACGTGGTGGGCCAGAACAATCCAGCCGGTATCGATCCGAAGTCGGGTCAGGACACCGTACCGTTCACGCCGCATGCGACCTTGAAGGATGGTTTCATGGTGGCGGCGTTCTGCCTGCTCTTCGCCTGGTTCGTGTTCTACGTGCCGAATTATCTGGGCCATGCCGACAACTACATCCCGGCCAACCCGGCGGTGACGCCGCAGCACATCGTGCCCGAATGGTACTACCTGCCGTTCTACGCGATCCTGCGCGCGATCCCGAACAAGCTCGCCGGCGTGATCGCGTTGTTTGCATCGATCATCGTGCTCGCCTTCCTGCCCTGGCTCGACACCTCGCGGGTGAAATCGGCAACCTACCGTCCGCTCTACAAGCAGTTCTTCTGGGTGTTCGTGCTGGTCTGCCTCGGTCTTGGCTATCTCGGCTCGCAGCCTCCTGAGGGCGGCTTCGTGATCGCGGCGCGCATCCTGACGGCCTACTACTTCCTCCACTTCCTCATCATCCTTCCGCTGCTCGGCCTGATCGAGACGCCGAAACCGCTGCCGAATTCGATCTCGGAGTCGGTGCTGAAGAAGTCGGGCCCGATCTCGGCGGTTGCGATCGCGTTGATCGTTGGGGCGGCTGCCTGTCTGGCGATGCCGTCATTCGCCTATGCGCAGGGCGAGCACGACGCGCCCAAGCCGCCGCGCAACAAGTGGTCGTTCGCCGGAGGCTTCGGCAAGTTCGACCAGGCGCAGCTGCAGCGCGGCTTCAAGGTCTACAAGGAAGTCTGCCAGACCTGCCATGGTCTGGGCCTGTTATCGTTCCGCAACCTCGCCGATCCGGGTGGACCGGGCTTCACGCCCGCACAGGCGGCCGCGATCGCGGCCGAATACAAGGTGCAGGACGGGCCGAACGACCAGGGCGAAATGTTCGAGCGCGATGGGCGTACCGGCGACCGCTTTCCGCCTCCGACCACCTGGAAGAACGAGCAGCAGGCGCGCCAGCTCTACAACGGCACCGTGCCGCCCGACATGTCGGTACTCGCCAAGGCGCGCAGCTATGAGCGCGGCTTTCCCCTGTTTCTGGTCGATGCGCTGCCGTTCTTCCAGTACCAGGAGCATGGCGTCGACTACATCGTGGCGCTCCTGAAGGGTTACAAGAACCCGCCGCCCGGCTTCCAGCTTCCCGCCGGCGGCAATTACAACGAATACTTCCCCAGTCACTCGATCGCGATGCCGCCGCCGCTGACCGACGGCCGCGTTGACTACACCGACGGCAGCCCCGCGACGGTCGATCAATATGCAAAGGATGTCGCGGCGTTCCTGATGTGGGCGGCCGAGCCGCATCTCGAGGCGCGCAAGCGCATCGGCTTCCAGGTGATGATCTTCCTTCTGGTGCTCACCGGGCTCATGTACTTCACCAAGAAGAAGGTGTGGGCCGACGTGCACTGACGCGCGTCGCAGAACGATCTTGACGAAGGGCCCCAATTGGGGCCCTTCGCTTTTCGAACGGTGGGGACGTCACAATGGCGAAGGCAGTGCTCGGCATCATCGGCGGATCGGGCGTCTACGATCTGCCGGGGCTCGAGAATGTGCGCGAGCAGCCCATTGCGAGCCCGTGGGGCGAGCCGTCCGCGCCGCTGCGCATCGGCGAGATCTCAGGGTTGCCGGTCGTGTTCCTGACGCGCCACGACAAGGGCCACCGCCTCTCGCCCTCCGACATCAACTACCGCGCCAACATCGATTGTCTGAAGCGCGCCGGCGTGACCGACCTCGTGTCGCTCTCGGCCTGCGGCTCGTTCAAGGAAGAGCTGCCCCCCGGCACCTTTGTGCTGGTCGACCAGTTCGTCGACCGCACGCACAAGCGCGAGTCCTCGTTCTTCGGCAGAGGCTGCGTGGCCCACGTGTCGATGGCGCATCCGGTTTCGCCGCGGCTGCGCATCCATATCGCGAACGCCGCGATGGCAGAGGACATCGAGATCAAGCGCGACGGCACCTACGTGTGCATGGAAGGCCCGCAGTTCTCCACGCTCGCCGAGAGCCTAACCTACAAGGGCCTCGGCTATTCGGTGATCGGCATGACCAACATGCCGGAGGCGAAGCTCGCGCGCGAAGCGGAGATCTGTTACGCGACCGTCGCGATGGTGACCGACTTCGACTGCTGGCATCCGGACCATGATGCCGTCACCGTGCAGGACATCATCACGGTGCTCACCGCCAATGCCGAGAAGGCGAAGCGCCTGGTCGCACGCCTTGCGCGCGATTTCCCGCGCGAGCACGAGCCGTGCCCGATCGGCTCGGACCGCGCGCTCGACACCGCGATGATCACGGCGCCGGACGCGCGCGACCCGGAGCTCCTGAAGAAGCTCGATGCGGTCGCGGGGAGGGTGCTGCGCGGCTAAAGCTTCACGCTCGGAATGCTGAGACCGAGCATCGCGACAATCGCGCCCAGCACCGCGCCGATAATGGCAAAAATGATCGAGATGATGATCACGGCTGGAATCGACGCGAACGCCCATTTGATGATGATTGCGACCATGCGCCAGAACGGAATGTCGATATCTGCGATCGACACACGATGCGGCGCGGCAGGCGGTTGAACTGACATGGTTGCTCCCCGGTTGTCCCGGGGGCATGGTTGGCCAAACTGTCGCAATTCGCAATGGGGGGAGGTCATGCGCATCGTCGATCTCAACACCGCGCCGCGCGAGGAATGGCGCAAGGGCGTGCTCACACGGATGCGGGTTTCGGCGGCAAACGGCGGCACGCAGCTCTGCCTGTTCGAGCAGTGGTGCGAGCCGGGGCACGGCGCGCCGACGCATCTGCATGCGGTCGAAGAGGTGCTGCATGTGCTCGACGGCGAGGCCGACGTGTGGGTCGGCGAGACGCATGCGCGCCTGACATCCGGGCAGCTGATGATCGTGCCGGCGGGCGTGAAGCACGGCTTCTCCAACTGCGGCGCGGGAGAGCTGCACATCCAGTCGACGCTCGCCGAGCCCGTGTTCGAGGCGGCCTACGACGACAAGCGCGAGACGCCGCGGCGGTGGTTGCCGGTGTAGTCGCGGTGGATTGTTCGGTTCGTTCGTGGTTATGGATTCCGGGCTCCTCGCTTCACACGATCCCGGAATGACGAGAATCAGATGACTTCTCCCGTCCTCGAAAACGACCTCTCCGCCGCGATCCGCTCGATCCCGGATTACCCCAAGCCCGGCATCATCTTCCGCGACATCACGACGCTGCTCGGCAACGCGCGCGCGTTCCGCCGCGCGGTGGACGAGCTGGTGCAGCCCTGGGCCGGCGCAAAGATCGACAAGGTCGCCGGCATCGAGGCGCGCGGCTTCATCATCGGCGGTGCGGTCGCGCACCAGGTCTCGGCCGGCTTCGTGCCGATCCGCAAGAAGGGGAAGCTCCCGCACCAGACCGTGCGCATGGCCTACCTACTCGAATACGGCTCCGACGAGATGGAGATGCACGTCGATGCCGTCGAGAAGGGCGACCGCGTGGTGCTGGTCGACGACCTGATCGCGACCGGCGGCACCGCCGAGGGCGCCATCAAGCTGCTGCGCCAGGTCGGCGCCGAGGTGCTCGCCGCCTGCTTCATCATCGACCTGCCCGAGCTTGGCGGCGCCGAGAAGCTGCGGCGGCTGAACGTGCCGGTGCGCACGCTGATCAGTTT
>Ga0310810_10007189_pt1 | contig 12675 bp, 11 predicted proteins | sample NCmetagenome_FD_207641 | JGI IMG/M metagenome (GOLD analysis project Ga0310810, IMG submission 207641) | Soil microbial communities from experimental microcosm in Duke University, North Carolina, United States - NC | ecosystem: Engineered > Artificial ecosystem > Soil microcosm > Unclassified ... | reverse complement strand
CTCCGTCGGGTGTGGCTGGAATGACGGCGGCGTTGTTCGCGGCGGTCTTCGCGGCCACGGCGGCCGCCGACCAGCCTGCTGCGTGCCTGCCGGCGACTGCCGGGCCCGGCGTGGGGATCGTCGACCCATTTCACGCGCCGGCGCCGAAGGCGACGGAGTTGAACAGCGCCGGCAAGACCTTCTATCGCGACGGCAAGTGGGATGAAGCGCGCATCGAATACCGCGCCGCCACCGACGCCGACCCGGCCTTCCTCGCGCCGCGGCTGAACGTCGCGTGCTCGTTCGTCCGCCAGGAACGCTTCGCCGAAGCGACAGCCGAGGTCGAGGCGCTGCTCAAGCTTGCGTACGTCCCCTGGGCGCGCGAGATCCTGGAGGCCGCCGATCTGGGCGCGCTGAAGCCGCGCCCGGAGATGGCGCGCATCCGCCAGTCGATGGCGACGGCGGCCGCCGCGTGGGGCGCCGGCCTCGACGGCGCGATCCTCTTCGTCGGGCGGGCGCGGGCGCCGTTGAAGGTCCCGGCAACGGGCGCCGGGTTCTTCATCCTGAACCCGCACCAGGAGGTCTACGCGTTCCTGCCGGCGACGGGGCGCTTTCGTCAGCTGACCAACGAGGATGGCCGCGTGCTCGCGATGATGCCGACGCCGGACGGGCGCCGGGTCGTGTACGTCGTCGCCGACAAGCTGATCCGCGGCGCGAAGGCCGACGACCTCACGCTGCGCGGGGTCGCGCTCGGCGAGCTCGCGCTGGCGAGCATGACCAGCGAACCGCCGATCAAGCTCGAGGGCGACATCCGGCGGATCGAGATCGCGACCGTCGGGGCGGCGACGATGTTCCGGATCGAAGGCGATCGCGTCAGCGGGCTTTTCCGGCGGGGCGATCGGGGTACGCTCGACTCTCTGCCGCCGGGACCGCGCCTGCGGGTGGCGGCGGTCGTCACCGCGCGCGGCGCCGAACCTGTCCCGGCCCCCGCGGTCGCAGGGCCGCGCGCGTGCCGGACCACGACCCGCGAGATCACGGCGACGGGGAAACCCCGGACGATTGTCGTGACCGTGCCCGGACGTCCCGCCCGTAAAATTGGCGAACAGTTCGGCGCCGGCCTGGCCGGCCTTCCGCTACCATGAGCCGGCCGCACGTTTCATATCCAGGGAGAGCCATGACGAGAGCCAAAAATTTGCGCTGTGGTGCGGGTGGGATAATGTGGGACCATGTCGGCAAACGCTCGTCTCATCTGGATCATCCCGGCGCTCGTGGCGTCCTGGTTCGCCGTCCGCTCGCTGGCGGCGTCGCCCGCCCGCGAGGCGCAGCGGACCCGCAGCGCCGTGAGCGGCCTGAACGACCCGCCCGTGTCGCTCGCGACGCTGTCCCCGCGCGAGCTGCGGGATCCGGGTCTGGCCCGCTTCATCGGCGGCCTCGCGGCGGAAGCGCGCGGCCAGTAGCGCGCACCGTCCTCGCATTCGCGGCGCTGCCCGCGGGGGAGCGCTAGCGATGGGTCTGTACTTGGTGACGGGCGGGGCGGGGTTCATCGGATCGTCGCTGGCGCGGGCGCTGATCGCGCGCGGCGACGGTGTCCGCGTCCTCGACAACTTCTCGACCGGGAAGCGCGAGAACCTGGCGGACATCGCCGACCGCATCGAGCTGCTGGAGGGCGACATCCGCGACGACCGGCTGATGGCGCGCGCCGTCGCCGGCGCCGACGTGGTCTTCCACGAAGCGGCGATCGCGTCGGTCCCGCAGTCGATGGCCGAGCCGCTGGAGAATCACGCGGTCAACGCCACCGGCACGATGCGCGTGCTGGAAGCGACGCGCCACGCCGGGGTCCGTCGCGTCGTCTACGCGGCGTCGTCGGCCGCGTACGGCGACGAGCCGACGCTGCCCAAGGTCGAGACGATGGCCCCGGCGCCGATCTCGCCTTACGGCGCGTCCAAGCTCGCCGGCGAAGTCGCGATGCAGGTCTACGCGCGCGCGTTCGGCCTGGAGACGGTCTGCCTGCGCTACTTCAACGTCTTCGGTCCGCGCCAGGATCCGAAGTCCGAGTACGCCGCCGTGATTCCGAAGTTCGTCACCGCGGCGCTGGCGGGAAAATCGCCGCGCATCTTCGGTGACGGCAAGCAGTCGCGCGACTTCTGCCACATCGACAACGTCGTCGAGGCGAACTTCGCCGCCGCGGCCGCCGACGCGCGCCGGGTGTCGGGCGGCGTGTTCAACATCGGCTGCGGCGAGGCGATCGATCTCAATCGCGTCGTCGCGATCCTGGGCGACATTCTGGGCCGGAAGATCGACGCCGTGTACGAGCCGGAACGCGCCGGCGACATCAAGCATTCGTGGGGCGACGTCAGCGCCGCCCGCACCGCGCTCGGCTTCCGCGCTTCGGTGTCGTTCACCGAGGGCGTGCGCCGTACGGTCGAGTGGTATCGCGTGGGGGAGGGGCGGCTCCGCCGGCCCGAGCCCGTCGCGGGGGGTTCGGGACCCGCTCAGGGTCCTGAGGTATAAGTCGAAGTCGTGAATTCAATGACGGGGTTCGGCCGCGCCTCCACGGAGGCGGGCGAGCGCCGGTTGCGCGTCGAGATCCGGTCCGTCAACCACCGCGGACTCGATCTCAAGATTCGCGGCGCCGAGTCGGACGCCTACTGCGGCGCCGAGATCGGGCGCGCGGTGCGCGCGGCGGTCGAGCGCGGCGCCGTCACCGTTGTCGTGCGCGACGAGTCCGCGGGCGCGGCGGCGGGTGTCGACGAGGCGCGTGTCCGCGCGGTGCACGCCGCGCTCGAACAGCTGCGGCAAGAGCTGGAGATCGAGGAGCCCGTCGGACTGTCCACGATCGCCGCGTTCATGACCGAGGGCGCGGGCGGCGGACTCGAAGGCGAGGCGCTGTGGGAGGCGTTGCGTCCCGCCGTCGAGGCGGCGCTGGGCGAGCTCTGCGCGACCCGCAAGCAGGAGGGGCGCGCGCTGGCGGCCGACATCGGCGCGCACCGGGCGCGACTCCTCGAGCTGGCGGCGCGGCTGCGCGAGGCGACGGCGCCGCTCGCCGAAAGGTACGCCCGCCGTCTGAGCGAGCGTCTGGACGCCTTCCGCGGCCAGCCCGGCTTCGAGCCAGGCCGCATCGCTCAGGAGGCGGCGCTGATGGCGGATCGGCTGGACGTGTCGGAAGAGCTGGTGCGCCTGGAGACGCACCTGGCGCACGCCGGCGAGCTGGTCCAGGCGACGGGTGTCGTCGGGCGCAAGCTGGACTTCGTGATCCAGGAGATCGGCCGCGAGCTCAACACGATCGGGTCGAAGGCGCAGGACGCCGGGGTGGCCGCCCTGGTGATCGACGCGAAAGCCGAGCTGGAACGAATGCGCGAACAAGCGCAGAACATCGAATGATAAGGAACCCCTCACCTACCTCTCTCCCCGCTGCGCGGGGAGCGGGTTTATCGATCTTGGTCGAGATCCACCAGCTCGGGTCGGACGGGGAGATTGTCTGAAATGGTAGACTTCGCGAGATGGTAGATGGCAAGGCCGGCACCCACCGCGGCATCCTGGTCGTGATCTCGTCTCCGTCGGGCGCAGGCAAGACGACGCTCGCCCACCGCCTGGCTGAGCAGGAGCGGCTGGAGTTCTCGGTCTCGTACACGACGCGCTCGCCGCGCGCGGGCGAGACCGACGGCGTCGACTACAAGTTCGTCACCGAGGACGAGTTCTCGAGCATGGTCGAGCGCAACGAGTTCGCCGAGTGGGCGACCGTCCACGGCAACCGCTACGGCACCGCGATCCACACGGTGAACCGCGCGCTCGAGGACGGAAAAGACTACCTGTTCGACGTCGACTACCAGGGCGGCGCGCAGATCCGCCGGCAATGGCCGGGCGAGAGCGTGCTTGTGTTCATCTTGCCGCCGTCGATGGCCGAGCTGGAACGCCGCCTCCGCCGTCGCGCCACCGACGCGCCCGAGGCGATCGAGCGCCGCCTGGCGACCGCAAAACGCGAATTGGAGCACTTCGCCGAGTACGATTACCTGGTGGTGAACGACAACCTGGATACAGCGCTCAAGGAACTGTCGAGCATCTACGTGACGGCGCGCTGCACGCGCGCCCGCCGCGAGCACTACGGACACGCGCTGCTGGCTGAGGCAAAGTTGCGGGACGGGCCGTCGCCGTCCTCGTCGCAATGAGCGACGTCGGGGAGATTGTCGCCTCCGTCCGGGCGTACGACGGCGCCGCCGACACAGGTCTCATCGAGCGCAGCTTCGCGTTCGCGGCCGAGCGCCACGCCGGCCAGAAGCGCCGCTCAGGCGATCCTTACGTCGTCCACCCGGTCGGCGTCGCGCGCATCATCTCGGAGCTGCGCCTGGACGTCCCCTCGGTGTGCGCGGGCCTGCTTCACGACTGCGTCGAGGACACCAGCGCGACGGCCGAGGACATCGGCCGGCTCTTCGGCAGCGAGATCCAGTTCCTCGTCGAAGGTGTCACCAAGCTGGGCCAGATCCCCTGGACGACGCGCGAGGAGCGTCAGGCGGAAAACTTCCGCAAGATGCTGCTCGCGATGGCGCGCGACATCCGCGTCATCCTGATCAAGCTCGCCGATCGCGTCGACAACATGCGGACGCTCGCGCACATGCCGCGCGACAAGCAGGAGCGGATCTCGCGCGAGACGCGCGAGATCTACGCGCCGCTCGCCAACCGCCTCGGTATCCAGTGGATGAAGGCCGAGCTGGAGGACCTCGCGTACAAGTACCTCGAGCCCGAAGATCATGCGACGCTGGTGGCGCGCCTGAGCGAGACGGCGGGCTCGCGCGAGGCCTACATCGCCGAGGTCGTCGACCGGCTGCGCGCCGCTCTAAAGGAAGCCGAGATCAACGCGCAGGTCTCGGGCCGCGCCAAGCACCTCTGGTCGATCCAACAGAAGATGAAGCGGTCGGGCCGCGACGTCGAGCAGATCTACGACGTGATCGCGTTCCGCGTGATCACGGAGTCGGTGCGCGACTGCTACGGCGTGCTGGGCGTCGTGCACTCCAACTGGACGCCGGTGCCGGGCCGGTTCAAGGACTTCATCGCCCTGCCCAAGCCGAACCTGTACCAGTCGCTGCACACGACGGTGATCGGCCCGCGCGCGGAGCGGATCGAGGTCCAGATCCGCACGCAGGAGATGCACCGGATCGCGGAGCAAGGCATCGCGGCGCACTGGCAGTACAAGGAAGGCAGCGAGAAAGCGCGCTCGGCGGAGGACGGCAAGGCGTTCGCCTGGCTGCGCCAGCTGATGGAGTGGCAGCGCGATCTGAAGGATCCGACCGAGTTCATCGAGACGGTCAAGATCGACCTGTTCCAGGACGAGGTGTTCGTGTTCACGCCCAAGGGCGACGTGAAGGCGCTGCCCAAGGGCGCGACGCCGATCGATCTCGCGTACTCGATTCACTCGGAGGTCGGCGAGCACTGCTCGGGCGCGCGCGTGAACGGCCTGATCGTCCCGCTGCGCTACGCGCTGCGGAACGGCGACACCGTCGAGATCCTGACGTCCGCCAACCAGAAGCCGTCGAAAGACTGGCTGAAGTTCGTCGCCACCAGCCGCGCCCAGACGAAGATTCGTCACTTCATCCGGATGGAGCAGCGCGAGCGCAGCCGCCAGCTCGGGCGCGATCTGCTCGGCCGCGAATTGCGCCGCCAGAGCTTCTCGCTGGCGACGGCCGAGCGGGAAGGGTGGCTGGAGTCCGCGGCCGAGCGCCTGCGGCTCGGGGCCGCCGACGACCTGCTTGTCGCGGTCGGCTACGGGAAGGTGAACCTGGCGCACGCGGCCGACGCGGTGCTGATGGATCAGTCGCGCGGCACCGAGGTCCCGCTGCCGCCGCAGCCCGAGGTGGCGCCGGCGGCGCGCCGGGTCGCCAAGCGCTCGATCGCGGGCGTCCGCGTTCAGGGCGAGGCCGACATCCTGGTGAAGTTCGCCAAGTGCTGCACGCCGGTTCCCGGCGACGACATCGTCGGATTCATCAGCCGCGGCCACGGCGTCGTCATCCACACCCGCGACTGCCCCAAGGCGCTGGAGCTGGATCCGGCGCGCCGGCTCGACGTCGCCTGGGACGAGGAGTCCAAGACGCTGCGCCCGGTCGCGGTCCAGGTGACGTGCACCGACCGCCCGGGGCTGCTGGCGGCCATCTCGAAGGCGTTCACCGAGCAGGGCGTGAACATCTCGCAGGCCAAATGTCGGACGACCGAGGACGGCCGGGCGGTGAACACCTTCCAGGTCACGGTCGGGCACCTCGAACAGCTCAAGACGGTGCTGCGCAGCCTTGTTTCGATAGAAGGCGTGGTTTCGGCCACCCGGCTGTGATAGATAGGCCGCGCTATGGCCTCGAACACCCGAATCACCTGGAAACGCCGCACGCGGAAGCACGTCAACATGGGCAAGAAGCGCAAGGCGAAGGAGAGCAAGAAGTCGACGCCGAGCGCGGCCGAGCTGTTCGCGGCGATGGGCCCGCCCGAAGGCGTCCCCGCCGCCAAGACGAAGTAGCTCTTCAGGGCGTTCTCCGGCGCCGGATACCGCCGGAGGATCGCGTGGGGAGCCGGCGAGCTTTGCTCGCCGCGTACCATCGCGGGAGGGTTCGGGAACCCTTCGAGGGTTCCCGTCTGAATTGATCTTTCCGGGCGATTGTGAGGTAACATGCCGGACCTACGAGCGCGGTGCCGCCGACACCCGCTCACTGAGGCGCGACCAACCGGATGAAACTCTGCCCGAACTGTCAGTCCCAGTATCCCGACGACGCTAACTTCTGCCCGCAGGAGTCGTGCGCGACCGACCAGGGGCCGCGGCGGCTCGAGCCGGTCGGATCCACATCCGCCGCGCCACCGCCGTCTCGGTACGAGATGGAATCGCAGCTCGGTGGTGCACGTACGGGCGAGGTCTGGCGCGCGCGCGACACGCAGACGGGCGCGACGGTCGCGTACAAGCTGGTCGCGCAGGCGTCGCTTCCGACGACGGCGACGCTCGAACGCGCGCAGCGCGAGCTGAAACAGCTTCAGCGCTCGCAGAGCAACCGGCTCGCGCGCGTGCTCGACTTCGGCAAGGATTCGAGCGGTCGTCTGTTCATCGCCAGCGAGCTGTGCGAAGGGCAGCCGCTCGACCGACTCGTGGCGTCGACCGGTCCGCTGTCGCTCGATCGCGCGAAGGCGATCGTCGCGCAGATCGGTGAGGCGCTGCTCGAGGGCCAGAAGGTCGGCGTCGTGCACCACGACCTGTCGCCCAAGAACGTCCTCCTTGCGGGCAACGACGAGGTCAAGGTGATCAACTTCGTCGCGCCGTTCGCCGTCTCCGACACGGTGTTCGGCGTCCCCGAGTACCTCTCGCCCGAACAGGCCGAGGGCAAGCTGGTCGACCAGCGCTCGAACACGTACAGCCTGGGCGGCATCATGGTGCTGCTGCTCTCGGGCCAGTCCCCCGTGTCGGGCGCCGACACCGCCGCCGTCCTCGAGCAGGTCACGAAGGGCGAGGTCGTCCCGCCGAGCCGCCGCCTCGACGGCGCGGCGAAGCTGACGCCCGAGATCGATCGCATCGTCCTCAAGGCGATGGACAAGAGCCCGAACCGCCGGCCGCTGACCATGCGCCAGTTCCTCACCGAGGTGAGCGGGATGGTCGCCCTGGGAGCGTCCGCAGCGCCGGCCGCGGCAGGCGCTGGCGTCGGATTCGCGAAGACGATGCTGTTCACGGGCGCGGCGCCCGAGGTTCAAAAGCTGGTGCAGCAAGCGGTCGCCGCCCGCGCCGGCGCGGCCAGCCCGGCGGCAGCGCCTGCCCCGACGCCGGCGCCCACGCCGCCGCCCGAGCAGCCCGCGTACGCGGCCGCTGCTGCCACGCCAGCGCCGACCGGGCCTCGCCGCACGCACGGGGCCGCGATTGCAGCGACGGTGGTCTCGCTTCCCGCCGCCAAGATTCCCGGAATGGGCGGGGTTCCCGGAATGGGCGGGGTTCCCGCAATGGGCGGACCCATTCCTGGCGCGAGCACCGGCAGTTCGGGACAGTTCACGCCGCCGCTGGTGTCGGCGACGCCGCCGCCGCAGGCCGTCGCGCCGACGCCGATGCCTGGAACCGCGCCCACGCCGTCGCCCAAGCCGGCCGCGGGGGGCAACTTCCGCGAGACGCTGTGGTTCAAGAAGGGCGACGTCGACCAGATGGTCGCCGAGGCGCGCGCGCGCGTCGAAGCGGCGCGTGCGAAGGGGATTGCGGTCTCCGACGCCGACGCCGAGGCGGCGGCCGTCGCTGCGGCGGCCGCAACGTCACCGGAGGCCGAGACCGCGAAGCCGCTCGACGATCGCTACGTCGACGACGGTTCAGTCACCGCCGAGGACCGGAAGAAGTTTTCGCTGCGATCGGGCGGGACGGCGACCGCGCTGCCGACCGTCGGCCACATGCCGGGCGAGCGCATGAGCGACGCCGAGGTGATGGGCGAGATCGGCGGCAAGAAGCGCTTCGTGATCATCGCGATCGCCGTCGTCGTCGCGGCGATCGTGGGCTTCGTCGCCGTCAAGGCGATGAAGTCGAGGGACGTCTCGAAGAGCGCCGCGGCGATGACGCCGCCGACGATCCCGACGACGGCGCCTCCGGCCGATCCGCCGACGCCGCCGACGGAGCCCACGTCGGCGGTCAAGACGGCCGCCAAGACCGCCGCTCCGGAAGAGGGTGACGAGCCCGCGCCAAAGGCTGCTCACGCCGCGAAGAAGCACGTCGTCGCCAAGAAGGCGAAGGGCAAGAAGGCGCACAAGTAGGAAGCGCCTCGGGCCTCAGGCCTCGGGCTAAAGCAGGCGGTCGACGGCGCTGAAGATCGCGCGCGATACGTCGTCGATTGATGCGCTGGCATCGATCGTGATCGCCTTCGGATCGCCGGCGACCAGCGCGCGGTACGCGGCGGCGACGCGCTCCTGGACGGCGTCCGCGTCGTAGCGTTCTTCGGTGCGCCCGGCGGCCCGGCGGCGGGCGGCGGCGACCGGCACCGGAAGGTCGAGCAGCAGCGTCAGATCCGGCGGCCGCACCTCGCGCGCCAGCTGCGCGACCCAGTCGCGCTCGGCTTCTTCGCCCTGGTAGGCGAGCGACGACAGCAAATATCGGTCGCAGACCACGTCGGTGCCGGCCGCGAGCGCCGGCTCGATCTCACGGCGCAGGTGGTCGCGGCGATCGGCCGCGAACAGCAGCGCCATCGCCCGCCCGTCCGCCGGCGCCCCGTCGGGAAGGCGGTGGCCGCCCAGCAGGATCTCGCGCAGCAGGCGGCCGACAGGCCCGGCGCTGGGCTCGCGGGTGGCGTGAGCGCGGCGGCCGCGACCCGTCAGGTGTCCGGCCAGGCGCTCGAGCTGGGACGTCGTGCCTGACCCGTCGATGCCCTCGAGGACGATGAAGAGCGGCGGCGTCATTTGCGTAAAACGCTTCTCCGATCTACACGGTTCTGGGCGTGGCGAGAAGCTGGAGCCGTCGAGTCCTGGTATGCGCCGCGGTCGTCATGGCCGCGACGGCGTCGGGCTGCCCGCGCGACCGCAGCCGCTCGTCGCCGCCCAACGCGTCGACCGCCAACCTCGACTTGCGCGACGTCCGCTGCGTGGAGCGGCCGGAAGGCTGCGTCTGGTGCGAGGGGCGGGGACCGACGCCGCCGCTCGTCGAACCCGATGCCGTGCCCGCCTCGCTCTGCAATCCGAAGGACGACGCCGACTGCGTCGACTTCTGCACGCGGCTTGCGCCCGAGTGCGCGGTTTCGTGGCGCACGGTCCCAAGCTGCCTGCTGCCGTCCGAGCAAGAATTTCGCCGCGAGCTCATCCGCCGCGACACCGCCGACAGGCCCGAGGCGCTGGTCCAGGGCCGCATCACCGATGAGGCGAACCGCCGCGTCGACGGCGCGAAGCTCAGCGTCTGGTTCCAGGGGACGTCAATCGCCGAGGAGGTCTCCGGCAAGGACGGCAGTTTTCACCTGCGCCTGCGCACGGGACCGTGGACCTACTTCGTCCGCGTCAGCCACGCCACGCTGGCCACCGAGATCGCGGAACTGCGCATCGAGAAACCGGGGACGACCGTGCGCAACTTCCGCCTCGCCGCGGAGAACGTGATCCGCGGGCGCGTCGTCAGCAACAAGGGCGAGCCGATCAAGGGCGCCACCGTGCACGCCGTCCGCAACGCCGAAGACCCGGTGGCGTCGGGCGAGGCGCAGAGCGCCGACGACGGCACGTTCGCGCTGGGCGGGCTCGACAGCCGGAGTTACATCCTGCGCGCGTCGAAGTTCGGCTGGCTGCCCGAGACGCTCAAGTGGAAGGTCGCCGCGCCGGCGAAAGGGATCGCGTTCAAGCTGGTGCGCACGGGCGTCATCGAAGGCCGCGTCGTCGACAGCGACGGGGAAGGTCAGGCGAACGCGACGGTGGTGGCGCTGCTGTCAGCAGGCTTCGGCGCGACCGCGTCGCCGATCATCTGGCGCGTCGACAGCGACGGTAAATTCGCACAGGACCGGTTCCTGGCCGGGACGTATTACCTGTGGGCCCGGCACGGCGAGATGCTGGCCTATCCGCCTGAGAAGATCGAGATCACCGACCAGGACCTGGACGCCGAGGCCGAGCTGACCCTCGGCCACAAGGGCGCGCGCGTTCGCGGGCGCGTCGTGACGACGCGCGCGGGCGTCGCCGTCGAGCCCGAGGCGCGCGCGGTGCTGAATGGCCGCTCGCCGCTGGCCATGCCGCGCAAGGCGGTAGGCGATATCGACCGCGACGGCAAGTTCGTCGTCAGCACGTTGCTCCCCGGGCGCTACGAGATCACCATCCGGGTCGGCGCACGCGTCCTGCAGATCACCGCGGGCCCGCGCGAGGTCGAAATCCCGATCGATCCCGGCGCGACGGTCGATCTCCCCGAAGCGATCACCGTTCGGCCCCAAGCCGAAGAATGAATTTCAGAATAGCCGCGAGCCGCGCTTCGCGCGGGGGCGGCTAATGCAGCACGCGCATGCGGCTGAGGCAGTCCGTGAGGACGTGGTGACTCTCGTTCTCGAACGACGTGAAGCGGACCGCCATCCCCGCGACCGCGCGATTGGACCCGGCCTGCGTGTAGTTGATGAAGTAGTGGTTCTTGACCTCGCCGGTCGCGACGACGTCCCCGGATCCGTCCGGCACCGGGAAGCAGACGCGCACGGCCGCGCCGAGGGGCAGGGGATCGGGCAGTTCCAGGAAGATGCCGCCTGCCGAGACATTGCGGGCGACACAGTAGATCTCGCCGAACAACAGCGATTCCAGGCGCACCACGAACATCTTGTCGAAGCGCAGGTGCTCGCGCTGGTCCTCGACGGCGATCCGGTCGTCGTCGCGGGTGATCTCGGAAGCTTCGGAATCGTCGGTCCTGGAATCGAAAGGCGTCGTCCCCATGGCCAAGATTCTATGGTGTCGTGCAATGAAGTCAAAAAACTTACATGTAGGATAAAGACGTGAGCATTTTTTCTATGTGGAAAACGGGATGGAGAGCCTGGATGCCCGCGCTGCTCTGGTCGGCGCTGATCTTTGGCCTCTCGTCGATCCCAGGTCACAAGCTGCCGACGCTGCCCGGTTGGTGGAATGCCGACAAATTCGTTCACACCGGCATCTACGCCGTGCTGGGCGCGCTGTGCTGGTTCGGCGCGCGCGGAACGTTGCCGGCGCGGCACGGCCCCGCTGCGCCCGTGCTGGTCGCGTTTCTCGGGGCAACGCTCTACGGAATCACGGATGAGGCGCATCAAGTTTTTACGCCGATGCGATCGCCGGATGCCTACGATGTCCTCGCCGACGCGATTGGGGGAATGCTGGGCGCGCTCGCGTGCGTCGCGATCTTGTCGCGCAAACACGTGCGCATGAAGTAAGCGCGGCGCGCATCCGATGTCGTAGATGAAAAGCTACGGCTCCGTTATCATGCCCACTTCGGGCTTCGGCAATCGAATGCTCTCGGACGAGAGGACCACACACGAAGAGCTGCCCGCGCCGCGAGAGGTCGAAGGTCTCGTCGTTGCGCCGGGACGCGCAGTCATGCGCGCACTTGTGGGTTTCTTGCGGGGCGAGGGCATCAACGTCCGCACGGTGGCCGACGCCGAGGGGGCATTCGAGGAGGCGCTGCTGCACCCGCCTGATCTCGTGCTCATCGACGATCGCGTTCCCCCGTCGGGCGGCATCGACCTGGTCGTCCGCCTGAAAGCCAACGTCCGCACCCACTTCGTCCCGACCATCCTGTACACGCTGAATGACCTGCGGCGGGAGAGGGTGCGCGCGCTCGCGGCCGGCGTGGATGCGGTGTTCGCACCGTCGACGGACATCGAGGAGCGGCGCGCGCGCGTGTGGGCGCTGCTGCGGACGCGCGCGCTGTACCGGCGCATCGATCGGCTGCAGCGCACGCAGCGTAACGAGATCGTCGACCGACGCCAGTGGCTGTCGCACTTCCTGCACGATCTCAAGGGGCAGATTGGCGCGTTGTCCGCCAATGTCGAGTACCTGGATCGTTTCGCGCCTGACCCGTCAGATGCGCGCTACCACGACTTCAAGTCCAGCATCGAGGATACCCGCGGCATCTTCGAGCAGGTCAAGGCCGCCGTGCGCACCGTGCTCGACTACGATCGCTTCGAGACCGGCCAGCTGGTGCCGCGGGACGATCGTTTTCGTCTGGGGGAGGCCGCCGCCGAGCCGATCGAGACGCTGCGCCGGCTCGCCGAGATGGCCGAGCGCAGCCTGTCGGTGACG
>Ga0310810_10007188_pt1 | contig 12675 bp, 12 predicted proteins | sample NCmetagenome_FD_207641 | JGI IMG/M metagenome (GOLD analysis project Ga0310810, IMG submission 207641) | Soil microbial communities from experimental microcosm in Duke University, North Carolina, United States - NC | ecosystem: Engineered > Artificial ecosystem > Soil microcosm > Unclassified ... | reverse complement strand
CGAGGGCATCGTGGATCGTCTCGAGATCGGGGGCCTCGCCGCCCGCAGCAAAGGCGTAGCCCGTCATGACGAAGCCCGGCGTGCAGAAGCCGCATTGCGTGGCGTCCGATTCCGCGAGTGCGCGCTGCACCGGGTGTACGCCGTCCTTGCCGGGCAATCCCTCGACCGTGCGGACCGACTGGCCGTCCATCTGGCCCAGCAGCGCGATGCAGCAATTGATCGCCTCGTGCCGGCCATCGCCGCGCTCCAGCACCACGGTGCAGGCGCCGCAATCGCCCTCGGCGCAGCCTTCCTTGGTGCCCTTCAGGCCGCGATGCTCGCGCAGCCAGTCGAGCAGCGTGATCATCGGCGACAGGCCGGCGATCTCGACGGACGCGCCATTGAGCGTGAAGCGAATGTTGTCCGCCATGCGAATAAGCATGCCCGCTGTTGCGTCCCCGTCAACCGCGTGATGCACTCGCCGGCCTCAAGACAGAAGGATCAGGCATGGACCCCTACCGGTTCGGCTATTCGCCCATCATCGAACGGCCGAAGCTCAGCTGGCCCAAGGGCGCCCGGGTCGCCGTCTGGGTCTGCCCCAACATCGAGCACTACGAGTACCTTCCGGCGGAGGTGCGTGTCCGCAATCCGTGGCCGCGCATGCCGCATCCCGACGTCCTGGGCTATGGCGGCCGCGACTACGGCAACCGGGTCGGCCTGTGGCGCATGTTCGAGGTGCTCGACAAGCACAGCATCCGCTGCACCGTGTCGCTCTCGATGTCGGTGATCGAGATGTATCCGGAGATCCTCGAAGCGATGGAGGCGCGGCGCTGGGAGTACATGAGCCACGGGTATTTCAACACGCGCTACCACTGGGGCTACTCGCCCGAGGAGGAGCGCGAGGTGATCGAGCACAGCAAGGCGACGCATCTGCGGTTGACCGGCCGCAAGCTGCGCGGCTGGTTCTCGCCCGCCGTGGCGAACACGATGAACACGCCCGATATCGTCAAGGAAGCCGGGCTCGACTATTTCTGCGACTTCTACCACGACGACCAGCCGACGCCGGTTGCGACCAAGCACGGCCCACTGATCCACGTGCCCTATACGATGGATATCAACGACGCCATCGTCTATCGCCAGCCGATCGAGGCCGAGGAATTCGCGCAGATGATCGTCGATCACTTCGACACGGTCTATCGCGAGGGTGCCGAGAACGGCCGCGTGATGTGCATTGCGCTGCATCCCTACATGATGGGCGCGCCGCACCGGCTGAAGCATCTCGACCGGGCGCTCGGCTACATCCGCAAGCACAAGGATGCCTGGGTGTGCACCGCCGAGGAGATCCTCGACTGGTATACCGAGAACGGGCTCAAACCCTACCAGCAGCATCTCGGGAAGGAGGCGTGACATGACCTCGGTCCCGAAAAACCCGCCGCCGCTCCAACCCGGGATGGACAATCCCTGGTACGACTACGCGCCCTTCCCGACGCGGCCCAAGCTCGCCTGGCCGCGCAATGCGCGCGTCGCCTTCTGCGTCGTGCTGCCCCTCGAATACTACGAGCTCACGCCGGCCGAGGACGCGGTCAAGGACAGCCGCTTCATCGGCGAGTTCGGCAACTACCGTCCCGACTACCGCACCTGGACGCAGCGCGAATACGGCAACCGCACCGGCATATTCCGGGTGCTCGACGTGCTCGACCGCTACCAGATCCGCGCCGGGGTCGCCGTCAACGCCATGGCGGCCGATCGCTACCCCTTCCTGATCGAGCAGTGCAGAAAGCGGAAGTACGAGTTCATCGCCCACGGCATCTCGGCCAACCGCATGATCTCGTCGAAGATGACCGAGGAGGAGGAGAGGTCCGAGATCGGCACCGCGATCGCCGCGCTGGAGAGAGTGGCGCACGAGCGGCCCAGGGGCTGGCTCGGCCAGGAATACGGCGAGAGCCAACGCACGCCGCAGCTGCTCGCCGATGCGGGCCTCGACTACGTGCTCGACTGGCCTAATGACGACCAGCCCTATCCCCTGAAGGTCGGCCGGAAGTTCGTGTCGATGCCCAACCAGCCGGAATGGGACGACGTGCAGCAGCTCTGGCTCCGACGCATCAACACCACGCGCTATCCCGACCTGGTGGGCGACGCCTTCGAGCTCCTGCATCAGGAGGGCGGGCAGGTATTCAGCCTGTCGATCCATCCCTGGCTGATGGGCATGGCGCACCGCATCAAGTACCTCGACGAGGCGCTGCGCCGGATCGAGCGCTTCGGCAATGTCTGGCAGGCGACGCCGGGCGAGATCGCCCAGCACTACATGAACACGATGATGTAGCTGTCAGCGGAAGGACAGGCCCGCAGGATCCATGACGCGATAGACCGGCCCCTCGGTCTCGCCGGCCGTCATGGGAATGACGCCGGCCGCCAGATAGCTGCCCGGCGAATCGGGCTCGAGCGCCGCAGCGACGATGCCGGCGGCCGGCTGAGTCATCGGCACGAACAGGGTGCCGGCTGGAATATCGATCGTCTTGCGCCTGATCTGGACCCGCAGCGACTGGTCGGGGTTGATCGATTCGCGGCTCCTGCGCGTTTGCCGATGCTCGACGTCGTAGGCTTCGACGGGGAGCGTGACGGGTGCCGCGACTTCGCGCACGGCGACCTCGTTCAGCGCCAGCCGCTCCGCCACTTCAGCCGTCGCGCGCAACACCAGATAGCCGGCGGGGCGGGCGCGCACATCGACTGGCCGGATATCGCGGCTGTCGATCATTCGCACCGGTGTCGGCATCGGCGCGCCGCTTTCGGCATTGATCAGCGGCAAATCGACCTCGCGTTCGCCCTGGTCGTGCGACACGATGAGATCGGAGCGATCAGCAGCCGTGGCGGCGCGGGCCTGCGCGACCCGGCGCAGCAAGCTCTCGGGATCGGCGGCACTCACCTCCAGCGCGGCCTTGGCCAACACGAAGTGTGTCGAGACGCGGCGTTGATAGCCCTGCAGACCGATACCGACTCCGCGCGTTTCGATCAGGTAGGAGACCGCGCCGCGCAGGCCGAAAGCATTGCGGGCGATGCCGGGCGCGGTGCCGCCGAGCGAGACGCGCTTGTCCGCCATGACGGGGGCGGTCGTCACGTAGTCGAAGCTCGACAGGCCATGCTTGCGGATCGCCTCCTCGAACGCGGGCCGATAGAGGCCCCGGGCGATTTCGGACAACCCGTTCGGGATCGACGGATTCGTCGCCTCTAGTATCATCACATCCGAGCCCTGCAGGCCGTTGAACTTCTCGACCCAGCGCCACGCGACGCTGAATTCGTGATGGTCGAACACCACGTCGGGCGGCAGGGCCTGCATCGCCGCATGCAGCGCCCGCACCTCGGGCTGGCTCAGCAGCAGGTGGTCGCGATTGCCGTCGGCACCCGAGGCCAGTACCCGCTTGTCGGCTTCGGCACCGTCGACGTTCACGCGCGGCACGATCACGACGGTGATCTTCGAGAGCAGCGCGGCCAGCTCAGCGCAGCCCAGCGCCGAGGCGAGCGCCAGCATCGCCTCGCCGCCGGCCGGCTCGTTGCCGTGCTGTTGCCCCATCAGCCAGATCACCGGACGGCCGAGCCGGCGGATCACGGCGGGATCGCTCAATCCTTCGGCAGTGAGATAGACCACCGGGATGTCGCGCCGCTCAGTCGAGCGGCCGAGGCTGCCCAGCCGCGCGTGACGGGATTCGCGCGTCAGCACGTCGAGAAACTCGAACATCGCGTCCTGTCGGGTAAGCGATGGCTCGGGTGTGCGGAAAGCGGGGCTGTCGAGCTTCATGCCGGCAACATCGCCATAGTGTGCCAGTACGGCCGAAGTCTGGCGATACGTCGACGGCTGCGCCTCCGCCCCGGCCGGTAACAGCAGGCCGAGCAGGAGGAGGAGCCAGCGCATGCCGGCTACTCGGCAGCGGCCTTGAATCCCTGGTCCTGGCGCAGGCGGAACAATCGCACGGCTTCGGTATGGGCGGCCTGCGCCTCGGCCGACATCGGCGTCCCGAGCCGCGTCTCGGGCAGGAAATGGCGGTAGCGGTCCTGGCCGCGCACCAGCAGCGCGCTCGGCTTGACGGGCCCGAGCGGCTTCACATGAGCGGGAACGAAGCTGATGCCAAGCCCCATCCGCCGGTCGTCGTTGTCGTTGCCCGGCGAGCAATGGACCAGCGCGGTGTGGTGCAGCGACAGCTCGCCGGCGCGGAGCGGCATGGCCACGCCGGTCTCGCCATCGAAGCGGTCGCTGATCCCCTGGCCGCGCTTGATCATGTTGTGCGGACTGGGCTTGTCGTCGTGCTCGATCATCGGCAGGCGATGCGTGCCCGGGATGACCCGCATGCAGCCCGCCTTCTCGGACGCCTCCGAGAGCGCCACCCAGGCGGTGACGTGCTCCAGCGGATCGAGGAAGAAGTAGGCGCCGTCCTGGTGCCAGCGCACATGTGCCGGCGTGCGCGGCTCCTTGATCCACATCGTCGAGTGGTAGACGAGGATATCGGGCCCGATCACGTCCTCGACCGCGTCGAGCACTTTCGGGTGGTGCACCAGCGCGTCGGCCCAGGCGTAGAGCAGATACGACTTGCTCTTCTCCGGGTAGTCGAGCGGATGGCCCTGCCTTGCCTCCCAGGACTCGAGATCGGCGCGCATCCAGCGCACCTCGTCCGCTGTGAGAACCGGCACGGGGAATGCATAGCCCTTGCTCTTGTATTGGTCGGCCTGAGCTTGCGTCAGAATCTTCGGCATGGTTGTTCCTTCGCGAACGCTATCGTAGCGTCGCGCCGACCGATCAGGGAGGAAATCGAATGGCCAGAAAGCAGAAAATGCCGGTTTCGCGTCGCGGGTTCATGGCGGGATCGACCGCGCTCGCCGCCGGCACCATGGGATTCCCGCTGATCGGCAGGGCGCAGCCGGCCGCCGTGAAGGTCGGCATCATCCATCCGGTCACCGGCTTCGTGGCCTTCGCGGGGGGCCAAGGCCGGTTCGGCGCCACCATGGCGGTCGACGACATCAACAAGGCGGGTGGCATCAAGGCGATGGGCGGGGCCAAGCTCGATCCGTTGTTCGGCGACAGCCAGTCCAAGGTCGAGGTCGGCGTCGCCGAGGTCGAGAAGATGAACGAGGCGGGCGTCGCCGCCTATATCGGCTGCTACCAGAGCCCGGTCGGCATCGCCGCGAGCCAGGCGGCGGCGAAGTACAACACACCGTTCCTGATCGATGTCGGCGCCTCCGACCTGATCGTGAGCCGCGGGCTCAAAAACGTGTTCCGCCTCAAGCCCGGCTTCGGCGTCTGCGTCGACCAGGGCATTGCCGCGCTCGGCGCCATGAACAAGGCGGCCGGCAACCCGGCCAAGTCGGCGGTGATCGTGCACGAGTCGGGCGAATTCGGCACCGGCACCGCCAAGCTGCTGGCCGGCAAGCTGCCGGGCATTGGCATCGAGGCCAAGGAGGTGATCGGGCACGACAACCCGACGCGCAACTTCGACAATATCGCGCTGCGCATCCGCTCGGTGGCGCCTGACATCGTCATGATGTCGAACTACCAGAACGAATACGTGCTGCTGGCCCGCACGCTCTATCAGCAGAAGGTGAACCTGGCCGGGATGTTCTCGGTGCTGGGCGGCGGCTTCAACTACAAGTTTGCCAAGGAGCAGCCCGAGGTGTCGCAGTACATGATGGACACCAACCACTGGTACAACCCGAAGTCGGAGAAGGCGCAGGCGCTGAAGAAGCGCGTCGAGGCGGCCGGCAAGGAATTCACCTTCGAGGTCTATCTCGCCTACACCGTGGTCGGCCTGCTGGCCGATTCGCTGGAACGCGCCGGCTCGGCCGACAAGGAGAAGCTCACCGCCGCGCTCGCCAGCTCGACCTACAAGGCCGAGCTCATGCCGTATGGACCGACCAAGTTCGTCAACGGCCAGAACGAAGGCGCGAAGGCGGCAGTGCTGCAGGCCAACAAGGGCGACATCCAGGTGATCGCGCCCGAGGAGTTCGCCGAGGTGAAGGCGGTCTTCCCGAAGCCGAAATTTACTTAGTCATCACCCCGAGTCGCCGTTTCGCCACTTCGGCGAAAGCGGCTTGAGCGAAGCGAAGTCGAGGGGCCTCCTCTTGAAGCATCACCAGAACAGGTCCCTCCACTGCGCCGCGCGGAGCGCGGCTCCGGTCGGGATGACGTAGGACGATGCTCGATCCGCAGATCATCCTTGCCGGCGTGCTGAACGGCCTGCTGGCGGGCGGCATCTACGTGCTGGTCGCCGTCGGCCTGACGCTGATCTACGGCGTCCTGCACATCATCAACTTCGCGCATGGCAGCCTGCTGATGCTCGCCATGTATGCGGTGTTCTTCCTGTGGAAGCTCTCCGGCATCGATCCCTACGTGGCACTGCCGATCGTGACAGGGGGCGCCTTCGCCGTCGGCTTCGTGCTCTACAGAGCCGTGATCGGCCGCTACAGCCACGGCAAGGACGAGAACATCCTGCTGATCACGCTCGGCGTCTCTATCATAGCCGACAACGGCGCGCTGTTGTTCTTCGGCGGAGACACCGAAACGATCGACGTGCCCTATGCCGGCAAGATCATCGAGCTGGGAGCGGCCTTCCTGCCCCTGCCCAAGGTCATCTCCTGCGCCGCCGCGATCGCGATCTGCCTCGCCCTCGGCCTGTTCATGGCGCTCAGCGACACCGGCAAGGCGATCCGCGCCGTCGCCAAGGAGCGGCAGGGCGCGCGCCTGGTCGGCATCGACGTCGAGCACATCTTCGCGGTGTCCTACGGCATCGGCATCGCCTGCCTGGGCGCCGCCGCCTGCTTGCTGATGCCGACGTTCTACGTCACGCCGCAGTCGGGCTACGCCTTCGTGCTGGTCGCCTTCACCATCGTCGTGCTGGGCGGCATGGGCAGCTTCGTCGGCGCAGCGGTCGGCGGCTTCCTGATCGGCGTCACCGAATCGATCGGCGGCCTGTTGCTCGGCGAACAGCTCGGCCAGATCGGCATCTCGCTGATCTTCATCCTGATCCTGCTGCTAAAGCCGACCGGCCTGTTCGGGAGCCGCGCATGAGGAACCTGGCCGTTGCCGCTGCGCTGCTCGCCGCCCTTGTCTACCCGCTGCTGGTGCCGAACTACCTGATCACGGTCGGCATGCTGATCTTCTTCATCGCGTTTCTCGGCCAGTCGTGGAACGTCGCGGGCGGCTTCGCCGGCCAGACCTCGTTCGGCCATGCGGTGTTCTTCGGCGTCGGCGCCTACACCTCGACCATCCTGCATGTCAGCCACGGCTGGAACCCCTGGCTCGCCTGGCCGGTGGCGACGGCGATGGGGGGGCTGGTCGGCGCCGGCATCGCCTTCCTGTCGTTCCGCGCCGGCCTGCGCGGCTCCTATTTCGCCCTGATCACGCTCGCCTTCGCCGAAGTCTTCCGCATCGTCGCCAACTCGGCCGCTTTCACCCGCGGCGGCCTCGGCATGCTGATCAAGGCCGATTCACGGCTCGAGAACTTCCAGTTCACCACCCCGATCGCGCCCTACTATCTCGCCCTCGCGCTCTGCCTCGTGTCGCTGCTGATCGCCTGGTGGCTGACCCGCGGCCGCTTCGGCGCCCGCCTGGTCGCGATCCGAGAGAACGAGGATGCCGCGCGCGCGCTCGGCATCGATGTGTTTGCCGAGAAGGTGAAGGTGCTCACTCTGTCGGGTGCGATGTGCGCCGCCGGTGGCACCTTTTATGCGCAGAAGTACCTGTACATCGATCCGACCATCGCCTTCGGCATCGACAAGTCGGTCGAGATGCTGCTGGTCACCATGGTCGGCGGCGCCGGCACCATTTTCGGCCCGCTGATCGGCTCGATCGTGCTGACCGCGATCAACGAGCTGACGCGCAACGCCGCCGGCGTGTTCCCGGCGCTCAAGAACGTCCAGCCGCTCAGCCTGGTCGTCTACGGCGTGATGCTGATCATCATCGTCGCCCGGCTGCCCGACGGCTTCGCCAGCCTCCTTTGGCGCCGCCGCCATGCTTGAGGTGCGCGACCTCTCCAAGGCGTTCGGCGGCCTGAAGGCGGTCGACCAGGCGTCGCTCGACGTGCGGACCGGCGAGATCGTCGGCCTGATCGGCCCCAACGGCGCGGGCAAGACCACGCTGTTCGCCGCCATCGCCGGCTTCCACAAGCCGGATGGCGGCCGCATCGTGCTCGACGGCCGCGACATCACCGGTCTCGCCCCGCACCAGATTTGCGCGGCTGGCATGGTGCGCACCTTCCAGATCACCCAGCCCTTCGCCCGCATCAGCGTGCGCGAGAACATCATGGTCGGCGCCTATTTCCGCACCGCCGACCGCCGCACGGCCACGCGTCTTGCCGAGTCGGTCGCAGCCCAGGTCGGCATGACCGACCAGCTCGACCAGCCGGGCTCGGACCTTACCGTCGCCGGCCGCAAGCGGCTCGAGCTCGCGCGCGCCCTCGCCACCCGACCGCGCCTGCTGCTGCTCGACGAGGTCATGGCCGGCCTCAATCCGACCGAGATCGGCGACATCGTCGAGGTGATCCGCACCGTGCGCGCCGGCGGCGTCACCATCCTGCTGATCGAGCATGTGATGCAGGCCGTGACGTCGCTCGCCGAGCGCGTCTATGTGCTGAACCAGGGCCGCATGATCGCCGAGGGCACGCCGGCGGCGATCGCCGAGAACCCCGAGGTCGTCGAAGCCTATCTCGGCCATGGCGCCGCCAAGGTGCTGCGTGCTTGAGGTCACCGGCCTGCGCGCAGGCTACGGCGCGATCGAGATCCTGCGCGGCGTCGACATCGCGGTCGGCGCGGGCGAGATCGTCGCTTTGCTGGGCAGCAACGGCGCGGGCAAGTCCACACTCAACAACAATGTCTGTGGCATCCATCGCCCGTTCGGCGGCACGGTCCGGTTCGACGGAACCGACATCACCGGCGCCCGCTCGACACGCATCGTCGAGGCCGGCCTGGTGCAGGTGCCGGAGGGCCGGCGCATCTTCCCCAACCTGTCGGTGCGCGAAAACCTCGAACTCGGCAGTTACCGCCGCGGCCGCGCCGGGCGCGGCCGCAACCTCGCGCGCGTGGTCGAGATCTTCCCGCGGTTGAAGGAACGCTGGACCCAGGCAGCCGGCACCCTGTCGGGCGGTGAGCAGCAGATGCTCGCGATCGGCCGCGGCCTGATGGGCGAGCCCAAGCTCTTGATCCTCGACGAGCCGTCGCTCGGCCTGTCGCCCTTGCTGGTCGAGGAGGTGTTCGCCCTGATCGGCCGGCTCAATGCCGACGGTCTCGCCATCCTGCTGGTCGAGCAGAACGTCGTGCAGTCGCTGGCGATCGCCCATCGCGCCTATGTTCTGGAAGGCGGCGTGGTGGCCCTGTCAGGCAAGGCGAGCGAGCTCGCCGAGCACCCGGGGCTGCGCAAAAGCTATCTCGGCCACTAGACCGCTTCGCCGGCGGCCCAGCCGCTCGACCACGCCCACTGGAAATTGTATCCACCCAGCCAGCCGGTTACGTCGACCGCCTCACCGATCACGAACAGGCCGGGCACCTTGCGCGCCTCCAGGGTGCGCGAGCTAAGCTCGTCGGTGTCGACACCGCCCAAGGTCACCTCTGCCTTGGCGTAGCCTTCGGTGCCGCTCGGCGTGATCCGCCAGTCGTTCAAGCGCTCGATTGGCTGTGACTCCAGGGCTGCGGCAAGCCGCTGCGGCATCACCTCGCCAAGGATCGTGCGCAGCTCCGCCTTCGGGCGGGCGTGCCGCCGCTGCTTCACGAACGCCACGGCATCTACTCCAGGCAGCAGGTCGATCGACAGTTCCTGACCCGGCTTCCAGTAGGACGAGACCTGCAGGATCGCCGGGCCCGACAGGCCGCGATGGGTGAACAGCATGGCCTCGCGGAAGGCCGTCTTGCCGCAGCGTGCCTCAACGGGCAGCGAGACGCCTGCGAGGTCCGGCACCTTGGCGGTGAGCGGCACCAGGGCCGGCCGCGTCTCGGTCATCCTGAGCCCGAAGCGGCGCACCGTATCGTGCGCGAAGCCGGTCGCCCCCATCTTGGGGATCGACAAGCCGCCGGTTGCCAGCACGACAGCCGTCGCGCCGAAGTCGCCCTTGTCGGTGCGCACGACGAAGCGGTCGTCCTTGTCGATCGCGGTAATGCGATGCGCGACGCGGACATCGACTCCCGCCGCGCCGCATTCGGCCAGCAGCATCGCCACGATCTGGCGCGAGGAGCCGTCGCAGAAGAGCTGGCCCAGCGTCTTCTCGTGCCAGGCGATGCGGTGCTTGTCGACCAGAGCGATGAAATCGTGCTGGGTATAGCGGGCGAGCGCCGACTTGCAGAAATGTGGATTGGCGGAGAGGAACGCCTCGGGCCGCGCCTCGAGGTTGGTGAAGTTGCAGCGGCCGCCGCCGGAGATCAGGATCTTCTTGCCGACCTTCTCGGCATGTTCGAGCAACAGCACTTTTCGGCCGCGCTGGCCGGCGCGCAGCGCGCACATAAGGCCGGCGGCGCCGGCCCCTACGACCACGACGTCGAAGGTCCGGCTCACGCCAGCGCGGTCCTCATGATCCACAGACCGGCGACCAGGCCCAGCAGCGAGAGCACGACCGAGCCGCCAACGTAGTACGCGGCGAGCAGATGCTCGTGCCGTTGCCACAGCAGCACCGCGTCGAGCGAGAAGGCGGAGAAGGTGGTGTAACCACCCAGCACGCCGGTCGCGAGGAACAGCCGCGTGTGGCCGCCATGATCGGGATTGAAGATGAACCAGCCCGTGACGGCACCCATGACCGCCGAGCCCGTGATGTTGATCAGGAACGTGTGCATCGGGAAGTGCGTGCCGGCGAGCCGCGCCACCCAGATGTTCATGGCATGGCGCATGACGCCGCCGACGCCGGCACCCAGAAACACAACGAGGTAAGCCATCATCTGCCGCTTCTCCTCAACCGCCGAAGCGCCCGCGATAGTCGGGCAGAGAGGTCGCGTAGGATGACGCCCGTCGCCGCCCGCGCATCGCGGGTGTTGCCGACCTTCACGCCCGGCCCGTCGGTGATCAGGTTCCTCACGTCAGGAACTCGCCTCCGTTCACATGCATGGTCTGGCCGGTGATGAAGGTGCCTTCCGGCCCGACCAGCAGGCGGACCATCGCGGCAATCTCCTCGACATGGCCGAGGCGGCCGAGCGGGATCGGCCGGCCCTGGATCGGCCGCGGACCCGCCGTCGCGGCGCGCGCCGTGTCGATGGCGCCGGGGGCCACCGCGTTGCAGGTGATCTTGTGCGGCGCCAGCTCGCGCGCGAGCGCCCGCATCAGCCCTTCGAGACCCGACTTGGAGGCCGAGACGTGGCAGCGATTGAGCGTGCCGACATGCGTCGACACGCCCGACATGGCGACGAAGGCGCCGCCTTTGCCCTTGGCCACCATCTGCGGCACGAACGCCTTGCCGAGCAGGAACGCGCCGTCGAGCGCGACCGACATGATCTCCCGCCATTCCTCGAACGACATGTCGAGGAACGAGGTCTGCCGGCGCAGGCCGGCGTTGCTCACCAGGATATCGACACCGCCCAGGGCCTCGGCCTGCTTGGCGAGCCGGGGCGCCACGCCCGGATCGGAGACGTCGCCCATCGCCGCCTGTGCCTTGCCGCCAGCCGCCGCGATCTCGCTCACGACCTGATCGACCGCCTCGCGGTCCTTGCGCCCGTTCACCAGGACGGTCGCCCCGTCGCGCGCGAGCGTGAGCGCGATCGCCCGCCCAATGTTCTTCCCGGCGCCGGTGACCAGCGCGATCTTGCCTTGCAGTGCCTGAGACATGCCCTCTCCTTCGGCCTGCCTAGCTCATAGCACCACCGTTACGGATTGGCATGACTCCCGAAGCGCCTGGCGTAGGCGCGGCTGAATTCCGCGCCGATCAGGAAGATCTGCGCGGAGTAATAGATCCACACCAGCAGCACGATCAGCGCGCCGGCCGCGCCATAGGACGAGGCGACGTTGCTCTGGCCTATATAGAAGGCGATCACATACTTGCCGCCCTCGAACAGCACGGTGCTGGCGAGGGCGCCGATCGCGACATCGCGCCAGGCGATCGGCGTATCAGGCAGAATCTTGAACATCGCAGCGAACATGCTGCCGATCAGGGCCGCCGACAGCGCCACGTCGACCACGGTCAACACCACCTGGACATCGGGGAAGACGTAACGGAGGTAGGTCGAAAAGCTTGCGAGCGCCGCGCTGGCCGCAAGCGAGACTGTCAGCAGGAAGCCCGAGGTCACCACCAGCCCCAGGCTCACCAGCCGCGCCCTCATCAGGCGGGTGAGCGTCGAATGCTGCGGCGGGTCGGCCTTCCAGATCGCGTTCATCGCCGACTGGACCTCGCCGAACACCCCGGACGTCGCAATGAACAGCACGACCAGGCCGATGATCGTCGCCAGGACGCCTTCGTGCGGCTGGGCTGCGCTTTCGATCATGCCTTGCAGCGCTTCCGCCGTCTGGTGCCCCATCATCACGCTGAACTGATCGACGATCGCGCCCTGTGCCGCCTCGGGTCCAAAAGCGAGGCCGGCGATGGCGACGACGACCAGCAGGACCGGCGCGATCGAGAACAGGGTGTAGTAGGCGATCGAGGCGCCCCAGCTCAGCGCGCCGTCGTCGATGAAGCCCGCCACGGTCTCTCGCAGGAGATGCCAAACGGGGGACAGGGCTTTCATGCCCTGTCTAACTCGGCAGGGCGG
>Ga0310810_10007187_pt1 | contig 12675 bp, 6 predicted proteins | sample NCmetagenome_FD_207641 | JGI IMG/M metagenome (GOLD analysis project Ga0310810, IMG submission 207641) | Soil microbial communities from experimental microcosm in Duke University, North Carolina, United States - NC | ecosystem: Engineered > Artificial ecosystem > Soil microcosm > Unclassified ... | reverse complement strand
CCGCTGGCTTTAAAGCTCGGCCCTTCGATCTTGTTGATCCAGGCGTTCTCGGCGTGCCAGCGCATCACCGGCTGGCGTTCTTCATTCATTAAAATGATCGTGACATTGCGCCGGTCGGGAACTCCGTTGTGAATGTTTTTGTACCAGTCCCAGAGGGAGGTATCGTCCTGGGTGTAGCCGCGCTTGAGGGTGATGTTGGTGTACTTGCGCAGCCCGACGAGCTTGCGCACGTTCGGCTGTAGGTCGGTGCCCTCGCGGTAATCCACCGCATCGCCCTCTGCGGTGAGACCGCTGCACTCACTGAAGGCGCCGCGCGCGATGTTGTCGATTTCGAGCTGAAAGTTAAATGCGCGAAACGGATCGCGTCTTTCTCCGGTAGGCATCCGTCAGTCCTCCTTTAATCTTCCGCGTGCGCCGTCCACAGGCCGATGCGCACGATCACGAACTCCGCGGGCTTCACCAGCGCGACACCGACCACGCAGATCAGCCGGCCGTTATCGATATCCGTCTGTGTCATGGTCGTGCGATCGCATTTGACGAAGTAAGCCTCTTCGACCTTGGTTCCTTCCAGACCGCCGTTGCGCCAGACCAGAGTCAGAAAATTGGAAATCGACCGGCGCACGCGCGCCCACAAGTCTTCCTTGTTGGGCTCGAAGACGACCCACTGGAGGCCGCGGTCGATCGACGCTTCGATGAAAATCATAAGCCGCCGCATATTGAGATATCTCCAGTCCGGATCGCCGGTGATGATCCGCCCGCCATAAACACGAATGCCGCGGTTGGCATCGCGGAAATCACGGATGACGTTGATGTTGACCGGATAAGGATTGAGAATGTCGTGCTGCTCTTTATTCAAAATCCGCTGCAGGCCGGTGATGCCGCGCACGACTTCGTTTGCCGGTGCCTTGTGCACGCCGCGCTCGATATCCGTGCGCGCGTAAATCCCGACGATATGCCCCGACGGCGGAATCGGATAATCGGCGATCTGGCTCAGATTCACCGGATAGGGATCGGGAATCAGCAGCCATGGGTGATAGAGCGCGGCGTATTTCGTGTCGTACTGCTGGCGCTGCGTCTGTACGTCGGAGAGCGTGTCCTGCGGCGGGCGCGGCCCGTCGAGAACGGCAACCCGGTAGCGCATCAACTCGCAATGCGCGATCAGCGCGTTCTGCATCACCGCCGTGGTCCGACCGGGACAGGCAACGATGCTGATCTCCTCGACGTTGCGCAGACTGTGGAGCCCGGTGCGTGCCTCGGGGTCCTGACTATCCTGGCCGACATAATCGTCTTCGGTGAGCGTGCCGATGGAATCGTTGCCGCGGACCAGATCGCCCAGCGCATGGCGCGCCGGCCGCAGGCGGCCGTCCGGCAGACGATCGACCAGAGTTTCAGGGCCCAGACGAATATCCGTGTTCGGATTCAGATCGCTCACGCGAATGTATCTCGATTCGCCTTCGGGCCGCCGATCAGAAATTCTGAGCGCGCCGTTGATGTCGCCGATAACGTCCTGCACATAACGGCTGTGGCGCGGATCCATCGAGAGATAGCGAAAGACTTCGCTGTCGAGAATCGTCTCGTTGCGCGCCGGTATCGCCGGATCCGGTTGGCGGAATAGATAGACCGACAGGCGAAATTCTCTCGACCGGACCGCAAGGCCGGGCGCCGACTGCGCGACTGAGATCCCTGCGCCGTCGAGCGTTATCGTGAAGTTCGCGCCGCGATTGACCTCGGTTACTTTCAAGAGATCGCCGACCGTCGCGCCTCCCACCGGATTGAAAACTTCGAGAATCGTTCCCGCCTCGACACCGGCGGCGGAAGCGAGCCGGATATGAGTGGCGTCGATGACGCTGCTCACCGTGGTGCGTGGCACCACGCCCGCGGGCTCATCCTGCACCGAAACGCGCAGGCGATTCCCCCAGTCGCCGGTGTCCAGCGCCTGCACCGCGAGCAGCGGCGCGCGTTCCGCAACGGCAGCTCCGGCCGCATGCGCGCGCGATAGCGGCACCGTCAAATCCACCAGCCGTGCGTCAACGGTTGCGGCATTCCCGGCCAATCGATGGTAGAGCGGTTGGCTTCCGGGAGGCGTCACCCGGACGAATTCGTCCTGGGCGTAGCCGGTGCCGTCGGTCACGGGCAGTGACATGCTGCCGAGCTCGGTATCCAGCAATAATGCGGTCGCGGGGCTCGCCGTGTTGACCGTAGGATTATTCTGCAGCCGTGCCGGAGCTCCCGCCGGATGATCACGCTTGAGAGCGCGCGCGAGCACGACGTTGCCCGCGTCCGGTGCCGCACTGCCTGGCGAGTGATTCGGCAACTCGGCAATGACCAGATACTCATCGTCGGGCGCGGCGCCTATGCGAAGAATTCCGTTAACCTTAAGATCAACGCGATTGTCCAGAGCGATCACCGCCGTCCCCGCGCGCGCAGCGGCCGTGAGGGCCTTGGCGGTAACCGCGCCGTCGTCTCCCAGATCGACGCGTTCGACGACGGATCCCGCCGGAGTAGCGGCATAGACTCCGGTCGCCAGAGTCAGCATCGATAATACGCCGATGCGCCGCGCTTCCCGGACCGCAGTGTTGCCGATATCGAAAATGGCTACAGTGGTACGGTCGACGAAGTTGTTGTTTCGATCGGTGACGTAAACAACGCGGTCGTTGGCGAGGGCGGCGACGCTGAGGGTATCGTCGTCCACCGGCACGGCGGCGTTCGCCAGATTGATATCGAGCCTGCGCACCGCATTTGCCGCGGCCGCATGGTCGAGAGCGAGCGGCGCGTCAAGCGTTAGCCGGACACGCGTGTTGTCCGCTGGATCGACAACCGCGGAGCGGATGAATCGATGTTCGTTGAAGAATGGGTCGCCGATCTCCAGCAGCTGATCGGCGGCCAAGGTGGCGACATCACCGGCGGCGCCACTGACAACGGCTGCATTGTCGCTGGCGTGGGCATCGCTGGCCAGCGCCAGCGCGGTCGCCGTCGATGGAAAAGCGATGGGGACGCGGTTGATCTGATGGACCGTAACGGCGCTCGCATGAGCGCGGCTCAACGGAAAACTCAGTGGCACATGCGTGGTACTCGCCGCCGGTTCGATTTTATGGATAATCCGGTACTCCGCATCGCTGTCATCTCCCAGCCGAATATGATCGTCATCGGCGAGCGCGCTTGCGCCCGGACTATTGATGTCGAGGACGTAGATCGGTGTGTTTCCCGGGTCTCCGGTCCCGGTGCCCACGGGAGCGGCGCGCAGCAGCAAGGTGGCAGCCGAATTGGCGCCGCCGTGATCGTGCAGCTCGAAGCTCGCCCGCGCCGCGCCGCTTGCCTCCACTCGAGTGATAAAAACGCGCTTGCCCCCGTTGGTGAAAAAACCGTCGACGGCATGGGGCAAATAGCAGTGATCGCCGAAATCGGCGCGATTCAGCCGCTCGCCGAACCAGCGCACATACTCGCCGTAGCTGGTGACGAGGATCGGCACGCCGGCCGGACCGCGCTCGGTGACGCCGATCATTCCCGCCGTGCTCGTGCTCACGCCTTCGATCGGCTTGTTGCCGGTGTCGATCTCTTCGACATAAACTGCAGGGGCTAGATACTCAGGCATAATGCTCCTCCCACGGTCGATCGTTTTACAGTTGCGGCGGCTGGCCGCCCATTTGACTCTCTCACTCCTCTAAGCACTCAGAATGAAATCCAGCCGATTATCCCGCTGCTGATAATCGGGACGAAAAACCGTCGTCGCCCGAAACGTCTGCGCGCCGATCACTTTCTCCGCATGAACTTCCAGTTGCGCGACGCGGCTGAGCGGCGGCAGGCGGTAAAACCCGTCAGCGTCGCTGGTTACGGAAAAGGTCGTCGCCTTGTGATACTCATCGGGTCCTGGTGCGCCGGTGATCTCGATTTCGCCGGCGCCGCTCAGACCAGCCAGATCGTCAAGAAACACACATGCATCGCCAGCCCATGCATCGACGGCAACCGCCTGGCTCGTGCCCGGCGGCTGCGGGTTCACCTGACGCACGATTGCGCCGCGGCGATGAGGAAAAATCACGCCGTACTGGAGCGTAACGGTGGCGGGTTGATCGGACGGCAAGGTCGTCGTCAAATTCTTGATCGCAATGAATTCCGCGAGATCGGGGTCTTCCGCATCGATCAGCAAAATATTTCCGGTCGTCAATCCTGAGCGGTCGGAGAGACGAATCGGATTGGTGGAAGCGGCGATATCGTCCAACAGCGTTGTGTCGGGGCCCATCACCATCGTCAAGTCCCGTGGCGCCACAGACTGCGTCAATGCGGCGCGATCGCCATAGAGCGGCGGCACGAGCGCGACAAAATTCGGTGGATCGGGAGGCACGGAAACGTTGGCGGGCGGTGGAGCCCGCCATATCCCCGTCACGGCAATCTCCACATTCGGTAGCGGAGTGCTCGCATTGTTGATCAGGCGCGCAGTTCGTCCGGCAATGAATACTGGCTCACGGTGCAAAGCGAGACTGAGGTTCTCAGGTGTGAATGTTGCCGGAAAACTCAAATCTTGAGGAATATCTTTTTTAAGCGCACGCCGCCCATACCTTGCCGCGCTGATCGTCAGGTGCAGCGGATAGTTTTGCGCCTGCAGCGCGGGGAACATCTGGCGTGGAATGCCAACCAATCCACCCAGCCCATCGTTTCCCAGCCGCGAAAAAAAACCCCGCTCTTCAACCTTGATTGAAGCTGGACTAGCGGGCGCGGCGCCGGTCAATTCATCGGTGACGCGAACTTTCAGCACCGCCTGAAACCGGTCCACTACCGACGTGGGATCATCGGGTGAGTAGAGAATGATTCTGTTACCAACTTGAATCGTGCGCCGCGACATCGATAAATCTCGTCGAGCACTCAGGAAGAGACGATCAGTCCGTGTTCCGGCATCGAAATCGTGACCGGACTGACCTGCTCCGGTTCCAACTCCGGCATGATATTCACCACGCTCACTTCATAAGAGATCGACAGCTGATACGAACCATCCAGGGCCTCCCAGACGCGTGTGATCTCTTCGAGCATCAACGGCTCGAGGCGAACGCGCAGCTCAACTTCTGTCCCGGCAAACTCGGCCTGCAAATCCGCGCCGGCCAGCACCGGGTGGCTGTGAAATAGCTGCAGCACCTTGCCGAGGATAAGCTGTTCGGTTTCCGGATCGCCGGTTTGTTCATTCGTCACCGGCGTCATCAGATAATGCAGCCGGACGGGCAATGGCGGCGGCCGCAGTTCTGTCGGGCTGATGCGAACCGGCGGATCGTTGAGGCGCTGATCGTCGCGGATGATCCGATAGAGCCAGACCGACAAGCCTTCCGCCGGCTTTTCATTCATTTCCTGGGGCGTGGCGAGTGAGACCACCATGCCGCCGCCAAAAAATCCGCTCAACAGCGGATCCGCTTGGAACCGGGCCTCGAGAAATTTGGCGACAGTTCGGCTCGAAGCGCGCAACGCTGTATACATTTGAGTTTCGGTTCACTTAAGAATTTAATATTTTGCGGCCGGGATGATCCTGGGCTACGTGGAATTTTTTCTATTCACTTCATCCGCTGATTGGACCATGAGACTTCTCGTATTCGTCCAAGCACTCGATTAATGTTTGGAGAAGAGCCTTTCCGTACGCGGGGCTGGTAATGATCCTTGTGTGCACCTGGGGTTCCTCGTTGTCGGTGTAGTATTGACCGCAGTCGATAATAAATTCGAAAGCGTTGTGACCGACCTTGAAATAATTTGCATAGCGGCCTTCGGGTGGATTGCTCATCGACGAAACATCCCGCTCAGTGCTCAGGAACTTGTCGCGTGAGACTCTGCGTGTTCAGAAAGCCACTGAGTTCGCCTACCTCCGGGTTGGTGACACGATCATGCGCAAACTGCGTACCTATTTGCAGCGACAAACTCACAGTTGCGTAACTGGTTGATTCAGCAACCCTTCAATCAAAATCGAGCAACGGTTTGAGTGTTCGGCTGTAACACTCGATGTTACACTTGGCTGGGGATAACGTGAGTTAGGCTCACGCGACTTGGCGCGGGTTACGAGTAAGGTGTGTCGCTAGCCGGTTGCAGAGATTGGGTTTTATGAGTGGCGAGACAATTTCAATCGAGGATGCTCATCGGAGATCGACTGTAACAGCGACGCTTTACAACTTTGTCACTTTCGCCGCGCGATGGTTACAGCCGTCCGATGTCCATGTGAAATCTCGCTCCGGTTCGGGTTCGGCTAAGCGATACTTGACGAGTTTCCGGTAAAGCGTCATGCGCGACCAGTGCAGCTGCTCGGCAGCTTTGCTTTTGTTCCAGTTCGTTTTGGACAGCGCATGCAGGAGAATTTCACGCTCATCCGGGACAGTATCATGCTTCACCCTTTGCGGAGTCCGGACGAAGTCCGGCAAATCTGCGACCCGGATTTTATCCACAGGAGGATCGATGAAAATCCGCTCCACCAGGTTCATCAGCTCGCGAATATTGCCGAGCCATTCGTAGCGCGCCAGCACTTCCAGTGCTTCATCGCTGAATCCCGCGATGCGGATTCCGGTTCGCTCGCTGCATTTCTGGACAAAATAATTGATCAATAGAGGAATATCCGACTTCCGATCTCGAAGCGGCGGTAGGTTGATTCTCGCCACGTTAAGCCGGTAATAAAGATCCTGCCGGAATTCTCCTCCTCTCACTTGCGCTTCCAATTCCCGGTTCGTTGCCGCGATAATCCGAATATCGACGGGGATACTACGGTGACCACCTAGCGGGTAGATTTGCTTGGTTTCGATGACACGGAGGATTTTCGCTTGCGCATAGAGACTCATGTCACCGATCTCATCGAACAATACAGTTCCGCGATCGGCGAGCCGAAGTTTACCGGGATATGCAGAAACGGCTCCTGTGAAGGCGCCGCGTTCGTAGCCAAACAATTCGCTCTCGAGCAGGCCGTCCGGTAGCGCGGCACAATTGATGGCCATCAATGGTTTACCGCGCCTGGCACTTTGATCGTGAATATACTGCGCTGCCAACTCTTTGCCGGTACCGGTTTCGCCGGTGACTAATACGTGCGCATCCGTTAGCGCGACTTTGCGCATGTACGTTTTAAGATGCCAGATGGCTGAGCTGTTTCCGATAAACGAATAGGTTAGAGAAGACATCGTCATCGAGCGGTCTTCGGCGGCGCAAGTGCACGTTGAAGGGTTTGAAAAATTACTACAGCCGCAATCCGCGAGTGTCAAATTTTTTTGCTGTGCTATTCAAAATAGTGGCGTCATTGACATTGACGCGACGACAAATGGTGCGTGTTCACGCAAAAGAAAGGAAAATTTGAGAAACAAGGGGCAGTCAGTCAATGCCGAGATCTGCAAATTTTTTTGTGCTGGCGGAAGCTCGATTATCAATACTGTCGAGCAACGAGACAGTTCCCTGGTGGAAAGATTAATTGTGAATTAGGCGGGCACTACTGCCGCGGACCCATCAGAGAACGATTTAGGTAGGATGGCAATCTGGCGGCAGGGCGGTGAGAGAGGGCGTCGCACAAGCCGCTTCTGGTGCTCTATGCGATATGCCGCAGCGAGCCCGATTTCAAGACCGCAGGCATCTCTTCAGAACAAGCGACCTTGGACTTAAAAGGTTTTACGCGAAACACGCGCGCGAAATCTAACCGGTACAGTCAACCGCTTAATTTCCATTTTTTCAATAATTTCCTCGCGTCGATACGCGAAGATACCCACAGTATCCAAAATAAAATCGCATTTCGCGCGGTGCCCTTGCGCCACTCATCGACGCACGCTCTCCTTTTAGAAATTCCGCGAGCCAGAGCCGATCTACCTGGCTTGGAACCGCAAACGTTCTCTTTTTCCGATCGTAACCGCCAAGATCTTTTGCAAATACCCCTTGAAGCGGGGCCGGCGATTGTTATTAGAATGGTCCAGTTGAGCCAGCGGCCAGGATAGCTTCATCGCCTGGGCTTCAGGAGTAAACCAGTCCTCAGCGGGAGCAGTAGAATGGTTCGTTGCTGGAAAAAATGGTTCGCGATCCGCGGCGTGATCTGAGTACCAGCGGTTACTCACGGTCCAAGTAGCAATCATGTTCAAACACTTTCTCTTGGGGAAGCGTAAGCGTGGATCTGAAATCGGCCGGCCATAAGGATTTCCTCGCGGGCGGCGGGGAAATGGCAAAACTCATTCGTGAAATGGACTGGTCGAAAACGCCGCTCGGCCCATGTGATTCCTGGCCGCCAAGCCTTCGCACCTCCATCAGAATCGCCCTCGACTGCGCTTTTCCCATCGTCATCTGGTGGGGGCCCGAGCTCGTCATTCTCTACAACGACGAATACAAAATGATCATTGGTCCGGCTAAACATCCCTTCGCGTTGGGGGAGCGGGGACGTAAGGTTTGGGCCGAGATCTGGGATGTCATCGGTCCCATGCTTTCTCAGGTCATGGAGCGGGGCGCGGCGACCCGATCGCGCGATCTTCTGCTGCACGTCGATCGGGGATATCCCGAGGAGGCTTACTTCTCGTTTTCCTACAGCCCGATCTACGATGAAACCGGCAAAGTTGCAGGAATTTTTTGCCCGGTGATCGAGACGACGGAAAAGATCATCGGCGAGCGGCGCCTACGAACACTCCGCGACCTTGCTGCGAGATGTAAAGGGGCGGGGAGTGAACAAGCAGTTTTCGAATCTGCATCAGAGGTTCTTGCGGCCAATTTGCACGACGTGCCTTTTGCAATGATTTACGGGCTGGATGAGAGCGAAGCCGTGGCGCATCTGCAGGCGACGGCCGGTATCAGCGTCAGTCCGGTTGCGCCGCCGACCATTGCGCTGCGGGAGACCGTTGGAACCTGGTCCTTGGGCAGTGTGGCGCAGTCGTCTCAGCCCGTCGTCATCGATGGGCTCTCAAGTCAATTCGGCTCGCTGCCCACCGGCGCATGGAATGTACCGCCGCAGAGCGCCATGGTGTTTCCGTTAGTTCTGCCCGGACAGGAGCGCCCGCGGGCGATTATGGTGGCGGCGGTGAGCCCGATGCGCGCGCTGGACGAAAGCTACCGTACGTTCTTCGGGCTTGTTGCCACGCAGATCGCTGCGGGTCTTGCCGACGCGCAGGCGCTGGCGGAAGAGCGCAAGCGCGCCGAAGCGCTGGCAGAGCTCGATCGCGCGAAGACGGCATTTTTTTCAAACGTCAGCCACGAATTTCGCACGCCACTGACACTGATGCTCGGCCCGCTGGCAGAATCAATCGCGAATACCAAAACGCCGCCAGAGATTAAGCAGCGGCTGCAAGTCAGTCAGCGCAACAGCTTGCGTTTGCTGAAGCTGGTCAATTCATTGCTCGATTTCTCACGAATTGAAGCCGGAAGAATTCAGGCGGTTTATGAACCCACCGATCTGTCGGCGCTCACCGCCGAGCTCGCCAGCAATTTTCGTTCGGCCTGTGCGGAAGCGGACCTTAATCTCTTAGTCCACTGCGAGACTGTAACCGAGTCCACGTACGTCGATTGCGAAATGTGGGAGAAAATCGTTCTCAATCTCATTTCAAACGCTTTCAAGTATACCTTGGCAGGAGAAATCGAAGTCGCGCTCAGAGAGTTTCGAGAATCGGGAGCGGAACCAGGCTTTGTCGAACTCGCCGTGCGCGACACCGGGATCGGCATCTCCGAGGACGAGTTGCCGAAAATCTTTCAGAGGTTTTACCGGATCGAAAATGCCCGCGGGCGAACTCACGAGGGTACGGGCATCGGACTTTCTCTGGTGCAGGAACTGGTCGCGCTTCATGGCGGAACGATAACCGTCGAGAGTGTTTTTGGGCAAGGAAGCCATTTCAAGGTACGTATGCCCATGGGCTACGCCCATCTACCCGCTGCTCGGATCAAAGCGAACGCGCCGCGTGCCGCTGCATCGACCCGAATATCGGCCGAGGCATATGTCGAGGAGGCGATGAGCTGGCTGCCGAGGGCGGCCGCAGAAAAAGAGGAAGACTCAGTTCTCACGATGCCGACGGACGGATTGATTCGTGCCGGTCATGGAGCGCGGATTATCATCGCCGATGACAACGTCGACATGAGAGACTACATCCGCCGATTGCTTGCGCCAAACTATCGGGTCGAAACGGTCGCGGACGGCGGGGCGGCTTTGGAGGCGGCGCGCCGCGAAAAGCCGGATCTGATCGTGGCCGATGTGATGATGCCCGTGATGGACGGCTTTGGGCTCCTCCGCTCGGTTAGAGAAGACCAGGAGCTTCAGACGGTTCCGGTCATCATGCTCTCGGCGCGCGCCGGCGAAGAGTCGAAAGTCGAGGGGCTCGCGGCGGGCGCCGATGATTATCTCGTGAAACCGTTCTCGGCGCGCGAATTACTTGCGCGAGTTGATGCGCAGCTCCAAATGGCGAACGTCCGCGGCCAAACCGAGAAGATGCTCCGGCAAAGCGAGGAGCGCTTCCGCACGATGGCTGACAGTTCGCCGATCATGATCTGGATGACCGATCCGGCTGGAAAAATCTTGTTCGTAAACCGTACCTGTACTGAATTTCTCGGCGTCACTCGGGAGCAGACCAGGGATTTGGATTACCTTCAATTTATTCATCCGGATGATCGCGACGCATATCTGGCCGGGTTCACGGCGGCTCTGCATGGGCGTCAAACGTTTCATCATCAAATACGTTTGCAGCGCTTCGACGGTGAGTGGCGCTGGTTCGAGTCGCGCGGGAATCCAATTTTCGATGGGGCCGGCAACATGACCGGGTTTATCGGGAGCTCGCCGGACATCACCGAGATCTATCAGTCGCAGCAAGCCTTAAGAGAGTTGGGCCAGCGCAAGGACGAATTTCTTGCCAACATGAGCCACGAGATTCGTAGCCCGCTTACTGCCATTATGGGTTACACCGATATCTTGCTCACTCGGCTCGAAGATCCCGAGGACATAGAGTGCCTAAGAACGATCAAGGAGAGCGGTGATTACCTGATCGAGATCATCAACGACATCCTGGATCTCGCGAAAATAGAAGCCGGCAAACTGGTGCTCAATTGCGAGCCCGTATCGATCCACGCTTTATTGTCCGAAGTGCAAAGTTTGCTGAACGGGCGGGCCAAGCAAAAGAACCTGTCGTTGGTTTTGCGCTACGACGGGCTATTACCGGAAAAGGTCCATACCGATCGAACCCGGCTACGGCAGATTTTGCTCAATCTGGTCAGCAATGCGATCAAGTTCACCGAACGTGGCAAGGTCGAAATCGTAGCGAAATTTTCCGCGGCGAGCCTCCTCGAAATCGACGTGGTCGATACGGGCATCGGCATCGCGCCCGAGCATCAGAAGATATTGTTTCAGCCCTTTACCCAGGCCGACACGACGAGCACGCGGCAATACGGCGGCACAGGCCTGGGTCTTGCGATTACGCGGCGCCTCGTGGGGATGCTCCGGGGCAGTGTTTCGCTCGAAAGCGAGTTCGGCAAAGGAAGCAGATTCCGTGTGAGCCTTCCGGTCGAAGCAGCGACGAGTTCGCCGAATCTCGATACGGGCGCAGAGCTCCTGTACAGGCAAAAAAACGACTCGGTCGACGACTCCCTGACGGGCCGGCGCATCTTGGTTGTCGATGATCGGGAGGAAATCCGAGCTCTGGTCGCGCATTACATAACCGAGGCGGGCGGGCGAGTCGATGTGGCGATGAATGGGGAATCAGCGATCCAGGCGCTGGAAGCGGCGGTGACGGACGTCCTCTTCGACGCCGTAGTTTTAGATATTCAGATGCCCAGTGTGGACGGTTATGAAACGACTCGAAGATTACGGGCCAAAGGTTTTCGAACGCCAATTATTGCGCTGACTGCGGGAGCTATGATCGGCGACCGGGAAAAATGCCTTGTAGCGGGGTGCGACGCTTATCTGACGAAACCGATCGATCGCGTCCAACTGGTGCGGCTCATCGCCCAGCTCGTGCAAAACGAGAGAGTCGCTGCGCAAGAAAAGCCTCGCAAGGCAAAGATCCTTTTGGTGGATGATAGCGATGCGGCGCGCGAGCTCATGACGCGCTTTCTGAAAAAGCAGGGTTACGAAATTCGATCCGCGTCTGATGCTCGATCGGCGATCGCCTCTGCAAAGAGCTTCGTGCCGGACGTGGTTTTTTTGGATATCAGACTACCCGATATGACCGGATACGAGCTGTTGCGCCATTTGAAGGAAACCGTCGGCGGCAGCGCCACCAAATTTGTCGGTTTAAGTGGCTTTCGAGCGGCCGACAGTCCGCAAGCGGTGGAGTTCGATCATTTTCTGGAAAAGCCGGTGCACAGGGAAAAGCTCGTCAGGATCTTGGAACGGTTATAGGCGTTGCGACTGATGGTTACGGCAGGGGCTCCCGCGGAAGGCAGCAGAATAGCAAAACCCAGCGAAGCCAAATAGACAAATCTCAAGCTCAGCATAAGCGAAGTTCTTGAACCTAAGGCTTCTACAAATCGTTAGACCTTACGCGCCATCTGCTCGACATCGGCGATGGTGAGTTTGTCCATCCGGAAGGCGCGGCGCGGGTCCCATTCGAGCACTTCCATCGTGCGAATACCGCGGCGATGATGTGAATCTTCGGCGGCGATCTCCTTGGCCTCATCTAGGCTTGATGCCAGCATGATATAGATTCCATAGGCGCCATCGGTCGTGGGTCCGGAGAACAAGAGCCGTCCGGCTTTGTGCTGTTTCTCAAGCCAGAGGCGATGTTCGTC
>Ga0310810_10007186_pt1 | contig 12676 bp, 12 predicted proteins | sample NCmetagenome_FD_207641 | JGI IMG/M metagenome (GOLD analysis project Ga0310810, IMG submission 207641) | Soil microbial communities from experimental microcosm in Duke University, North Carolina, United States - NC | ecosystem: Engineered > Artificial ecosystem > Soil microcosm > Unclassified ... | reverse complement strand
GTTCCTGGGCCGACGCCAGTGACGAGAACGCGAGCAGAGCGATCGCGACGAATGCGGCGATGTGGACACTGAAACGAGTGCGAGTCATGGCTGCCTGGCCTCCGTCGCGCGATCGTAGATCACTGCACCGTTTCCGATCACGACATCGATCCGCGATCTGGGCTCGTACCATGGGCCGTTGAAGATCACGAGGTCCGCATCTTTTCCGACGGCGATGCTGCCCACCCGGTCGGACACGCGCGCGATCTCGGCCGCGTTCAGCGTTACCATCTTGAGCGCTTCGTCCTCGGGAATGCCGTATCGCATCGCGAGGGCGGCGCACAGCCGCAGCCACTTCTCGCTGATCACCGGCGCGTCGGTGTGCATCGCGATCTTGACGCCGGCCTTCCACAGAATGTAGGGGCCGGCCATCGCGTCGTCGCTTAACCCGATGCGTGGGCCTAACGGGAGCACGACGGCGGAGATGCCGCGCTTCGCCAGCTCCGGCGCGACCTTGTACGCTTCAGTCGAGTGGTGAATCGTCAGGTCGAACCCGAACTCGTCCTTGAGCCGCGTCAGCGTCATGATGTCGGTCGCGGAGTGCACGTGCGCACGGACGTACGTCTTCTTCGTGAGCACGTCGGACATCGCCTCGTAGCCGAGGTCGCGCGCGGGCGGGTTGCCCTTCTTTCCGTCGTCCTCCCACTTCTTCTGTGCCGCCATGTACTCCTGCGTCTTGATGAGGTACTGACGCAGATTGGCAGCGACGCCCATCGCGGTCGCAGGATATCGGGTCCGCCCTTTGGGTCCCATGGCGAACTTCATCCCGCCTTTCTCGAGCAGCATCCGCTTCGTGTAGTCGGTGCCGAACGTCTTGATCACGGCGGCCATGCCGCTGACGTTCTCACCGCTTCCCGGCCCGGTCACGACGGTGGTGACGCCGCCTTCGACCGCGTCCTGAAAGTCGGGATCGTTCCAGTCGAGCGCGTCGATGAACCGATGCTGCGGCCCGATCAACATCGGGGAGTCGTTGAGGTCAGTCGGTCGCGCGCCGATGTGGGAGTGGTTGTCGATCATTCCGGGGATGACGGTCTTCCCCGTCGCATCGACGATCTTCGCACCGGGCGGCGCAGTCACGTTCGTTCCGACCGCGACGATCTTGCCTGCTCTGATCAGAACACTGCCGTTGCTGATCGGTGCTCCTGTCGCGGTGTGGACAGTGCCGCCGCGAACGAGGATGGCATCACTCTGAGCACGGACGGGCGGCGCCAGCGTGGCGGCGGCCGTCACGAGCACCAGTGCCCGCATCAACTGATGTCGCATGGAACGGGGGTTCGAGGCGCGGCGGCGCAACGGATGTCGGGTGCGCGACGATTGTTCGCGCACGAGATGTCTTACGCGCGATTGGCGGAGACGTCAACCACCGATGCCACGGTTGGCTAGCCGATAGGAGAGAAATTCGACCACGGAGGTCACGGAAGACGGCGAAGGCAAAAAGGAAATTCAACCGGCGCGTGCGATGCCTAACGCGACTGCCGCCTTCACCATCAGCGTGACGCCTAACGCGGTATCAGGCTTCTCGGTCAGCGGGCCGAGCGGCTGTCCTCGAGAAGTGTCGTGACAGCACCCCACCAGCCATCGAGCCGCCACGCGATGCGCCCGTGGTCGTCGATGAAAAACACGGTCGCCGTGTGGTCGACCGCGCCGGTCGTCTCGTTTCGAGTGCGGGCGACGCCGAGCGCGTCGAGGGCGGCCTCCACATCTCCGACGCTGCCCGACAGCACGCGATCCTCCGGCTCCAGCGTCCAGTGGGCCGCGAGCGTCGGCAGCCTGTCTGGCGTATCGCGCCAGGGATCCAGGGTCAGGACGAGCAGCCTAACGTCTGTCCGGCTTGACGAACGCCGCGCTGCCATGAGATCCCCAACGACGGTCGGGCAGACCGTCGTACAGTGCCCGAACGCCACGGTGAGCAGGGCGGGACGACCGCGAAAATCGCCGAGCGACACCCGCTGTTGGTGCTGGTCGACCAAGGTGACCGAAGGCGCGACGGCGTCGAGTCGCGTGAGCACGCCGGCGTCACGCGTGGCGACCGAGCTGACGACGCCGTAACCGCGAGCCACTCGAGCTCCAAGCAGGCCGAAGGCCACGATCGCCGCGACGGTCAGGTTCCCGACGACGATCCGCCACAGCGGATCGGTGCGCATCCGGCGAAGGTCTTCGGCGAGCGACTGCCGCCAGATCGCGAGGAACACGCCCATCATGCCTAACGGTTCGCAGGCCGCCGCGTGCGGCGCCAAAGCATGCCGCACGCGTTCGCGCGAGCCATTCGGGCTCGCTCGCACCGGCCGGCCAGAGCGCGAGCGCCCACCACGCCGTCGTGATCGCGACGATCGCGAGCAACGTGAGGAGCGCGAGCCCCGGCCGGCCAGTGCGCTGACGCATCACCCAATCTTCCAGAGGAAGCTCAACAGCTTCCAGTTCGTGAAGTAGTAGAGCGCGAACGCGAGGAAGAAGACGGCGACGAGGACAACCGTGCCGGGTGTCGGGCCCCAGCGGCCATTGCCCGGGGCATGGAGCCGCTCGTTCACCTCATCGACGTTAGGCGGATGCACGGGCGGGTTCGTCAGCCCCTGCGGAATGCCCGCTACCACCACGCCCTTCGGGAACGACGTGATCGCCTCGCCGAAGAACACCGACTTCACGGCGATCAGGATGAAGGAGAGCGCACCCGTGACGCCGATGATGGCGCCGATCCCCAGCATCGCGAGGAATAGATCGACGGCGGGATTGAACGGCACGTCGAAGGGAGCCTGCGAGAACGAAATGTCCCAGTGACGGCGCGGAACGCCGAAGCTTCCGGCGAACGTCATCCCGGTCTCGACGAGGAGCATGCCGCCGGCAAACAGGTAGGGCTGCACTTTCGCGAGCTTCCAGAACGCGACCTTTCGCTGGAAGATGAGCGGCAACAGGTAGTACGTCGCGCCCATGAACGCCATTGCCGTCCCGCTCACGACCGTGGCGTGGAAGTGCCCGGGCACACGCAGCGTGTTGTGCGCGATGATGTTGATCTGCTCGGTGCCGATCGTGACGCCGGTGATGCCGCCGAAGAAGCCGAACACGACCACCGAGAGGATGAGCGACGAGAATCCGGGGTCGCCCCACGGCGCGCGCCGGAGCCATCCGAACAGTCCGTCGGTAAAGCCGCGGAGCCGCATGCCGAGCTCCATGCCGGCGGGCACGGTGAACCCGTGTACCATCGACGCCAGCACGGCCATGTACATGAAGTACGACGTGTTCACGATCTTCCACGCCGGACCGAAGCCCGGGTCGACGAGGAGATGGTGCGCCGACGCCATCGAGATGAAGAGGATGTAGAGCACGAACGCCCAGCGGCTCACCTTCTCGTTCAGCACCACGCCCCCGACCGTGAGCGCGCCGAGCATGTACCAGATCGAGACCATCGCGGCGACGTTGATCTGCTGCGCCGAGTGACCGAGTGCCCACCACAGCAGTCGGTAGATCTGCGGGTTCACAGTAGGGATGAGCCCGAGCGACCAGAGGAACGTCGGGATGTAGATCATCGCGCCGTGCAGCAGCGTGATCACGGCGATGATCGCGGCCGCGATCGCGCCATAGACGACGAGCGGCACCGAGCCGCGGTAGGTCTTCTCGCGTTTGGCGATCGTGAGCGTGGCGAAGAACTGTCCGACCACGCCTAACGCGCCGACGGCGAACAGGATGATCCCGAGGTAGAATGCCGGGTGCGCCTTGAGCGGCGGATACGAGGTGTACAGCACATCCGCTCGGCCACTCCACTGCATCGCTTCGACGATCAGCGCGCCGACCAGCATGAGCCCGAAGTTGAACCAGCCGTACTTCGGCGCTGCGGGGCGGGCGTTGAGCAGCACGGTGCCGACGAACCACAGCACGGCCATCTCGAAGAAGATGATGAAGAAGATGAGCATGTTCATGCCGTGCACGCCGAGGAGCCGGTAGTACCAGACGGCGGGCAGGAGGTGCACGGCCTGCCAGCGCGTGAGCGCGAGCAGGAGCGCGGCGATCGCGCCGACGAGCAGCGCGACGATCGAGACGACCGCGTTGGCCTTGATGAGTCGTTGGGCCTGCAGATCGATCTTGCGGGCCGTCACCGGGCAGACGCGGTAGCCCGTAGCGGCAGGCGCGGTGTACTCGGGCACGGGAAGGGCAGCGGCACTCATGGGTTACCTCCATGATCGATGCGAGCCCCGGTGTTGTCGGCGACCGAGCGGCCGGTGGAATCCACGACGATGACGCGGCCGACCATCGTGTGATGGCCAATGCCGCAGAACTCGTTGCAGATGATGCGGAAGTCGCCGGCGGCGGTCGGCGTCACGCGAAGCGCGTAGTCGAAGGTCGGCACGACGGCGAAGTTGACGTTGAGCGGATAGAGCGAGAATCCGTGGTTCACGTCGAGCGAGGAGATGTGGAGCATGTACTCCTTCCCCTGTTGGAGCTTGAGAATCGGGTACCACTGGAACGTGAGCCCGACGAGGTAGACGTCCGCGCCGGGCGGCGGCTGGACGATCGGGATGCCGCGATCGTCGCCGACCTTGTACCGCGACGCGAACGTGACGGTACGCGCGTAATAGGCCTTGGCATCGACGCGGGTGCGCTGGCCGGACGGGTTCTGGCCGCCCTTCCAGTGCCAGAGCGGCATCATCGCGAACAGCACCATGCACCAGGCGAAGGCGATCGCGACCCAGATCTTCTCCGCCTTGTGCGCGGGCTTCCACCAGACGCCCTCGACCGCATCCAATCCGGTGTGCACTCTGGTCAGCATCTGGGCCTCATCAGGGAAGGGTGCCGTTAGGCATCGACAGGATCTCCCACAGGCCCCAGCCGGTGAAGACGACGAGCATGACGAGCACGCCGAGGGCGAGCAGGAGGTACATGTTGTCGAACAGGCGCTGGCCGATGGGCGGTCGCTCGCTCTCGGTCACGTCGTTAGGCGACGGATCCATGCCACATCCTCCGGTTGGAGTGAGAGGTGAAGCGGATCACGCGGCGCGGGCCCACGCGGGTGCCGCCGAGGCGTATTCCTGGCAAATATCATGTGAATATGATAAATTCGGCGCAAGACCTTCCCGCTGTCCCCGTCCCCATGCGACTCCTCGAACGCGTCGCCCGGCGCGTGCTCACCGGGATCGATGCCGCCACGACACGCCTCTACGGGTGGACGTGGAATCCGGTGCACCAGACCGGCACCGTGGCGGTCGCGATGCTCCTCGTGCTCGTCGCGACTGGCCTCTACCTCCTCCTGTTCTATCGGGTGGGATCCCCGGCGGCGTCGGTCGCTCGCATCGCGGCCGACCCGTGGATCGGCTCGTGGGTGCGGAGCCTTCACCGGTACGCGAGCGATCTCTTCGTCATCGCCGCCGCGCTGCACGCGTTTCGCATGTTCGCCCAGAGCCGGAGTTGGGGGCCGCGGACGCTGGCGTGGATCTCCGGGCTCGTGCTGTTCGGCACCGGTGTCGTCTGCGCGTGGACGGGCTTCGTCATGGCGTGGGATACCTTCGGCGAGCGCCTCGCGAAGGATGGCGGTCGTCTTCTCGATGTGCTCCCGGTTCTTTCCGAGCCGGTGAGCCGCATCTTCGCCGGCGATGGACCCGTGCCGAGCGCGTTCTTCTTCGTCAACCTGTTCGTGCACATCGCGGTGCCGCTGGCGATGGGCGTGGCGCTCTGGCTTCACGTCTCGCGAGTTGCACGACCGGTGCTGCTCCCGCCGAAGCCGCTCCTCTGGGGCATCATCGGCGCGCTGACGCTGGCATCGGTGGCACTGCCGGCACCACTCGGTGACGCCGCGAACGCGTTCGTCCTCGCGCGCGCCACGCCGACGGACCTGATGGTCGCGTGGTGGCTGCCGTTGTCGGAGCGGCTGTCCCCGGGAGTAGTCTGGAGCGCGATGCTCGCTGCCGGCGTGGTGGCGCTGCTCGTGCCGCGAATGATGCGTAAGCCGCGCGAAGGTCCCCTGGCTGCCAGCGTCGTCGACCCGCGGCTCTGCACCGGGTGCAACCAGTGCCCGCAGGATTGCCCCTGGGACGCGATCACGATGGTGAATCGAGACGACGATCGGCCCACACTGCTCGCGCGTGTGGATGCCGCGCGATGTGTGAGCTGCGGCATCTGCGCCGGATCCTGCGCGCCGATGGGAGTCGGGCCGGTCGGCCGTTCGGGTCGGGATCAGCTCGCGGCGCTGCGATCGTCGCTCGCGGTGGCGCCGGTCGACGACACGCCGATCGTGGCGATCTGCTGCGAACAGGCACCGCCCGCCCACGTGGTGAAGCTCCGTGAGCGCGGCGCGAGAATTCATCAGGTCCCGTGTGTGGGAAATCTGCATTCATCGGTGATCGAGCTGTTCGTGAGGAACGGCGCGGCTGGGGTGATCGTCTTCGGGTGTCCCCGTCGCGATTGTGTCGGCAGGGAAGGGCCGAAATGGCTGCACGAGCGCGTCTTCAACGACCGCGAGGCCGAGCTCCAACCGCGGGTCGATCGACGTCGCGTTCGGCTCGCGACGCTCGCGCCGGGCGCCCTGAGCGACGCCATCGCAGCGTTAGGCAGCTTCACGCACGATCTCGCCGTGTTGCATCGGCCGGAGACGAGCGAGGATGACGCGTTCGACGTCATCTGCGAACCCGTGGCGACAAAGGGTCCCGACCGATGATCGCCTCGCGGCGACTCCTGCGTTGGGTGACGGCCGCGCTCGCGACAGCGGCCGCTCTATTCGTCATGGTTCGCCTGTCGGCGGCGCCAGTGGGCTACTCCGATCCCGGCACGTCGAGCCTTCGCCTTTCCTGGAGCGCGAGGCCCGAGCGCATCGAGGTGTGCCGGACGCTGTCGGCCGAAGAGCTCGCGCGAGAGGAGGAGCACATGCGCCAACGCGTCGAGTGCGAAGGCCATTTCGCGACGTACACGCTCCGCGTCGAAGCAGATGGGCGGCTCTTGAGCGAGTCCGTGGTCCGCGGTGCGGGCCTGCGACACGACCGACCGATCTTCTTGCTGCGAGACCTCGCTCTCTCGAGCGGCGCGCACCGCATTCGTGTCTCGTTCCTGCGACGCGAGCGGATCGACCGCCGCGCCGAGGGCGACACGCTCGAGGAGCGTGCGGAGCGCTCGGAAGCCGATACGGGACTCTTCGCAGGTCGCGCGGCGCGAGAGGCGACGGAGCGTTCGCGGCGGACCCGGGCGGCGATTCCACCGCGTCTCGTCCTCGACACGTTGCTGTCCTTCGCGCCGAACCGCGTTCTCCTGGTCACGCTCGACGCAGATCGGCGAGCGCTGGAAGTTCTCGACAGTACAGCGACCTCTCGCTGATCAGCTGCGCGGACCTTCGCCCACGCGCCGACGCGCGTTTATCATATGCAAATGACAAATACAGCGGCCCATACGACGCGCCGGGGCGAGTCGGTCCACGGGCTGCCGACATCCTGAGCCATGTGGATCACGAGCACGTCCCAGTACGCAATCCGCGCGGTGGTCTACGTCGCCGCCAATGGCGCCGAGGCGCCGGTGCGAGTGGGGCCCGTGGCCCGGGCGCTCGGCATGCCGCAGAACTACCTCTCGAAGACGCTGCACATGCTCGCGCGGGCCGGCGTGCTGCGCTCCGTTCGAGGACCACGGGGCGGGTTCCAGCTGGCCGTCCCACCAGAGCGCCTCACGCTGGAGCGCGTCACGGCGCCGTTCGACGCCGTGGGCGAGCGACACTGCCTGCTGGGCCGAGCGCAGTGCGGCGACCGCTACCCCTGCGCCGCGCATGGGCGCTGGGTGTCGCTCTCGGATTCGCTACTGGCGTTCTTCCGCAACACGACGATCGCCGATCTGCTGGAGGACGTGGGCACGGGTCCGCGGGCGTCGCGGATCTGACGGCGCCACGCGGACGGCCGCGCCCCGTCGAGCCTAACGTGATCGCTGTCGTTCGGCTCGGGCTCTGACGACGTCCCCCACGAGCACGGCTGCCGGGTAGAACATCTCCTCCTCGCTCTTCGCGTGCAGCGCGAGCTGCTCGGCGAGTCGCACTACCGCAGCATTGCGCTCGGCGCGGGCCACCTGCCCGAGCTTTTCGGTCGCGGCGCGAATCGCGACGTGCTCCTGCAGCATGTGCGGCAGCTCCGCCCGGAGGGAATCCGTCATCGGCAGCACGTCGAGCATGGCGTCGGTGAACTCACCGCGGGCGAGTGGCGCCAGCAATCCCAGCGGAGGGAGCGCGATCTGCTCCTCGCGAACGAAATGCGGGTGCAGCACGGTCGCGAGCGCCCGTGCGGCCTGGCCCACGGCGCCGGGCGTCTTCGTCGCTTGCTCGAGGGCTGCGTGAATGGCTTCGTGCTCGGCGCGCATCGACGCCGGGATCTCGAACGTCTGCGGGGGCGCGTGCATGGTTCCCTCCTTGTGTGCCGTTTGCTGCGCGAGCGCAGGCGGCGCGAGCGCCACCGGCATCGCCAGCATCCATGTGGTCCGTATCAGCACGATCTTTCGGCGTGTCACGAGCTTCCTCCTGTCGCCTAACGTGTGATCAAGCGTCCCGCCACCGGCGCCATGTGAGCCGTGAAGTGCCGCAGCACCGGCGGGGCCTCGACGATGCGCACGCCTCGGATCCGGTCAGCCAGCGTCGCGATGTGCAGCAGCACCTCGGCCAGGTAGTCGACGTGGCTCTGTGTGTACACGCGACGCGGAAAGGCCAGTCGCACCAGCTCGAGGTCTGCAGGACGTTCGCTGCCATCAGACTGACGGCCAAACATCACCGAGCCGATCTCCGCGGCGCGGATGCCGCCCTCGAGGTACAGCACGAGTGACAACGCCCACGCCGGGAACTCGCATTGCGGGATGTGTGACAGCCACCGCTTCGCATCGAGATAGAGTGCGTGCCCGCCGGTCGGCGTCACGATCGGAATGCCAGCCGCCGCGAGCTTGTCGCCCAGGTATTCGATGGAGCGAATGCGGTAGCGCAGGTAGTCCTCGTCGAGTGCCTCGTGCAGTCCCACCGCGATCGCCTCGAGGTCGTAGCCGGCGAGCCCGCCGTACGTGGGAAAGCCCTCGGTGAGCACGAGCCGGGTGCGACATCGCAGCGCGAGATCGGCATCGTTCATCGCGAGGAACCCACCGATGTTCGCCATGCCATCCTTCTTCGCGCTCATCGTGCAGCCGTCGGCGAGCGCGAACATCGCGCGCGCGATCTCATGCGGCGTGCAATCCTCGTAGCCCGGCTCCCGCGTCTTGATGAACCACGCGTTCTCGGCGAAGCGGCAGGCGTCGATGAAGAGCGGAACGTCGTGTCGCGCGCACACGTCGCGTACCGCGCGCACGTTCTCGAGGCTCACCGGCTGACCGCCCTCGGAGTTGTTCGTGACGGTGATCATCACGAGCGGGACGCGGCCGCGGTGTTCGTGCAGCGTTCGCTCGAGCGCGTCGACGTCCATGTTCCCCTTGAACGGATGCGTCGACTGCGTTTCGTGTCCCTCGGCGATCGGGAGATCGAGCGCGACACCGCCGCGGTCCTGGACGTTGGCGCGCGTGGTGTCGAAGTGTGTGTTGTTAGGCACCACGTCGCCCGGGCGGACCATGGTCGAGAACAGGATGTGCTCGGCCGCGCGGCCCTGGTGTGTCGGGATGACGTGCGCGAAGCCCGTAATGTCGCGGACGGCGCGGTCGAACACGGCGAATGACCGCGCGCCTGCGTATGACTCGTCGCCCTTCATCATGCCCGACCACTGGAACACGGACATGGCGCCGGTGCCGGAGTCCGTGAGGAGATCGATCAGGACGTCCTGCGCCTGCAGGAGGAAGACGTTGTAGTGCGCAGCGTCGAGGGCCGTGGCGCGTTCGGCGTGGCTCGTCTGCCGGATCGGCTCGACGGTCTTGATGCGGAACGGCTCGATGATCGTTCGGAATTTCGTGCCCGACATGCAATGACGCTGCCGGAAGGCGTACCGGCGCACAGTCGGGAATGCGCCCAGGCGTCGTCGGGGAATCCCGTAGTGCTGGACGTTGGGATTGGCGGGCGCGCATCCTGCAACGTCCGCGTCGCCTGGCGACGGGTGAGGCCATCGCATCTGCCTCGAGTCCGGCCTATTCTGACCCGCATCCGGAACCTGAACGAAACGAGGCTCGAGTGAGGAAGTGGACGATCCATCGACGCGCCCGTCGTGTCGCTCGATGCGTGATGGTGCTGGGCGGAATCGGCGTGATGACCGATTGTCATCGTGGGGGTATGTCGACGCCGGCGCCGGCGCAGGCAGTCGAGACGATCTTTCTGATCGGCGATGCGGGAGAGCCCGACCCGCGATTGCCGTCGCTCGCGCTGGACTCGCTCGCCGCCCAGGCGGCCGTCGTAGGGTCGCGCGGAACGATCATCTTCCTCGGCGACAACATCTATCCGTCGGGGACGGCGGATCCGGCGTCCGTGAATTATCCGGATGTGCTTCGTCGTCTCGATTCCCAGGTGCGCGTGGTGCCGAGTGGCGCGACGGGGATCTTCGTGCCGGGGAATCACGACTGGTCGGACGGCGGCCAGGGCGGATTGTTCGGCGCGGCGACCGCGGCGGACGGACTGTACATCGTTAGGCGGCAGGCGGCGATCATTCCCGGGCGGCCGAAAAACGCCGGCGCGACGGTCATGATGATGCCCCGCGGAGGGTGCCCAGGGCCCGCGGTCATCGACCACGATCGCGTGAGGCTCATTCTCCTCGACAGCCAGTGGTGGCTGCACAACTACATTGTGCGCGACTCGGTGTCGGACGATCGCGTGAACGGGTGCACGACGCATACGATCGGCGAGATCACGCAGGCGCTTCGTGATTCGCTCAAGACGACGCGTCCGGGGCAGTCGGTCATCATCGCCGCGCACCACCCCCTCATTACTGGGGGTCCGCACGGCGGCTACTGTGGCGCGTTCGCGCTGTTCCGTCGTTGGGCGAACACGAGTCAGGACCTGTTCGGCAAGTCGTACACGACAATGCGTGATTCCGTGAACAGGGCGCTGGCGACGAAGCCGCCGCTCATCTACGCGGCGGGCCACGACCACAGTCTGCAGGTCATCCGCGGACGCACGTCGCAATACGTGCTCGTGAGCGGCGCGGGATCGCTCGGCAAGGGTGAATGCGCGGCGCGATTGCGTCAGAGTCTCTATGTGGGGCAGGCCACGAGCGGGTTCATGCGACTCGACTTCACCGCGAGCGACAGCGTGCTGCTTCGCGTCTATCGATACGACACTCACGTGCACGGCGAGGTGTACTCACGCTGGCTGCAGGATCGGAGGTAGCGATGCGAAACAGTGGTCGTTGCCAACGCCGCGTGGGTCGATCGAGTGGGGTCGTGTTCATCGTCGCGATGATGGTCGCCGCCTCGCGCGGGCACGCCCAGGGCACACAGACGGGACTCTCGCGCACGCTCGCCGCGATCGCGAGCACACCGCTCGGTGCGCTCACTCCCGTCGGTCCGGTGATGGCGACCAGTCGGGATGACACGCTGCTGTTCGGGTTTCGGCTGCACTACGGATCGCGCGTGTTGCCGGAGAGTCGGAGCCTAACGTCATACGGCCTCACCGCGAACCTGCAGGTTCAGGGTGGCGCGCTCATCTCGGGCGTGATCGGCTACCAGCAGGGCGACGCCGCGATCTGCGAGCTGACGTCGTGCGAGACGAATCGGACGATGGCCGGCCTCCGGTACAGCAAGAACGTCATCACGACGCGGCCATTTCTGCGGCTTCCGTTCTTCAATCAGAACGATGCGTCCGGCACCGCGGCGCTCGAGCTCGGGCTTGGGTGGGCGAACCGAGCGTTCGGCGAGCGGCAGCACTGGACCGCGGACGTGACCGTGCCGTTGTCGGTTGCGGTGGGGCAGAAGATTCGGGTCGTGCCGTTCGCGACGCCGTCGTTCGCGCTGGCGTGGGGCACGACGCAGCGGAACTGGAGCAGGGGACAGCGATTTCTCGTCGGGGGCGGAGTGACCGCGCAGGAGATCGGCCAGTGGATCGGAATGACGGGGCTCGATCTCACCGTCGCGCTGCAACGCGCGTTCAGTCCGTACGGCACGACGCTGGGAGCGACCGTGTCGTGGATGCACGTGCCGACAGTTGGCCGATAGGAACGCACGCGAGGCGACAGCCGTCCAGTCACCATATTTCGCGACCCTTGGCCCGGCTCACCGCATGGCGACGACGAGTGACGCGCTCGACCATCTGAAACAGGACACGCTGTTCGCGATACGCCAGCTGATCAAGGCGCCATCGTTCGCCATCGCGGCGATCGCGACGCTGGCGCTCGGCATCGGCGCGACCGCGGGCGTGTTCAGCGTCGTCGACGCGGTCGTGCTGCGGCCGTTGCCATTCGCCGAGCCCGATCGGGTGGTGAACCTGCACGCCGTGCGCGATGCGACGCCGATCAATACCGCATCGAATCTCGAGCTCGCGAGCTGGCGCGACGCACCACGCGCATTCGACGCGGTGGCCGGGATGGTCTCCGGCGTCTCGTTCACCCTGAGGCGTGGCGATGCGCCCGAGGTCATCACCGGCGCGCGCGTCACGGCCGACTTCTCGCGCGTGTTCGGCGTCGCGCCCGCGTTAGGCAGGGCGTTCGCCGCGACAGACGACCAGCCCGGCGCGCCGCACGTCGCGATCTTGAGTCACGCGCTCTGGCTCCGCGCGTTCAACGGCGACCGCGGCGTGCTC
>Ga0310810_10007185_pt1 | contig 12676 bp, 14 predicted proteins | sample NCmetagenome_FD_207641 | JGI IMG/M metagenome (GOLD analysis project Ga0310810, IMG submission 207641) | Soil microbial communities from experimental microcosm in Duke University, North Carolina, United States - NC | ecosystem: Engineered > Artificial ecosystem > Soil microcosm > Unclassified ... | reverse complement strand
GGGCGACAAGGGCGACGCCGAGCGCGGGCTGCTCGCCGATGCCGGCAAGACGTTGCCGTTCATCGACAAGGCGGTCTATACGCGCGAGAAGGAGGCGATCCCGCTCTGGAACAAGTTCCTCCAGGGCTACTACGACGCCTCGGGCATCGGCTCGGACAACTTCGACCAGGCGGTGCGCATCTCCACCGAGGGTGATGCCGGCCTCACCGCCGAGATGGAGAAGCGCGGCATCCGCCTCGATACCTCGATCGGTCCCACCATCTACTACCTCGGCGCCAACATGCTCGATCCCGTGGTCGGGGGCTACACCGATCGCGCGCGGAAGCTGCGCCAGGCGCTCGCGATCGCGATCGACTGGGAGGAGTTCCTGTCGATCTTCCGCAACGGCCGCGGCGTGCCCGCGCACGGGCCGATCCCGCCCGGCATCTTCGGCTTTCGCGAGGACAAGGAGTCGGTCAATCCGGTCACGCACGAATGGAAGGACGGCAAGGCGGTGAGAAAGCCGATCGAGGCGGCGAAGAAGCTGCTCGCCGAGGCGGGCTATCCGGACGGGCGCGACGCGAAGACCGGCCAGCCGCTCGTCCTTTTCTTCGACACCGTCGGGCGCGGCCCCGAGGACAAGTCGATGATGGATTGGTGGCGCAAGCAGTTCGCCAAGCTCTCCGTCCAGTTCGAGCCGCGGCAGACCGACTGGAACCGCTTCCAGGAGAAGCTGAGGAAGGGCAGCGCGCAACTCTTCCTCGTGGGCTGGAGCGCCGACTATCCGGACCCCGAGAATTTCATGTTCCTCCTGAACGGGCCGCAAAGCCGCGCGAAGAGCCAGGGCGAGAACGCCTCGAACTATGCCAACCCCGACTACGATGCGCTCTTCGAGAAGATGCGCGTGATGCCGAACTCGCCCGAGCGGCAGAAGATCATCGACCAGATGATCGCGATCTACCGGCACGACGAGCCCTGGATCGGCGGCTTCCATCCGAAGAACTTCGGCCTCTTCCACAGCTGGCTCGGCAACGCCAAGGCGAACGAGATGTCGGACAACAAGCTGAAGTACCTGAAGGTCGACCCGGCGAAGCGAGAGGCGGCAAGACGCGAGTGGAACCGGCCTGTGCTGTGGCCTTTGGCGCTGTTGATTCTTGCCCTTCTCGCTTCCATCGTTCCCGCCATCCGGGTGTTTCGCAGGCGCGAGCGCATGGCGGCCCGGCCGGGAGCGGCCTGATGGCGTCCTACGTCGATTCGGTGGTCACGCCCGGGGAGAAGGTGCTGCATCAGGGGCACCTGAGCGGCTGGTCGCAGTTCTGGCTGTGGTTCGTCGGGTTGGTGCTGCTGCCGGCCTTCGGCGCGGGCCTTCTTTTCTGGATCGCCGCCTGGATCCGCATGCGCACGACTGAGCTCGCGGTCACCAATCGCCGCGTCATCGCCAAGTTCGGCCTGATCCGCCGCGACACGATCGAGATCCAGGTCGGCCGCATCGAGAGCGTGCAGGTGCACCAGGGCGTCATGGGCCGGCTGCTCGGCTATGGCAAGGTGATCTTCTCGGGCGCGGGCACGCCGCAGGTGACGATCGACGACCTGGCAGATCCGCTCGGCTTTCGCAGCGCGGTGATCAGCGCCCAGGAAACCGCCGGCGCGATGCGGCCGGCCGCCTGAGGCATGTTCGCCTACATCGTCCGCCGCGTCCTGTATGCCGTCCCGATCCTGATCGGGGTCAACCTCATCACCTTCGCGCTCTTCTTCGTCGTCAACACGCCCGACGACATGGCGCGCATGCAGCTTGGCGCGCGGCGCGTCACGCCCGAGGCGGTGGAAAAGTGGAAGGAGGAGAGGGGCTACAACCTGCCGCTGCTCTGGAATGACAAGGCGCAAGGCCTGCAAAAGGCCACCCAGACCATCTTCTTCCAGAAGTCCGTGCGGCTCTTCGTTCTCGACTTCGGCTACTCGGAGGACAAGCGCGACATCGCCACCGAGATCCGCACGCGCATGTGGCCGAGCCTCTCGCTCGCGATCCCCGTCTTCCTCGTGGGCCTCGCCGTCTGCATCTCTTTTGCGCTGCTGATGGCGTTCTTTCGCGCGACTTACCTCGACGTGTGGGGCGTGGTGGCCTGCGTCGCCATGATGTCCATCTCCACGCTCTTCTACATCATCGGCGGCCAGTTCATCGCCTCCAAGCTCTGGCACCTCGTGCCGATCTCGGGCTACGCGGGCGGATTGGATGCCGCGCGCTTCCTCATCCTGCCCGTGCTGATCGGCATCGTCAGCGGCATCGGGGCGAGCAGCCGCTGGTACCGCACCCTCTTCCTCGAGGAGATCAACCGGGACTACGTGCGCACCGCGCGCGCGAAGGGCCTCGCCGAGTCCGTGGTCATGTTCCGCCACGTGCTGAGGAACGCGCTCATCCCGATTTTGACGGGCGTGGTCGTCGTGATCCCGCTCCTTTTCCTCGGCAGCCTGCTCTCCGAGTCGTTCTTCGGCATTCCCGGCCTCGGCAGCTACACCATCGACGCGATCGCGGCGCAGGACTTCGCGGTGGTGCGCTCCATGGTCTTCATCGGCTCGGTGCTCTACATCGTCGGCCTCATCCTCACCGACATCTCCTACACCGCGGTCGATCCGAGAATAAGGCTCAGCTAGTGCCGGTCTTCAGCACAGGCAGCTTCGTCTGGATCGTGCTCGCCACCGATCTGCTGGTCTGGCTTCTGGTCGCCATCGTCGCCGGCTATACGCTGTATTGCCGCCGCCACCCGCACCTGGCGGCGCCCTGGGCGCGCGTCTTTCGCAGTCCTCCGGGCATGGCCTCCCTCGTCGTGCTGGTCGCCTACGTGGGCATCGGCCTGCTCGATTCGGCGCACCTGCGGCTTGCCCTGCCGGGGAAGGAGGGCAGCGCGACCGCGTACTCGACCGAGGTGCTCTCCGTGCTCGACCTCGGGCTTTCGGGCCTGCGCGGCCGCGGCGAGAAGACCTACTCGGCGCCGCTCGCCACCCGCTCCTATGCGAAGGAGCTGATGGAGCTGCCGGGCGGCAAGCAGGTGCGCGATTTCGCGCGGCTGCGCTATGGCGGGGCGCACCTCAAGGATGAGGGTGAGTGGGGGGCAGACGTCGCCGGCCGCGTTCTCAAGGGTCTGTGTTTTTCTCTTGTCGCCTTTCTCCTATGTTTCGTTCTGGTAAAACTGCTGGGGAAAGCAAAACCGCAAATCCCCTGGAATTCCGCGCTCGGGGCCCTGGGTGTGCTCCTGCTCCTCGCCGGCCCGGCGTTCGCGCTCTCCTCGGGCTACCACGTGCTCGGCACCGACAAGGTGGGGCAGGACGTGTTCTACAGCGCGCTCAAGTCGATCCGCACGAGCCTCGTCATCGGCACCATCACCACGCTCGTGCTGCTCCCGGTCGGCGTGGCGCTGGGCATCATGGCCGGCTACTTCCGCGGCTGGGTGGACGACGTCATCCAGTATGTCTATACGACGCTCAACTCGATCCCGGGGGTGCTGCTCATCGCCGCCTCGGTGCTCATGCTGCAGGTCGTGATCGAGCGCCATCCGGAGTGGTTCTCGCTTGCCGCGCAGCGCTCGGACTTCAGGCTCCTCGTGCTCTGCGCGATCCTGGGGCTCACCAGCTGGACCGGCCTCGCGCGGCTCCTGCGCGGCGAGACGCTCAAGCTCTCGCAGCTCGAGTACATCCAGGCCGCGCATGCGTTCGGCGTGCGCGACACGCGCGTGCTGTCGCGGCACATCCTGCCGAACGTCTCGCACATCGTGATCATCGCCGTGGTGATGGACTTCTCCGGCTTCGTCCTCGCCGAGGCGGTGCTCTCCTACGTCGGGGTCGGCGTCGACCCCTCGACCAACAGCTTCGGCGTCATGATCAACGCCGCGCGCCTGGAGATGTCGCGCGAGCCGATCGTGTGGTGGACGCTCGCGACCGCGTTCACCTTCATGTTCGCGCTTGTCCTCGCCGCCAACCTCTTCGCTGACGCGGTGCGAGACGGCTTCGACCCGCGCGTGCGCATGCAGGTGGCGACATGAGGGCAGCATGAGCGCCGTGCTGCAGGTCGCCAACCTGAACACGCGGCTCGACGCCGCCTCGGGCGAAGTGCGCGCGGTGGACGGCATCGACTTCGAGATCGCCAGGGGCGAGTGCTTCGCGCTCGTGGGCGAGTCGGGGAGCGGCAAGTCGATGACGGCGCTCTCGGTCATGCGGCTCCTGCCCGAGGCCGGGCGGATCGCCGACGGGCGGGTGCTGCTCGACGGCCAGGAGCTGCTCGCGCTTCCCGAGGCGGCGATGCGCGCGGTGCGCGGGCGGCGCGTGGCGATGATCTTCCAGGAGCCCTCGACCGCGCTCAACCCGGTTCTCACGGTGGGGCGCCAGATTGCTGAAGTCATTGAAAGACATTCCAGGGACAGGAACCCGGAAGCCAAAGTCCTTGAATTGCTGAAGGCGGTCGGAATTCCGGACCCCGAGAGCCGCATCCATTCGTTTCCGTTCCAGCTCTCGGGCGGCCAGCGCCAGCGCGTGATGATCGCGGCGGCGCTCGCGGCCGATCCGGAAGTGCTGATCGCGGACGAGCCCACGACCGCGCTCGACGTGACGATTCAGGCGCAGATCCTCGAGCTGCTCAAGCAGCTGCAGGCGGAGCGGCAGATGGCCATCCTCTTCATCACGCACGACCTGGGCATCGTCTGGCAGATGGCGCAGCGGGTGGCGGTGATGCGCGAGGGCAAGATCGTCGAGCTCGCCTCGCGCGAGGAGTTCTTCCGCGCGCCCCGGCATCCGTATTCGCAGAAGCTTTTCGCCGCGCTGCCCGAGCGCCTGCCGGGCCGCGTCAGCGAAGAGGCGCAGGCCGCCTCCGCCGACGCCCCTGTGATCGCCGAGGCGCGCGACCTCAAGGTCTGGTTCCCGATCCGCAAGGGCGTCTTCAAGCGGGTGGTCGGCCACGTGCGCGCGGTGGACGGCGTGTCGCTCGCCGTGCGCGCAGGCCGCACGCTCGCGCTCGTCGGCGAATCGGGCAGCGGCAAGACCACCGCGGGCAAGGCGATGCTGAGGCTGATCGAGCCGACCGGCGGCGAGGTGATCTTCGAGGGGACGAGCCTGCGCATGCTCTCGCGCGCCGAGCTGCGCTCCAGGCGCCGGGCGATGCAGATCGTCTTCCAGGATCCCTACGCCTCGCTCAATCCGCGCATGCGCGTGACCGACATCCTCGCCGAGGGCATGAAGAGCCTCGGCGTCGGCACGAGCGATGCCGGGCGCGCCGCGCGCATGGCGGAGCTCCTCGAGCAGGTGGGGCTGCCGCGCGAGGCGCTCGGGCGCTATCCGCACGAATTCTCCGGCGGCCAGCGCCAGCGGATCGCGATCGCGCGCGCGCTCGCGGTGGAGCCGAAGCTGATCGTCTGCGACGAGCCGACGAGCGCGCTCGACGTGTCGGTGCAGGCGCAGATCCTCAACCTGCTCAAGTCGCTGCAGGAGCGCCTGGGCATCGCCTACCTCTTCATCACGCACAACATCGCGGTGGTCGAATACCTCGCGCACGAGGTGGCGGTGATGTACCAGGGGCGCATCGTCGAGCACGGCGCCGCGCAGGCGGTGCTGCGCAGCCCGCAGGACGACTACACCCGCGCCTTGCTTTCCGCGGTGCCGAGGGTGGGAACGAGCTAGGAAAAAAGCAGAACGCTATTCCGATTCGACCGTGCCGAGAAGCATGCGATTGAAGTCGCTCGGCACCGGCAGCAGGCCTTCTCGCAACAGCCCCGTCACGCGGGCTTTTTCTTCCGGCGGAAGCCCGGCGACTTCCTTCTTGAACTCGCCGGCGAGGAATTCCTTTTCCTTCGTGCTCATCTTCTCCAGCCGCTGCTGCGCGGCCCTGACCGCGAAGGCCTTCTCGGCGAAGTAGTCGATCATCGAGGCGCGGATCGGCGCGTTCTTGGGATTGAGCAGCTCCGCGTTCAGCGCGTCGAAGATCTCGGCGCGGCGCGAATCGGAGAGGTAGGGAAAGCAGTCGTCGATCAACTGGCGCAGGTGCGCCGGCTCGATCATGGTGCCGGGATAGACCTTCGGGAAGTCGGGGAGGCTCGCCATGCCCATCTCGGGGAGGGGCTTCGAGGCCGGCGGGCGCGCGGCGTTCGCCTCCATCATTTCGCGGGCGACGCTGAAGACGAACATGAGGATCGGGTCCATCGCCGCCGCCGGCGCGGCAAAGGCGAGGAGCAGAAGGAAAACGACGGCCCTCCGGAAGACCCGGTCCATGGCCGCCATTCTACCTTTAAGTGCCTGACTTCCTTGAGGACTTTGACACGGTTGGTTGGCGCGGCTTGCCCTTGACCTTCACCGCGTGGCGCTTTGGCGCGGCGCGGTGGTGGGTCACGATGGTCAGGCGCTGGCCGGCGGAGAGCCGCCCGATCTTGTTCCAGCGCTTCAGGTCCGCGACGCTCACCCGGTACCGTCCGGCGATCGAGGCGAGCGTCTCGCCGTGCTTCACCGTGTGGGTGAACTTGCGCGGCCCGGACACCGGGATCGGTGGCGCATACATGATCGGCATGCGCCCGAGCTCGACCCCGCCATTGGACGGCACCACGAGCAGCGACGGCAGCCCGCGCGAACGCGGCGCGATGCCGTTCACTTCCTTCAGCTGCGCGAGGCTCATGTGGTGCTTGCGCGCGATCGACTCGAGCGTGTCGCCCTTCTTCGGCGTGTAGGCCTGCCAGGACACGAGCGACTTCTCGTCGTACTTGGCGAGGTTCTCGTGGAAGACCTCAACCCGGTCGGCGGGCAGCACGATGCGCGGCGTGTGCGCGGCGCGGATGACCGGGCGGCTGAAGCCCGGGTTGAGGGCGATGAACTCCTCGACCGTCATCTCGGCGAGCTTGGCGGCGAGCCGCACGTCGATGTCGATCGTGCGCGTGAGCGCGGTGAAGTAGGGCAGGTTGGGGATCGGGTCGAGCTCGATGCCGAAGAGCTGGGGATTGGCGATGATGTTCTTCAGCGCCTGGAGCTTGGGCACGTAGTTGCGCGTCTCGGCCGGCATGTTGAGGCTCATGTAGTCGATGGGCAGCCCCTCGCGCCGGTTCCTCTCCACGGCGCGCGCGACCGCGTTCTCGCCCCAGTTGTAGGAGGCGAGCGCGAGCTGCCAGTCGCCGTTCATCTCGTAGATGTCCTTCAGGTATTCGAGCGCCGCGTCGGTCGAGGCGATGATGTCGCGCCGCCCGTCGTACCACCAGTTCTGCGCGAGCTCGTAGCGCTTGCCCGTGCCCGGGATGAACTGCCACAGGCCCGAGGCGTGCGCGCGCGAGTACGCCATCGGGTTGAAGGAGCTCTCGACCATCGGCAGCAGCGCGAGCTCGGTGGGCAGGCCGCGCTTCTCGATCTCCTCGACGATGTGGTACAGGTAGCGGCGGCTGCGCTCGAACACGCGCTTCAGGTAGTCGGGCCGCGCCACGTACCAGGCCACTTTCTCGTCGACGAGCGGCCCGGTCAGGTCCGGCATCTGGAAGCCGTCGCGGATGCGCTGCCACAGGTCGTCGCGATGGACCGTGCGGTCGACGCGCTTCACGACCCGGTCCTTCACCTCCTCGCGGCTGCCTTCGAAGGGAGGCAGGCGGCTCGCGTCGAGGGGGCTGGCGAGGAGGGGATTGGGCGCCGGCGGTACGTCGCGAAAGCCGAGCACCGGCGAATCGGTGCGCACCTGCGGCGCCGGGGCGGGCTTTTCCTGCGGCGCCTGCGTCGCGCACGCCGCGAGGAGCGCGCACGCAGCGATCGTAACAATCCGGTACGCGGCCGCTCGCACAGCCGGTATTAGACCCGATTTTTCCAGTCGCGGATGGCGGCGAAAACCCGTACAGGATCGGCGACGCGGGCGCCAAGGTATTTATTCGCGGATTCGACCACGACCGGCTCGGCGCAGCGCAGGAACGGATTGGTCGCGCGCTCCTCCCCGAGCGTCGAAGGCAGCGTCGGCTTGCCCGCCGCGCGCTGCTGGCGCGCTTTTTCCTCGCGCGCCTTGAGCGTCGCGTTGTCCGGGTCGACCTGGCGCGCGAACTCGATGTTGGCGAGCGTGTACTCGTGCCCGCAATAGACGCGCGTGGCGTCGGGGAGCGCGGCGAGCTTGGAGAGCGACTCGAGCATCTGCTCGGGCGTGCCTTCGAACACGCGCCCGCAGCCGCAGGCGAAGAGCGTGTCGCCGCAGAAGAGCGCGCCTAGGCCATAATAGGCGACATGCGCACGCGTATGCCCGGGAATGTCCAGCACGGTGAACGACGCGGCGAGCTCCGGAATCTCCACCTTGTCGCCCTGGCCCACCGGATGCGTGAGCGCGGGAATCGGCTCGCCCTTCGGCCCGTGCACCGGCACGCGCTTCGCGGCGATCAGCTCGGCGATGCCGCCGGTGTGGTCCGGATGATGGTGCGTGGCGAGGATGGCGACGAGCTCCAGCTTCTCCTTCGCCAGATACGCTTTCACCGGCCCGGCCTCGCCGGGGTCGACGACCGCCGCGTGACGGCCGTCGCGCAGCGTCCAGATGTAGTTGTCTCGGAATGCGGGTAGCGGAACGATTTCCATGGATCGCCAATCTTTCATCAACAGCGGCGCTCACAAGTATAACGGCGCGCGCGCGGCGCTGGCCGAGTGGCTGCAGACGCCGCAGGGCCGCTACGTGCTCGACTGGGAGCTCGGCCAGTTCGAGAGCGCGACCGAGGACGTGTTCGGCTACAAGGCGCTCCAGGTCGGGCTGCCCGGGATCGACTTCCTGCGCGGCAACCGCATTCCGTTCCGCTTCGCCCTGGCGCTCGAGCACGGCGCGGCGCTCGCCGCCGACCCGATGCAGCTGCCGCTCGCCAACCAGAGCGTGGACCTCGTCGTCCTGCCGCACGTCCTGGAGACTTCGGCCGATCCGCACCTGGTGCTGCGCGAGGCCGAGCGCGTGCTCATGCCCGAGGGTCAACTGGTGATCTCCGGATTCAATCCGGCCTCGCTCTGGCGATTGCGCCAGATCTTTTCCGCCCGGCGCTCAGGCTCGCCCTGGGACGCGCGCTTCATCGGCCTGCTGCGCTTGAAGGACTGGCTGCACCTGCTCGGCTTCGAGCTGAACGGGGGGCGCTTTGGCCGCTATGCGCCGCCCTTTGCCAACCCGCAGTGGCTCGAGCGCTGTGCCTTCATGGAAAAGGCGGGCGACCGCTGGTGGCCGATCCTGGGCGGGCTGTACGTGGTGCGCGCGGTCAAGCGCGTGCACGGCATGCGCATCATCACGCCGGCCTGGCGCCAGGAGCGCGCCCGCCGGCGCGCCCTCGCCGCGATCCCGCAGCAGAACGGCATCCCGCGCCAGAACGGCCACGCCCATCGCCGCGATGACTGACAGCGTCGTCGAGATACACGCCGACGGCGCGTGCAAGGGCAATCCGGGCCGAGGCGGCTGGGGCGTGATCCTGCTTTCGGGCAAGAACCGGAAAGAGATGTTCGGCGGCGAGGCCCTCACCACAAATAACCGCATGGAGCTTACCGCCGTGATCGAGGGCCTCTCGGCTCTCAAGAAGCGCTCGCGCGTGCGGGTCTTCACCGACTCGCAGTACGTGCAAAAGGGCATCTCGGAGTGGATCCACTCCTGGAAGCGCCGCGGCTGGATGACCGCCGACAAGAAGCCGGTCAAGAACGACGACCTGTGGCGGCGCCTGGATGAGCTCGCCAGTGGTCACGAGATCGAGTGGCGCTGGGTGAAGGGCCATGCCGGCAACGTGGAGAACGAGCGCGCGGACGAGCTCGCCAACCTCGGCTGCGATGAGATCGCGAAAGGGGTCGCCTAGTGGCCTCGCGGCTCATCGTGCTCGACACGGAAACGACCGGCCTCAACGCGCGCATGGGCGACCGGATCATCGAGGTGGGCTGCGTGGAGCTGCTCGGCCGCAACGTGACGGAGCGGCATTTCCACCACTACGTCAATCCCGGGCGCGACATCGAGGAGGGCGCGCTCAAGGTCCATGGCATCACGAAGGAGTTTTTGCTCGACAAGCCGAAGTTCGCCGAGATCGCACGAGCGTTCCTCGATTACGTGCAGGGCGCCGACCTCGTCATCCACAACGCGCCCTTCGACGTGGAGTTCCTCGACATGGAGCTCGAGCTGGCCGGGCTGGGCAAGCTCTCCAGCCACGTCGCGACGGTGATCGACTCGCTGCCCATGGCGCGCGAGCTGCACCCGGGCAAGAAGAACTCGCTCGACGCGCTTTGCGAGCGCTACATGATCAACAACGCGCACCGCACCCTGCACGGCGCACTGCTCGATGCGCGCCTGCTTGCCGAGGTCTACCTCGCCATGACGCGCGGCCAGGAGAGCCTCGTCATGGAGCTCGACTCGCCCGCCATGGCCGCGGCCGCGATCGCGATGGTCGAGCTGAACAGGCTCGTCGTGCTGCCGCCGACCGTGGACGAGCTCGCGGCGCACGAAAGCTATCTCGACTCGCTCGACAAGGCTGCCGCCAAGGAAGGCGGCAGCGTCTGGCGGCGCCTTTCCTGACGTCGCCCCGCCTTTCTTGACGTCGCCCCCGCGAAAGCGGGGGCCCAGGTTTTGTTGCTAGGAGGCCTTGCCGCCGCCGGCGATGTTGCCGATGAAATACTTGCCGAGCGCGACCCAGAACGCCGGGCCGGAGTGCTTCTCCGCGATGATCGAGATGTCATGGTGGGCCTTGTGCGCGATCATCGAAAGCAACAGCACCATCGCGAGCACGGCGAGCCCTTGCTGAAGCCTCGGCCAAATTCTCATCGGCGATGTCACTCGGCCTGCTCTCCACCCTCGGCGCCATAGAACACGACCCAGACCTCCAAGTCCTCGTGCTCCTCGAAGTGGTGCTCGGTGCCGGCGGCCACGAAGAGAAGGTCGCCCGGGCCGAACGCGTCGCGACGCCCGCCATGACAAAGCACGCCCCGGCCGCGGACGACGATATAGAGCTCGTCCTGGGCGTGCGGCGATTGGACATTGGGCCTGAGCGGGCGTGAGAGCTTTACCTGCAGGGTGCCGTGCTTGAGGAGGTCGACAAAATGGTCGCCCGGCGGGCCGGGGATACGCTGCTCTGCCTCGGCAAGGGAAATCACCATCTCAGAGCTCCTTCGTCATGTAGACGCTGTTCGGATCGTCCGTGTAGTCCGCAAATGGGCCGCAGACCCGGAATCCGAACCTCGAATAAAGAGCTTTTGCCGGTGCGAACGCTGCCGGCGCGCCTGTTTCGAGACTGAGGCACCTGTAGGACCGACGCTTGGCCTCGGCGATGATGTGCTCGAGCAGGGCGGCGGCGACGCCCTTGCGCAGATGGCGCTCGACGGTCCGCATCGACTTGATCTCGCCATGCCGGGGATCGAGCTCCTTGAGCGCGCCGCATCCCATCAATTCGCGGCCGCCCCACACGCTCCAGAACGTCACCTCGGGCGCGCGCAGGGCCTCGATCGGCAGGGCGTGCACGCTCTCGAGCGGCGTGATCGCCTGCATGCTGCGCAGGTGCTCGCGCAGGAGCTCGGCGATCTCGGGGCTCGTCAGGTCGTCAATCCGAATGTCCACAGGCTCGCTGCAGCGCCGCGCGGGCGAGCAGCCGGGTCGAGTCGAGCGTCGGCAAGGGCGAGTTGTCATCGCTGATGATGAGCGGGATCTCGGTGCAGCCGAGCACGACCGAGTCGCAGCCTTGCTCTTTCATCCTGCCGATGATCTTCTGGAAGTGCGCGACGCCCTCGGGCTTGAAGACGCCGCACACCAGCTCATCCATGATGATGCGGCTCGCCTCGTCGCGATCGGCGTCGCCCGGGCGCACGAAGCCGATGCCGCGCGCGGCGAGCTTCTGCGGGTAGGTCTCGCTCGAGACGAGCCAGCGCGTGCCGGTGATCCCGACCTTGCGAAACCCGCGCTTCGCCGCTTCGGCGGCCACGACCTCCGCGATATGGAGCCAGGGCTTGGGCGACTTCGGCTCGACCCTGGGCAGCGCCTGGTGCAGCGTGTTGTCGGGGCAGATGAAGAAATCGGCGCCGAGCCGCGCGAGCTTCTCGCAGGAGGCGAGCATGAGCTTCGCGACGCCATCCCAGTCGTTGCGGTCGAGATACTTCACGTACTCCGAGAGCGGGGGTGTGTGCATCGTGACTTCAGGATGGCCGTGCCGGCCGAGCAACCGCTCGCCCTCGGTGCAAATGGTGCGGTAGCAGAGCGCGGCGCCCTCGGCCGAGCACGCGACGATGCCGATGTGCCGGGTCATGAGCGTTTGCGAATGATCAGGTGCGTCGCGCGCTCGCCCTTGATCTCCTCGGCGACCTCGTAGCCGAGCGCGGGCAGGTCGAGGCCCTCGAAGAGGTTTTCGCCTTTGCCGAGCAGCACCGGGCGGACCGCCAGGTGCATCTCGTCGATGAGCCTTGCCTGCAGGTACTGGCGAACGCTTGCCGTGCCGCCACCTAAGCGCACGTCCCTGCCGCCCGCGGCGGCCTTCGCCTGCTTGAAAGCCGAGTCGATGCCGTCGGTGACGAAATGAAACGTCGTCCCGCCTTTCATTTCGATCGGCTTGCGGGGATGGTGCGTGAGGACGAAGACCGGCACGTGATAAGGCGGCTCGTCGCCCCACCAGCCTTTCCAGCTTTCATCCGGCCAGGGTCCGCGAACAGGGCCGAACATGTTGCGCCCGAGGATCCACGCGCCGACGTTGTGGAAGCCTTGCTCCGCCATCCGGTTGTCGGTGCCGGT
>Ga0310810_10007184_pt1 | contig 12677 bp, 11 predicted proteins | sample NCmetagenome_FD_207641 | JGI IMG/M metagenome (GOLD analysis project Ga0310810, IMG submission 207641) | Soil microbial communities from experimental microcosm in Duke University, North Carolina, United States - NC | ecosystem: Engineered > Artificial ecosystem > Soil microcosm > Unclassified ... | reverse complement strand
TGGACGCCGTCGGCGACGGGCGACCTGAAGACCGGCTGCGACGAGGCGATGGGCCTTTCCGAGACGATCCGCAGGCGATCCTGGCCGGCGCGCCGACGATCGTGGCGGCATTCTGGCGGTTGTCCGCCGGCCTGCCGCCGGTGGAACCGCGGATCGACCTGAGTCATGCGGCGAACTTCCTCTACATGCTTTCGGGCGAAGTGCCGGACGACGAGCGCGTCCGCGCACTCGAGACGTATCTGAACACCGTGATCGATCACGGCCTCAACGCGTCCACCTTCGCCGCCAGAGTGATCGCGTCGACCGGCGCGGATCTCGTGTCGGCGACGGTCGGCGCGGTCGGTGCGCTGGCCGGTCCGCTGCACGGTGGCGCACCAGGCCCGGCGCTCGACATGGTGTTCGAGATCGGCGATGCGTCGCGCGCCGAGTCGGTGCTGCGGGCGAAACTCGAGGCGGGCGAGAAGCTGATGGGATTCGGGCACCGTGTCTATCGCGTGCGTGATCCGCGGGCGGACGTCCTCGGCGTCGCCGCCGAGCGCCTCTTCACGCGTTCGGGCGACATGGCGCTCTATGCACTCGCGCGGAGCGTTGAAGCCGCCGCCGTCAGGCTCCTCGAGGAATACAAGCCGGGGCGCCGCCTGCAGACGAATGTGGAGTTCTATACCGCCCTGCTGCTGCACGGTCTCGGCTTCGACGTGGCGCTGTTCACGCCGACGTTCGCGATCAGCCGCATCGCCGGGTGGATTGCCCACGTCCGTGAGCAGCGCGAGGCCAATCGGATCATCCGGCCGCAATCCGAGTACGACGGACCGCGTCGCCGGCGTTGGATGGCGGTCGAGGATCGCGGCGCGACGGCTACGACGCCACTTCCCTGAGCGCCAGCTCCTTTTCGTGCACCTTGAGTTCCTTCTTGCCGAGATCGGTCTTGACCCAGTCGGCTTCGAACACCTCGAGGATCCGCTTGACGACCTTCGCGTCCCGTGTGATCAGACCGACTTCGCGGCGCGCGTCGAGTTCCAGGGCGCGCAGGCTCTGACTGCCGACGAACGCCGCTTCACCGTCGCGCACCATCGCCCGCACGTGCAGCCGTATCCCGGGCATCTTCTGTACGCGCAGGTCGGAGCCGCGCTTGCCGACCTTGCCGATGATCCGGATGTCGACGCCGGCCTTCTTGCGCAGGTGCAGCAGTCGCAGCATCTGCGTGTCGGTGATCTTCGGATCCCAGATCGCGAGCGACTTCTTCGTCCGCTTGATGAACGTGGCCAGTTCCTCGCGGGCGTTCTCGGGGCTGACGACCATGCCTTCGTGGTCGGGCTCGAAGTCCTCGCGCTGGACGTCAGCCTCGAACAGTCGCAGCGCTTCCTTCACGACCCTGGAATCGCGCGAGACGAGGCCGAAGCTGCGGCTCTTGAGATCGCGTGCCGTGAAGTTGAAGCCGTTCACGTAGACCTCGTCGCGGTCGATGATCATGAGCTTGCCGTGATAGCGCACGAGATCGCCGCCGGTGCGGCTGACGACGACGCCCGCCCGCAGCATGCGCTGTTCGAGCTCGCGCAGTCCCTTTTCGCCGCCGCTGTTCGTGTTGGCGATCAAGGTCCGCACGGCGACGCCGCGGCCGACCGCGGCTTCGATGGCCTTTTCGAGCGGCTTGAGGTCGAATCTGAAAATGATGAGGTCGACCGATCGCTTTGCCGCCTCAACAGCTCCGATGACCGCCTTCGCTCCGTCGTCTGGTTGAACGACCAGTTCCACGTACGTCCTCCACTGCTCCGGAAGGCGGTTGCCTCAGCCATATAAGGCACAGCTTCTATTCCACATCCCGAAGGTGAGGCCGTAGACAGCAAATAGCTGGCCGAGTTTGGGCCAGGGGAGGTTGGACCTTCAAGGTCCGACCTGCGGCCAAGGTCCGACCCGCATGCGGAAAGTCCGACGCGCAGCGGAAGGTCAGACCGGCAGGAACACTACGGGCGAGTGTAATAGTCGCGATACATGCCGCGGCGGAACAGCCATCCGCCCAACGCGCCGCCCAGGGCCAGCACGTAGTACATGAACCCGAGATCGATCAGCTCGATCAGGTTTCCGTCGAAATCGCGCACGAAGAAGAACCATTGACCGCGGGGTGACCGCTCCGGCGTCGTCACGATCTCGACGCCCCTGGCCGCGAGGTAGTCGTGCCACTTGTGCGTGTTGCGTACGTTGAACGAGAAGTGGGTGAGGCCGACGCGATTCCACGGAATGCGCTCGGCTGGCTGCTGCGGGTCGAATTCGAAAATCTCGAGAATGCCGCCACCGGGCACGCGAACCCATCCGACCTTCACGCTCGTGCCACCGGGAATGCCGAAGAACGTCGTCACCCGTTCGGCCGGATGATCGGCGACGCCGACGAGGCGGCAGCCGAACACCTCCGAATAGAACTGCACGAATCGATTGAAGCTCGAAACCGTCAGGCCGATGTGACTGAAAGAGCGAACTCTCATGGGTTGCAGGCTACAGGCCCAACCGCGTTTCAGCAATGTGCTCGGCGACGCGCAGCGCCTGCGCGATGATCGTCAGCGCGGGATTGACCGCTGCTGACGACGGGAAGAACGACGCATCGACGACGAACAGGTTCTCGATATCGTGGGTGCGGCAGAAGGGGTCGAGCACCGACGTCCGGGGGTCGGTGCCGAAGCGCAGCGTGCCGCACTGATGCGTGGTGTTGCGGACGCCGACCGAGTGAGCGAACACTCTGGGCGACCAGTACCCGAGCCGGGCGAGCGTGCCGCGCAACAGCGTGACGAGCTGCTCATGTGACGCCAGGTTGGTCACGCGATAGGTCAACTGAATGCGGCCGTCTGGTGTGAGTGTCACTCGATTGTCCGGTCGCGGCAGATCCTCGGTCATCACCAGCCAGTCGTTGGCGCGCGACACCCACGCTTCATACGCCCACAGCGGGATGTGGCGCATCGCGAGTCCCTTGTAGTGCCACGTGTCGCCGACGATCTTGGCCATGCGGGCGTCGGTTCGCCCCTGTGACTGGATCTGTCCGAGTGGATAGGGTGAATCCGGACCGCGCAGGTAGAAATCATTGATCGCCAGCGTCTTCTGAAACCCGTCGTCATTCCGCCGCCACGACACGCCCTGGAGCATGGTCGCGATGTGGGCCATGTAGTTGCGTCCGACCTCCCCGGAGGAGTTGGCCAGCCCGTTCGGGTGCGCGCCGGTCGCGGAGCGGAGCAGGAGCGCGGCCGAGTTGACGGCGCCGCACGAGACGACGAAGCAGGGTGCCTCGACGCGGACCCGCTGGCCATTCTTGTTGACGTCGGCGGCGATGATCGTCTGGCCCGTGCCGTCGGTCACCAGCCGCTCGGCGAAGGTGTTCGTCCACAACGTTACCGTCGGCTGCTGCAGCGCCGGGCGGACGCAGCAGATGTCGGCGTCGCTCTTTGCGTGCAGCCTGCAGGGAAACGAGTTGCACGTGCGGCACAGGATGCAGCCGCCGGCGACACCTGGGTTGATCAGGCCGAGCGGAAGCGGTGATGGATGGAGGCCGATGTGTCGAAACTGCTCCACGAGGCGCGCGATGCCAGGCGCGTGCGGAACCGGCAGGTTCGGGTACGGTGCATGCGCGGGCTCGGTCGGGTCATCACCGGTCGCACCGTGCACCTGGTACAGCCGTTCGGCGCGGTCGTAATACGGCGCGAGCGTCTCGTAATCGATCGGCCACGCCGGGGAAATCCCGTCACGGTGCCGCAGTTCGCCGAAGTCCTCGCGGCGCAGCCGATACAGCACGCTGCCCCAGAACTTGCTGTTGCCGCCCACGTTGTAGTGCATGTACGGCGGAAACGCGGTGCCGTCGGCGTCGAGCCACTGTTCCGTCGTCCGGTAACGCAGGTCCCGCCAGACTGCTTCCGGGCTCCAGTTCTCGTCCTCCTGCGGGACGAAATCGCCGCGTTCGATGACGAGGATGCGGCGTCCGGTCGGCGCAAGCGCGTGGGCCATGGTGCCGCCGCCCGCGCCGCTGCCGATGATGACGATGTCGAAGCGATCCAATGCTCAGGACCCGATCTTCAGGTCCGGCAGAAGCCGGACACTACGATGGCGAGGTCGCGCCGGTTGCGCGACTCGCCGCAGCGTATTGATTGCTGGTGGCGGTTTCGTAGATCCGATCCATCAGCGCCTGATCCTCGATGGCGCGTTCGAGGCTCATTTCCGGCGCGCGGCCGGTGCGAATCGCCGAGATGAAGTCGCGATACATCGCGCGATACCCGCGGATGTCGCGGAAGCCGGGCAGCAGCAGGCGCGGCAGGCGGCCCCCGCGAACGATCAGAAACACACCGTTCGATTCGAACGTGATGACGCCGGTACGGCCGAAGAGTTTCGACAGCCGCAGCCCCTGCCAGAACGACGGAATCTCGCGAGAGTAGAACAGCGCCCCGACGGCGCTATTGTCGTAGCGGAAGGCCACCATCATGCTCTTGGCCCGCCGGTCGGGACCTGCCCGCGACACCAGCGGCCGGAACCCCTGGACATCGACGATGCGGGGACCGAGGCTGCCGGCGAAATGCAGCCAGTGAATGCCCTCCTCGAAGAACGCGTCGCCGCCCGCGATCGTTTCGTCGTTACGCCAGTCGCCGGCCTCCTTCAGGCGATGGGCGATCGTCGTGAACTGCGCGAAGACCATCTCACCGATCTCGCCGCCGGCGATGAGACGGCGCAGGGTCACCGCCATCGGCTTGTAATGATCGTTCTCGGCCACGAGAACAACGCGGCCGGCGCGGTCGCGGGCGTCGCGCACCGCCAGGTAGTCCTCCATCCGTGGAAACGCCGGCTTCTCGACCAGGACGTGCTTTCCGGCGGCGAGCGCCTGAATCGTCAGCTCGCGATGCAGCGCCGGCGGCACGGCGATGATCACCGCCTCGATCTGCGGATCGCCGAGGGCCGCCTCGTAGCTCCCATGGTGAAACGCACCGCTGAACCGGCGGCAGTACAACCGGGCACGCGCGACATCGCGGCTGGCATAGCCGGCGACGATGTCCGCGCGCATGGCCTTGAGATGGCGGCTGTGGACGGCGGTAATGAAGCCGCAGCCGAGGAATGCAACCCGGAGGGGATGACGCGCGCTCACACCGATGGCGACGCGGCTCCTCGCAGCCGTTCGACGGTCTGCCCGACCTTGAGCGATGCGTAGAAGATCTTACCGACGGGAATCGCGCCTTTCAGCTTGTGCCGGCCAATCGCTTCGAGTCCGGCGCTGGCAATGCAGCCGCAGTTCTCGCAGTCAGGCCTGCCGCCAAGCTGGCAGGGCGTGATCCGCCGCTCGAGATCCGACGAGTAACACTCGGTGGTCTGCGCGAAGATGCACTCGTCGGGCGACTCTGGCGGCGTGGCGTAGACGTTGAGCATGCCGTCGAGCATCTGCAACTTCGAGAACATCGGTCGGAGCCGTCGAATCTCGTCGATGACGCGTGCGCGGTCGGCCTTGGTCAGACGCTCGGCTGAGAGCTCGCCGATCTGCGGCGTATACAGGCTGAACCAGATCAGCCTGGTATCAGGATTCTGCTGCCAGAACTTCAGGAACTCCTCGAGGTAGCCGTCGCGCCGCACCTGCTGCCGCGTCACGGTGCAGTGCACGGTGATCTGATGTCCCTGGATATGTTTCAGGATGCGATCGTAGGTGGCCGGCGTGCGGCGCACGTCGTGCTCCGGCTGCAGACCGTCAATCGACACGACGATCTGGAGACGGTTCAGCGCGCGCCATTCCTGGGGAATCGGCCGTACGGCGCTGGTCACCACTTGTGTGTGGACGCCGCGGGCGGAGAGCTGCGGCAGGATCTGGCCGAGCTCGCGGTAGCGCACCAGCGGTTCACCGCCGACGATCGACACGTGCAGCGGCTTGTGGCGATCGATCATCGCCATGAATTTCTCGACGAGTTCATCGCCCTTGAAGTCCGACAACCCGCGCAGCGTGACCTCGCCTCCGAGGTGCTCGTCGCCGTACGCGTAGCAGCCGGGGCAGCGCAACGGACATTCCTTGGTGATCTCGATCGACAGGTTCGGGCGATGTCCGGCAAGAATGCGTCCCCAGGCCTGAACGATCTCGCGGGCTCCGACAGAGGTGCGGCTCATGTGGTCCCTGATTATCGTTTATTCTGAGGTCGCATGCCTCGTGACCCTCAGTTACCCCGGATTGCCCGTCGTAAGTCGAAGATTTCCGGTTATGGCGTTTACGCACTCCAGCCGATCAACAAGAACACGCGGATCGTCAAGTACGAAGGCGAGCTGATCGACCACAAGGAAAGCTTCAAGCGGGAGACGAAGTACCTGAAACGCGGCGAGATCTGGTGCTTCACGGTGAATCGCCGCTGGGTTCGCGACGCGATGGTCGGCGGCAACGTCGCCCGCTTCATCAATCACGCCTGCAAGCCGAATTGCTACAGCCAGATTGTCGGCAAGGACATCTGGATTCGCGCCGGCCGCAACATCGAACCCGGCGAGGAACTGACGTACGACTATTACACGGACGGCGAGCAGATCATCCAGTGCAAGTGCGTGCCCGGGTGCACGCGCAGGCTGTAGTGAAGGCATTCTTCGCGATCCTGTTCTCGGTCGTGGTGATTGCCGCCCCGCAGGTCGAGGTGACCGACGTCGATCTCGAACGTGCCGGCAGCGGCCGGACGATCGCCCTCGGTGCGCTCTCCACGGACAAGCACGTCACAAATGTCCCGCTGGAAACGTATGTCTCACGCGTGCTCGCGGGCGAAGCGGAGCGCGATGCCCCGCCGGGCGAGCTCGAGGCGCTGGCGATCGCCATTCGTACGTTCGCGATCTTCAACGCCGGCCGTCACGCACGCGACGGCTTCGACCTCTGCGACACCACGCACTGTCAGGTGCCGCGTCCGTCGACGGCTGCCACCCGCCGTGCCGCGCTCGCGACCGCCGGACGCATCCTGACGTGGCACGGTGCGCCGGCTGAAATTTTCTATTCCGCATCCTGCGGTGGCCGTTCGGAGAGCGCCGACGCCGTGTGGCCGGGCGCGCGGCTCCCGTACCTCAAGTCGGTCAAAGACGATGTGCATGACGCTGACGAGCCGTGGACGTTCGACGTGCCGCTGGCGGACGTGCAGCGGGCGTTACGGCAGCGCGGATTCGAGGGCTCTCGCCTGAAGGATGTCCGCGTCGGTTCGCACACCTCCTCAGGACGCGTGGCCACGCTGCGGCTGTCGGGTTTCGAACCGGACGTCATCGCCGCGGATCAGTTCCGCGCCATCATCAGCTCCCGGGATCTGAAGAGCACGGCGTTCACCGTCGATCGCAAGGGCGGTCATCTGCACTTCACCGGCCGCGGCTACGGCCATGGCGTCGGGATGTGCGTGATTGGGGCGGGCCGCCGGTCGCGCCGCGGGGAGAGCGTGAAGGAGATCCTCGACCACTACTATCCGGGACTCGAGATCAGCACGCTCGACACCGTGCCGGTGCGGAGGCCTGACACGCGTGTCGCCACGTCGCCCGCGCCGCGGCGCGAGTCCACGTCCACCGCCGTCGCGCCAGCGGCGCCCACGACCAGCAGGACGGCGGTTCGATCGGGAGTGACGCTGCGCGGGGCCGATCAGGCCGAGTTACAGCAGATTGCCGTGCGCGCCGAGCAGGCGATGGCGAAGGTGCTCGGCGTCGCCGTGGCGCCGGTCACCGTCGACGTGCACGAAACGGTCGAAGACTTCCGTCAGGTCACCGGGAAGCCGTGGTGGGTGAGCGCGTCGGTGAACGGGACGGAGATCGATCTCGCGCCGCCGGCGCTGCTCACCCAGCGCGACGGCGTCGAGATGACGCTGCGGAATGCGATGGTCCAGGCCATGGCTGCATCCGCCTACGCCGGCCGGCCGGAATGGGTGAAGATCGGTGCGGCGCGATACTTCGCGCGGCCGACGCCACTGCCGGCGCCGGACGGGAAGGCCCGGTTGAAATGCCCGGCCGATGCGGAATTGACCCTCGCCATCTCCGCCACCGCGCAACGCGAGGCCGAGGCGCGTGCCGAGCAGTGCTTCGCGCGAACGTATGCGATGACGGGGGATTGGCGGGCAGTGAGATAACCAAGGCACCTCACGCCACACCGCAGAGACGCCGCAGACCGCCCTGGCGTTGGCGTGAGATCGTGGCCGCGTATTACGGCACCCGCACCGCGAGGATCTTGCGTCCCTGCAGGATCGCTTCGGTGACCAGCAGCGGCAGTGCCCACGCGGCCCAGGCCAGTGCCTGCACCTGCTGCAGCTCGTTCGCCGGATCCATCGCCTTCAGCGTCACGGAGCCGATGCGGAAGAAGACGAACGCGAACGTCACCACGTAGCTGCGGATCATCCACTCTTTGTGCTGGTCGATCAGTTGTCGCCTGATCGCCAGGAACGCCAGCGTCGTCGTCACCAGCCACGCGGTCGCGAGTCCCATCAGCCCGGTTCCGAATATCCATCCGGCGCTCGGCTGCAGGGCGATGACGTACGCGGCCGCAGCGCTGCCGGTGACACCGATCATGTAGACGATCCCGAGCTTGCGATGCAGGGTCATCGTGCGCTCGGCCAGCCCGAGCCACAATTGGACGGGTCCGCTGAACAAGGCGATGGTGCCGAATGTGATGTGGACCAGCAGGGCCGGCCGACGCCCCATGTACTGGGCCGCGTTGTACTCCGACGACAGCAGGTACGGGGCTGCCGCGACCGCGAAGAACGCCAGGGCGACGAGTGAGGCCAACGAAATCAGCACGGCCGGCCCGCGCAGCGACGAGCGCACGGCGGGTGCTTCGGCGACGACAGACATGGAGCCTCCTTGCGCGGCGCATTCTACACGGCCGCGTACTCGGATGCCGTCGGCGCCGGTTCAGGCCGGTCGCAGCGGCCGGCGCGTCTGTCGCCAGAACAGGATTGCCGATATCCCGGTGCCGAGGATGGCGATGACGATGAAGGCAGCGATGACGTGCTGGAAGGTATTGGACTGCAGCACCCGCAGGATGCCGCGGCCGTAGACCAGCGCGAGGATCGCTTCACCGCCGAAGCGGAGGAGGCGCATCGCGCTGAACGCCGTGAAGAAGCGCTCGGTCTCGACTTCCAGGGCTCCGCAGGTGAGGATGAACGGGCTGAGTGGAAACGGCGGGGGGAAGAGCGCCGGCACGGCCATCGCGATGGCGCCGCTCTTGTGGACCTTGTCGCGCATCCGTTTGAGCCGGCGGCCCGACACGAGTCGCTCCAGGCCATGTTCGCCGGCCTGCTTGCCCAACCAGAACGTCACGGCGGCGCCGGCCGTGGATCCCACCGTCGCCAGCAGCGGATACAGCCAGAACAGCTCGTGACGTCGCGCGGCAAGGAATATGACCAGCGCGTCGACGCCGAACGGGACGAAGATCAGCATCGACGTATCGAGCGCCCCCAGCAGCAACGCGCCCCACCAGGAGAGGAAGAACGAGAAGGCCGCTGGCATCGCCCGCGGTGCTTACCAGCAGATGCCGTCGTACTGGGCGCTCACGCGACTGAAATCCAGCGGCAGGCGGACCAGATCGATCACCAGTTGATCCGGCCGGCATCGATAGACGGCCTCCGTGAATTCCCCCGCCGGATTCCCGATGACCAACACTTCCGACCTCGCAATGACGTCGTCCAGCGACTCGCACAGGTGCTGCGACAGGTGCGGGATCTGCTCGTTGATATAGGTCTTGTTGGCCCCGACGAGGCGCGCCAGTGAGACGTTGCGATCGTAGATGCACAACTGGTAGCCCTTGCCGAGGAGCGCCTCGGCGAGGATGACCATGGGCGACTCCCGCAGATCGTCCGTGCCTGCCTTGAAGCTGAACCCGAACAAGCCGATTTTCCGGCGTCCGGTGTCGACGATGCGATCGACGGCATGCTGGACCTGCAGATGATTGCTCTGCAGCACCGCATTGATCATCGGGAGCTCGAGGTCGGTCTCCTTCGCACGGTACTGCAGCGCCCGGACGTCCTTGGGCAGACAGGAGCCGCCGAACGCGAATCCCGGTTTCAGGTAGTACGGCGAGAGATTCAGCTTGTCGTCGCGGCAGAAGATGTCCATCACTTCGTGGCTGTCGACGCCGAGGCGCTTGCACAGGTTGCCGATCTCGTTGGCGAACACCACCTTGACGGCGTGCCAGGTATTGCTCGTGTACTTCATCATCTCGGCGACGCGGATGCTGGTGCTGTACAGCGGCGCCTCGACGTGATCGTACAAGGCCTTGGTCGGTGCGGCATCGGCCGCATGGTTGTGGCCGACCAGCGTCAGCGGCGGATGACGGAAGTCCTTCAGCGCCGTGCCTTCGCGCAGGAACTCGGGATTGACCGAGACGCCAAAGCCCTCACCGTACTTCTTGCCCGAGTGCGCTTCGAGCGCCGGGATCACCTGACCGTGCGTCGTGCCGGGTAGCACCGTGCTGCGCACGACGACCACGTGGTAGTTCGACTTGGCCTTGAGCGCGTCGCCGATTTGTTCGCACACCCGCACCAGGTACGAGAGATCGAGGCTGCCGTTCTTCCGGCTCGGTGTGCCCACACAGATCAACGACAGGTCGGTACCGTTGATCGCCTCCACGGTATTGGTGGTGGCGCGCAGGCGCTTTCGTTCGACGCCGCGGCGCAGCAGCTCGTCGAGTCCCGGTTCGACGATGGGACTGCGACCTTCGTTGACGGCGGCGACCTTCTCCGCGTTGACGTCGACGCCGATGACCTCGTGGCCATCCGCCGCAAACGAGGCGGCGGAGACGCTGCCGACGTAGCCGAGACCGAAAACAGACACCCTCATGAGTCGCTCACCCTCGAGTCGAAAAAGATTTGCGCTAGGCCGCTTCCGCCGTCCGCTTGCCGTCAGCGGCGAGGGCAAGCGCGTGCTCCAATTGCCCGGCGACGGCCGACCAGTCGTAATGCGTCACCACGAGATCGCGGGCGGCCTGCTCGAGTTGCACGCGGCGTGCCGTATCGCGCAGCAGCGCGACCACGCTGTGCGCGAAGCCGGAGGGCGTGTCGGCGATGACCACGTCCCGCCCGTCGGTCACCGGTAATCCCTCCGCACCGACGGTGGTCGACACCACGGCGCGCCCCATGCTCATGGCTTCGAAGATCTTCAGGCGTGTGCCGCCGCCGATCCGGATCGGCACGACGTACACCGCCGCGCGCCCGATGTAATCACGGACATCGTCAACGCGACCGGTGACCTCCACACCGGCGATGTCGGCGAGCCGCTGCACCGCCGGTGTCGGTGTCCGGCCAACGATCGCGATCGTCACGTCCGGTTCGTCGCGTCGGATCAGCGGCAGGATGTCGTGACAGAAATGCGTCATCGCGTCTTCGTTGGGGATCCAGTCCATCGAGCCGGTGAACACCAGGTGCTTCGGCATCACCTCGCCGGTGGTACGCGGTGCGAAGAACGTCGTGTCGACACCGGTCGCGACGACGAATGGCGGCTGCGGCAGCGCCGTCGGATACCGCCCCTGCAGTGTGGTCCGGTCGGTGTCAGACACCGCGAGCGCAAGGTCGAAACGCGACAACGTGTCGGCCTCGAAGCGCAACATCCGCTGCCATTGCCGTTTGAAGAGCCATCGCCGGATCGGATCGCGCTGCCGCTCGTAGTGGCGCCGCCAGATCTCGGCCTCGACGTTGTGTGTGAACACGACCGACGGGCAGGGCAGCGTGCGCGGCATGTTCACCGCCGGCACGAGGAAATCGCAAACCAGCAGGTCGAATCGTTCCGTTCGCAATAACCGCTCGAGTGTCTGCCGGTACTCGCGCGATCGATATTTCCCTGCGGCATACGGCAGCCGGTCGAACACACGGGTTGCCGCATCGGCGTAGAAGCCCGGACTGCCCTTGGCCGGATCGTGTCGCGTGACGACGTGCAGCGATGAACAGACTTCGCGCATGCCGTCGCGTTCGGCGGCGGTCGTCGATGGATCCTGGAAGGAGAGATACGTGATGTCGTGGCGCCTCGCGAGGTGACGCATCAGGTGCCACGTGCGCAGCTTGCCGCCCTTGTCGAGCGGCAACAGAAGACCGGCATTCAGCCACAGGATCCGCATCGTTACGCCGCCACTTCCTGATTCCCGACGCCGGGCACTGAGCGCCTGGTGTCGGGCGACGGCAGCGTTTGCATCCCTTCGCCGTCGATGAACGTGCGGAACCACAGTTCGAGGTTCATCAACGCCCAGATCGCGTCGCCGCCGCGGCGCCGGCCGGCGCGATGATCGGCCAGCAGCAGTTCGACACCACCGGGATTGACGATGCCCCGTTCGCGCGTGCGGTGATCGAGCAGCACCTCACGTGCGACCGAGTGCCAGCGACCTGCGACCCAGCCCGAGAACGGAACTGGAAACCCCATCTTGGGGCGCGTCAGGATCGATTCGGGAAGCAGTCCGCGCACGGCTGCGCGCAGGACGCGTTTCGTCGTGAAGCCGGACAGCTTCATTCGATCCGGCAGGCGCGCCGCGAACTCGACGAGATGATGGTCGAGGAACGGCACACGGCTCTCGATCGACGTCGACATGCTCATCTGGTCCTGCTTCATCAGCAGTTCAACCAGGTAGCTCTTGATGTCGGTATAGAGCACGCGACCGAGCAGCGTGCCGCTGGCGCGATCGAAGTAGTCGAGCGACGGTCTGTACGCGTCGGCATTGAAGACTGCCGGATCGATGAGGAGCCGCTGCTGCGCGAGCG
>Ga0310810_10007183_pt1 | contig 12677 bp, 11 predicted proteins | sample NCmetagenome_FD_207641 | JGI IMG/M metagenome (GOLD analysis project Ga0310810, IMG submission 207641) | Soil microbial communities from experimental microcosm in Duke University, North Carolina, United States - NC | ecosystem: Engineered > Artificial ecosystem > Soil microcosm > Unclassified ... | reverse complement strand
TACTGGGGATCGCTGCCGGCTGCGGCCTAACCCGCGCATGCAGCCGACAGGCCGGTCGGGCCCGAGCTCCCGCTCGGGCGCTGATCGCCGGTGGCGATCAGTGGAACAGACGTTGGTGCGGGCGCGGGCTTTGAATGCAGCTGATGCGCATCTCGTTAGGCGGACGCAGTATTCAGCGGGGTTCCTACCATGACCGGCAGGAAGATCCTCGTGCTTGGGGCCACAGGCGGGACCGGACGGCAGATCGTTTCCAAAGCCTTGCAGGAGGGCCACGAGGTAACAGCTCTTGTTCGCCGTCCGGAGCAGGACGCGGGACTCCCCGCCGGGGTGCGCGTCCTGAGGGGAACCATCATGGACGACCCCGAGCCGCTTGATGCTGCCGTGCGGGGCCAAGAGGTCGTCATCAGCACGCTAGGCGTTGGGAAGGCTCTCAGATCTGGCAGTCTGATTGCTCGGAGCGCTCCGTTGATCGTACGGACCATGGAACGCCAGGGCATCCGCCATCTGATCTTCATGTCGGCGTATGGGGTAGGCACGACGTGGACGGACGTGCCGATCCTGCCGCGGATCCTCATGGGCTTGTTCTTTCGTGACCTGTATACGGATAAGGAGATCGGGGAGGAAGCCGTCCGGCGCAGTAGCCTTGACTGGACGTTGGTATACCCCGTCACGCTCACCAATGGTCCCAGAACCGGCCGGTATCGGGTCGGCGAGCGTCTGAGGCTTCGTGGCTTCCCCACGATCTCTCGCGCCGACGTCGCTGAGTTCATCCTCACCCAAGTCGAGGACCGCAGGTATCTGAGGAAAGGCGTACTGCTCAGCTCCTGAGCTGTCTCCTCGCTCAGCGAGCAGGTGCGCCACGCGTGGGCGCCGCCTAACCCGCGCATGCAGCCGACGGGCCGAATGGGCCCCGGGCTCCGCCCGGGCGCTGCCCGCCGGTGGCGGACAGCGGAACGTAGGTTGGCGCGCGCGGCCATGAGAGCCTGCAGCTGATGCGCAAGTCGTTAGGCAGTCTGCACGATCAGCGTCTACCACCGATTGCATAACACAATCCGGACCGCGCGGATGTGCCGTGTAAGGGAAAGGAAGTGGGTATGGCTAAGCTCGTGTTCGGAATGAACCAGTCCCTGGACGGCTACGTCGATCATATGGCGTTTGTGCCAAGCCCCACGCTCTTCCGCCACTTCATCGAGGAGGCTCAGGGGCAGGCGGGCAGTGTGTACGGTCGCCAAATGTATGATGTCATGCGTTACTGGGACGACGATCATCCAGAATGGGATGCAGGGGAACACGCCTTCGCGGCGGCGTGGCGGAACCAACCCAAATGGGTCGTCTCGCGGTCGTTGAAGTCGGTCGGCCCCAACGCCAGGCTTGTTCAGGGTGATCTTGAGGGCGCGATCCGCGAGCTGAAGGCTGCGCGCGACGGGGAGATCGAAGTTGCTGGCCCGGCCCTGGCGCAAAGCCTCACTGAGCTCGGCCTGATCGATGAGTATCGAATCTATCTGCACCCCGTCGTGCTTGGTCAGGGCAAGCCATATTTCGCCGGACCCCGGCCGCCGCTCCGCCTTATGACTAATGATCGGATTTGTGAGGATGTGGTCAGGTTGACCTACGTTCCTGCTTAATCGCGCGACTCGCCGGATGGGAAGCGCCGCTGAAGTCTGGCCGTAGGTTGGGCCTTGCCCATGGGGGTGGACGCATCGGCCATTTGGGGCTGAGCCGGACCAACCTGAGTTGGGGGCAAGAAGCGCGCGTCACTATCGCGGGCCAAGAGTTGTGGCTCATCGCAGAGTCGCATTGGGTCGGCCTCGCTCTGGCCAAGGGTGGTCACGGGAACGTGCATGGCGCGTAGGACCGCCGACTCAACCAACTCGCTACTGGCCGGGCAGCTGCCTGACCCGCGCAGGCAGCCGACAGGCTGAGGAGGGCCAGAATGCCGCTCGGGCGCGGTCCTCCTGGTGGCCAAACAAAGGAAGCCTTCATGTGTTGGGGCGCCGGCTTGAGGGCCCGCAGCTGATGCGCCAGTCGTTAGGCCGACACAACGGAGTCTCTGTGATCAACCTAGATGGTCTCCGGATGTATGTGAGCTCCACTGCGGCCGATGGTGTGGTCGACTCTGACACGCGACTGCGGTTCATCCAGAAAGGGCAGCGTGTGGCCGCGCGATACAGCGGCGGCAGCGTGAGGCGCGGCTGGTTGGTCGGCCGTCTCTCCGGATCAGAGCTCGTGTTCCAGTATGCGCAAGCGGAAGCGGCAGGGGACGTGCACAGTGGCCACTCGGTGTGTCGGGTGGAGCGGCTCAGTACCGGGCGCCTCCGCATCATCGAGCGATTCACACGGGTCAGCCGGCCGGGCTCGGGGACGAACGTGTTTGACGAAATTGTGCAGTGATCCCGATCCACAGAACGCGGTGGCGCGGCACCTACGTGCTCGCCTTCGGGAGCGTGCGGCCTAACCCGCATGCAGCCGACAAGCGCCAGGACCCAGGCTCCGCCCGGGCGCCGATCGCCGATGGCGATCAGTGGAACGTAGGTTAGTGCGGGCGCGGGCCTGAGAGCCCGCAGCTGATGCGCATGTCGTTAGGCGGACGTCCATGACTCCATGGTTCTCCCGAGCTCAGCAGGGACTCTTGCCCGAGCAGGGCATTCGTCGACTGCACTCATCCGGGTGCCTCCGGATCGCGATGTCATTCGGACTGGTCGCAGCCTGTGGCCAGACCAAGGGTCCATCGGGCAGCGCACCTGAAGGTGAAGGCGCGCTCATGACTCCCCAAGAACTTCAAGCCCTCCCTACCCAGGCCGCCGACGAGCGGGGCGCCTATGGCGAAGACTCCAGCCAGTACGGGGAATTGCGGGTGCCGACAGACCCTGGGCCACACCCGGTGGTGGTCCTGATCCACGGTGGTTGTTTCAAGGCAGCCTATGCCACACTGCGCGACTTGGCACCCATGGGCGACGCCCTCAAGGCGGACGGGATCGCGACCTGGAATATTGAGTATCGCCGGCTAGGCCAACCCGGTGGTGGCTGGCCTGGCACGTACCTCGATGTCTCCAAGGGCATCGACCACCTGCGCGCGTTGGCCGGAAGACACGATCTTGATCTCGGGCGCGTCGTACTCCTTGGCCACTCGGCTGGTGGGCACCTGGCGATGTGGGCGGCGGCTCGCGCTCGCGTGCCGACGGGCAGCCCGCTGTACACGCCAGACCCTCTGCCCGTGCAGGGCGTGATCGATCTGGCAGGCCCGCTCGATCTGACGGCGAACATTCCCGGATACGAGCATCTGTGTCGCGACTCGGTCATTACGGCCCTCCTTGGCGGCTCTCCGGCGATGATGCCGGAGCGCTACGCGCAGGCCTCGCCCATCAAGCTGCTGCCGCTCGGAGTTCCGCAGGCGCTCGTCATCGGCGACCATGAAGATTTCGTCCCCAGGCCATTCGTGGAGGCTTACGCGGCAGCCGCGGCGCGCGCTGGGGACTCGGTGCGGATTATCACCATCCGGCGCGCTGGCCACTTCGAGATCGCCAGTCCGCGTTCGACGGCGTGGCCGCAGGTCGAGGCCGCCATCCGATCTCTGCTCGACGGCCACCTCCCGGCAAGGTAGACGACCCAGGCGGGCCGGTGCCGCACGCCGCCTAACCCGCAAAATGCAGCCGACAGGCCGGGGTGGGCCGGAGTTCCGTTCGGGCGCGGCCCGCCTAGCGGCCAAGCAACGGAAGCGTTTGTGCGGGCGACCGCGAACCTCGGGCACACGGCCCAAATTCCGGAGCATGAAATGACTACGATTCACCCGAAATGGGCCTATGCTATCGGAGCTGTGGGAGGCGCGGTCGGCTGGGTCACCATTAGTCAGCTGACCAACCGGCGGGAGGCGTGGGACAGCGAGCTCTACTTCACCTGGTTTCTGCCCTCCATCGCGCTGATTGTCGCGGCATTGGCCTTCTTCGCTCCGGAGCGGGCCTGGCGGTGGGCGTTCGTGCCCTTCGGTGCTCAGGCGGCGGTTGCCTTTGTGCAGAACCCCACTGCGAATCTATTGCCCCTGGGCCTTCTGGTGTTCGCGTTCTACGGTGCGCTATGTCTGGTTCCTGCGTGGGCGGGCAGCAGGCTCCGGCGGCGGCTCGATCCCGGTCGAGCGGCGGTTATCGCTCCACCTGAGGCATGAGCCAACGCCGCGAGCGCGGCCTGACCCGCGCATGGCGGCCCCACCCCCGTGGGGGGCTCGGTATCGAGCAAACCGGAGCAAATGTCGGTCGCCGATCTCGACTGATCCGCTGGTCCTCCAACGGCATACGCCGTCGATGCTGGCGGTCCTGCCACGCCCACGACACATTTGGAGCGATTCTCCCCAAAGGCGCGACCGTGACCGACCTGATGGGCTCCGCCGTGGGTAAGCTCCGCGTGAATGTCACGGCGGTGGTCCGGCTCGCCTGAGACCACACGGCTGAACGGCTTGGATGATGTGCATGCGTCTGATTGAGCGCGGTACGGCCCTCGTGGCCGTCATGATCTGCACGGCCATGGCCCCTCTGGACGCGCGGCCGGTGCAGGAGACGGGGAAGATCCTGATGCTCTACGCGTACGATCCCAATACCCCCGGGGTCGCCGCATTTGCGCAGCAGTTGAAGATGGTCGTGAACGAGCAGTTTCATAACCGCGTCGAGATCTACGACGAGTACCTGGACCTCAACCGCTTCCCGGGCCTCGACCGCTCGCCACAGCTTGCCCACTACTTTGCCGAGAAGTATCAGGGGTTTGGACCCGACGCCATCGTGGCCGCAGGGACGCCGGCGCTGCGATTCGCCACGGAACGGCTGAGTGGCCTCTTTCCGGGCGTACCGATCGTGTACGGGCAGGCCTTCGAGCCGGTCGTCGATTTCTCCGCCCTCCCCGCGAATGTGACCGGACGGCGGCAGCCGTTGCCATTCGTCTCGACCTACTCGCTGGCGCGGGCGCTGCAGCCGGATGCGGAACGCGTCGTGGTGGTTGGCGGGGCCTCGCAGATGGACTCCCTCCTGCTGTCCGTGGCGCTGCGCGAGATCACACCGCTCCTGCATGGAATGGAGCTGGACGTGCTGCAGGATTGGTCCTACGAATCGCTCATCGACAGTCTCCACGGCATCCCGCCTCGAACCTTCGTGATCTTCTCGTCCTTCTCGCGGGACCAGCGCGGACGGAAGTTCATTCCCGGTGACCTCATCGCCAGCCTCGCACGCCTGACGTCGGCGCCCGCGTACGGGATCGCGCGCAACTGGGTCGGCGACGGGATCGTCGGTGGTGGCGTCATGCAGTTCGCGGACGACGGCATGCGCACGGGTCGCCTCCTCGTGCGTGTCCTTCGGCGAGCTCCGGGCGAGCCGATGCCCCCCGCGGAGGTGGCCGCCACCCCGCTGGTCGTTGATTGGCGGGAGTTGCAGCGCTGGGGCTTGTCCGAGGACCGCCTCCCGCCGGACACCGAGGTCCTCTTCCGCCCACCGTCGCCCTGGGAGCGCTACCGGACGACCATCCTGGCGACCCTCGGCGTGCTCCTGCTGCAATCGGCGTTGATCCTCTGGCTGCTGGTCGAGCGGCGCCGGCGACGCCGGACCCAGGCGGCGCTCGGGGCGAGCGAGGCGCGGGCGGCGGAGCAGCGCCGCGAGCTGGCCCACCTGGGACGCATCGCGCTGCTGGGCGAGCTGTCGGGCGCGCTGGCGCATGAGATAAAGCAGCCCCTCACCGCAATCCTCACGAACGCGCGCGCCGCGCAGTACCTGCTGAAGGCCCACGGTGCCGCGACCGCCGAGCTGCACGCGATTCTGGAGGACATCGCGGCGGACGACCGGCGCGCGGGGGAGGTGATCGACCACGTGCGCGGCCTCGTCAAGAAGGACGGGGCCAAGCCGCAGTTGTTGTCGACGAACGAGGTCGTCAGCGAGGTGCTCGGGTTGCTGCGCACGGACCTGCACCATCGGGGCGTGGTCGTCAGCACCCGGTTGTGCGAGCCCGCGCCGATGGTCCTCGGCGACCACGTGCAGTTGCAGCAGGTGCTCTTGAACCTGGTGATGAACGCGTGCGATGCGATGAGCGACACGCCCCCTGGCGAGCGCCTGCTGGTCGTCTCCACCACCCTGGGGGAGGACGCCTGCATCGAGGTCCGGGACCGGGGCTGCGGGATCACCCCGGACGCGCTGGCGAGCGTTTTCCAGCCGTTCTTCACCACGAAGCACGACGGACTGGGGCTGGGGCTCGCGATCTGTCGCTCGATCGTTCTCGCCCACGGCGGTCACATATCGGCCGCCAACAATCCGGAACGCGGGGCCACCTTCGTCGTCTCGCTGCCGCGCGCCGCCGACCAGCGGGCCGCCGTCAGCGACGACCGCCTGGCGCCGGCGATGCAGGATCGTGATGCCGGTAGCCCCGCCCTGGATCCGGCCCGGGATTGACCGACTGAGCAGCCCTGCGATCCCGGACTGAGGGCCTGCAGCTGATGCGCATGGCGCGAGGCCGCGCCACCTATACTCTGTCCGGAGTCGTTGGTGTCGGATCTTCTCTACGAGCTGAATGCTCGGGATGAAATTTCCTCAGTCAGTGAGGAATGGCTCCGCTTCGCCCTGGCCAACGGTGGAGAGCCCCTGGGGGCCACCCAGATCCTGGGTCGCCTGTTGTGGGATTTCATCGGTGATCCGGAGACCCAACATATTTACCGCCTGCTGCACCGGCGCGTGCGGGCCGGTGGCGCGCCCGTGCGGCTCTGTTTTCGTTGTGACGCGCCCGACCGGCGCCGCCTCCTGGATCTCGAGATCTCCGCCGGGTCGGAGGGCGGGTTGCGCTACCGCGTCCGGACCTTGAGGGAACAGGAACGCCAACCAGTAGCGCTCCTGGAGCCATACCTGCCACGCTCAGAGCATTTCGTGACCATCTGCGCGTGGTGCGAGCGCGTCGCGGTGCCGGCGCACGGGTGGCTGGAGATCGAGGCGGCAATTGCGGCGCTGCCGGCGCTTGCCGAGGCCCGTCCCCCGCAGCTGACCCATAGCATCTGCGAGGTGTGCGCTCAGGCGCTCCACGGTGCGCTCAGCGAGGAACCCGTCAGGGCCGTGCTGGGGCAACTGTAGTCCGCCCGGCGCAGCCTGACCCGCTAAGGCAGCCGCCAGACGCAGGCGACGTCGGATGCGCAGCCCTGCGGGGGCCTTTCACGCGGCCGCCGCGCCGGTAGGTTCCAAGACGCTTCAGACAACCGTCGCATCACGTTCCTCACCTCCACCGAGGCTTCCCCATGGCCGCCAGTGTGCAAGACGAGCTCGAGCGAATGCGCATCATCCTCCAGGACCTGGAGGGGCGTCTGGAGGCTGGAGAGGTCCCGCCGGACGGCCTACCGGAATTCAAGAGCACCGTCGACGAGATCCGGCTTCGTGTCTGGGGGTTGCTGACCGCGGCGGGGGCGGAGGCTCCACGGGCGACGGCGGAGCGCTTCCGGCTGCGCCGTGCGGCCGAGTTCTGCCGGGCGCTGACCCAGGAGCTCGCCGCAGGCCGTCTTGGCGCAGCCCATCCGGAATGGTCTGAGGTGCAACAGACCGCGGCTCATCTGACCGCAACCATCGCCGAGCGCACCGGCCAGGCCGCCTAACGGGCGCAGGGAGCCCGACGGCCCGCGCGTCCCCGGCCGCCAGGGGCATGAAGCCATGGGACACTGGCTGGACAGCCTGCTGCGCACCCGCGCGGACACCGTTCTGCGCGACTCGTGGAGCACCGGCTTGAGGGCCCGAAGCTGATGCGCCTGTCGTTAGGCCGACGCCAGCCGCCCTGGGCCAGGATGGGGCTTGCGCAGGAGATCGAATCTTGTTACCGTAACTCCCGCTTTACCGGGAGTCGCGTCCCGTAGGTTGTCGGACCGCAGTGGCGCCGGCCATGAGCCGTCGAGCCGCTCGACCGAGGCAGTCGGAGCCCAGCGCCCGCTGCTCAAGACCACGGCGACGCGACTTTTTGCATTTATGGTCACTCGGATCCTGTTCAGACTGGAGTGCGATCGTTTCATGCTTGCTCGCTCGTTGTCCGGCATACACCTGAGCGCCATCGGCTTGGGAGCCCTGCGCGGGATTCTTCCCGCCGGGCTCGGGGGCGGGGTGTGCCCGGCGAGCGGGTCAGGGGCTGGAAGCGTCGTGAGCCAGGAGCCGAACCCCGTCGTCGGGGAGGCGAGCACCCGCCGGTTCAGCCGGCGGTATCACGAAATTGAGCGACTTACTGCATGGCGAGGTAGGGATTCGAAGGACCCTGGGAAGTCCAGCGCGCAGACGGGAGGAGCAGGCCCGGGACCGTGAGAATCGGTCCCTGCCCATCTCCTACGGGGAGCAGCGATCGCCCCACCTGCGCGCATCACGCCGGGTGGGGCGATCGGCGTTTGGGGCGGGGGGGGGACCACGCTCTTTGACAACCGATGGATGCGTGTGTGTGCAGCAGGAAGCGCGATCGACCGGCGGTGGCCGGCGGGCGGGTGGCGTTCTCACACGAGACCGCGACTCCCGGGTGGGGGCGTCATTCGTTCGCCGTGCCATCGCCGGTCGGACACGCGCTGCAGTTTGGGAATCGTGGCGCAAAGGAAGCGCACCCGACTGTCTATCGGGGGGGTGCGGGTTCGAATCCCGTCGGTTCCGCTGGCGATCACGCTCGGCTTCTGTAGCTCACTGGTAGAGCGGCTGGTTGAAGCCCAGCGCGCAGCGGGTTCGATTCCCGCCGAAGCCATCTTGGGGAAACACGCCGCCGTGGCGGAACGGCAGACGCGCGACGCTCAGAACGTCGTGGGCTCGGCCCGTGGGGGTTCAAGTCCCTCCGGCGATATCTCGCTGCAGGGTAGCTCAGCGGGAGAGCGGCGGCCTCATAAGCCGCGACAGACGTGGGTTCGAATCCCACCCCTGCAATCCGCTCCTGTAGCTCAGCTGGCAGAGCGCCCGCCTCGTAAGCGGGAGGTCGTCGGGTCGGAACCGACCAGGAGCCCCGGTTCTGGAGGGGTGGCCGACTGGTAAGGCAACATCCAGGTGCGTAGCTCAACCGGCAGAGCGCGGGACTGTGGCCCCCGAGGCGGCGGTTCGACTCCGCCCCACCTGATCGATCGTGGAGCGGACCTGGCTGGATGAAGACGCAACATCCTTCCCGCCTGTAGCTGAGCAGGTCCAAGCGCCCGTCTGATACACGGGAGCACGGAGGTTCGACTCCTCCCAGGCGGACTTTTCGGATGACACTCCCCGTAAGCATTGGCGCGTGATGCAGCGGGCTCTTAACCCGCAGAGCGGAGTTCGACTCTCCGGCGGGGGATGAACGCGCACCCGTAGCTCAGGTGGCCAGAGCGCCGCGCCGCCAGCGCGGAGGTCGCGGGCTCGATTCCCGCCGGGTGCTTGCATGCTCCAGTGGCCGAGCGGCCGAGGCACCAGCTTTCCAAGCTGGGGACAGGGGTTCGACTCCCCTCTGGGGCTCTGCGATCCGAGGGTCCCGAAGCTCAGAAGGCAGAGCGCCGAGCTCCAGACTCGGAGGCTGTGGGTTCGATCCCCACCGGACCTGTCCCCTTGCGCGGATAGCTCAGCCGGGAGAGCGCCGGTCTCACATACCGGAGGTCGCTGGTTCGATCCCAGCTCCGCGTACTCGCCACGCTAACCAACGGGCCGGTGGCTCAATGGGCGGAGCGCTCCTTTCGCACGGGGGAGGATTCGGGTTGACCTTCGGTCGCCTTCGGCTCGAATCCCGATCGGTCCACTCGCTGAAACCAAAGAGTGCTGGCGCAATGGGCAGCGCACCGCGTTCGGGACGCGGGGGTTCCCGGTTCGAGCCCGGGGCACTCTATACAGGTTCGATCACCCGCAGGTCCATCCACTCACTCAGCGCGGGAGGCGCCATGAAGATCTTCGGAACGCACGACGACGCGACGCGGGCGCAGCTCGCGAAGGTCGCGGAACGGGCCCGCAAGGTGGCCCTCATGGCCGACGGCCACGTGGGCTACGTGATGCCGATCGGCGGCGTGGCCGCTTACCAGAATGCCGTGTCGGTGGTGGGCGTCGGATTCGACATCGCCTGCGGCAACGCCGCGATCCGGACCGATCTCACCGTCGCCGACCTGGGCGAGAGCGGCGAGCAGGCCGGCCGCCGGCTCATCAACCTGGCGGACGAGGTTGCCGACACGCTGAGCTTCGGCGTCGGCCGGAAGAACCGGGCCGACGACGCGCCGGTGAACGATCCCCTGTTCGAGGACTCGGCGTGGGGCGCGGTGCCCGCCAGGCACCGGCAGGCCCTCCAGGTGAAGGCGCGTCAGCAGCTCGGCACGGTGGGCAGCGGCAACCACTACGTGGACGTATTCGCCGACGAGACCGGCGCGCTCTGGGTCGGCGTCCACTTCGGCAGCCGGGGCTTCGGGCACACCGTGGCCTCGAACTTCCTGGCGCTGGGGCAGGGTGCCAAGTGGGGCGAACGGGTCCCGGAGACCGAAGTCCTCCTGCCGCTCGACCAGCCGATCGGACACGACTACTGGCACCTGATGGAGCTGGCGGGCCGGTACGCCTACGCCGGCCGGGAATGGGTGGCCCGGAAGGTGATCTCGATCCTGGGCGGACGAGAGCTGGAGCTGGTGCACAACCATCACAACTTCGCCTGGAAGGAGCAGCACGAGGGCGAGGAGCTGGTGGTGGTCCGGAAGGGCGCGACCCCGGCCTTCCCGGGCCAGACCGGCTTCATCGGCGGCAGCATGGGCGACGACGCCGTGATCGTGCGGGGCACGGTGCCAACCGACCCCACGGTCGAGGACGCGCAGCGGCAGGCGCTCTTCTCGACGGTGCACGGCGCGGGCCGGGTGATGAGCCGGACCGCCGCGGCGGGCAAGCGGCACCGGAAGACCGGCCGGGTGCTGAGCGAGGGTCGGATCACGCCCGAGATGATGCGGGCGTGGGTGGCCGAAAAGGGGGTGGTCCTGCGGGGCGGTGGCCTGGACGAGAGCCCGCACGTGTATCGCCGGCTGCCCGACGTGCTGGCCGCGCAGGGCGGCACCATCGAGGTCCTGCACACCCTTCGGCCGCTCATCGTGGTGATGGCCGGGGCGGACGAGTTCGATCCCTACAAGGACTGACCCTCACCCCGGGCGGTGTCGCGGCCGCCCGGCCTTCCAGCTCCATCGTCCAGCAGCCAGGATGCCGCTCTTTCAAAGCGGAGACACGGGTGCAAATCCCGTTGGGGCTACTGTGTTCCTCACCCCGCAAGTGCAAGGGATGCACGCGACTTTGAACTACACGCCAAGCTGGGCAAGGCAACGGTCTGCAACACCGTCATCGTCGGTTCGAGTCCGACCGGGGACTCTTCGCACACACACGCATCCATCGGTAACACGGTCGACCTGAGGTACGCATGACGAAGTGCATGATCTACAACACGACCGGCGAGCCGCTGGACCTGGTGCCCGCGCTGCTGGGTCTCTGCCTGCACCTCCGGGGCAAGGCGGTGATCCTGGAGACGTTCCCGGGGATGGTGGTGCGGAGCCCGCGCCTGGAGTTCCCGCTGCCGGCGAGCGTGGTGCTGCGGAAGCACCGGCGGGTCGCCACGCGCGATGCGGTGCTGACCAACGAGAACCTGTTCCTCCGGGATGGCCACCGCTGCGCCTACTGCGGTCGGCGCCGGGAGCTGGTGATTCGCCGGCTCAGCCGGCACGGCGCGGCGGCGTGATCAGGATCGGTCGAAACCATTTGCACGGAGGACACACCGATGGGTGATCCGATGGCTGGCACCGACAAGGAGGTGATGCCGTGATCACATGACTCTTACAGCGAGGAACCAGTGAAGCAGTTGCAGGAGTTCGAGGAGGGCGCGGCCAGGTCCGCGGGCGGCGATCACTTCATCGTGAGCGCGGAGTGCTGCGCCTGGTATGTCAGCACCGAAATGGCCCGCTTCATCGAAGCGTGCCTGGAGGCGGAGCCCGCGCCCAAATGGGTGAAGTTCGTGGATCTCACCGGCGCCCGCATCAGGCTCCGGACCCGGCTGATCGATTGCATCAGCCAGTCCACCGCGGAGCAGCGGGCCGCGGACCGGGCCTACTGCCGCGAGCTCACTCGGGAGCGGAAGGCCGATCGTTCGTACGACGACGACTGAGATACCGCAGGAGGTTCGGCTGGCGTGAGCTCGCGAGCGCATGCTCTCTCGCGTCCAGCCTGGTTGACAGACATGTGGAGACCGTCGCTCAGTGGGTAGAGCAGCGGAAGGTCCCTTCCCGGTGCCGGTGGTCTCATCCGGCCCCGTGTATCACACCACTCAATCCGAGGAGGGCGAGCCATGGATTTTTTTGACGTTCTTGCTACTCTCCCCCAGCTTTCGTCCTGCGGCTGCGAAACTCCCGGGCCAGGGCGCAGCCAACAGGCCGGGTACCCTGGAGCACACGCGCGTGACCAGAGCCAAGCGCACCAGCAATGAACTGCCTGTCGAGCGCTTCGCGTCCGGAGCCGCCTGGCAGGCATGGCTGGCCAGGCAGCACGACACCTCCAGCGGGGTCTGGCTCGAGTTCGCCAAGAAGGGCAGCGGCTTGCGTTCCCTCTCCAGGCCGGAGGCGCTCGAGATCGCGCTGTGCTATGGCTGGATCGATGGACAAGCCGTCTCGGTCGACGCCAAACGGTGGCGGCAGCGGTTCACGCCACGCCGATCGCGCAGCAAGTGGTCGCAGATCAACTGCGCCGCTGTCGAGCGCT